>JAEHJW020008934.1_pt1 | contig 46191 bp, 62 predicted proteins | sample 9271431 | NCBI WGS metagenome assembly JAEHJW02
AGCTCCAGGTGGTGGCCTGCTGAGCCATGAACCGGAGGGCGTAGGCCGCCTGGGTGAGGCCCGTCGGGGAGACGAACGTCCACTGGAAGGCGGTCGTGCTCAGGTCCGCCACGGCGTTGGCATTGGGTGCCAGCAGGCTCGGTGTGAGCGGCGGGGTGCCCACCGTCGGCTGGGCATAGCCCGTGGCTACCGAGGTGCCAATCGAGCCACGGCCTACGGCCAGGGTGGTGATTGTCGCCTGCCCGAGGCTGAAGGCCCGGCCAGCCACACCCAGGAGGGATGATGGGGCCAGGGAGTAGAGCTGGCTGATCTGCGCCGCGCTCAGGGCATACGGGAAGATGGCGACTTCGGCGATGGAGCCGGGGAAGAAGTCCCCCCCTGGGGAATCCGCGCCGATGGTCAATGGGGCGGCGCAGGTGATGGCACCAGCCGCAGCCGCTGTGCCGTTCCCCTGCTCGGCACCCTGGAAATACCCGCGTACCGTCGCACCATCCCATGTAAGCACCCAGAACTCCCATCCCGTGCCTGGGTTTTGCTGCCAAGGAGGAACGTACCCTGTTCCCCCCTGTTCAATGTTGATGCCGCTCATGTTCTGGGTGTAGAAGGTGAAACCGGAACTCCCCGCGCCTCCCGCCGCCATCACAAAGGTGAACGGGCCAAGGTCAGCGACGGCGTTGGCCCACACCGCGATCGTGATGGTCTCGAAGGTGGGCTGGTAGGCCGTCGCGATGTACCCCGTGCTCCCGTCGAACGCCGCCGCTTTCCCGCCCACAATCGGCCCGGTCTGTCCGAAGGTCACACCGCCAGTGACGGTGCCGGTGTGGCCGTTGCCCGAGCTGTCCGCTACGGTCCCGGACCCCACCGCGTCCGCCAGCTTCCACCACGCAGAGGGGTTCAGGGAGGCCAGGTAGGAGTCGTAGCTGTCGCCCAGGCTCAGGCGAACGCTGGGAGCCGCCCGCCCCTGGCTACTCCCTGATCCCTGGGCTTCCGCGTTTACGGTAGCCATCTAGCCCCAGGCCGGGCGCATTTGCTGCAGGCGACTCACCAACTGCTGGTCGTGCTGCCGGAAGAGCGCGTCAAGCTGCGCCGCCGCCTCTGGCGACATCGGGCCGGCCACGTTGACTATGTTTTGGCTCTCAATGCGGATGTCCGCCGCCCACTTCTTGCTCCCTATGGCGGGACTGCCCGGGAACGTGGAGTGGTACAGGCTGGAACTCATGTTGCCGCCCAACATGCGGTTGTCCCGAGCCAACAGCGCAGCCATTGGGTTCGTCTTCGGGACCTGGCCGCCGCCCAGCAGGTTGTTGGCAATCGCCTCAAGGGGGGCCAGGAAGCCCTTCACTGGGCCGGGCGTGGTCTTGCTCGCAAGAGTGCTGCCGACCTTGGGCTGCAGCGCGTCGAACACGGCCTTGGCCACCAGCGGGCCAATCACAGCGGCCGCCAGCGGAGCGAACACAGTGGCAAACGTGGCGCCGAACGCGCCCGCAGCGGCCGGAGCCTCGGCTCCTCCCGCGCCCGCAGCCCCTCCCATCCCCGAAGCCGCCGTCCCCACTCCGAACTTGCCGGCGATCTTCCCGGCCAGCCCAAGGATCGTGCTCAGGTTCGTGATGAGAGACCCCGTGGCGACGGCGGTCTGGAACAGCATCCACGCGCCGACTATCGCCATGATGCCCCCGGGAAGGTTGGCGACGACATCGGCAAGGTTGATGAGCCACCCCACGACCGTTATCACCCGGGGCAGCAGTTGCACCAGGTCACCGGCGATCTTCCCCACGGTGTCGCCGACGCCCTTCCAGTTGACACCGTTCAGCGCCGTGCCGATGCCCCCCAAGCTCTGCCCCAGGCCCTGGAAGAACCCCTGGGTGAACTGGCCAAAGCCATGCACGATGCTCGGCAGCACCGAGTCCGCGAAGTTCACCAGGGTCGGCATCGCATTGCCGATGGTGGTGAACAGGCCACCCAGCGCCGCCGCCATCCCCGGCGCACCCTTTGCGCCCGCCGAGAAGAACTCGTAGAAGATGTGTCCCAGCCCACCCCAGAACTTCTGCACATCCGGCCACGCCTGCTTCACGTAGCCGATGAAGGCATGGACCTGCGCCAGCCCCTTCGGCGAGTTGGCCCAGTTGGCGAACGTCGCCGTCAGATGCACCATCCCCTGGTCGAACAGCGTGATCGCCGGGGTCAGGTCCTCCATCAGCCCGGCCCAGCCCGAGGCCAGGTTCACGAAGGTCTGCGAGAAGGTCGTCAACACCGGCGTCGCCTCGGCCCCCACCCAGGTCAGGAACTTCTGGAACTGCGGCCCCAGCAGCGACCCGGACAGGATGTTGAAAGCCGCCTGACCCGCGCTCCCAACCTCGCCCATCAAGGGCCCCAGCCGCCCCACCACCACCCCCATCGTGTTGAACATGTTGGTCAGCGTGTCGATGATGGTTGAGCTCCCGCCCATCGTCTGCGTCATGATGGTGAACTCGTTGCTCAGGTTGTGGTAGGCGTAGTAGAGCCGCTGCAGCGGAGCCGACAATGCATCGAACTGGGCCATGTTGCTGACCGACGTGACGTAGCTCAGGTCCTTCATCGCCCCCAGGGCGAAGAGGCCCACCGCCGTGGACAGGACCGTGAACGACCCTGCCAGCCCACCGGCTGCACCACCGATGGCCGCCAGCAAAGCCGGGGCCGCCATCAGGGTCGGCACCATCACCGCCCAGGTCTTGCCGAAGCTCACCAGCGAGCCCAGCCACGACAGCGGCTGGCTCCAGATGTTGCCCACGGAGCTGAAGGCATTGCCGATGCCCGAGAAGAACCCGCTGATCCCGTTGGTGGCCGCCTGCAACCCGGCGGCGATGTTCTTCAGGTTGCTGGACATCTCCTGCAACCCCGTCTGGAGCTGCCCGTGCAGGATCTGGCGCATCACACCCAGGTGCTTGTCCAGATTCTCGGCGTCGCGCCCAGCCCGGCCAAGGCCGCCCGGCGCCATGCTCCCCCGGCCGCCGCCGCCAAGCTCACCCTCGCCGCGGCTGGCAGCGTTGCTCTCAGCCGTGTGCGCCGCCAGATCGTCCTGCGCCGCCTTCGCTTCCTCGATCTTGGCCAGGTAGTCGTCGATGTTCAAAAGGAGCTGCTGCACTACTGGCGGTAAATACGCTCCTGCCATTACTGCCCCTCCTGCCAACGCAAATGGGAGGAAGATACGCCCGCGCAGCGAGGCATCCTCAGACCGCCGTCGCCTTCTCCACCTCGGCCGCCACCAGCGCCCCGATGGTGGGCTTGACCATCTCCACCCCGGGCTTCAGGTACGGCCTGGCCGGGATGGTCACGTGCCGCACCAGCACCCGACCGTCAGGCAGCCGCCTGATCCCCGGCGGGGCCTCCGGCCAGTAGAAGGCCAGGTACGGATGCCCCTTGGGGAACACCGGGCCCCCCAGCTCCTGCAGCCGCCCATAGATCACCGTCGGGCCGACCATGCCGGACAGCTTGCCGCTCTTGCGGACCTTGATAGACCCGGCCAACCGCCCCACCCCGTGGAACTGGCCGGCAGCCACGTCCTTGGCCGCCGCCTCCATCTGGTGCAGCACCGTGGACGTGGCCCGCTCGGCGGCGCTCTCGACGCCCCGCCGCCACATCGTGAAGTCGGCCATCTCGGCCTTGCTCACCGTTCGGAAGGTAACCCTCAATGCCGCACCTCGGCCGCCTTCTGCGCCAGCCGCTCACCCTCGGTCACCGCATCGTCAATCGCCAGCAGGTAGTCGCACAGCCACGCCCCGCCGCTCTCGATGTCGGCCAGGCTCAGTCCAAGCTTGACGAGCCGATAGTCTCGTAGGTCAGGGAGATCGGTTCGGCGCTTGAGGTTGTCGTACTGAACACCGGCCTGGAGACTCCAGAGGGCTCGGGTGAGGCTTTTGGGTCCTTCGGATCACCCATGTCCAGGAAGGGCATGTTCTCTGGCTTCATCAGTTCCGTGTGGATGAAGTCCAGGTCCATCGCCGACACGTCCTCCAGGGCGCTCGGCTGCTCGCCGGGCAATGGCAGGTCGTAGCTCCAGCCGGAGATCATGAGACAGGCCAGCTTGTCCGCGAAGTCCAGCCGGGCCAGCGCCGACTCGGCCATCTGCTTCTCGTCCCGCTCGGCCTTCTCCAGCAGCGGCCGCCGCTCACGGTTCGTCACCGAGTGCGGGTCTCGCAGTTCGCACCACCCCCCCGATGGCAGATCCATCCGTCGGCCTTCCATCCCAGTTCCTCCTCCGCTTGCGCTCAGTAGACTCCCGCCGGGATCGCGTTCACCAGCGTCACCTTGATCGGCGACTCTCCCCCGGATGCACCCGCGTCCGTCACATTGGCAATCGCCACGAAGTCGACGTCACCCTTCATGTAGTCCTTCTCGACGCCCAACTGGTAGACCTTCCAGTCCACCAGGCTCATCTGCAGGGTCAGCGACTCCTGAGTCGCCCCGGTCCCCTGGGTGAAGAGCAACGACATGCTCTGCTGGGTGTCGTTCAGGTACTGCACCTGGATGGTGTCCGCCGGATCTGCCACCACGCTGATCTTGCCGCTCACCGTCACCGTGCCGCCGAAGATGCTCCCCGGCACCTGCGTGCCGTTCAGCACCTCGATGGGGGTCGCCACCCGCTTGATCTGCACGTTGCCGTCGAACAGCTGATAGTTCGCCGTGCCGCCCAGGGTCAGCGTGCCCACCCATGAAGGCATCGGCGTGGCCGCGCTCAAAGCCGGGGTCACCGGCGTCACCTGGGTGGACCCGAAGGTGGTGGCCGAGGCCGTTATGCTCAGCACCCCCGCCGCCGTGAACGTCAGGTTCACCGAGTCCCACACCCCGAACGCCCGCTGCCGAGCCTCGGTCGCACCCCAGCCGTGGGTCAGGGTGTAGGTGTGCGGCTGCCCCGGAGCCGAGTTCAGCAGGCTCGCCGCATGGGTGTACGGCGCTGCCGCGCCAGTCTCAGTGAGGTCCGAGAGAATCCCCAGCAGCGGGAAGCCATCGGTGTCCGGGTAAAAGTACCCGTCGGCCTCCACCGAGCCGGTGATGATGGTCGGGACCACGTTGTAGACCGTGGTCATCGACCCCCGCAAGGCGTCGATCTCCACCTTCTTCGGATCGTCCTTGACCGTGATGGTCTTGGGGCTCATGAAGTAGGCGGGAACCACCCCGGTGCCGGGCGTCACCTCCTTGGCGATGCCCAGCCACTGTAGTGGGGCTGGTAGGGCGTCAGTTATCGGTGTTGGCATCAGGGAGAGCCTCCTGCTTCGGCTTGGCCTTCACCTGGGTGAAGTGCGGATGGTGGATCTCGTGGCTCGCCTCGGCTTCGTCGCCAGGCTGCCACAGCCGCCCGGCGCACTTGACCGGCACCGGGCCGTGGAATCGGTACTTGGGCATTTTCAACGAAGCCTCTTCAGCAGCTGCTTCTGCACGGTCTTGGCCCCTGGCGCGATGCGGATGTACGGCTCCGGCGTCGGCTTCTCCAGCCGCCCGTGCCGCAGGCCGATCAGCTCCTTGGCCGCGATCTCCGTGGTGAACGGGTCGGTCGTCGTCCGTCGCCCGGTGCGGATGCCCACCCGGCGCAGCTCCTTGCTCGCCGGGCCACCCGACAGCCGGCCGCCGCTCTTCTGCTGCGACCCCTGCTTCTGGCGCCCGCCCGGCTTGGTGCTCGACGCTGAGCCCACCGCCCCGGTCTGCTTCTTCGCCACCGTCAGGCCACCACGGGCGGGATCACTTCCAGGGCCAGCACCTCCACCGTCGAGTAGACCTGCAATAGCTGAGCGTTCAGCGGCGTGGGCCACCCGGCGGTGATGTTGATGTCCACACCGCCCACCGAGTCGCCCTCACCCCACTGGAAGACCACCTGCGGGCCGCCCGGCTGCCGGTTGGCCTGAATGGCCGCCGCCAGGGCGTCCAGGAAGGTGTCGTTGACCGTATCCGCCTCCTCGGCGCTCCCCGTCATGGACCGCACCAGGCAGATCAGCTTCACCTTGTAGGTCCGCATCTTGCCCCCGGGCACCGTGCCGATGAGCTGGATGCGCTCCTCCGACTGCTCCTCCAGGTAGATGAAGACGAGCGCCCCGGACCCCTGCCCGGCCCAGGAGTTCTTGAAGAACTCCGTCTCCCCGGTCCACTTCGGCGGGTGCTGCAACACATCCCCCAGGATGTCCAGCCCCGGGGTCGTCGCCCGCGCCGACAGCAGGTAGTCCGCTATCGCCTGCCGAACCTCTGCCCGGGGCACCTCAGTGGCCCTTGACCCGCACCCGGTAGGGGGTCAGCAGATCACGGGCATAGGTCAGGTCGAGGTACTCGTCCGCCGACATCTTGGCCGAGTGGTTGGGCTCCGAGTTCGGCTGCAGCATCAGGGACGAGTTCCCCTGGGTCTTGATGAGGAACATGGCCATGAAGATGCATGCCGTCTTGATGTCGTCCGGGATCGCCGTCACCGGCAGGAAGTCCGGCGGCTGCGGCAGGGTGTGCGCGAACCGCAGCGGGGCCGCCGTGGTCAGGGTCGTCCCCGACACCGCCGCCACCGTGAAGGTCTCCGTGTTCGCCCCGTCCCGGATGGTCAGGTTCGTGACCCCCGGCACGATGCCCAGGAGCCCGCTGGCCCCATCCGTCGGCAGCACGTCCACCGTCGTCGCCCCGGCAGTCACAGCCGCCGCCAGTTCGGTGTGCGGGTACCCGGAGACGTAGCTCCAGACGGCGTAATAGGTCCCCGCCGCCTGCGAGACGGCCGGGTACATCGTGGAGCCGCCCCGGTAGATCAGCGGCATGAGTGGCACGTACACCGTGCGGATGCCAATTCGGATCTGCGCCGCCACCGACGGCCCCACCGAGGCCATCTGGGACGGGTCGAACCCGATGTCCACCCCGTTGACCTGCACTACCGGCTTGTAGTTGCAGACCAGCCGCAGCTCGCCGTTGATGGCCCGCTTCCGGGCCGACTCCACCGAGGTCGTGGCCGCTAGGCTCGCGCCCTTCACTGCCACGTCCTGGCCGAAGCACACCCGGTCCATGTCCGCCGATGCCGCGCTCAGCACGTCCGCCAGCGCCTGCAGTTGGGCCTGGGAGTCGCCCCCGGGTATCAGCTGGGTGGTGTCCAGGGCCGTCGGCCAGCCCAGGAACTCCGACGGCGAGCAGTACGGATAGGCCACGCCCGCCGAGCCCACGCTGGGACTCGCCACCGGCGCGGCAAACGGCGTCGGCACATAGGGCGTGATGCTCACGATGGCTGCCTCCTGCGCTCAGCGAGCCCTGGGCGCCTTGGCCCTGCGGAGCCTCGCCTCACGGGCCACCGGCTCCTCTGCCGGAAGCTGGTCGGCGCTGACCGTCCCCACCCGCACGTGCTCCCCAACATCGCTGTCCGTCATGAACCGCGACCCTCCGGGGGAGCGGAAGGACAGGAAGAAGTCCGCCGCCGCCGTCGGCACCTGGAACCACCCATCCTCGTCCGCTTGGTACGCCCGCCCCTCCCAGCTCAGCGTTACCGCCCCGGTGGGGATCAGCCGCTCCTCAGCGGCATACCGCCCCGGGCGCAATGGGTCCGGCACGCGCACATAGCGCGACCGGAACTGCTTGATGTGTGCCACCTTCTCTCTCCTCCTCGTCGCCCCTCAAGAGGGGGCGGCCACGTCGGCCACCCCCTCTCGTTCCAGGAACTCCTAGCTCAGGTCGCCGATGTTGCTCAGGATGCCCATCGCCGGGGCAGCCTTGTTCTTGAAGGACTGCTCGGTCCGAACCTCGAAGTCGAACCGCGGGCCACCGTTGGCCCGGTCGGCGCCGTAGTCGAAGCGGAAGAAGTCGTACAGGGTCTCCACTTCGATGGGGTTCACCATGTTCGCGCCAGGGAACGGGATCTCGTCCGCCACCGCGATCAGCTGCCCCGGCGGCAGGTACGGCATCAGGTGGAGTTCGATTGGCCGCCCGTTGACGGTCTTGTTCAGGTAGGTCGCCACATGGCCGCCCGCGACCACGTGCGCCCGGCCGTCCCGGTCAGTCGGCACCAGCCAGGTCACCGCCTGCGGGTTGTCCAGGACCGCGTTCGAGATGTCGTTGATGACCTTGGACCCGCACAGCATCCGCGTGGTGCTGATGTTGTAGGTGTCGTAGATCGCCCGGTTCATCTCGTCGATCTCCAGGATGGCCGCGCCGCTCACGGTGAACGGGTGCCCCCCGAGGGAGGCGTAGTAGGCGCCCTGCGACACCCCGGTGCCCGGAGTCACCAGGTTGGCCTGGAAGCCGCTCTGGAGGCTGTCGGGGTTGGCCGAGAAGTCGCCCAGGATGCTCGCGCTGAGCCCGTTCTGCCAGTAGGTCTGGAAGCTCTGGTCGGTGACCGGCACCGCAGGCCCCGCCTGTCCGGCCTGGAACAGCCCAGGCAGGCTCGGGATGGTCGCCGCCGCCACTGGCATCGAGGTGATGTCCACGGTGTTCACGTAGGTCGTGGTGTAGTAGAACTCAGCCCCGGTGGCCGAGCCCACGAACCACTGGTAGCCCGCCGCGCCCTTGACCGCAGCCACAGTCGCGGTCACGCTGGCATCCGGCCCGGTGACCGCTGTCGAAGCCTCCGCCGATGCGACCCCGGACCCCTGGGCGCTGAGGCCGTTGCCCCGGTACCAGTTGAGTCCTGAGATGGCGGCGCACTTCACATAGACCGTCCCGGTGGCAAGGGAGCCGCCCGTGGTGGACGGCACCAGGGCCGGCGTCCCGACAGTCGGCAGAGCGAAGGACTGGGCGTTGAGCTGGTGGATCTCCAGCGAGATCAACTGCTGGTTGATCGTCTGGATGGTGTCCACCGCCAGCGCGTCCGCCGTCCCCTCGGCCTCGGCCAGGGCGTCCCAGGAGACCTTGCCCCCAGAGCCGACCACGGCGTAGGGGGAGTAGACCCACTGGTTCTCGATGTTGATGACCGGCGCCGCCGAGTCGCGTGCGATGCCCCCATCCGGCTGAGTGCTGTTGACGTTCAGCAGCACCTGCCATGCCGCGAACCGGGCACCACGAGGAGCCGGCCGGCGGGGGGTCGAGTTGAAGAACGGGGTGTCAACAGGCACCAGGCTCACCAACTCCTCCACCGTGATGTTGTATATCTCGGAGGTGGTGGTGATACCGCTGGTGGCTGCCTTCACCATTCGGAAGGTGTCCTCGGTGATCCCGAGGGCGTCAGCGCCCCAAGACATGGGTTGATCTCCTTGTTGCGGGTTGTGGAGGACGCGCCGCTGCGCGCCCCGTGCCTCTTGCGGGCCTACCGGCGGCCCATCGCCGCCCGGGCGTTGGCGAACGCCTCCGGGGGCTGCTTCGTGATGGCGATTGGCCCGTGCGGCAGCGAGTTGCCGTTGGCGTCGTCCGGAGCCTGGATGTTGAAGTTGGCCAGGAGCTTGGCCTTGATGAACTCCTGGTTCAGCGCCTGCCGCTCCTGCGGCGTCTGGGCGGACTCCACCGCCTTCTGCAGCGCGCTCAGGGAGCCCACGGGCTGCCCCTCGCCACGCTGCACCGGCCGTGCGCCCAGGTCCGCCAGGTTGTTCATCGCCGGCCGCCCCCGAACGGGCTGGTTCTCCAGGTTCGCCACCCGCTTGGCCAGCTCGGAAGCCGCAGCGTCAGAGGTCCCAGCCGCCTTCGCCACCTTCTTGGTGGCCTTTGCGGCCTGCTTCGCCTCCTGCTTGGCAGCCTTCTTCGCAGCCTTGGCAGCCTTCTCCTCCTTGGCCCGGTCCCGGGCGTCAAGCAGCTTCAGCAGCTCGTCTGTGGTCATGTCCTCGATCTCCTTTGTGACGGCGGCAGAGCCGGTGCTGCCCAGGCTGAGCACCGCCGCATTGATCCGCTTGATGGCCTTCTTGCTCTCGCGCTTCTCGCGCGACTCGAACTGGGCCGCCAGGTTCAGCGCCTCCCGCAGATGCGCCACCGCCTCGGCCGCCAGCGCCACGTCCTTGTCCTGCCACGCCGGGCTTCCCGGCTTGGAGTCCTGGTCCCCGCCCGCAGCCTTCGGCGCCGCCTCCGGGTTCGGCCCGGACACCTTCCGCTTGCCCCTCTTCATGCCCCTGGCCTTCTGGCTCTGGGGAGGGTCGGTCTCCGTCACTTCGTCCGAGGTGTCGCCCTCGCCCGCGTGAACCTCCTCGGTCTGCCGCCGCCCCTCGCGCTCGGCTTCCGCCATGTCCTGCCGACGGTTGGGGGCCACCGTCCCCTCCGAACTCGCCTGGCCGGGTCCGATGCTGTTCTTCTCGGCGTGCACCTCCCGTGTCTGGCTCAGCGCCTCGTGCTCGGGCAGCGCCTTGTTCGGGGCCGTGTCGCCGTACCCCGTGTGCTCGCCCGGCCGGGGCTGCCTGTACCGCGCCTGCTCCGGCTTGCCCTCGTCGTTCTGCACGTCACCGTGGACGATCTCGTCGTCGGCGTTCTCACGGGTCTGCCCCAGCGAGCCGTCCACGTCCGCCCCCTCCGCACTCGCCTGCACACCGCCCTGGGTCTCATCCATAGCCTTCTCCACGTGCCAGTCCTTGGGCAGCAGATGGGTCAGCCCCAGCGCCCGGGCCCGCTTCACGATGTGCCGCTTGGCCGCGCCCTTGTCTCCCTTGTAGTTCCCCAGCCGACCGATGGCCGACCGCAAGTGCCCCTCGTCCGGGATCGGGAAGTCGCCGTTGGGCATCGCCACCCCCTGCCGAGCGAACTTCCGGCGGGCGGCGGCCGATACGTACTTCACCATCCCGTCCTCCGACAGGACCGGCCCGTCACCCTCGCTCTTCACCAGCAGCCAGGGCGTCCCGTTGGCAGGATCGCCCACCGCGTCCACCCGCTCGGGGTCCAGCCACTCGAACTCCGTGATGTCCACCATCTAGTTGCTCCTCAAGTTCGCCAGCGCACTCGCTGACGGCTGGCGGCGGCGCGCAGCTCCCTGCGGGCTGAGGCCATTCCACTGCTCATCCTTGATCCCGGCCCATGTGGGCTCGTCCCATCGCACACCCAGCAGCCAGTCGCCGGGCATCACCACCTGGTCGCTGCCGTCAGCAGCCTTCATCGACCACGCCGGGCCTCGGTAGATGTAGCTCTCCACCACCTCGCCGTGGCCCTCGGTGCCGTCCATGTGCTGCAGCCCGACCCGGCCCCCCTTCCGCAGGAAGGACCACGCCGCCTCCTCCAGCACATCCGGCGACACGAAGTCTCGGTAGCCATCCGCCGCCTTGCCCACGTCCGGCCGGTTGGCCGGATAAGCCAACCCCAGCGTGTACCGCTGCTCCGGCTGGCTCTTGAACACCCGCACCTCCGCGTACTGCTCCTTCGCAGCCCCGGCCTGGCGCCCCCGGTGCAGCGAGAGCGTGCGAACCATGTTCGCCACCACCCCCGGCACGTCGGTGTCCGCGTGGTCCGCCGCCGCCCGCAGGTCCTCGGTGGTGAGCGCCCTCGGGTCCCCGTGGTCGTCCGTCGGCCGCAGGCAGCCGCAGCTCCAGCACATGCCGGTCAGCCCATCGCTCGGGCGACGACCGAGGCTGAGAAGGTGAAGCTCGGCGTCGTCCCGCCAAGCTGCCACCGCAGCCGCAACATGCCCGTCAGCGATGCCGGGGTCGCGCACCCCGGGCCGACCGACGTGGACACCGCGCCCGCCGCCGTCACCGCCGCCGGCGCCCAGATCGAGTACCAGATACCATCCGCCCCCTGGCGCTCCAGGAACAGCGCCAGCGTCGGGGACGTGCCGCCGACCGCCGTGACGTTCACGTCCACCGCCAGCGTCGATACCGCCAGCGGCACGTTCACCGCCGGGGCCGACCCCGACATGGTGTAGGCCGTGGACTGCAGGATCAGCAGATTGGTCAGGCTCGCGCTCATTCGGTCATCTCCCTTGGGGCGGTGTTCATCTGGGTCATGTGGTCCCGCGCCCTCAGCACCCCGAGGACCACGGCCACCTCGTGCGCGGCGTCAGCCTTCGACTTGCCCCGCGCCCGCTTCGCGCCGTTCCGCCAGCCGGCCGCCCGCAGGTTGCGGCGCAGCAGCTCACGCCGGGCGCTCACGTCCCCTCGTCATGGACCACCTTCTTCGGCGCGTCGATCATCGAGTTCCATGGCACCAGGACTGTGCAGTTCCCCTCGGCCAGGTCCGCGTTCTCGGCCGAGTTGTCCACCAGCAGATCCACATTGTGCTTCTTGATCCACTTGGCCTTCGCCTTGTGGGGCGGGTCCCCGAAGACCACCAGCTGGTCGTAGGCCGACCCCATGCCCAGAGAGTTCAGGTACTCGGCCTTCGCCTGCCAGTCGGCCTTGGTCGGCTTCTTGTCCGACGCCCCGGTCAGCACCACCACGTCGTGGCCCGCCGCCCGCAACGCGTTCATCAGCGATGCCATCACCGACGGGTCCTCGTCCAGCGTCCCGTCGATGTCGAAAGCCACCCGCATCGTTCAGGCACCCCCAGTCGGCTTTGCGGTGGACCGCACCGGCGGGTACGCAGGGGCCACGGCACAACGGCAGTTGTGCGTTATGATCCCACTGGCGATGTACCATCCGCCCTCGGTGTCGAGGTTGAAGACGTGCCCGTCAAATGGCTGCCGCCTGATACTGACGACCTGATCCAGCGCTATCTCGGGGGAGAGAGCGAGAAGGCGCTCGCAAAAGCCTTCGGCGTCAGCCGGAGTTGCATCCGTCGAGTCCTCCTCCGGCAGGAGGTTGAGCCTCGCGGCCGCAGCAGCGCCATGTTCGTCAGGATGCGCCAGGCCAGTCCCGAGGAGCGGTCCCGGCTCACTGCCGCCGCCCATGCCGCCGTCCGAGGCTGCACGATCCCACTGGCCCGCAAGGAGGCCCACGCTCGCACCGTTGAGGAGCGCATGCTCAATGTCTCCCGCGCCGAGCTGATCCTGGCCGACATGCTGAGGGCCAGGGGCCGCGTCTGCATCCCTCAGAAGGCCGTGGGTCCGTACAACGTGGACATCGCTACCGGTTCCGTCGCCGTGGAAGTCCTCGGGGGCGCATGGCACCGGACCAAGCGCCACGGGGAGCGACTTCGCCACCTGCTCGATTGTGGGTGGAACGTGCTCTACGTCTGGGTGGATGGCATCCACTACCCACTCACGCCCGAGGCTGCCGAGCACATAGTCGCCTTCGCCAAGGTCTGCGATGGCACGCCAGCCGGCCCGCGTCGCTATCGGGTGATTCGGGGTAGCGGCGAGTTCGTGGCCCAGGGCAGTGCGGATGACGACCAGCTCCCCGACAAAGTGCCGCTCAGTAGCCGCCCTGAGCGACCCCCCGCCAGCGTGCCGTTCGGCTACTGCCACTGCGGCTGTGGCCGCACCACCGGAGTATCCCGTGGCCACCACGGCACTCCGCGAGGCTTCCCCAACCGCTACGTCAACGGGCACAACAACTCGCGTTGACCCCGGCAGGCACCGGGGGTGCAACGGTGGCCTCCCGGTCACGTCCATCATCGAGTGCGGGTTGCGCGCCTTCACCGCCAGACAGATCGGGCACGCCCCGGCCTGCGTCACCAGGTCCCACATCGGCACGCCGTGCGCCCGGTAGGCTTCCATCGCCGACCGGGACATGGCACGGTTCGTCTCCGTGATGGCGATCATCCGCGCCCTGCTGGGGTTGTGCAGCAGCTCGTCGATCTGACCTGCGATGGCGTCGATGGGCTGGCCGTTCTCCACCCCGTCGTGCAGGATCTCGGCCACCTGGCGGCAGGTGGTGGCATCCACCTCCCGCAGCCACGATCCGGCCTCGGCTCCCATCGGGTCGAAGTCCAGGCTCCGCAGGTCCTTCACCCCGGGCGGGTTGCCAGGCATCCAGTCCGGCCAGTTCATCTCGTTCACGGCCTGCACGATGGGCAGGTCCGGCCGCACCCGGGCACCCAACTGCGCCACCGCATCCTGAGCCCCTGGCAGCCACGAGTCCCGGTAGATCCGGTCGATGACGTCGCCCAGCGGCCCCTTGTCCAGCGGCATCGACGTGGCCGCGAACGCCCGCGCCACGTCCTGCGCCGCATCCGACGTCACCGGCAGCCCCGGGGTCTTGGCCCACTCGCGGAACCAGGCCAGGGTCGCCGCTCGGCTCGGAACCGACGCTGCCAGCGCCGCCAAGGCCAGCGGGCCGTAGAAGGCCACCAGCGCCGCCTCCAGATGGCCCCACGGCCCCGGGCGCCGCTGCTGGTCGTCACCCTGCTGCTGCTGAGCCTTCGCCAGGGGCTGCGGGCCGTGCAGGCCGAACTGGGCGACCTCCGCATCCTGCATCCCCAGCCGGAACGCCTCGTCCACGTCTTCCGGCGAGGTCGCCTTGCTCAGCCGTCCCCAGACCGCCGCGTGGGTCCGCTGGTCGATGGCCGAGTCGCGGAACTCCCGGGGCCGCTTGCCCTGCCGGGCCCGGTTGCGCGCCTGCCGCTGCCACCTGGCTAGGTCCAGAGACTTCCGGCTCCGAGCCGCGTTCCGCTCCAGGCCCGCGACCCCGTAGCCCGCCGCTCGGTCGGCGGTCTCCGTGGCCGCCGACTGGTACTGCGCGTCCATCGGATCCACCGGCGCCCCGGCGTGCTCGGACCCCAGCTGCTCATGAATGTCCTGTGGCCCAAGAGCCATCTGCTGCGGAGCCGCCGGGCCGAAGCCGGAGATCGCCTGCGCCCACTGTGGGCTGCCCGGCGCATCCGTCGGCGAGTAGGTCTCCGGGTCCACCGGCCCCGCCAGAGCTTGCAGCTGGTGGATCGGCACGAAGCTGCCCTTCGGCGCGTAGTAGCCTCTGGGCACCGGGTTCTCGTTGTCGATGGGCAGCCCGAGGATCACGTCCCGCACTTCGTCCGACGACTCGGCGCCGATGCTCACCCAGATCTGGTGCGCCTGGGCCTCCATCAAGCGGTCCTCGGACTCCCGCCCAGTGTCGAAGTGCGCCGCCACCGGCAGCCCGTAGTCCTCCTGGGTGACGGCGTTAATGATCGCCTCCCAGTGCCGCACGTGGGGCAGCGTCCCCACCCGGAACTGCTGGTCCACCTGGGTCTCCGAGGTCGCACGGTTCACGTCGTCCAGGATGCCCAGGTTCTGCGGCGTGAGTCCGAACGCCGCCACCGTCCGGCGGATCACGTACTCCGCGATCTTCGGGTCGATCTGCTCGATCTGCTTGTACGGCTTCAGCTCCGTCCCGGCGGGCAGCCACATCATCCCGTGCCGCGCCGCCTGGTTACCCATCAGCCGGTCGTTGGCCGTCTCCTCCCATTCGGCCAGAGCATCCGGGTCCGACTGGTCCGGCGGCGCCAGGGCGAACATCTCCGGCACCGCGCCCGCCGTGAAGAACTCCAGGAAGAAGAGCTGTAACCGTACGTCGGTGTTGGCGTTAAGCAGCACCGTCTCAATGGGCGCCACGCCGTAGGGGCTCTCCGGCACCGGCCACATCGGCGAGTAGAGGATGTCATCGGTGGTCAGCCAGTCCCAGGGCACACCCTGAACGAACTGCTGGAACGCCGGAGCCGGTGGCTCGGCGATCTCACCGAAGTAATCGAGCATCGGGGCGAGGGTGGTCCCATCGATGACCTTCAGCGCCAGCATCCGCCCGGCGGCGTTCCGCTCCCGGTAGAGCGAGCTGGAGTCGTACCGCAACTGGTCCATCATCGCCAAGGCCAACCAGTCGCCGAAGAAGTGCTTGCCGTCCGGCCGCCGCCACAACTGGGCCGCCTGCAGGGCATCCTTCTTGGTGTCGCCTTCGTACCCCGCCATCGGCCCCCACTTCAGTTCCATTGAGCGGAGGTCGTTGATCGTGTACCGAATGCAACTCAGGGCGATGTCGTAGCCCTCGATCACCTGCCTGAGCTGCGCGAACGGAATCCGATCTGGCCGGGTCTCGGTCGTCACGTTCCGGCCGACCATGTAGTCGTACATCCGGGGCCGGCGTGAGTAGCCGTAGTACGGCACCAGCGGCCTGCCAGGGGCGAAGGGCTCCACCCAGTCGATCCCCTGCCGGTGCAGCGCCAGCTCAATCTCCGTCGGTGTCACCGACGAGGACGGGGACAGCTGCGCCGCCGCCCGGGCCGCGATGGTCCGCACGTCTATCGGCTGCGGCCCCTTGCGCCGCGCCTGCCCGGGCGGGTTGTGCCAGCTCCCCGGCGCCATCGCGACGGCCTTGGCCACGGCCTCCACCTGCTTCGCAAGTGCCGGCGGCTGCAGCGCCAAGCGGTCCGGGTACAGAGCCACCTCCACCCCACGCTCGACCACCTCGGCCGACAGCGTGGGGCGCGACCGCAGCCGGAAGCTCAAGCTCGGGGCCAAGTGTCCGCCTCCTCGACCTCTGGGGTCGTGCTACTCAGGCTTCTGGCCGCCGCACAGCAGGCAGCGGCCGTCGCGCCAGCGGTGCTCGCACCGACGGCTCAGCGGCACCGGGGCATCGGAACTCCACCGCACCCCGGACCGCATCTTCCGCTGCAGCCGCCGGACGGCGGCCGTCTCCCCGGCCTGGGCCTTGATCTCAGCCGCGTTGCTCTCCGGCAATGGGTGCGCCCTCCAGGACTCCAGGAACGCCGCCCCCTGGGCAGCCCCCGTGAAGAAGGCCAGCAGCAACGCATCCGCATCGTCAGGAGACCGGCCGATCCGCGCCCGGGTCTCGGCCTTCGCCTCCACCTTCACGCGGCCGGAAGAGTCCAGCCCGAACTTCGGGGCCGTCAGTTGCGCTACCGTCGCCTCGGCGATGGCCGATAGGTCCCACGCGCCGTCCTGGGATAGCTGCCGCCCAACCTCCCACCAGATCTGGTCTCTCAGCCGGGGGAACCGCCGTGGCAGGGTGGACGCCTCGCCCACATTCACCCTGACAACTCGCGCCCCGTGTTGGCCCTCATGCCGCAGCTCGGCCAGCCGGTCGGCCGCACCATGCCCGATCCCGATGGAGTCAATCTTGATGGCCGTGGCGCCAGTCTCCAGGAGAATCCGCACCACCTCGCCGCATTGAGCCATCGTGTCCGAGCCCTTCAGGCTCCAGGACCGCCCGGCCTTCACTCCCAACCGCTCTTGCACCACCGACTTGTCACCACCCGCGCCCACATCCCAACCCAGCTCCACCGGCAGCAGGTCTTCCGCCGTGTGCTCCTGCTCTGGAGCCTGGCAGGCCCTCACCGCCGACAGAGGCACCACCCCATCATCCGCCTCGACGGGGAACTCGCCCTCCACCTTGCTCAACCAGGGGCCCGACCCCTCGCCCACGTCCCGCCGCATCTCCTCGACGTAGGTGGGGCCGATTAGCAGAGGGGTGAGCACCGACGGGACTTCCTCGCCCGTGAAGTTGGGGGTGTCCCGATACCCGATCTGGAGCACATGCCAGCCGGAGTCCGGCTTGCACACCTCCGCAAAGTGCGACCCCGGGTCGTCCGGGTTGCCGATGGCCAGGATGCGTGAGTTGTCGTTGGCCGCCAGTGACAGCGCCGCCAGCCACAGATCCCGTGGCACCCCACAGGCTTCGTCGATCACCACCAGGACGAACTCGGCGTGGATACCCTGGAAGGCCGACGGGTCGGCGTCCCCCGGCTTGCGCCCGAAGCCCACCATCTCATCGCCGATCCACCACTCGGTCTGGTTCACCCGCCCCAGCAGGTGCCCCTTCCGGTGCGCCCTACCGATCTCTCGCCAGAGCACCGCCCGCACCTGCTCAAAGGTCGGCGCGGTGGAGACCACGAAGGCGCTCCCCGGCGGATGGCTCCATAGCCACCAGGCCGCCAGGCGGCTCGCCGTGTACGACTTGCCGGCCGCATGGCAACTCTTCACCGCCGTTCGGCGGTGTGCCACCAGGGCCTCTGCCACCTCCACCTGCTTCGACCACAGCGCCTCGCCCAGCCGGGCGGCCACGAACTCCTTCGGCCCGACCGCCAGGTCCGGGTCCAGCATGTCTGCCGCCAGAGCCCAGGGGCTAGGCCGCTGGGAGAGCACGCAACTCCTTGCCTGCGATCCGCAATGCCTCCGTCTGCTGTTGCGGCGTCAGCCCCAGTTGTGGGTTGCGGATCAGCGCCCGGATGAACGCCGCCAGCACCCCAGCCTGCTCCTCAGCCACCCTCACCTGCCGCTCGGCCAGACCGGCGGCAACCGCCTTGGCGGCAAAGTTGAAGGCCCGGTCTCTCTCCAGGGACTCCAGCTCCACCATGCCCCGGACGTACTCACCTGCCTTGTGGACCGAGCCGTCAGCCCCCGTGATCATGCTGTCGCCGATCAGGGCATCGGAGAGGGTCGGGAACTCCAGCGCTATCCGCTCCAGCTCCAGGGCATAGGCTTCCGCCCTTCGCCGTGCCTGGGTCATCAGCCGCATCAGCAACTCCCCGGGGTCGTCAGCCACATCGGACAGCCGCCAGTGCATCAGCTCGGCCCGCACCGCCGCCAGCGCCTTCACCCGCTTCGTCGCCCCGCCATGAGTCCGGCATACCGTGCCGCCCTCAATCGCCCAGCCCCGGCAGTGAGCACCACCCCGAGTCTTGGCTATGCACCGCATGGGTTCTTCACCTCCATGCCACCGCCCCCCTTGACAGCACGCTAACCCCACGCTATCGTTACCTGCCAGGAGGTGCCGAGATGGCAACTGACCTGGCGGACGAGTTGGCGGCGATGATCGACCGGCCCGTGATCGAGGAGCCTGCCATGCGGGCTCTGCGGCACATCTGGCTGGAGGCCGTGATGGCCGAAGGACAGGCCGTGGAGACCTTCGAGGATGTGGCCGAGCTGCTTCAGCGCGGGCTGACCCCCGATTGAGAGTCCCCAGGGCCATTCTCGCTGGCTCCGAGGCTCTACCCAGACCAGGCGAAGTGGTCCTGGTGGGCAGGTGCGCCACCTGTGGGGTGCTCTTCCGCCCCGAACGACGGTCCAGGGCCTACTGCGGCCCGAACTGCCGGGTGCGGGCCTATCGCAAGCGGGTCAGCGCTTCTTCCGCCTGAGCGCCTTCCTCAGCCTTCGCTCAAGGTGCTTCTTCTGGCGGCCGAGTTCCGCCACCCGCCGCTCTGAGACCTTCAGCCGGTGCGCCAGCCATAACACGTCCGCCCGATGGGGACAGCTGGCCGGGTGCTCAGCGCTGGAGAGCGGGGGAGGGGAGACGACGGCCATGATCGCCGTCTCTTGGGGGACCGGCTCAACAGCGGATGGGACTGCCGCCAGAACGGTCACCAGCCTTGCCCTCCTCCCCTCACCAGCGCTGCAACCCTCGAGCAGCCTCAGCCCGCCTCACCTCTTCCCGGGCATAGTCGCCGAACTCCTCCAGGTGCATCGGCGTGGCCTGCCCGGACCTGATCCGGTGCCAGGAGCGCCTGAGTTCCGCCAGGGACTCCGACGACACCTGGAGAGAGCAGCCGAAGCACAGGGGCTCCCTCTGCCCCACCGGCCGCCCGCAGACCGGGCAACAGCGTGAGAAGGAGCGCCCGGGTGTAACGGCGCGCTCTCTTGAGATCACAATGGATGCAAGCGGCTCCGGGCCGCTCCTCCTCACGCAGGGCTTGAGCGATCACGCTCAGCAGGCCGGGGTCCCCTGATGGGGACACTCTCAGGCGTACTCTGATAATCCTAATTCGCCGGAGATGGCGGCGTCAAGCCCTCCTCCCACGGCACCGGCATCACCTGCCGCCTGGGCGTGGTCCGCACCGCCCCCAGCACCGTCGCCCCCAGCGCTCGGGCCATCTCCACCGCGCACTCGTCCAGCAGCCGCCGCAGCGTCGCCGACCCATTGGCCCGAAACAGCTCCCGATGCGTCGTCCAGCCCTCCGGCGCTCCCACCAGGCAGGCCGCCAGCCATTCCGCATACCTGCACCGTTCCAACCAGCGCATCACCGGCAGCGGCCCCCGCCGCAGCGCCAGCCCCCGCTCGGGCCGCTCCGGTTGCAGGCTCCGATGCAGCGCCCCCACCAGCCGCAGGAACGGGTCTTCCACGGCCTCCAGCGCCCGCACCATGTCCACCTCGCCCACCACCCGGTCATAGGCCCGGTCGGGCTCTCCTGTCGCCCCACCAAAGCCCCCGTAGGTGGCGATCTTCAGCACCGGCGGCACTGCCTCATCATGGGCGTGGAAGCCCAGCCACCGTCGGCACCCGCAGACCATGCACCGGCACCCCTCGTCGTGAACGTCCACCAGCCCATCGACGCTCACCGGGCCAGCTCCCACTGGCACTCGGAGCACAGCAATGGCCCCGCCGTGTTCATCGGCAGCTCCACCAGATGCCCGCACCCCCCGCACCGGACCCAGCCATCGGGCAGCGCGGCCCGGCGGTACACCCGGCGGCTCACAGACCCCACCAGGGGCCGGGGCGATGGCAGCTTGACGGGCTCAGCCCTTAGCAACGCGCGCACCCCCTACCGCCTCGGGAGCCTCCTGCGGGCTGGCATCCCAGACCTCCACCCGCACCCCCTGCTGGTCCCGGAACCTGGTCTTGCTCTGCCTGACCTCGATCTGGCACCACTTCGGGGAGTCGTCCACCAGCAGCCCGCAGTCTATCAGGCCGTCCAGATACGGCTTGGCCCGCGCCCAGGCCCCGTCCAGATCCCCCTGCTGCCCCGCCAGCACTATCGTCAGCCGGACGTGCCGGGGGTGCCGAGCACGGGTCAGCCCCTTGCGAGCCATCGCCGCTCCGCCGATGATCCGCGCCGCCGCCCGCTCTGCCCAGTGCATCCGGGCATTGCCCAAGTTCGCCGGCCGACCAGGGACCACGAAGGTCAGCAGTGGTGAGTCAGACATAGGGGTCATCCCAGGTGGCCGCCGTCAAGGGCGCACCGCACGCCTGGCAGAGGCAGTCCTTCACCCCACCACCTCCGCCACGCTCCAGTCACTCCAGCCCACCCAGTTCACCGGTGTCAACTGCACCCCAAACGTGCTCAGCAGCAGCGTGCTGCCCGGAGCCCCCGCCGACAGGCCCACGATGGGAGCGCTCGGCCCCAGGTGGTCCCGAATCGCCGCCCGGATCAGCTCGGACACCGACAGCCCCCGAAGCTCGGCCTCCCGGCGCAGCAGACCCAGTTCCGCCGCCGTCAGCCGGGCCGAGAACACCACCATGCCCGAAGGCTTGGGGACTACCGACCCAATGGCCCCTTTGTCGCGCCGCCCGCTCACTCATCATCCCTCCCCCTCCCCATACGGCGACTGCGCACCACAGCAGCCGCCGCCTCGAGGCAGCTCGCCACGTACTCAGCGCTGACGGCGGACAGTGTGGGGTTGTCACGCCCGCCGAGCCGGAGCCCCATACCGAGTGCCCCGCTTCTGGGATCGTCTGCATCGGTGGTCACGCATACCAATACCTGGACCTCTTCACTGACCACAGCGCCCGGAAGATCCTGCGTCCCCAGGTCGACGACGGCAATGGGCTTGTCCTCTGCATCCCGCCAGAGCGCCTCTATGTCCGCCTCCCTCTGGCTTGCGCCCTCTTCGCTCGCCTTCTGTGTCACTCCACATCCTCCAATCCGCAAATCGCTACCCGCGCCCGGCCGTGAGCCTGCTCGCTCGCCCCGCAGCGCCCGCTCGACCTCGCCGCTCATCAGGTCCGCCGGCCTCCAATAGGCCGTTCGGATGCCCGGCACCCGTTGCAGGTCGTTGAGCCACGCTTCCTGTTGCCAGGTGATCTTGCCGGCCTGGGACTTCAACTCAACCGCCAGCGCCCTGCCGTCGCGCACCATGAACAGGTCCGGCCAACCCGCGGCCGAGTGAACGCTGCTCCACGGATGGAACACCGACCAGCTCAGGGCCTTAGCCATCGCCACGACGTGCTGCTGCAGATCGCGCTCCGAGATCGAGGCCGAGATCGCGGCGCTCACGTCTCGGCCACCAGCCGCAACCGTTCCTGGCCGAAGGTCCACGCCACGGCGGCCTCGCAGGTCTCCACCTCCGGCGGCACCCGCAGCAGATACTGCCGCCAGACGCCGTCCGGCTCCGCCGTGGAGTTCCGCACCTCGACCATGCACAGCGGCTCGTCGCCGGGAATCTCGACCCTCAGCAGCCGCCGGGGAGCGCCCAGCCGGTCCACGTCTTGGTCCCGCACCTCCGGGCTCAAGGCCGACATCAGCCGGTCCGCGCCGAAACGCTCCAGCATCACACGCCGCACCTCGACGTTCGGCTCCGCCACGATCCCCGCCGGGTCCAGCGTCTCGGGACGCTCCACCACCTGCCGAGCAACCCGCACCCCGTGGATCGCCCAGAGCCCGTACCCGTCGCGATAGGCCAGAGCCGGGCCGTCTTCACGGTGCAGGCGCCCCTCCGCATCCCGGGCGATGACCGCCGGGCGGTCGGTGAGGATCACCACCCCGCGCATGGGCCACCACCAGCCACAGGATCGCCCGATCTCCGTCCATCCGCGCCGACCGGCATCGAGGTTCTCTGCAAAGCGGACTCCGAGTGACGCTCCAAACTCCCACCACGCGAGCCAGGGCGCGTCCCAGCTCCCCCAATAGCACCGCCGGAGCTGGCCCCAGAGCTGGCCCCGGAGCTGGTCCCAGAGCTGGTCCCGGAGCTGGCCCCAGAGCTGGCCCCGGAGCTCGCGCCGGAGCTGGTCCCGGAGCTGGCCCCAGAGCTGGCCCCGGAGCTGGCCCCAGAGCTGGTCCCCGAGCTGGTCCCGGAGCTGGTCCCGGAGCTGGTCCCGGAGCTGGTCCCGGAGCTGGTCCCGGAGCTGGCCCCAGAGCTGGTCCCGGAGCTGGTCCCCGAGCTGGTCCCGGAGCTGGCCCCAGAGCTGGTCCCGGAGCTGGTCCCAGAGCTGGTCCCCGAGCTGGTCCCGGAGCTGGCCCCAGAGCTGGTCCCCGAGCTGGCCCCAGAGCTGGTCCCCGAGCTGGTCCCCGAGCTGGTCCCCGAGCTGGTCCCGGAGCTGGCCCCAGAGCTGGTCCCCGAGCTGGCCCCAGAGCTGGTCCCCGAGCTGGTCCCCGAGCTGGTCCCCGAGCTGGTCCCCGAGCTGGCCCCAGAGCTGGTCCCCGAGCTGGTCCCCGAGCTGGTCCCCGAGCTGGTCCCCGAGCTGGCCCCAGAGCTGGTCCCCGAGCTGGCCCCAGAGCTGGCCCCAGAGCTGGTCCCCGAGCTGGTCCCGGAGCTGGTCCCAGAGCTGGTCCCGGAGCTGGCCCCAGAGCTGGTCCCCGAGCTGGCCCCAGAGCTGGTCCCCGAGCTGGTCCCGGCTGCCGCTCAGCGTGGCCGCGGCCACGCCGCCGCCCAGGGGCGAACTCATGCGAATCACCATCGTGGGAGACGGCTCGCCAATCGCTTTATAGCAGGCGTCCACGCCCCGCCGCGCCCGCTCCCAGTCCGCAGGCTCGGTCGACAGGCCCACGCCGAGCCACTCCTCGCGACAGCGCGACAGTGCCTCGCGCTCCTCTGGGGTCAGAGGCGTCGTCCGCATCAGTCCACCACCCGGCGCTGGCGATATAGACGCTGTCTCCGGGCAGCGTTAGAGTGTTGGGCTGGGGTCTTGGCCCTGTCCTGGCCACACCGGCGACAGGCCCGCCCTCCGGTCGGTCGGAGGTAGGTGTTCTCAGGCGTGAACTCGTGCCCATGGACGCAATGGGTCTTGGCGCCGTTGAAATCCTTCAGGGCCGCACCGCCGACACCGCGCCGGCAGTTTTCCGCTCTCGTGACGGGTTCAAGGTGAGCCGGGTTGACGCAGGCGCGGTTACGGCAAAGATGGTCCAGTTCGAGCCCATCCGGGACCGGGCCGATGAAGGTCTCATAAGCGATCCGGTGCGCATAGGCTGTCCGCTTCTCGCCTAATGAGCGGCGGCCCACACTGATGCACCCGTAGCCGTTTGGGAAGCGGCACAGGCTCCATTCCCAACAGCCATTTGTCTGCACTTCGGAGTTGCCGCTAATCCGCTCTGCCGGCGTCGCTCCCCTTCGAACAGACATCCGTCAGTCCATGACCCTGCGGGGCAATTCCTTTGGCGAGTACTCCACCTGCCGGGTGACGCGATAGACCCCCGGCTCCAGCGCCACGGCCCCGTGCTCCTGGTGCTCCAGCGGAGTCGCCCGCATCACCCGCAGGAAGACCTCGTGCGCCTCCGTCTCCAGCAGCTCGGCGTCCGCTGCGGCCACCGAGTGGTGGTGGCCTGTCGCCTCGCCCAGCGCCAGCACATGCCGCCCGGGGACGAGGGACGGCGCCACCGGGCTCAGCCTGCGCCGCACCGTCGCCACCCGCGTCAGCAACACGTCACCCTGTCGCTTCGACTCACCGATCCTCATGGTCTCTCTCCTCTTGCTGCCGGCTTCACCATCCGCATGATTGCCTCCGCCGCGTCGACCTCCGCCTGCACCTTGCGCAGCCGCCACGCCCGCCACAGCCGCTTCAGCATCGCCTTCCCGCCCTCCTCTTAACCACGGCCATGATCTCGGCGAATGTCGGAGGCCGCGGCCCGATGCCCTTGTCCAGGATGGCCAGCGGCTCGTCGCGGTCGAGCCGAGGCACAGCCGGAATCCGCACCTCCGATGCGCCAAGCTCCTCCAGCACTTCCAACAGCCCGCGCAACCGGGCCACGTGCCGGAGGGCCAGGTCGCGTGACGCGCTCTTCCCGCTGCTCATGCCTTCTCCTCCCAACTCCCGCCGAAATGCCGCAACACCCGGTCCAGCGCCCGCTCCCACCAAGTCGGCTCGATCCACGGTCCCTGATCCGGCTCCAGGGCGCTGAGGCTCACCTGGGCGCGGTGTGGCAGCGCCACCCGGTCCCAGGCCACCCACCAGCGCCGCAAGAGGTCCTGGTGGGCATACCCCCGCCGTTGCAGCCGCACCAGCGCCCGCCAGGCTCGCCCATAGGGCAACCGCGCCTGCAGGCTCACGTCCTTGCAGCGCCAGACCGAGACCCCGCGCCGCTGGCGCATCGCCCGCAGCACGACTTCCTCGTCGGGGTGCAGCGCCGTCACCCAAGCCAAGCCGATCATCGGGCCGCTCCCAGGTCGCGGGTTATGCGCCACTGTGCCCCCATGATGCGCTCGGAGACTTGCCCAGGACCAGCGTGGTCCGCGCACCGCCAGGACCAGCGCCAGCCCTGCCGCATCTGAAGCGGGATGTACCTTGCGCCGTCCCCCGGCCCCACCAGCTCGCCGCAGGCACCGCACGCGCGCGAGACCGCCGGCCAGTCGCAGCTCGAAGTCGGCTTCGAGTTCGTCACGGCTCCATCCCCGCCGCCTCAAGCTCCCTCACCGCCGCCCGGATCTCGGTCTTGAGCCAGTCCTCCAGTTCCTCGGGCTTCACCCAGGGAGAGCGGCGCGGGGCCGCCCGATCCCCCAGCCGCAGCCAGAGCCGCTGCAACGCCGCGCTCAGCAGCGCCGCCCGCAGCCCTTCGTCCAGGTGCTGGTCGAATTTGGCGTGGCACCCCACGTTCCCCGTCGCGGGGTCCGAAGCGCACAGAGCCATCGTCAACTCCCGGCTGCTCGCCCAAGCCCCGAGCGCCGCACCGGAACCCGGGCGGCCCAAAACATGCGCGTACTGAAGTGTCACGCCCCCAGCCCCGCACCCCTCGCAGCGGTGGTGCGCTCGCCCCAGCACCCGCTCCCACTGAGCCGCCCGCGCCCGAAGGTTGGCCTGCGACCGACGCCCAGGCTTCGGGGGTGACCACTTCATGGCTCCTCCTCCAGCGCAGCTTGCAGAACCGCCACCATCGTCACATCCGGCCCCCACCCAGTGCCCGTCTCTTCGTCCCCTAGCACCTGCCGAATCGCCGCCTCCAGGCGGTCCACCCGGCGGATCGCCAGAGAAGCGTCACATGGCCACCAGTCCCAGCAGAAGGCGCACCGGGAAGGCTTGAAGCGCGCTGGCGCGTGCCGCTGGCGGACCAGCGCCATAGATGCATAAGTCATGCGACTGCCCGCCGCCCCGCGCCGCGGATTTGGTGCTCGCTCGCTTTCTGGCTCGCGCAACCACTTTGGTGCTCGCTCGCTTTCTGGCTCGCGCAACCCCTTTGGTACTCGCCAGCTTTATGGCCCGCGCTCAGGATGTGGTACGCACCGGCTACCTGGCTGTTCACTCTGGCCGCTCGATCTTGTGCGCGTGTCCGCGCTCGATGATGTACGGGAGTGGCGGCTGCTTGCCGTAGGCGGCGATGTAGCTGACCTCGTGGTAGTGCGCGAGGAACAGCTTCACGGTCCAGCGCACCGCTCGCCGGTGCAACTGCGCTGGGGGCAGGTGCCCCGACTCGTAGGTCTTCCGCTGTCCCGCAGTCCACCGCGAGCCGCTCTTCAGCGCCGCCGCCGCAGCAGCCGCGTTGTCACCTCGAAGGTCACGCTCCAACTCCCAAGCCTTGCGCCCCCTGTAGAGCGCCCCGTAGAAGGCATCGGTGCGGCCCGACACCTTGACGAAGCTCTCGCCGATCTTGTAGGCGCACAGCGTCTTGAGCGCCGCGTTCCAGGGGCGCTTCTCGCCCTTCCCCCACACCAGGGTCGGGTCAAGCCCCGCGTGCCTCCACCAGTGCCCGACAGTCGGCGGCACCGCCCTCTGGCGAACCCAACCGCGCACGATCTCGCCCTCCTTCGTCCGCGCCTCGGTGCGCTCCCATCCCTCGGGACTCGCGGCTATCGCCGCCGCCCGCTCATCGGCATCGTCCACACGCTCCAGGCCGGGAAGGTAGCTCGACAGCCCTGCCGCAATCACCGGGCCGATCCCAGCCTGCCGGAAGGCCCAGGCCGTCGGACCTTGGGGGGCATCCTCGATCCGTTGCGCCACCCAAGCCCCCAACTGGCCCTTCACCGCCGTCTCCAGCTTCACTTGCCGGGCGAGCATCGCCCCGACGATGTACGCCGCTCCCTCGTCCCTCCCCTGCGCCACGGCCCGGGTCTTGTTCTGCACCTGCAAGCGCAGATCCTGAAGCGCGTAGTAGTGGTCCACCAATACCCGGAGATCCCGTGGTCCAAGCAGCCGCGCCGCTGCCCGCAGGTCACGGTCCAGCGCGTCCTCCAGTTCGTCCGAAGGCGCCATCTCTGCGATCACCCCAAGTCCTCCTCGCTGGGCCACACCAGCGTCACCGTCCCAACCTCCCGCCCGAAGGAGTCCCGCACGTTCGCCGTCGCCACGTCCCGGCCATCCTCCCGACCCAGCTCCCACAGCACGCCCAGGTGCCAGCCGTGCCAGCTGTCCCGGCCCAGCCGGCGTCGCTCGGCGTTCACCGTCCGCGTCAGCCTCAACACCAGAGCCGACCACGGCGCCAGCAGCCGGTCCTCGCCATCGACCACGTACTCCAGGTGCAGGAGCGCATCGTTCGGATCGCCCCACACGCCGCCCCACAGCCGGGTCACTCCGGCAGGCATGGCAGCAGCTCCCTGATCGCCTCTTGCAGGTCCGCCAGCGACCCGAGGACGGCGTGGCCGTAGGTCGGCAGCCGCGACAGCCCCGGGACCATCCCATCCGCCCGGTCCAGGACGTCCCGCTGCGCCAGCCGCAGCACCGCCAGCAGTTCACTCGCCCGGTCGATGGCTTGGTCCGTCACCTCCTCGGCCGCCCGCATCTCCAGCACCTTCATCGCTCGCCCTCCAGGTCCGCGGCGGACTCGCATCGCCGCCCCAGTGCCCAGGCTGCCACCAGCCCCAGGATCGCCAGCCCGCCGGCCCACGCCGGGGCACGCCCACTGGTGACGGCCCACGCCGCCACCCAGCCGATGCCCAGCGTCAGCACCGTCGCCACGCCTTCCAACAGGGACCGTTTGCCATCGCCGCCCAGGTCACCCCAAAGGCTCATCTCGTCCCTCCAACCCCAACCAGCAGCCGCAGCGTCTCTCGGCTGGGCAGTTCCTTCGCCAGCCTCTCGACCTGGTCCTCGACCCAGGCCAGATCGGTCAGCACGTCCTCCTGGCAGGCGGTGACCGGGATGCCGTCCTCGGCATTGCCAACCAGCTGGTTGGCCGCCATCACGACCGAGCGCCGCAGCGCGTCGATGGTCGCCAGCACGTCGTCCCGCAGATCCTCGGCGACCGTCACCCGCGATGGCTCGACGTCGGCGTAGAAGCCCTCGTCGGGGTCGCTCATGACGCCGCCTCGATCAGCGAGCGGCACCCGGAGCAAGGGCAGCCTAAGTGTGCGCCAGCACTCCCACCGACCTCGCGGCCGTATTCGGCCAGAGCCGCAGCGATAGCGGCCCAGTAGATCCGTTCGGCGCCATCGACCGCAGCCCGCCGCTCCTTGCGCGACGCCCTCGGGCTGATGGCGCCGATGGCGGCCAGCCTTGCCGCCGTCACCGCCTTGCGGGTCGCCAGGTAGCGCTCGCCCGCTTCGATCTCGGTCATCGGTAGCCCTCCGTGTTGTCGTTTGGCTCGCACCCCGACTATACCTCTGCCACACCCTCAGCGGACCCACCCGGCGCAGAAGTTACCGATCCGTAACTTGTGGCCCGCCGATGCACCGCCTTCCAGCCATCGCTCCCGGGTAGCAGGCCGTTCCCCACCACCTCCACCGCCAGCAGGACGACCCACAGGCCGAAGGCCCCCGGCTCCAGCCGCATCAAGAGCGCCCACCCCAGGCAACCCACCAAGGGGCCGGCCACCCACTGCGCCCGCAGCTGCCACAGCGGAACTCCCCTGGGGTCGAAGGCCCACCCAACCCCCTTCAGGCCCCAAGCCCTCGCCGCCAGCCGGGGGTTCGCCCCGGCCCACCGCAGCAGCACCCAGTGCGCCGCCTCGTGCGCCACCAGCACCAGGGCCACGCTCAGGACCAGCGCAAGCGGCCCTATCATGCAAAGCGCCGGTAGATCGCCGCCCACACAACACGCCGGGGCACAAAGATGCACTCTGAGTGCCATTGGCCCGCTGTGTCCTGGCGGCACACCCGGTACCTCTTGCGCCACTCAGGGGCCAACTCGAAAAATACCGTCCGGAGCATGGCAAAGGGCACAAGGCACCACCGCCCTGTGTCCTGCCACCACCAAAGCACATAGTCCGTCCGTTTCTTCAGGTCAAGCGTCCAGCCCGGAGCCTGTTTCTCCACCACGCTCCACGTCTCCAGCGCCAGGTCGTCTTCGCCGCGCACGGACCAGTCCTCGGCACGGGCCTTGAGGTCTACGCTCAGAGAATGTCCATCCACCAGGTCCACCCACCAGTCCGTCCCGTCCCTATCCTCTCCCGGGCTCGCCTGGCGCACTCTTGCCGCGCCCGCGATGGCGGACATCAAGATCCCGTCAACCGAAAGACTGGCGGCAACACCCTGGCTCATGCTCAGTTGCCCCTCGAAGCTGAAGACAGGCGGCTTCACGCCTCGGCCCCCCAGGCCGCGAAGCCCTCGTGGGCCGCCCGGGCGAACATCTCCAGGCGCGGCCCTGGGGACAGCCGTCGAACCAGCGCATAGAACTCTTCCGGCTTCGTCGAGTGCGACCCTTGGCGCTTGGCTTCAAACCACGTCCCCACATCCTGGTGAAGGAGCGGCAAAGAGCCCTTGATCCCGAACAGCACCTGCTCGGTATTGTTGCGAAAGTAGTTCCCCACTCCGAGCCCGGGCTTACACCACGTCAGCATCGTCACGTACCGAAAGCCCCACTCCTCCAGCAGTCCGAAGCCCTTGGGCAGGCTCCGATTGGTGATCCACAGGTACAGGTGGCACCCCTCTGCGACGCTCGCCTCGGCCACGGGCAGCGCAGCAATCTCTGCCAGCGGCATCGTTGCATACGCTGGTTGTGCCCGCCCCATCTGGTCCACGTCGCCCTCGTCGCCGGCATCCCACGGCGGGTCGATCACGATTGTCCGATACCGCTGGCCACTGACATGCGTCGTCAGATCAGGCACGGCTTGCGCAAGCCGTCGATTCTCCTCCCGCCGCAGCTCACGCATCGCCGCAGAAAGACCCATCTCGCCGTTCTCGACAGCCTGGAATGCGACGGGTGACTTCTCGGCCAGCCGCACGGCGTCGCTGACATAGTGGGGATTGACGCCTACCATCCGGGCCGCAACGGCCCGGGCTTCCCCAGCAGCTTCGCCCCGTTCCGGAATTTTTTCCGGAACGGGTACGCGGGCACCCTGGCGAAGACCAGACACCTGCCGCTCCCGGGCCTGCACAGCCAGCAGCGGGATCAGCCGCACGGCAAGCGCCGCCTGCTGACTTGGACTCAGGTGCCGTCGCTCCAGGTTCGCGGCGATCACATAGGCCACCGGATCGGAGCCGTCGAACTCGACCACGCGGGGCTCCACCCCAGCGCGGCGGCAAGCTTCCAGCCGGTTCCGGCCGTCCAGCACCAAGCCTTCGGCCAGCACCACGGGGTGTAACAGCCCGTTGCGCCCGATGTCGGCCGCCAGTCGGCCCATCGCCTCCTCGTCCAGCAGCGGGAAAATGGCCGCTGCCGGGTGCGAGCGCCACTGCTGCTCGCTCATGCCACTGGCCTCTCCATGCCCGCCGCCCAATGCGCCGCCCAGAACAGCTCACCGGCCACGCACGGGCTGCCCATGCGGTCCCGGGCCGGGTTGGCCTTCGTGGGAACCGCCGGAGGCTCGGCGTAGGACCTGCACCGGGGGCAGTGCAGTTCGTGCGACACCTGCCTCTGCGCCGCCTGCAGGTTCGCCCGCCACACCGCGTCCCCCTCCGGCTCGCCAGGATCGCCACGCTCCTCGGCCGTCACCACCAGGCACCGCCAGGCCCAGCGCAGGTTCGGGTCCGACTCCCGGCCCGCGAAGGCCCCCGGATACCGCGTCGCCAGCCGCTCCTCGGTCCCCTGCCGGTACACCGGGTCCAAGGCGTCGTACGCGGCGTCGAAGTCTGGCATCTCGAACGACACCCAGCCCGCAGGCCCGGCGGGCAGTCCCTTCAGCCGCTCCTGCTGCTCCAGCCGCGCCGTCGCCAGGTCGTAGGCCGCCGTCAGGCTGGCGATGCTCGGCCACTCGGCCTCCCGCGCCAGCTCGCGGATCGCCGCCACCAGCCGCTTCGGCTCGCAGCCGTCGAAGGCCCTGGCCCACTCGATCTTCACCACCTGGTCCCGCGCCCCCGCCGCCTGCGGCCAGCAGGCCCCCAGAACCCGCCACACCGCCTCCCACTGGTCAGCTCTCACCAGGCTCGCCTCCGTATGCCCATCCCAACAGTTCCGTGTCCACCGTGCCATCCTCCAGCGCCCGTTTCAGCGCCCTAGTCTGCGCCCCCATCGGCTCCGGGCTTGCCCTGGCCCTGAGCCCGCGCCTGGTGTCCCGGAACCGCTCCAGGTGCGCCGCGTCCCGAAGCGCCAGCGCCAGGTCCGTCTGCCCCTGGTCCCGATGCCACTCGCTCTCCCAGATCCCCCTCACGGCGTCCACCAGGTCCTCCACGGGGTACTCCCGCAGTCGGCCGCTGATCTTCCGCCGCCGGTCGTCTGTGAGCTTGACCCGCGCTCCCAACCCCCCGGCCTCCTTCCAGGCTTCGAACACCAGCTCAGCCTCGTCGTTGCCCTTTGCCCGAGCCTGAGTACCACCCAACCCTGGTTCGTGGTCTTGTGGGGCTTGTGGACAAACAACACCTGGAGAACGAACGGCGACTTCGCTAGAAGTCGCAAGCACGGTCCGCAGACCGTGCTCTGGTCCTAGGTCCGTGGTCCTAGGTCCTAGGTCCGTGGTCCTAGGTCCGAGCCGCGAGTCGCCGCGAGTCGCCGCGAGTCGCCGCGAACCCGGACAGCCCGCCGCGTGAGTCGGACACTCGCGGTCGGCCTCGTGGAAGGAGCACGGGGGCACCTTGGACCGCCCGGCGTTGTCGATCCGCTGGTGTTCGGTCCACCCCAGGATGTGCAGGTAGGCCTTCCCGTCGCAGCCGACGTAGCGGCAGATCTTGGCGTGGTCCTCCAGCACCTCCAGGTCGGCCGCCACGTCGGCCGGGGTGGTGTCCGTCCGCAGGGGGTAGAGAGCCGCCCACACCAGCCGGGGGTCGGCCAGGTGGTGGCCGTAGTCATCGCACTGGGGCCAGAGCATCACCCAGGTGAAGAGGGTCTCACGGGGGATCTCGGCCAGGGCCTCTGACTGGGCCATCTCGGGCTTCAGGGACCGTATGCGGCCGCCCATCAGGCGGCTACTGGGCTGGGTTTGGTATCGTCCACCTTGTCGCGGCCTCCACATCAGGTTGCGACCGCTCCAGCGCCCCCCAGGGCGGCTGGTTCGGGGCCGGGTCCTGTCCGGGGGCTCGGCCCTTCTTGGGTCTTGGGGCGGAACATACTCCCCCAGGCGGCCCTTGCGCAAGGTCCGGGGGTGCCTGCTATGCTGGCGCCGTGGCGTGGAGCTAAGCCCTCCCTCCGTCACCGGGCGCCCTGGCTCGCACCTATGGGCGCCCACTTTTTTGTCCGGGTTGACTCCCTGGGCCACGGGGCGCTATGCTGCCCCCAAGGGCGTGCGAGCCGCCCACTTAGTCGGAGGGCTGTCGATGACCACGAGCAAGAGTCCCTGGGAGCAGCTGCGGGAGCCGTTCCCGCCCGAGCGGGTGCTCCAACTGCCGGCGACCGCGAAGCGGCCGGAGCTGGACTACGTGGGCCATGCGGACGTGACCGACCGGCTGCTGACGGTGGACCCCGCCTGGAGCTGGGAGTGGGGGGTCAACGACCCCCAGACCGGGCTGCCGAGCAAGGCCCTGAGCCTGACCCTGGAAGGCGACGAGTGGGCGCTGTGGATGGCCCTCACGGTCTGCGGCAGCACCAAGCGGGACGTGGGGTACGCCTCGGCAGACACACCCGAAGCGCTGAAGCACGCGATCTCGGATGCCTTGCGCCGCTGCGCCATGAGGTTCGGGGTGGCGCTGGACCTCTGGGAGAAGGACGACCGGGGCACGGCTCCGGGGGCCAACACCCAGGCCCCGAGCGGGGGGGGGCCAACGTTGAGTTGCCCGCAGTGCGGCAAGCCGCTGCGCGACCGCAAGGGGGCCAAGGGGCCGTTCGTGGGCTGCTCGGGATACCCGGAGTGCAAGTTCACCCGCGGCGGCACGCTGGAGGAACTGGCCAACGGTTGGAGCGACGACGTGGACCCGGATGAGATCAACCTACCCATCCCCCCGGCGCAGGAGCCGCCGGTAGCCGAGTCACCGCCAGCCGACAAGCTCACCGCTCAGGTGATCGCGCTGGCGCGGGAGGCCGGGCCAGAGGCGACGCTCAAGGCGTTCAAGGCTGTCAACGCGGTGGACTGCCTGTCGATGTCGCGGGATGGCTCCTACCGGATGCGGAAGTCGGAACTGGACAAGTTGTCCCAAGAGACGAAGCTGGAGATCGAGCGGCTGCTTGAGATCCCCTTCTGATGTCCCGGCTGGTGTACCCGGTCCCGTCCTACGTCTCCCACTCCCAGGTGGCGGCTCTGCTGCCCACCCGGGCGGGGAGTTGCCCGCTGCGGTGGGCGTTCGAGCGGCGGCTGCGGCTGCCCAGCGCGGGCAGTCTGGCGATGGAGCTGGGCTCGGCGCTGGACGATGGGCTGAACGAGATGCTGCGGCCCACGCTGGCGGCGATGCCCGTGGACCTGGCGCGGGGGGTGGCGGCCATGCGGGCGCGGGTGGACCTGATCCCGGATGCCCTGGCCGACGGGGCGGCGCGAGCCAAGGAGGGGGACGCCCTGGAGGCGGCGCTGCGGGGCTTCCACGATGCCCACGGCAGCTGGCAGGGGCAGGACGTGCAGCTCGAGTTCATGGTGGAGTACGAGGGCGTGCCCATCAAGGGGGTCGTCGACCGGATCGACGCCGACGGGACCATCGTGGACCACAAGCTGAGCCGGACCCAGCGGGTGAAGGACGGGGCGCTGGACCCCGAGTGGCTGGCCGAGCGGCGGCCCCAGCTGGCGCTCTACCTGGCCTGCGTGGCGCTTCTCGAAGGGCAGGCGGTCGGCAGCCGGACCAAGGCGGCGTTGGAAGTGTGCTATGCCACGGCGCGGCTGAAGACCCCGCAGTGGCACTATGCTGCGCTGGAGATCGGCAGGGAAGAGCAGGAGCAGGCGCTGGCGGACGCGGTGACCACCTCGGCGCTGCGGGACTCGGGAGTGTACCCGGCCCGGCCTGGGCGGCACTGTGGCTTCTGCGACTTCTGCGCCGAGTGCGGGGAGGTGCAGTCCATGCTGGCGCTGCGGGTGGAGAACATTGCGGGAGCGCTGGAGTGACCAGCGCGCCCCTTCTCTCCCCGTCCGAGGTGGTGCTTCAGCTTTCGGAACTGGGCCGGGAGCTGGATGCCACCGTGAGGACCCTGCGGGAGGCTGAGCTGGACATGGCGACCAAGCGGCATGCGGCCGACATGGCCGAGAGCATGGCCTTCGTGCGGGCCTCGGGGAGCATGGACCTGAGACGGCATTTGGCCCGCATCGAGGCCGGCCCCCTGGAAGAGCAGGCGCTGGTGGCCGAGGCGGTGTGCAGGTATCTCAAGACCCGGATTCGCGCCCTGGAGCTGCGAGTGGAGATCGGGCGCAGCTACGGGGCGGCGGTACGAGCGGAGCTGGCGGCGCTGCCATACGACCCGGAGAATTAGCGGGCAAAGGAAAAAGGCCCCCCACCCGAAGGTGAGGGGCCAGTGGCGCCCGGCGGCTGGAACTGGGGGAGCGATGCCGGGCACCTAGCGGGGAGGGGGGTGAAGGGAACGGGGGCTTGTGCCCCGCTACGCCATGCTCGTGGTGTACGTAGTGACGATGGTGCTGCTCGGGGGGACAGGTGTCGTGCTCGTGGTCTCCACGGTGGGCCCGTGCCACCATATCGGCTGATGCGGCACGGGATAAGAGGGATAGAGGTCGAAGCGCCACCAGTAGACGTAGTTCGGCCGCTCCTGAGGCAGCCTGACCACCTGATCGACCAGCGCCAGAACCTGCCGCTCCAGCTCGGCTATGCGGGCATCGCGGGGGTCGGGCTCTGGGGGCGCCGCCTTCCGGACGGTTTTCGTTGTCATCGTTCCTCCTCCTGCTCCTCGACCAGGCGCTCCAGCGCCTCGGTCAACTGTTGTCGGCGGTGGGACAGGCACCTGGCACATATCGGGTGGAACTGGACCGTCCCGCAGTCGATGCAGGCGGTCGGCTGCGCGTCCCAGAGTGAGCGGGGCGGCGTCCGCGAGGGTCCAGGCTGAGCAAGTGCCCGCCGGAGCCACGCGGGGCGCATGGGGCCTTACGTCGGCGTCCCGGTGCCGGTGAAGGTGAAGGTGCCGTCGCCGTTGTCCTTCATGGACCCGGTGATCGCAATGGACGCCTGGGTTGGCGCACCGGTCGGGAAGCCCAGCATCTCGGCGGTCACGGGGTCGGCGGGGCCCCCGAAGGCTCCGGGGTCGGCCACCGGCGCGCCGCCAGCCCAGGTCTGCACCGGCAGGCCGCCGTTGAACCAGGGCCCTGTGGCCCCGGTGATGTCCGCGAGCTGCTGGCCGTCGACGATCCAGCGGAAGAGCATCCCGTTCGAAAGGAACTGCGCCTCTTCCCCGACGGCCGCGCCCGGCACGGCGTTGACCACCTTGGCCACGAAGATTCCCAGCATGTCCTCCTCCCACCTGATCTGTCCGTAGTCGGCGTCGCCCGCCACCGTGCGGTCTAGGTCCACGGTGTAGCCACCGAGCACCTGCGAGTTGAGGTACTGGTACAGGTGGGCGCTTGGGTTGAGCTGCCCATTGGACCAGGCGTACGTCTGCCAGAACCAGGAGCACCAGCTGCCGGCCAGTGCCGCGGTGATCACCGAGTACGAGCCGTAGACGCCGACGTTCGGCTTCCCGAGGACCGCACAGCAGCCCTGCAGGTAGGTGTTCACGTCTTGCAGCAAGCTGGTCCCGGCATCAATGGCGAAGTAGACCGGCTGCCCCTTCAGGCCGGCACCTGCGAGTTGCTTCTGCGCCAGCTGAGCGTCGAGCCGCCCCTGAACCGCGCCCCCGGTGAAGTCAACGCCTGAACTCTCGAACACCAGGACGGTCGCCAGCCCGGCGGCCCGGTCCGCTGCCAGGTGGATTGCCGTCACGGCCCGGGTGTACCGCACGACGAACGACTTGCCAGCTGCCTTTATCACCGCCGATGGCGGGGGGTTCAGCGCGTCGATGCCGTACAGGGTCATGCGGGCACCTTCTCTGGCTCGGGCGCGGGGGTCTCAACCGGCTCAGGAATGGCCAGGGGCTCAGGGTGGGGCACCTGCACGGGGGCCGAGAGCGGCTGGCCGATGTCGGTCATCGCCACAACCTCACGGGATCGTCTGGCAGCCAGGGGAGCACCTGTCCGAACTCGGGAGCCAGCCGGGGCACCTGTGCACACCTCATAGTGGGGACGCCGTACTGATCGGCCACCTCGCGGATCACGTCGGCGGGCGCATGGGACGTGGTGGGGAGCGGCAGCATACCCCCCACCAGGTCGGGCAGGATCAGTGCCACCAGCCGGGCATGAGACGCACGCCATCCCTTGGTGCCCGGCAACACCGTCCCGTAGCCCACCACAACCCCGGCCACGGTGGCAGACTCGACGTGGGGCACGGCCTTGCCGAGAGCGCCGGGGTGGTAGGCCCCGAAGCCGCACCGGCACCCCTCATAGGGTGCATCGTGCTCCGGCACCGCCGGATCCCTGGCCGCCTGCCACTTCCCCACCTCGCCCGTGGTGGGCCGGGCATAGCAGGTCGCGGGGCCGACCTCTGGCGTGGCCCAGAAGGTGGGCATGATCACCGATGCCAGCACCAGGTCCCGGGTGAGCCGGAAGCCGCGAACTCCCACGAAGGGCTGCGGCTCGGGGTGCTCACCCATCTTGTCTTACCGTTCCTCCCCACTGAGCGATAGTGAGTATCGCTCGGCGGGCGGCCCCGAACGGTCTTGAGCCGCCTGGAATTCTTCGCGTCCGGTAGGCATTACGGTCTTACGTCCATCTTTTGGTGGATGCCCCATGCCGTTCCTTGGCAAAGTTTCCCTGCTTGGTGCGTCGTCGGTCAGACCGGCCAGACCGGCATGGACCCTCCTTTGGAGGCATCGCAGTAGCTCGTTCCCCATCCACTGGTGAAGTCCGAGGGGGATTGCCCCGTCTCCGGAGTCGCTGACCGAGTCCGCGTCCAATCGCCAGGGTACCATACAGGTCGTCCGTACGCGCATCACCGCCCACTATCAGCGGACCAGTTCGCCACCCCCTCTGTCTCTTCCTCGCGCCCCTGGCCGTCGCCCGTGCGGGCCTCCGGCTGCGGGGGCTGCGGCTGGTGCTGCCGGCACCAGGTGAGATTCTTCTGGATCTCAGCCGCGAACGCCTCGGCCCTTGCGCGGCTCCAGATGAAGTCCGCGATGTTGGCCTCGCGGGCTGCGCTCGCGCTGAGGTTGAAGGAGCCGCTGAAGGTCCATCCCGTGCCATCCGGGTACAGCAGGCAGAGGATCTTCGAGTGCAGGATGTCCGAGCCGTCCGGCGCGGTCCCGATGGCCCACTGGTCCGGCTGCAGCTTGGCGATCAGCGCGTCCACGACGGGCTTCTCGTACCGGCCCATGTATTCCGAGCGGTCGAACAGGAAGCGGCTGCTCGGAGCCTTCTGGCCGATCTGCCCGAGCACCCCGGCGATGGCCGCATCGGTGAAGCCGTACTGCGAACTCGCCACGGTCGCACCCTTTGCCAGCCCGTCCTGGAGCTGCGCCAGGACAGCCGCCGTGATCTCCACGCCCTGCTCCGGTGCCCACATGGTCTGCCAGCCCGTCACGTCGGGCCACTGGAGGGTCATGCCAGCCGGTCCAGGTCCGCACGCAGGGACGCCAGGTCCAGCGATGGGCCCCGCCCTGCCTCCACGAACTGGCTCGGGACCACCGCCCATGCCTCATCGAGGAAGTGGGCGAGGAACGGGTAGGTGACGCGGGCCACGCCCCCCCATGTGGCGCAGAGCATGGCCTCGGAGTCATAGCCAAGCGCCACGATGCAGTGGCCGCCGGCCACCGGCGAGCCGGGCACGTAGGTCCACGGCGCACCCGCCGCGAACTGCTCCTGCGCCGACTGCGGGCAGGCGATGCCCAGCATGGCCCCGCCGTAGAACGCCACCGCCTGATGCAGGCCTACCAGGTCCGAGCACCCGACCGGCGCATAGGCGTCGATCCTGCGACCGAACAGCCCTTGGGCGCGCCAGGTCTGGAGCACCGTCGCCTCGTTGAGTCCCGAGTCCGGGCCGCCCGTCAGCTCGAAGTACGTCTGCACCACCTCGTCGGCATCCGGGATGGGGTCCGCCTCCCCGGTCTCGGCATCCCACGCCGCCACCAGGTGGGCGCAACCACAGGCTACGCAGTCCCCGTACTCGGAGTTGCCGTCCAGCGGGTATCCGGCCGCCGGGACGGCGACCTCAGCCGGCGGCGCGGGCAGCTTGCCGGTGGCATAGGCCCCCAGTTCGCGCACGCCGGCCAGCCGGGTGGCGGGCAGCTTGCCCAGCCTGAAGCCGCTCATGCCGGCGGGTTGCCCGACTGCGCCGCCGCCGCGATGGCCGCCTGTGTGGCCACGTGGACCCCGAGAGCCGCCGCCGCCCCCACGATCAGGGTGAGGTCGGTGTTGGTGCCAAAGACATGGAAGTGCCAGGCGTCGGCCGCGCCGATCCCCACCACCCCGAGCGCGGTCGCGCGGGTCCAGGTAGTCGCCGAAGCCAGTGCTTGTGCCAGCAGGTTCATGGGTTCTCCCTCCACGGTGTCTCTCGGGCGGGAAGCCCCGCCCCGATCCGGTCTTGGTCTGCTAGTTGCCCTTGGGGCAGAGGATGGTCACCAGTGAGTCGGCCCCGCCATCCTGCTGCACGGCGGCCTTGGCGGCGGCGCATACCCGCTGCTCGTCGGCCTCCACGCGCTTCAGCAGGGCCTCATGCCTCACCAGCGCCTGGTGGTCGGACTGCTGCTGTGCCACCAGGGTATGGTCCACCTGTGTGATCCGAAAGGTGATGATGGCCGACGCGACCAGCGCGTAGGTGAGCACGACCCCCAGGAACACCACCGGCATCCACTCGCGCCACTCGCGCAAGTGCTGTCTCATGGGAACCGGATCTGCGAGATCAGCCCCAGGACGTAGCTGGTGACCGCCACCACGATGCCCCCGCCGACGTACAGCAACACCTGGAACCGGCGGCTCTTCTTCTCGGCCTTCTTCGCCGCCTCGGCCTGCTCATCGGTCTGCAGCTTGGACTTCAGCTCGGTGATCTGCTGGCCGAGGTCACTTGTCTGCCGCCGGAACTCGCCCGTGATCTGGGTCGATGACTGGGTGAGTTGGGTTGCCAGGTCGTCGTGGGAGCGGGTCACCGTCTCCTGCAGGAGCACCAGCGCCCCCCGCCCGGCATTGTCCTGCCGGGTCGGATCGCCGAACAGATCCCGTCTCAGATCGGCAACCTCCTTCTGCGTGGCGGCCTGAGCCGCCGCGATGGCCACGTGGGACTGCTCCAGCGCCGCGATCCGGTCCACGGTGGTGGGTGCCGCCGTTCGCCGGGGTGGCTGACCATCGGGCGCCACCTCAGTCAGCCTCCGCGATCTGGAAGATCAAGGGCTGAAGGGGAAGCTCCGTGCCGTCGGAGTAGACCACGGTGACCTGTACCTCGGCCCTGGGCGTCGGCTGCAGGTCGGCGGGCGCGGGCTTGTAGTTCACGGTCGACACTCCCATCGTGGCCGTCCCCTGCCCACTGTACGCCGGGCGTCCCTGGGGCACGAACCGGACGGTGGCCGTGGTCGCGCCAGTGAGCGAGATGGGCGTGCCCGGGCTGGCCGAGTTGGAGTCGGTGACCGGCGTGATCTGCCAGACGGTGTGGGTGTCTGTGGTGTAGACCGTGATCGGCATACGGTTCTCCCTTCGTCACTTCGCAGTTGCGCTTGCCACTCCATCCCAGGCTCTGGCCTGAGCCGAGCCGTCCCAGGCGCCGTCCTGCGCCGTGCCGTCCCACCCCCTGCCCTCTGCCGAGCCATCCCAAGCACCCGCCTTCACCGTGCCGTCCCAGGCAAAGGCCACCAGGGCCAGGAAGATCAGCAGGTTGGGTGCCGCCGTGTTGAGCTGCCCGGCACTGGCAGCGCCCCCCTGGGCGCCCAGGAGCGCCGCCACGGCCGGAGTCGCAGACCCACGTCCACCGGCACCCCGGGAGAGCCCCCCAAGGGCCACCAGCGCCACCGCCCGGGACAGGCTGGCCGCCGCCGTGATCGCGGCCGACAGGGTGGATGTGGCCCCGTTGGCGTACTGCTCAGCCACCGCTCAGTCCAGGACGAACAGGATGGCACCCGTGGCGAAGGATGGCGTGGTCGAGGCCGCAATCGTCAGCGGGTTCGGTGCGTACACCAGAGCCCCCACGGGGAAGTCGAAGTCCGGGACCTGCGAGATCACGTCGATCACCGTGGCACCTACAGCCGCCGCAGCCGAAGCGGTGAACTGCTGCAGGTTGCCCGCCGACACCAGGTTCACCGTGGCTCCGTTTGCGACCGCAATCGTCAGCGCCGTGGTGGCGATGCTGGTGATCGGCGAGGTGCCAGTCGCTGTCGCCACGGTCCCCGTCTCGGCCACCAGCTTGTCGAACAGGATCAGGTTGCCACCACCCGCAGAGTCGAAGATACCGTAGTAGGTCTCGGTTCCCCAGGCCCCGGTGGACTGCGCGAAGCTCAGCGCCGCGCCGTTGGCAACCGCCCACCCACTCGCCGGCTGGCTGGCCGCCGCCACCCAGTTGGTGGTGTTGTTGGGGACCGCCACCCGCCCGTATCCCGGCGCGGTGATGATGTCCTGCACCAGGGTCCCGATGGGGTAGCTGAAGTTCGCGGCCAGGGATGTGACCGAGATGGACGTGGCCCCTGCCGCCGCCGCCGCCGAGGCGACGTAGGTTTGGGTGTTGGCGCCCGAGGTCAGCAGGATGCTGTCGCCAGAGGTCACCGCCTGATCGAGGGCCGACACGGCCAGGGCGGTATAGGCGGTGCCAGAGGCCAGCGCCGTGGTCAACTGAGCCTGAGCCGCAGGCTCGGTGAAGTTCCAGGGCGCGCCGGCCCCCTTGGCCCGCGTGGGTGTGGTCTGGCTGAAGGCCAGGTAGACATCGGCGGGCACGGTGTAGGCCACGCCGCCCAGGAAGGGCTGCAGCGCGTCTTGGTCGGCCAGGTTCGTGAGCGGCATCGGTGTCTCCTTCTGTTAGGCAGGCTCGGTCCACGGGCGTGGGCCGGTGAGGATGGTGCTCCATCCCAGGTCGGCAGGGCTTGGAGCCGGGGCGAAGGTCAGCGGCAGCCCGGCCAGCGCCCAGGCGTTGGCGACAAGGCAAGAGCAGTCGTAGTGGTGCCAGGTGCGCCAGCGGTAGCCCGTGGGCACGTGAAGCCCCAGCCGCAGGGCGTCGGCCACTATGTCGCCCCACCCATAAGCCTGCCGCCAGTAGAGTTGGACCGCAGCCACGGCCTTGGCCCGCTGGACGTCTGTGGCTCCAGCGGGCGACAGCACCTCAGCCCGCCCGGCGTACTTGTCCACCGGCTGGTAGCGCACCCCGCCGAAGGCTGCCTCGATCAGCCGCTGTTGACCCACCACCATCGCCACGTGGTAGAAGGGCGAGACCGTCGCCCACTGCACCAGCTTGTCGAAGAGGCCATTGCCTCGGTAGACGAGGATCAGGTCACCGGGTTGCGGCATGGCTGTCTCCCTACTGCAGGGTGGCGAAGTAGCTCGGGAAGCCCGAGGCGGGGAAGGGGATCGCCGTGGCCACGCCGCTCCGGGCGATGATGTAGATATACCCCGATCCTTGGGCCGTCCCCAGCAGGCCGAAGATGGCCGTCCCCGTGCCGGGCAGCACGCCGATGGTGAAGGACCCACCAAGGTCGGACGTGTTGGGCACCGTGGTCTGGCCGATCATCTGGTAGGTGTCGGCGTCCCAGGTCTGGAGATACCAGGGCGCGTAGGAGCCACTGGGGGCCGACGCGCTTTGCGCCGCCACGAACACCGTCCGCGTGGCAGCGTCCACGTTCACCACCAAGGGGAAGTAGGCCGTGGTCAGGATCACCTCCTGGATGAGCGCGCCGGACTTCGGATCGACCGCGAACAGGCCGTTGAGCGAGGGGATCTGATGAGTCGAGGTGCAGCACCAGGCATAGCCCGTCTGCTGGTCCACCTGGACGATCCCCACATCCGGCCCGAAGGCCGTGCCCAGCAGATAGTTGCTGCCCAAGGACGCCCCAGAGGCGTAGGAGACCGCGTTGAGCGTCACGGGGTCCAGCGCGTCCCATTCCCATCCTCCTGCGTACCCATCGTGGTTGGGGTAGCCGAGGAAGTAGACCACCTGGTCCCGCTCGGACCAGAACATCCCGTTGCTGTAGGCGGGTGCAGCCTGGGCCGGATCGAAGCATGGGGCACCCGACGGCTCGGACCAGCGCAAGGTCTGATTCCCGGCGGGAGTCCCTGTGGCCAGGGATGCCGTGGTGGCGAGCACGGGCGGAAAAGGAGGAGCATAGACGGGCCCCGGCTCCGAGGCTTGCGAGAGCGTCAGCCCGATGCCTTGGGCGGGCAGCGCGTAGGGCAGCAGGAACTGCTGGTGGGGGTTGGGCGTCCCCCATTCCCCTGTCAGCAGGCCCGTCGGACTGAAGGCATAGCTGTGGCTGACGTATCCCGCCGCGTAGAAGCCCGGGGCTCCCGTCGTGGTGAGGGGGGCCGTGAACATCCCCCCGGCGAAGTTGGGCACTGGCGCAGCACTGCCGGGAATGTATGGCTGAGTCAGCCACCAGCAGCGGCCGGTGCTCGGGTCCTGGGCCCACCAGGTCTGGCCGAGCGCCCAGGGCGACGTGCCCGGCACCGCCAGCAGGTAGCTCGCCACCCCCTGCCGCTGCACCCCCACGAAGTCCCCCACCGACAGCGGCGCCCCGTTGATCGTGACCACCGGGATCTCGCCGGCCGCCACTCGGACGGTGCAAACCCCCGGAGAGATCGACGTGACGGTGCCATAGCGCACCTGGGGCCGACCCTGGAAGGCGTCGAACAGCTGCGGTGGCAGCCTGCGGGTCACGGTGGGGTGAAGGCACCCCTGGCATAGGTGACCACCGACGTGCGTTCGAGCACGCACTGGTCCCCCAGCGCCGGGGTGTAGCCGATCACGGGCACCACCCCGCCGATCACCCCACCGGCCACCTGCACGGCGCACGTGGCCCCGGTGATCTCCACCACCTGCCCCTTCCGCACCCGATACCGGACATTCGCCCCGGCGGTCCGCAGGATCTGAACCGGCAGCCGGACGGGCACTACTGCACCTGCACTCGCATGTTGGCCTGGGGCAGCGTCAGGATGTCCGAGGACGCCACCGTGACCGGCGTCGGGACCGCCAGCGTCACGCCCGTGGCCGACGCCTCGGCCTCCGCACTCATCACCGCCGTGGTGGAGTTGGTGATCGAGGCGATGGTGGCGCCCACCGGCACCCCCGCCGCGATCACCAACTGGCCCACATCCGCCGTCGTGAAGTCGGCCGTCGCCGAGGTCAGCGTGGTGCTGCCCGCCGTGGTCACGGCATCCCCCACCACTCGCGCCAGTGGCTGCGCGAACCACAGGTTGCCCGCCGACGGCGCATCGAAAATCCCCGACCACACCACAGATCCCCAGTTGACCGCCGCCGTTGGGAAGCTGAGCCCCGAGGTGGGCTCCATCGCGTAGGCCCCGGCAGGCTCGGTGCCCACCGCCTTCCATGCCACCAGCACCCGCGCATAGGCGGTGTCGGCAGGCTCGGTGAAGTTCCAGTAGGGAGCCGAGGCGCCCTTGGCGAAGGTGGGGACCGTGGTGGAGACCGCCGCGAACCACTGGCTCGGCCAGGTGGGCGTGCTCATCGTGGACCCCAGCAGGTTCAGCAGCCAGGTCTGCGCCGAGTAGTCAGCCAAGCTCATGGGACGTTCACCACCCTCCTGCCGGTCACCGTCATGTCCTTGCCCGCATCGAGTGGCAGGTCCACGGTGTCGATCACGTACAGCTGGTCAAGGCCGATCTCTGGCGCCTGCACGTGGATCACATCGTAGGCTTCATGGGCCGGGTTGGGCATGGCCGTGAAGGTCACCATGTCCGCCGCCCCGAGATCCCGCCGCAGCCGCGCCTTCGCCGCCATCATCGCCACGCTGGGCTGGTAGTTGATCTGGTCGAACTGCACGTCCCCAGCGATCCCGTAGGGGCCGTGGATGTTGGTCGGCGAGCCGGGGTCGGTGTCCCCCAACTGGGCCAGGAACGACGTTCCGACATACAGCAGGTCCGGGCTGGGGTTCGCGTTCGCCCCCTCGACCACGTACTCCACGTAGTTGAACACCTGGCTCTGGGAGAAGGTCCGCTTGCAGCTCGTCAGCATCGGGCCGATGGTCCCCACGCCCGCCACCGAGGGATCTGGCGCCAGCCCGGAGGTGTAGCTCCAGGAGACCGGCGTGGCGGCCGGGTTCGGGATGAAGCTCATCTGCGTCACCCCTGTGGGAGTGTAGTAGAGCTGCATTCCGCAAGCCGCCGAGATCTGTTGGCTCGCCTGCCAGGGGTCCTGCCCCTCGTCCCAGGTGTAGCCCGCGGCGTACAGCACGTCCGGCCCCTGGCCACCGGAGGTCAGCGCGTAGTTGGACTCGGCCTGGAACCATGGCACCGACTGAAGCCCCTGGGAGTTGGCATACCCCAGGAGCTGCTGGACGGCGGTCGTCATCAGGATGCCGTTCGCGGTGACGTAGGGGGCCAGCAGCACGCGCCGGCTCACATCCTGGCTCAGGTCCTGCAGCTCCATCGACAGCTTCACGTCCCCGGAGTTCTCCAGGTCCACGTCCACATCGGTCAGGACGAAGATCCCCAGCAGGTAGGCCCCCGACGGCACGGCACCCGAGCCGTAGGGCGGCAGGGGGTTGCTGGCCGTGCCCACGGCGTAGTAGAGCAGGACCATGTTGCGGAAGGGGGTCAGCGCCGAGTAGACCGAGGTGGGCAGAACCCCCGGCGTCGGGGCCACCGTGAGACTCGCCCGGCGGCGCTGGATGCCGGTGTTGTCGATGGTGACCGTGCCGGTCTCCACCGGCAGCGCGGGGCCGACCTGGGTGCCCACCCATGCCCAGGGGCTCTGACGGGCGACGGCGGGTGAGTTGCGCGGCCACGGACGCTCATAGATCACGGCATAGCTGCGGATCTGGTGCGGCCCGGAGAGCGCCTGGGCCATGCCCGAGGGCATGGGGTACACGGCTAGGTCCCGCTGCCTTCATTCGGCACGACCTGGGCCTCGATCAGCGTGAAGGTCGTCTCCCGGATCGTGGCGGTAATCGACCCCGGCTTCTGGGTCGTGCTGTACCCCTTGGGGTCCACCGTGAAGTACCCGACCAGGCCGTAGACGTTCGTCAGATAGAGCATGTAGGTGGACTGGAGCATCGACCGCAGGCTCACCCAGTCGGTCTCGGCCAGGGTGATCGCCTTCAACTTCAGCGTCCGGCCGCCGAGCACGTCGTAGGTCTGGATCTGGGTCTCCAGGCCCAGGACCGTGTGCAGGCCGCCCCGGATGGGCTGGGTCTGCTCGAACTCGGTGATCTGCGGCTGCCAATACTCCGGGATGCTGTCTGCCCCGGGTCCGCTGGCCTGCAGGAAGTTCCAGCCGAAGTTGCCCGGCTGGAAGGTCGGGGTCAGGGCCAGGGTCGCCGACCGCGCCGACACGATGCCCCCGGGCCCGATGACCACCCCGTAGTAGTAGACCGTGGAGTACGCGCCCGGGTCTTGGCTGGGGTTCGGGGTGAAGTCCGTCTCGGTCGCGCTCTCGCTTGGCGACGGCAACGGCACCTGATCGAACGTGGACACCAGGGACCAGGTGGTGCCCCCGTCGTTGGAGCGGTAGACCGACCCGGTGGTGTTGCCCAGCAGGGGCGCGGAGTCCGCACCCGTCAGGGTCAGGCTCGCCGTCTGGTTGGTGGAGTCGTAGGAGCCGGTGAGAGTTGGCTGCGCCGGGGCGGTGTAGACGTAATCCAGCTCCCAAGGCGTCCATGCCGAACTCTGGCCCAGGCTGGATGTGATGCGGATGTATGCGTAGAAGATGCCTGCGGGCAGGTTGAGCAGCGCCACCGAGGACGCGGACCCGTTCACCACCCCGGTGGTCCACACCCAGGGACTCTGGCCCGCCACGAAGCCCAATGCCTGAGTCTGCGCTTGGCTGTAGACGATCACCTGCCAGGACTGCATCTGGACGATGTTCGAGTTCACCCAGACCAGCGTCTGCGCCCCTGTGGTCAGGGTGCCCGTCGGCTGTGTGGGCGTCACCACCGGGGTCGGCGATCCCGTCACCAGGAAGGGCAGCGAGTACGGGCTGGGCACCCCGTTGGTGGCCTGAACCGCCACCTCCCAGGACCAGATCGTGCCGTTCTGCAGCGGCGGGATGCCCGGGGTGGCCGTCTGTGCCGTGGACGGGTTGAAGACCTCGTAGGGCACCAGCGAGCCGGAGGCCGCGTCGTACCAGCTCCAGGTGGTGGCCTGCTGAGCCATGAACCGGAGGGCGTAGGCCGCCTGGGTGAGGCCCGTCGGGGAGACGAACGTCCACTGGAAGGCGGTCGTGCTCAGGTCCGCCACGGCGTTGGCATTGGG
>JAEHJW020006524.1_pt1 | contig 46182 bp, 71 predicted proteins | sample 9271431 | NCBI WGS metagenome assembly JAEHJW02
GATACGGGCCATTACCTTCTATGAAAACCATAATCTACCGCAAATGCCCTTTTTGCGACGATGACAAATTTGGTATAGAGAAGATCACCAATAACAATCTCTATTATCTTTCCTGTCTTAGTAAGAATACTTCTTCTGGATTTTATGTCGAATTAAATCGACGGGGAAGATTTAATCGTGTTGAAGTTGAAGAGCCTCGATCCAAAACAAAAATTCCCCTTACCGATAAAAAACTCTTTGATCGTCTTCAAACCCCCTTCTGGAAACTTATGGGACAGAAAGCAAAACCTCAAGATATTCAGCTTGAAAGATTTCTTCGATGGAAAGGATGGAATTACGGGGACTATCGTTTAGCTAGAGATCATCAAGCGGGAGCATCGGAACAATCCGGAATGAATCAATTTGAAACCCATCATAACAAATATGGAACAAAAAACGCACCCGATCCATCGTTCACAAAAATTAGTTCTCAACCTTGAGGACATAATTTTAACGAGAAAGTATATCTTTCCCTCTAATCTCGCCAATGACCGAACCGAGATTGGGCCGATTATTTATGTTCAACGGGGAATAAAACGATGGGATATTCCCACAGGAAAGGTAGTAACGATAGATAACGACGTATTCAGTATTTTAAGCGACTCCGGATATTCCCCGGGGAAATACGAAGTAGACGGAGAAGAGGATCCTTTACATGAATGAACCAGATTCAATAAATTGGGCGGGGTGGTTCAATAGATCGTCGGGTTATGGAATTGTAAACCTTGAATATGCGACTGCACTTGAGCGACTTACGGGAAAAGTTTCCGTAAATTGGGAGCGACGAGAAGATATGCGTTCTTCCTGTTATGAGGAACTATCGGACGAACAGAAAGCTCTTATCTCAAAACCATATTCCAGAGCTCCCATAGGAGTAATTAAAACAACTCCACAAATGTTTCACAAGTTGGAGAGTGATTTCAGGATCGGGTACACAATGGTAGAAAACACAGAGGTTGGCAAAGAGTGGGTTCGGATGTGCAATGAGATGGACGTCCTATTCGTTCCATCAGAATTTCTTACAAAAGTATTCCCTGCGTGTGGAGTAACCATTCCTGTGGTCGCAGTTAAACAGGGAATCAATTCTTCCATGTTTCCATATATTGAGCGAAAGAAAAAAGAAAAATTCATTTTTGGAACCATAGGGTATCAGGACGAGCGAAAAAACTGGAAGGATCTTGTTAGAGCGTTTTCCTCGGAATTTTCCCCTGATGAGCCCGTAGAGCTATGGATTAAAAATTCCAACCATTATTTTGGAAATACAAAGTTCAAAGATCCAAGAATTAAAATCATTAACAAAATGTACGAGTTCGGGGAGTTAAAAAGACTCTATTCAATGTTCGATTGTTTTGTCTTTCCATCCCACGCTGAAGGATCAGGTCTTCCCCCAAGAGAGGCCATGGCGACCGGACTTCCTGTAATTCTTACCAACTGGTCCGGGCTAACTGAGGTAGCTAATCCGGAAATTTCCTACCCAATAAACCCTATCTCTATCGACTACCCCGACATTCGGGGGAATGAACAGCCGGGATTTCAGGCTCGCATTGATATTTCTGAGCTAATGTACTGGATGCGCTACGTGTATGAACATCAGGGCGAAGCAATTGATAAGGGAAAGAAAGCCTCGGAGTTTATCCATCGTGAATATAACTGGAACACCTGTGTAAAAGATCTTTATAAAAAACTGTGTTCATTCTAAGGAGGAATATGAATTGGTTTGATACATACAAGGAGAAACTAGCTCACCGATCACGCACCATGAAGATGGCACTGGATCACATAAACATGGGTTCCGACCGAATTATGGTTGAAACGGGCTGTATTAGGATGAAGGACGACTGGGGGGCAGGAATGTCTACTCTCGTTTTGGGAGATTTTGCTAAGGAATTTGGATTAACCCTCTATACCGTAGACATTAACCCAGAGAGCATGGAACTTTGTAAGGAGATTACAAAAGACTTTTCTTCGGCAATTTCCTACAACGTAAACGATTCCATCTCCTTTCTTCAAACATTTAAGAAGCCAATCGACTTTCTCTACCTCGATTCCATGGACTGCCCACCGGATGATGCCCAAGATTCTCCGGTCTTACTTCAAAGCCAAAATCATCAACTGGAAGAATTCAAAGCGGCGGAAGATAAACTCGCTCCCCATGCCGTGGTTATGCTTGATGATTGTCGATTTCCTAATGGAGGAAAGTGCGGCATGAGCAAACCATATCTTCGATTAAAAGGATGGTCGTGTTTACTTGAGGAATATCAATCAGTCTGGACAAGATGAAAATACTCTACCTTAGTTGCCACGAAATACTCGAACATCAGGAATTAACGCTCCTAACGGAGCTAGGCCATGATGTATTCTCGGTCGGGGGAGCGTTTCAAAACCCTTTTTCCCCCGGGCTGAAGCGCCCCCCGATCCTGGGAATGCAATACCATGAACATCTTTCAGAAGTGGCTATTCAGTGTTCCAAGGAAAATCTTCATCCGGAACTTATCGAGTGGGCTGATGTCATCATAGTCATGCACCGACCGGACTGGATCATCTCTAACTGGCAGAAGATAAGACACAAGCGGGTGATCTGGAGGACAATCGGTCAAAGCATCTCCCAACAAGAAGCCTCGCTAGAACTCCCTAGAAGGCAGGGAATGCAGATAGTGAGGTATTCACCTAGAGAAGATAGAATCCCAGGTTATTTGGGAAAGGACAGCCTCATTCGTTTCTACGTTTGCCCTTCTGAATATGACGGGTGGACCGGAGAAGACACTTCGGTAATAACAGTGGCTCAAAGTATGAAGACCCGGGGAAAGTTCTGTGGGTTTGAAACCTTTGAAAAAGCTACCCAGCCATTTCCTAGATTTCTTTATGGTCCCGGGAATGAAGACTCGGGAATACCCGGTGGTCAACTGTCGTATGAGGATCTGAAAGAAAGACTAAGAAGATATCGAGTATTCTTCTACACTGGAACCTATCCAGCCTCCTACACCCTTGGATTCATCGAGGCATTTATGATGGGCATTCCCATAGTTGCTGCGGGACCGGGACTGTGGGATGCGGGCTTCTTCCCTAATCACGATCTCTATGAGGTTCATCTTCTTTTAGGTTCTGAGGGAGAAGCGGGATATTGGGCAGACACCATCCCAGAACTGCAAACCTATATTCGCAGACTTCTTCTTGATGAGGAAGAGGCTCAAAGAATCCACCAAAACGCCCGAGCAATGGCAATAAAACTCTTTAGTAAAGATGAGGCTAAAAAAGGCTGGAAGGAATTTTTATGAAGAAAGTAAAACCTTGTGAAGGGTGTGGAACCCCAATCAGAGCGCTACCACGAAAACGATTTTGTGCTTCCTGTTCTTCTGAACGACGAGACAAATATTGGGTGAAAGATGAAAAGAAATGAATAAATATTTTCCTGAACCACGATATTTTAATGTAAATTATCCCATAATAGTTGGGACTTCTGCCAGCCTCGTAAATACTCTTTTTGATTGCGCCGCCCAAATTACTATAGGAAATTATGTGAGCTTTGGGCATGATTGTATGGTCCTTACCGGCTCGCATGATTACACCCAGCGGGGATCTTTTCGACAGGAAAAAAGTTTTAACAAGCCAGTGGTCATTAAAGATGGGGCGTGGATAGCTTCTGGAGTCATCATTCTTCCCGGAGTAACTATAGGTGAAAATGCCGTTGTTGGGGCGGGATCCATCGTTACAAAGGATATTCCGGATAACGAGATGTGGTTTGGAAATCCGGCAAAATTTCATAAAAAGATATGAATGTTTTAGCCGACTACCATCATGGAGGATTATACGGGTCGCTTAAGCGACTCTTTGAGGATCGACTAGGATGGAATCTTTACCGACCAATTGAAACCGATTGGTTCACTGAGGGGTGGTGGAAAGTGGCAGAGCCCTACGGGAATCCACAGGAAACAATAAACCAATATCTCGATACGCACAATCGTAGTTGGGGTGGATTTCCTAATCTAAATCAGGACTACAAATTAGAAGACAACGTGTATCACATCTATGACCCAGAAAACCAAATCTACCATAAGGCCATATCGTTTAAGGTCTTTAAAGAAATGAGATTCGATTTGATCGTGGCCTCTCATCCTCTCCACGCAAGCTGGATAGATCTCTTAAAGTACCAGCCAAAAGCGAAGTTTATTATGCAGATTGGCAATGAGGGGCAGACTGCAACTGCAAAAAATATTATGTCGTCAGTTTCACAATTCCAGCCTCAATCTGGACAAAACGTTTTTTTCTACCATCAGGAATTTCCAACGGATCATCTAGGTTGGGAGGAGCCAAAGAATCACAATATTATTACCTCTTTTGTTCATCTTCTCCCACATCCGGAAATCTACTATCAATATAAAAATCTTCTTGAGGAATTCAATTTCCGGTCCTACGGAATGCAGTGTCCGGATGGAATTCCACCCTCGAAAGAAGAACTCGGAATGAAAATGAAGGAGTCTGCATTTGGCTGGCACATAAAACCCGCAGATGGGTATGGACATCTTATTCATCAGTGGTATGCGTGCGGAAGACCTGTTATTACCAAGGGGTCGTACTATGAGGGAAAAACTGGTGGGATGCTTCTTACCGATCAGGAAACCTGCATTGACCTGGATAAGCATTCAATCAAGGAAAACTGCGACCTTATCCGTTTTTGGTCCCAACCGGAAAACCACACAAAGATGTGCCTAAATGCAAAAAAACGATTCCATTATGTTGTGGACTTTGATGCGGAGGCAAAGCAATTCAAGGATTGGATTTCTCTGATTGTCTAATACCAAATGGGGAGGGAGGTGAATATTGTACCACTATGAATACATGCAAAATTTGCGGCTATAAAGTCATTGCTAAAAAGGTTTTTGAAAAACACATGGAAGGCCATAATCAGGCTCCGGAAGAAGTTAAATCTAAAGAAGTTGAGACTCCAGCTCCCGAAGCTCAACCTGTTGTGGAGGTGCTTAAGGTTGCCTCAGAGACTCCTGTAGAAAATGTGGTTGTTCTGAAATTCGATAGAAAGATTGAACTTTGGACAAACGGAATTCCCATCTTTACCGATGAAAATAATGAAATCAGAGTAACCGGACCAAACTGCTTTGAGGTTGCTGCTGATCTTTCCCGGCGAGCCCGGGAAGCATACGGAAGGAGCGTTCTTCTCTGATTGTCTAATAGATTACTCCACCTAATTAGAGAAAAATTGGGCTATGAAAAACTTGCTAGCAGAACTCTTTCATAAAGAACCATTTAAGGCGAGAATTTCCGTATATGCTAACTGCGATATTGTTCTTCGTGGACCAGATGGGAAAATAAAAGATCGTCGGTTTATCCATAATACCGTAACCACGAATGGAAAATATGGCGTTGCAGACCAAATTCTTTTATCCCCAACCCTCAATAAACCTACATATATGGCTATCGGGACTGGAACCCCGGCAGCTAATGCTCTTGGAACAGAATTAGATCGAAACGCTTTAACCTCAAAAACTCGAAGCAATGCTGTCGTTACTTTCGTAGCAGACTGGGCGGCGGGGGATGGAACGGGAGCGATAACCGAGGCTGGAGTATTTGATGCGGTATCTACTGGGAACATGTGGATGAGCTCATCTTTTTCGGTTATTAACAAAGGAGCCGGAGACACTCTACAAATTACGTGGACTCTGACTGTGGGATAATATGTCAAAACAATTTTGGAACGAAACATTAGTTTGGGCTACCTCGGCTGGAACAGCAGTCGCCAATACAACTACTGAAACCATCTTGGTTCCAAACGTAACTATTCCTGCCAACTATATGCAGGATGGACGGGTGCTTCGTATATGGGCTACCGGAGCGTATGGAACCACCGCCACTCCGACTCTTATTTTCTCTATTCGCTGGGGTGGAGTTTCTGGAACTGTCCTCGCAAAATCTTCTACTATTACGACCACCTCCGGAACGGGAAGTGGAGCATCAATGACAGCACTCTGGACCCTTGAGGCGGTTGTTCAAACTAGGGCTAACGGCTCTTCTGGTTCTCTTTTTACTAACGGGGAAGTTATTCTCTATAACTCTGCAAATCCGACATCCGGAACCGTAACCAACTATGGGCTTCCGGCAGTAATAGCCTCTGGATCTACGGGTGGAACAACGCCCGTAGCTGTAACAGCAGACCTTACCGCAGACACCGCTCTTTCTCTTACTGCAACATGGGGAACGGCAAATTCAGCAAATAGCATCAGGCTCGATACCTATACCATTGAAGCTCTTAACTAATTAAAAAAGATCTATGATATGGCAGTTTCAATCATCAATCTCGATAGTGCACAAACATTACCAAATGCGAGTAGTCAAGCAACAAACTCCATATCCCCAGCGGTAAATAATCTTCTAATAGTTTCGGTAATGAGTAGAACGGTGATAAGTACCGCCCCCAATCAGCCAACTGCTTCAGGAAATAATTTGACTTGGGTTGTTGTTAATACGGTTAATTACGACATCCAAGGATCATCCAGAAAAAGACTAACGTTATTTCGTGCTATGGGCTCAAATCCTTCATCTGGAGCAATAACTTTTGACTTTGGTGGACAAACCCAAACGGATGTTTGTTATTCCATAGAGCAAGCATCCGGAATAGATACGTCGGGAACAAACGGAAGCGGAGCCATTATCCAATCCGCAACAAATTTATCTGATCAGGGCGGTGGAGGATTATTTACAGTTAATTTGGTTTCATTTTCAAATATAAATAATGCAACCTTTGGAGTTTTTACCGACGACGTAGGTGGGTCAAGCGCAACGTTGGGATCTGGATTCAGCCAGCTTAGCCAAACAAACACAAATCAGTGTTTTCTTGCTGAATGGAAAAGTTCAAACGATACCACCGTTGATGCTACTCTTCCTACTGGTTCATTAGCTAATTCAGGTGGTATAGCTATAGAAATAAAATCGGCAAAATATACAACGGCCTTAAACAACTACCAATTTCCTACAGGATCAGGATTAAGTTTTTCGGAAAGGATAAGATAATATGGCTTCTCCAATAGAAATTTATAGAACCCCTTTTTTGAATCATCCAAACCTTCAGGGCTACTGGAGGCTAAATGGAAACTTCAATGATTCATCCGTGAACGGATATACCCTTACCGGTAGTGGAACCCCAGGAGATGTTCAGGGAATATTTGGAGATTCAAATGGTGCGAAATCATTTGCTTCTGCATCTTCCCAATATGCAAAAATCGCCAACGCTTCTTGTCCTAATCTAAATATAACCGGCCCACAGACCTGGATTGCTTGGGTATATCCAACTGCGTTTAACAATAACGGTCGGATAATGAGTAAGGCCGATGGAACAAATACGGCCAATAGACACGACTTCTATATAACCTCTTCGATAGAGACACCTGCCCGGGCTGTAACATTTCAATTAAGCGGTCTAACGACAAATAATTCTATACAAACATCTGCAAATGTGCTGAGTACGGGAAAATGGCAATTTGTCGCAGCACGATATGATGGGGCAAATATTAGCATTTGGGTAAATGGAGAGATCGTTGCTATGCTCCCCGCCACGGGCTCCGCAAATTCTTCTACTGCTGCATTCTGGGTGGCGGCTGCAGGATTTGGAGGAGGAGACACAGCAAGTGATTTGGCAGACACGTATATTGATGAAGCTCAGGTCTATAATACTGGGCTTTCCAATAATGAAATTTGGCAAATCTATAATGGAAGTGCCTCATTCCGAAGTGGAGATTTTCGGAGGTGGTTTTAATGACGCCTATAAAACTTCTTGATACGCCTCTTTATAATGACGCATATCTTATTGCGTATCATCGCCTTGAGGATGTCTCTGATAGTAAGGGGAGTTTCACACTGACAAATAACAATTCCGTCTCGTTTTCTTCGGGAAAATTTGATAATGCAGCGGATTTCGGAGCATCAAACACAAATAAATCTCTCACAACCACAAATACATTAGGCATAGATGGGGGGAATATTTCTTTTGTCGGATGGATAAACGTTACAACAGCCCCAGCGCTCGGTGAAGCCCCTATGCTACTAAACCAAGGAAACAACACCAGTATGGTTCGATATCTTCTTTATTATGAAAATTCTGGTGGAACACTACAACTTACGGCTAATAGATCCAAAAATGGTGTGAGCGACAATCCCACAAGTATAGTTAGGGATCTCGGTACGGGAATTTGGTTTCATGTTGCTATGACCTATGATGGAACAAATTTAATCCCCTATTTAAATGGTTCCCGTGGAACCCCACTTGCTACTTCGGGTAGTGGATCCGGGACAAATAACACGGGGTATGCTATCGGGGCTTACCTAGCCTCTGGAGGAAATTTCTTTTCTGGAAAAATAGATGATGCTGCCGTATTTTCCAGAGCGCTAACCGATACTGAGATTGGGATGTTAGTCTATGGAAAAACAGCTTTCTCAAATACCAAAATTCGGGTGAGGCCTTTCTCTCCGGGAATAGCAAGATAATATGTCATTTCCAGCACTACGATCACCATTCTTTAGAAACAAGGCATCGGGAGTTAATTACTCTCTGTCTTTGTCAGACACAGTAACTCTTTCAGATGCCGCCATTAGGGGGATAGTCTTGTCATCCTCCGACTCAATAACTCTTTCAGACTCATTCAGTCGTGTATGGACTGTTCTCTCTTCTATTTCTGATTCCATAATTCTCTCTGAAAATATTTCTAAATCTTCAGGAAAAAATTTGACTGAATCTATTACATTGACCGACTCTTTAATTAGAGGAATGGGGAAGGCTGTGGCGGATGTTCTAACACTCACGGACGGAGTGATAAAAGCTATAGGACAAGCTATTGGCGACTCCATAACCTTAACAGACAATATCACCACGACGTTAATTTATTATTTAACGCTCGCTCTTTCCGATTCTATTACCCTCTCCGATGCTATTATTAGTCGTGGATTTGGACGACTCTTAACTGATGCCATTTGCTTGTCTGATATTCTCTGGGCAAAGATAGCTCGGGCGGCAAGTTTATTTTCTCCCGTTGCTGTAGCTTCATCTGTATGGAGCGGATTAACTACCACCGCTTCGTCTTGGATAAGAAAGTCTCCTCTGTCTTCTATTTGGAGTCGTCAGACACCGACGGGATCAGATTGGGAAGACGGTCGTGGATGCTGATTGTCTAATACCCTTTCTTTTTTCTCCGCTTTATTCTCCGGCCATGGCACTACGTTCAGACCTTCGCACAGGTATTCGGGATGGAATTTATGAGGCGGCAGCGGATTTAATTACCGATGCCCAGATTAACCGTGCTATTAAGAGAGAAATAGACTCTCTTCCTTCAAAACAAATCTTTCTTAAAAAACTCTATACCACAACAACGGTTGTAAATCAGCAGGACTATGCACTCCCAACGGGAACGGTAGAAGTAGAGCGGGTTGAGAGAAATGATGGAACCTCTGACTCTCCTATTTGGACACAAATTAACGGATGCGAAATGTATGATGATGCTCTCTGGCTTCCCTATCGACCCGGGAATATAGATACCATACGAATCCACATCCAGAAGAAATTTGCAAACCCCGATGATGACTCGACTACACTAGATCTTCCTGATGAAAAACTAGAACTTGTTGAACAGGGAGGAATAGTCCGCTGCTACAAGATGCTCATGGGATATTTCAGGCAGTCTAAATCTTGGGATTCTGTAACCACTCCAAAGGGAGTTTCTATGGGCTCTGTCCAACAGTGGTACAGGGAATCAAAAGAGGACTACAAAGAGCTCTTACACCAATATCAAGACACCCCGCTCTCTCGGGAGATAGATTTGGTGAGTTGATTGTCTAATTGTGAGTCTAACAAAAGAAGTCTAAAAAAGGCATATGGCAGAATATCAGCAAGTATCAAGCGGTATCGGAAATCTTCTCCGGATGATTAAGGAACAGCGGTCCCAAGGACCCATTATTCCTCCCTCAGCGGACGTTGCCTCACCTATCCGTGAAACCGTTCAGGGTCCGGTTAAAACTCCGGAATCACCAGAAACAAACCGAGTTATTTCTGTCCGACCGGAACAATCTCCGGGTGGAAATGTTGGTCCCGTGGTTGGGCCTTTGAATCCAAGCGTATCTATAGGAGCTTCACCAGCCAATCCCATTGGACCAGTAGCGAATCGTCCTGTTCCTACTCCTGTTCCAACCCCTTCTCAACCAGTCAGTAAGGGGGGTGTCCCTCCAGTAACTCCATCGTCTCCATCAGTGGGAACTCCTAAAACGGTTGGTGGTCCGAATATAGGCACTGTTATTGGAGCATATTCAGGACCGGTAACTGGATTAAAGGTCCAAGGAACTCAAGAAACTAGACCTGCTTATGGAACATTTGGAATGGGCGATGATGAACTCAAGGCAAAATATGGAATTGGCGTCAAGCCAGGATCAATTGGTCGGGTAGGCACAACCACACTTGACCCAAGAGCATCCCAACCCATTCCTACGCAGACTCCGCCCCCAGATAAACAGGCAGAAATTAACAGACTTATTGCGGCGAGAGAGGCGGAAGCTAAAAAAACTCAACCGAAACCGCAAGCGCCATCAATAGGGACTCAAATATGGAATGTCGTTAAAAAAGGACTCCCCTTTAGTGGATTATGGTAAGGGAATTGGGGAAACTTTAGGTATTCCCGGTAAACCAAGTTTTTCATCCACGTCCTTCAGGTTATTATAGAATGTTTCATCGTTCTCATAGAGCCTCGCAAAATGTTTCATGTATTCAGTATGCCAGTTTACCATGGCGTTGTATGCATAAAGCTGCCAATGATGATTCATGTAAATGCTATACCCAAGATTAGCGATGGAAAACACAAGGATAAAGATATTAAATAAATTCTGTTTGCTCATTTTCCTCCTTTAGGAATAAAACAATTGGTTGTGTATTTCCCTTCAGACTTCGGCCACCAGAAACATGCTTTCCCCGTAAGGTTATCTATCTTTATCATGTCGGGGGCCTGTCCAAAATAAGTATACCTGTTTTCTAGAACGAGTAGAAATAAAAGGACGGCAATAAGTCCTAAGATCCACTTCATACCCCATAGTATACCACTTCCGTCAATAAATAGGGTGATTGTCTAATACACTTTGACCCCCTCTACAGGCTATTAAGACTCCATGGGTTATTCCGAGCTTAAGTCTGCGCCAAAAGCGCTCACCACAGGAGATCAAATAGCAAATGGGGCAATCGAGCTTCGACATCTTGCCCCCTCGCTCTTCTCTGAAATTCAAAAACAGGGGCTTCATTCCCATACTGGTTCGGGTTCCAGGAAGGTAAAAATTACCGATCTTGGGGGGGCCTTTGGATCGGGGGGGTTTTATATGTATGACACCTCCGGAACGAGATATCACGTAACCATCTCTGGTGGAGCGTTTGTTTTAACTCAAGGCTAATATGGCATACAGCGCATCAAAACATCACTTCGGATTAAATGGAGAAGGCTACACAATCTCCCAGCATGACGGGATTCGCTACTACCAGAAAAAGCGGGCTCCGTCTTTTGTCTCGAAATATGGAGGTGGAGATGTGGCTTACCGGGATGCTACCTTCTGGCAATACATGGCCCAAACAAACTGGAGGAATGGGGCCAAACAGTTAAAGTGGGATGATCCCGGGAAGTTCTGGAAATCCTCAGATGTAAACACTACCCAGCTTGAAGAGCTAACCCTTTCAAAATCCTTTGTTTCCGCTGGACAAATGATCCCCGGAGGGAAGGTAAACGCCATGGAGGCGTGGAGATCCTCTACTTCATGGTGGAACGCAAACTACTCCTACCGGCAGCAAATCACTATTACTAATGGTTCCTCTTCCACAGTTCCATCAAACTATCCGATAAAGATAACCATTGATACCGCCGCTCTCCAGACCGCCACAAAAGTACGGAGCGATAGAAATGACTGGAGGGTAGTCTACTGGAATGGTTCGTCGTGGACCGATCTTACCCGGGATTATGTCTCAGCAACAGCAACCTTCTTCCCAACACAGGCCACCATTGCTGCTGGAGCCTCGGATTCCAATTACTATGTCTACTACGGCTATTCGTCAGAATCGACGTCAAAACAACCAACTAGCGAGGCTGATCGAAACTCAGTATATGGATTTTTTGGCACTACCCCGGATGCAAACTCCAAGGCTATCATCCACATGACTGAAGGATCAGGAACCTCTCTTAATGATGACACCACCAATTCAAATACCGGAACGCTTGTTAATTCCCCGAGTTGGCAGACGGATGGGAAGTTTGGAAGATATGTAAAAACGGATGGAACGAACGACTATTTTCACTTGGGGTCAAGCTCAGACTTTTCTCTTGGCTCATTTACGATTGAGGGATGGGTATATCTTGATTCGGTTCCGACCAATGGAAGACTCTTTGGGAGAAAACTCGCCACACACGGAGAAGCTGCGTATGAAGTGTGGTGGAATGGATCAAAGTGGATCTTTTCAACAAGACTCGATGATGGATATGCCCCCGGGTACGACGACTGGACAGAAGGGGTCGTTGGAGAATGGAATCTTACGACTGGAGTGTGGCATCATGTAGCCTTTACCTATGATGGAAGCACCACAAAGAAAGTCTTTGTCGATGGAGCAGAGGAAGGATCCCATAGTTATACCTCTGGCATTGGGGCATCCACTGGAAATTTTGTCGTTGGGGCAGAAGGCGTAGGAACCAACCCTATTACCACCGCTCGATACCATCACTGGAGAATTTCAAATACGGCACGAAGCTCATTCCCATATGTTCTTTCCCAGGAGCCTTCTACTGTCTACGGATCGGAAATAACCACACAACCCGCATCTTCAACGTTTGACCAATATGGAGGTGGTTCTGATGGAAAAGTTTATAAGTGGGATGGAACAACGACCTGGACGGAACAGTTTGACTGTCGAAGAATCATCTGGTTTGAGTCGGGTACAGACGCAGATAAAGTGGTTGGAGATACCGGAGGAACGGAAACGGCGCAAGCCCAATCCTTTACCGTCCCAGCAGCTCTTTCCATCAAAGGATTAGAAGTCTATCTCAAAAAGAACGCCGGAACGCCAGGAGATATAACGGTCCGGATTGAAACAAATGCTACAGACCACCCTAGTGGAACGCTTGTTTCTTCGGTAGCAACAGCTACTATTACCGCATTCTCTGCTACCTCGTATGGATGGAAGTCTCTGGAGTTTTCCGATCTTGTAGATCTTTCCTCCGGGACAACATATTGGATAGTCCTTAAAACTGCTGCCGCTGCAAATGACAATAATTATGTATGGGCGGCAGATTCCTCAAGCCCAACGTACGCCAATGGAAACATGGCCGCCTCAACTGACGGTGGGTCTACATGGTCTGCTGTGGCCGGATCAGATGCCTACTTTCGGATTAAAGGGCAATCCACTCAGATAAATTGCATGAAAGTTACCTCGGTAGGAGGCACGCAACGACTCTACATTGGAACTGGAGAACCATCAGGGATTACCAATGGAGATGCACGACTCTATTCATTCGATGGAACTACGTGGGCGCTCACAAAAGTATTCTCCACATCTACAGAATCGGTTATAAATTCCATTGAAGAATACGTTGGGGATGGAAAATGCTATATAGGAATTGGTCCTCAAGCAAAGGTCTATTCCACCTCGGATTTTGGAACGTTTACCGTATCGAAGGACATCAACATTCCTCAAAATCCAGGGTATATCTATTCGCTCAAAGAATACAATTCTGTCATTCATGCCGGTGGTGGATCTCCCGAGTTCCTTCCAGCCCAACACTACAACGGATTCCTTAATACATACGATACGACCGTGTGGAGAATTCTTTATCCATTTGATTTCACGGTCATTACGGCCATGGAGTTTTACGATGCGTACCTATTTATCGGAACCTACCGGGGAGATCTTTACGTCTACGACACCTCGACATTGAATCCGCTTTTTAACCTCCGGGATCAATATGATTACTTCCAGTCCATTAAGTGCATGAAGTATTTTGATGACAAACTCTATATTGGTCTTTACCCGCAGGATTCATCTAATGATACCAACGCCGCTATCTGGATATTCGATCGGCATGGACTCTCTCAGGCCCACACCATAGCTGGAGTTACCGGATTTCGCTGTTTTTCAGTCGTGAATGGAGCCCTCATGGTGGGAACGGGGGATGATGGATATGTCTATAAACTCTCCACGACCCAATATGTTTCCAGCGGGTGGTATCAATCGAGCTACTTTGACGCCAACCTTCCTTCTATTTCAAAACTCTATAACGCAGTAACCATCCGGCACGACCCACTCACCACGGGGCAATCCATTTCGGTCTATTATCGCTTTAAAGAGGCGGATAGCTGGACGCTCTTGGGAACCTCTAACACAGTAGGAGCTGAGGAAAAGGTCCTTTCATTCCCATCAGGAACCACATCAAAAAAGATTTCTCTTAAGGTTCTTCTCTCAACATCGGACACCTCCACCACACCAAAGTTGACGGAAACAATTATGCAGTATGCAATTTACCCATCCTTAAAGTGGCAGTGGACAATCCGGGTAAAAGCAAAGACAGGAATAAGCCTTCTCGATAAAACAACCGACTCTCGCACGGCGACTCAAATTCGATCCGAACTCGAAACGCTTATGGACACCCAAACGCTCTACACGTTTGTGGATGTAGACGAGACAAATTATCAGGTTCTTATCAATGACATTGACTCTACCTCATGGGTCGTGAACAAAGACACGGTTAATGAGGATGAAATTATCCTTTCACTTTTGGAGGCATAAGTATGAAAGAAAACGAGTACCAAAAATTCATTTCAAAACCGGAAATATCTTTCTGGGTTCCCATTGTAAGTTCTGCCGTGGTTATTGGCATGTCGTGGGTCAATCTTACAGCACGCATAGATCTCCTTACTCAAAAAATGGATTTGGTTATAGAAAACCAAACACAACTTATTAGCCATCTTCAGGCAAAGGACGCAGATCTCGAAACAAAATATGCACAAATGCAAAAACAATGGGGTGATCTTTCACAGAGAGTAACCCGGTTAGAACGATAGGAGGACTATGAATATAGTAGGAAACGATATTAGTGAATGGCAGGGAATAGTAGACTGGACCAACTATAAAAACAATACAAACTTTGTCATTCTTCGCTGTTCCATCGGAACGCATAGAGTGGATAAACAGTTCGTAAAGAATAGGGATGAGGCCCGGGCTGCTGGATTGCCTTTAGGTTTCTACCACTACTCCTATCCCCAATACAACACTCCCGAAGCCGAGGCTGATTACTTTATTGCTTCAATCGGAGGAGTTCGTCAGGGAGAAGTATTAGTCCTAGACTTCGAGGAAAAATGGGCGGATCCAGTTGGATTCTGTAATGCATTTCTTGCCAGAGTTTCCTCAAAGCTCAATGGATATAAACCGATGATCTATCTGAACCAGAGTCAGCTTACATCCTATGACTGGAAGCCGATCTCGGATGCTGGATATGGATTATGGGTGGCCGCCTATACTTACGACCCTACGAAAAACGATTTTCAAAAAGGATCGTGGCCGTTTGCAGCAGCACAACAGTGGACCAATAAACAATCGGTTCCGGGAATATCAGGAAATGTAGATGGGGATGTGTTCTTTGGAGATCAGGCAACGTTTAAAAAGTATGGCTATCAACTCCCTGCACCAGCTCCAGAAACTGTAACCATTTTAAAGTCCGAATACGAAGGAATGAAAAAACAAATCAGTGATGGAACGGCAAATATTGCCGAACTAGAAGGGAGAATTTCAAGAGCAAAGGCAGACCTAGGTTGAAAGGACGGTGATGACTTCTGACTTGGAAGCAAAAATATGAAAAAGAAAAAGCTCGTCGTCAAAAGGACTTTGAAACGTTTCGTGATGCGATTTCAAAGCTGGTTATTGTCTCTTTTGGGGTACTAAGTTTGGGGTTGGCGTTAGCGCTTCGATAAGGAGGTGATTGTATGGATTTAGCACAGCAGTATGTTCTGGCTGGTTTTGTCCTCATCGGGCTCGTAAATGGAGTTACATTTGCACTCGACCGCCAGTGGAAATCGTTTGTTTTGTTTATCTCCGCAGTTCTTGCGGGATTGATCTTTGGTTTCTTGAAATGGTTTGGATTACCTTCTGCCGAAATTGGATTGGCGGTAGGAATTGCATCGAGTGGCGTCTATAAATCTTTTCAAGTTATGAGTGGAAAATAATATGCCATTCCCGGAGGCGGTACGAAAATGGGCTCTCAAAATCTCTGATAACAAGTGCCAAACCTTCGTCTACTCCGAAAAACAAGGGTGGCATACTTGTGGAAGAATGACAGATTTACAGGTAGACCACCTCGATCCGGAGAACTTTGTCCACACCAATGGGGGGGATCCGAATAATGATTCCGTTCCTTATGTTCGCTGTAAACATCATCACATAGGACAGGGAATAGTCGTCGAGGGAAGAGAATCACGGATAGCTAGTTGGGGAGAGGAAAACTGGTCAAGGCACGCCGATGTAGGAATTGCCAGAAGACGATATCACGAAGGAGATAAAGAGGCGATTGGACGTGCTCTTAAACGTCATCATGAAAAGGCTCAAAGGGGAGAAAAGTATTGGAACTCGGACGATGGGGTAGATGAGTTTGAGAGGAACCATGCCCTTGATCTAATTTGGAGAGCCTTTCAGGCGGGAATCAATAGGCCCAAAGTAAAACCAATGAAGGATATTCCTAAAAGGAGGCACTGGTATGACGACACCTGATCTTCCTCAATGGAGGCGATATGAAGGAAGTATACAAATCCAAGATAGAACGACCGAAGCGAAGACGGTTATGGGACCTTATTTGGAACAGACAGAAAGAGCAGAACGCAAAGAACAACTACCGAATGCTCAAGGGATGGAAGGATGGGGTATGGCACAACGGCCTTCGCCCAGGACAGAAATAGAAAATTCTAAAGAAGACGGATCCTCTTTAAGAGAAAAGTTTAGCCTCGAATCGTCGTCTATCTTAAGCCCATTGATATAGTCATGAATCATTTTAATCATTTCTCTCGGGTCGATGTTCTTCCGATTTAGTGGATGACGCATAATGCTTTTTCTGAGGGTTTGATCCGCCAGCCTCACATAGCTATTGTAGGTGGTTTGAATATCCTTGTGTCCTAAGATTGTTGCTACGGCGGTTATATCCACCCCGCTCATAATGAGCTGTGTTGCAAAGGAATGTCGGAAGAGGTGGGGGTGGACTCTTTTTTTAATCCGGCAGATTTCCCGGGCACGATGTAGCCATAGATTATAGTTTGTCAAAATGAGTGGCTTGCCTCGAAGGTTGGTGAATACAAAGTCCTCTTCCTCTTTGTCTCGGGTCATATCCTTAAGATCAGAGATGAGCGGCTCTAGGATCCATACGGAGCGATTAGATTTGTTTTTCGTCTCAACGAATGTAACTTTTCCTGCGGAAAGCTCAAGATGTTTCATACGAAGAGAAGCGGCTTCCCCATACCGACAACCTGTAGTGGCAAGAAAACGAGTGAGGGTTTGGTAGAGAAAGTTGTTTTCCTCGGTTACTTCCTCTGCTGATCTCCAAGGTTTTGTCATATACCCATAGGGAACGGTGGTTCCTATAATAGTCTCTATTTCTTCTGGCGTAAGAATCTGAATGGGGCGAGGAATTTTATCAAATAACTTCAGATCTTTGGCAAAATCATCCGTCTTTATGCTTCGATCTTGGAAGAATAGGGCGAGTTCCTTAAACATAAACACATAGCAATTAAGGGTATTATTTTTCTTGCCTTGAGACTTGAGGAAATACATGAAATCTTCTACAGATCTTTTACTATGGGTTAAATTATTGTCCTGAATCCATTTTTTATAAATACGGTATCTCCCCACAACCATTCGGATGGAGTTTTCGGACAGGCCTCTCTTGACAGAAAGGAACGTTACTATATTTATACCCTCCGCTGACGGTAGGATTATAGCACACATATAGCCTCAAATCTAAATTTACATTGTCCTGACGCTCTATATAAAAGTAATATTTTCCTCTATTGACATGGCAGAAAAAAAGATTTATATCTTCTCATACCATGAAATCTTCAATTATTATCGCTCAGGCTCCTTCATTTTTATAGACTATTGAGTTAGATATCCCTGCATTCCTGCGGCAGAGAAGCTAACTTCACAATCCTATAGATTTTAAGGGAAGCCTGACGAGAGTCAGGTTTTTTGTTGCTTGTTAAGTATATCACACCATATCAACTATGAGCGCCCGAAAGATAGATAGAAACAAAAAAATAGTCAAATGGTACTTCCAAGACGACCTCTCCGTGCGTGAAATCCGGGACAGGTTAAAGATCGGCGGATTCGTAAAGAGAATCTCCAGACAGGCGGTATGGGTAATCATCAAGCGGGACGGAAAGCTCTACAACTACGGAGAAGACCAGCCATGACCATACCATGCACGAACAAAGATATGGCGATCTATTTTTATCTAGCCTTGCTGGGCCGGGAAATAATTACAAAAGAACAGTTTTGGATGGCGGTACACGCCATAAAAAAGGAGGAGGACCATGGACTACCCCAAATATCAATTAACTAAATTTTCACCGGATGGACACTCAGAACAACTTGTAGTGCGAGCCGATGACTTTGAAGGCTTTAAGGAGGCTGTGGAAAAAGGAAAGACCCTGCTACCCAAAGAGCGTGAGGATAAGTTCCCAAATGATAAGATCGGCTCTCTTATAGCCAATCCAGAGTCTTCAGGACAGGCCCCAGCGCCTATTTGCCCAAAGCACAACAAGCCAATGACCAAAGGAAAGTGGGGATGGTATTGCCGGACTCCGGACGCAGACGCACCAAAGGGGTGGTGTACTTATAAACCAAAATGAAAGACTACCTGCTTTTAGCGTTGAATGACTTTGCTAAAGACGAACCAAAGCTCAAAGAAAAATCGTTTTGGGAAACCCTAGCGCCGGAAAAGAAATATGAGTGGTTTGAAAAGATTATCGCTTGGGCAGAGACATTAGCGTTTCAGGACGCCGACCTTGTATGAAAGTAAAAATCTGTGCATGTGGCATGAAGTTTACCCATAAGGGAAAAGAGTGTGGCATTTGCCAGCTAGATAAGAAGCTCGGGAAAAAATCGCCAGTTATTTACAAAGGGGATATTCGACTTTTTAACAAATATGACTACCGTTAGCGGGTTTGGGACTGTCCTTCGATTGTACTGTGTGGTGCTGTCGAAGATCCATTAGAAGGTGATTAACCACACCAACTAATGCGCTTTTGCGGTTGCGGAGTTGCGGCGAAAGTCTTTACTCCGCATCAGTAAAAACACATTGGCTCTTTGAAAGACGAATAGGGGGGAAGCAATAAAACGAGACGGCTAAGGCTGTTCCGGACGAGTGATAGTTCGGCAGAACAACTCGCTTTGACTCCGGGGCGTCATATCAAGAATGTGAATTCTTCATAACAATCCTCGCTTCCCCTCTACTTGTTTTCCATTGAGATAGTCGAGCTGACGGAGCTGCCGGTTTTACCTAGATTGCTAGGTTTGCAAAGAAAAAACCTTTAGCTCACTGGAACTCAGTAACTCATTCAGACGCATGTGTACCTTAGCTGCTACTAAGGACTAACCGTAGCAGAGGGACATACACAGACATGCGGAGAATAGATTACCTAGATTCCGAGGAATGGTCTTAAGAGCTAGGGGGCGCTTAAGAGCATGGGGGTAGGGGGCAGTAAGGGGAGCGTATGAAAGAAGAAAAGAAAAAATCAGGTGGGTTTGAAGATCCGGATTTCGTGCACACGTGGGATGACTTGCGGATAAAGTATGGCTCCTGGGAGCAGGGGACAAAGATTTGGGACACCAGCAGGTTTCTCGTCTCCCAAAAACGGGGAGAAGAGGTGTCGGAGGAAATCAGAAACGGCGTGGACCCGGACATTTATAACCCAAAGGAGCTGTATCGGGCCCAGAGAATCTTTGTAACTCGGGGAGAAAAAACAATGTACCAGCTTATTCAGGAGGTTTGTAAAAAACGAGTAGAACGCCAGGAATTTGATGAAAGGGGGAACTGGAAAACTCCAGACCAAGTAAGCCTATGACACTCTACAACGGACAAGTCGAAGAACAGGGAAATGTGTGGATCATCCGAATAAGAAAACCAATCTACGGAACGGTGGTTTCAATCCGGGAGAAGATCCTAAAAGACGCCCAGAGAAAAGGAAAGACTCTACGGGTCGTGTGTCCCGGGGCAACGGAGGATGTGAGCCCTAACATTTGGATGAGGGAGGGAACAAAGATTTCTAAAGTTTTTCTTAGGCCGGACCAGCCAATGATTCTATATCAACGAATGGTAAAAGGAGGTGAAGAAAAATGAAACTTAAAGTTGGTGATTTAGTAAAAGTAAAGAAGGCTCTTATAGAGCAGCATCTTATAGGAAAAATAGTAAAGATCAGAAAAATAGAAGACGGAAAACTTTGGGTGGAGGGGGGAGATTATCCTTGGAGAGAAGTAGACGACTACTTAAAATGCTTTGAGCTCGTCAAAGAAAAAGAGAACCTAAAATTCAAGGTTGGGGATGTGGTAGTGGGAAATAAAAAGGCTAACTGTTATGTCGTTACAAAAGAAGGCTATACAGGAACGGTTACAGAATCTACAGAGGACAGATTCTCTATAGACGGATTTCTAGCGAATCCCGATTGTTTTGATTTAGTTGGTAGAGTCCATCAAAAAAAAACACTGGGAGACACGCATAAAGGACCTTGGTTAGAGGAAGATGGTTGGATGCCACCGCTATGTCCCGTTGCCCCAGGGATATTCAATCCTTGGGATAGTAGTCCTTCACAATATAAAGATTCAAAAAAGAAAGGGGTGATACCTATGTTATCAATCTTAGCAAAAAAACTGCTTGATGCAGATGTAAAAGCGTTAGTAGAAATCGGTTGGCTTGATTCCGAGCTCGATGTTACGGAATCTGGCACAGATGCGATTCTTGCCTTATTCGTTGAACAGAATAAAGCAGAATTGGCAAAACGAGCGAAAGAAGAACTGAAGAAACGGAAAGATAAGTAATCTTTCCCTATACGAAGGGAGGTGAATTTTTATGATCGACAATAAAGTGTATTTGGATGTAGCACAAAACTGGAATCACGAAGATAAAAAAGTCATTGCGGAACGAAATGGAGTAGGAATTGCCGTCGTTTCTTCGATTGCAAAATACATCGAGAAGAAAACCGGGTTGAAGATGCGGAAGCAGAGAACTTCCCCACTTTCACGATATACTTCGGAATTTGTTGAAGAGTTGAAGAGTGCATACCGAGCGTAATTTCTTGCCGTCCGGGGATTGCGGTCCCCGGCAGGGAGGAAACTATGAACAATAACTCTAAAGGGCAAAGGCAAATAGATATTGAATCGAGACTTACGGCTATTGCGTCAAACAGGGGTTGTATTCCAAATGGAACACTTAGCACACTAGGCCAGGAATTCGACGTGAGCCGGGAGCGGATTAGACAGATTGCAAAAGCTCTGGGGTTGTTGATGCCGCATGATAAAAAAACTCAGGAAATTTTATATTCCAAGAGATGCCCGATATGCGGAACTACATTTGTATCAAGGAGCAAATACTGCTCTCCTACCTGTTCCGGGAATAGAGCAAAAATTACGGCGCTCTGTAGCGAGTGTGGAACGCCCATAACAAGAAAGAAATCTTGGATGGAAAATCGTAGATACCATTTCTGCAACAGAACGTGTCTAGGTAAATATGCTGGTCGGCACTGGGGCTGGGGATCGTTTCTACAAATTGACTGAGGCTATGGAATTGAAGAAAAGGTTCTATTTGAAGCAAGGTGGCACAAAGTACTACTCGGCGTTTGTACGTCGGTTTATGAATAAGCTAGCGAAGCTAAACTACCAAACGCCTGTCTATATCCGGGTGAGTTATGGACTAGGCAAAGGAAACCGAGGAAAAACAATGGAGTTTTATAACGATGCGGAGGTTTATTCGGCTAGCGAGGCGTCAAAAATACTAAAGATTTTTCTTGAACAGTAACCCCACTACGGGGAGAAAGAAGGAGATATGTTTATAAAATTTTTAAATAAATTCTTAGCGCCATTTAATTCTATGGCTTTAGGAGGAATTGTTTTTATGTATGCTCCAAAGGATTGGAACTGGATTGGTTTACTATCAATAGGTCTAGGAATTATCCAACTATTACTTTCCCATGCTATCGGAGTTTTATCCCAAATCGAGGAAGAACTATGAAATTCTCTAAAGCAAAACAACTAAAACACAGAGTCTTTGAAGACCAGGGATCGTATATGGCTATACCGAAGAAAAAAGTGAAGAAGTCTACCCTAAAGAAAAAAGCGTGGGCGGCTTTCTCTCGATGGGTAAGATTCACCGCTGCCGATGTAGAGGGGTATGTCGTTTGCTACACCTGCGGGAAGAAAGACCTTTGGAAGAAGATGCACGCCGGGCATGGAATAGGGGGAAGAAATAATGCAGTACTGTTTGATAAGCGTTTGGTACGGCCACAATGCGTCGGGTGCAATATCTTCGCCGGAGGAAGGTATCAAGTGTTTATGCCAAAACTTCTCGCAGAGTTGGGTGAGAAGGAGTTTACAAGAATGGTCGAAGAATCCAACAGGGTAGTGAAGTACACCGACGCAGACTACCAAGCTATTTATAACACCTATAAGGATGCCGTATGAGAGAAATTAAATTTAGAGCGTGGCATAAAAAAGCTAAGAAAATGGTTGATTGGAAGGAGCTTGTAACTAATTGGCTTCTTCAAAATATTTTACGAGATGGAGATGAAAATATTGAACTCATGCAATACACCGGCCTTAAAGACAAAAACGGGAAAGAGGTCTACGAGGGGGATATTTTGAAATCAGAGTATAGGGGGATTGGTCGTATTCGTTGGGGTCGGTACGTTACGGAAAATGAACATAATGAGGATGTGTTGACCTATATGTTTATTTCTAAAGAAGAGATACGAGCTTATGCTTTTGATCCACAAACAGCAGAAAGTTACGAAGTAATCGGTAATATTTACGAAGATTCTAATTTACTTAAGGAGGCTCTGTGAAGAACAGAAAAACTAGCGGGGGAAATGGAAGCATTGGGTGGGTATTTCAAAGTGCAACCGTTCCCGTAACCAATGTAACAATACGACCAAAAGTAAAGCATGCGTCTAAAGAAGGCTCTATGATCTATCGTAACTTTGAACACTATCTTTCCTTTGTCCACGCCCAAACACATCCCGAACTGCTGGACGATGACCTTCCCGATGCGTTTGGAGAGTGGATGGATACGTTAAGTGTCGATGAATGGATTGAATTTGCAGATAAATACGCTCCCCATGCCGTAGCGGAACGAGAGAGGGCTATTGCAGCGAAATTACGAGTATGGATAAACACTCCATCTCCCACAGAAAATATCATTTCGTATATCTATCGTGGAATAGATTATGTAACAAAAACGAAGCAAAAGGTGTTTGCTGGTCCCAGCGCACCATCCACCCTCACCCCACAGGAAATGGGGGGAAATGAGAAGGTATGAAAAAAATTATTTGGTTATTATTTATTGTTACATGGATGTTAGGAATGATACGAAATGACGATTCAATAAGGATTGGCGCTATTTGTATAGGAATAGCTGGATTATATTTATAACCCCCACCATTGATACAGGAGGAAGAATTATGACCATAGAAGAAATGAAAAACGAGTTTCATAAACGGTTTGAGGAATACGTCCACCCGTCCGTCATGGAAGCAATGCTTGTGGCGGTTGAGAGCCTTTTACAACAGTCGGAGCCAGAAGTATTGAAGCGGGCACTCCCGAAGGAAAAAGCTCATCGACTGGACTGTTTTATGATAACGATAGGGCGGGAATGTAATTGCGGAGCGGAAGATTACAATCAGTGCCGTGTAGATTGTCTAAAACCAAAGGAGCAATCCTGATACAGGAGGAATGATATGAAATATAAATTCTTACGGTCAGGACTAAAAAGCGACAGTGGCAACCTTTCGTGGAAGATAGGCAAATGGGTCCATCAGGACGGGGAACTGGATATATGCCACAACGGTTTGCACTGTTCCCGTTATCCAGACCAAGCCTTTTCATTCGTTCAAGGAGAAATCCTTGCGCTCGTAGAAACGAAAGGGAAGTCTATCATCCAAGACGACAAAGAATGCTGGTCGGATATGAGGGTCGTTAAGGCCTACGAATGGACGAAAAAGGATAGCGTTGCTCTCGCTATCTATGCTGCGGAATTGGTAATAGATATTTTTGAGAAAGAATATCCCCACGATAACAGACCGAGAAAGGCAATAGAAGCGGCAAAGAAATGGCTAAGGCAACCAACGGAGAAAAACCGATTGGCTGCTGGGGCTGCTGGGGCTGCTGCTTGGGCTGCTGGGGCTGCTGCTCGGGCTGCTTGGGCTGCTGGGGATGCTGCTTGGGCTGCTGCTTGGGCTGCTGGGGATGCTGCTTGGGCTGCTGGGGATGCTGCTTGGGCTGCTGCTCGGGCTGCTTGGGCTGCTGGGGATGCTATTGTCAAAAAAATCCGTACATGGATGCTGCGGAGAGTAAAGACGTTAAAGCCGTACAGAGAGGGGAAGGTATGATATTCACCTACGAATACGTCAAGACGCAGGAGGAAGTAAGAAAACACATTCAGGAGTGCGAAGGGAAACATACCCAACAGGCGGTATACAGTACTTTTCATGATGCGCTTACGCAAATCTGTTACGGCTGTTTCAAGGTGCGAAGTACGATTTACCGAAAGGAGCAATCATGACCAAGATAGCGAAGGGTAAATGTGATTGTATTTGCCATAAAGAAAATATATCAGGCAATTTACTTTCTTGTAATCATTGTTCTTCCTCCGAAATGGACAAGACAGCGAAGGGGAACGAATCAATTTGTCCACACATAAACTGTTTGGTGAATCATATGGGCAATCCTTGTACTTGCAATATGGCTCGTTGGTGTCCTGAATGTAATGGTGAGTTTGCCCCCAATCCTGCTTCTCCTGAAACGGGGAAGGGGTGGGAAGAGGAGTTTGATAGGTTGTTCGTAAAACATGCGAATAATCCTCCAAGCTATATTCTTGGATATGCACATCCAAGACAAAACGATAAACCAATTAAAGAGTTCATTTATTCCCTTCTCCGCTCCGAACGCCAACGGTGGGAGGGGGAATTGCGGGAGAAGATTGAAAAGAAACGGGGAGTATGGATAGACCCAAAAACACAATTAAATGAACAGAAACTAGGTTTTTATAATGCGGGTATTGATGTTGCTTTAGCCCTTATAGACAGGGAAAAGGAGCAACCATGAAAAAACAGGAATGGGAAAAGAAATTACGAAAAACTATTGAGCTATGGAAATACAAAGCTGGCGATGACGTTCTGGCGTCAGCGTTAGCCGATGTGGTTATAGATGATGTAAAAGTTTTGCTTGCCACCGCCCTCGCAGAGAGGGATCAAGAGATACGAAAAAAAGCAAATAGACTTGATAAATATCTCAAAGGAAAAAAGGTCAAGAACTATCATTTACCGAAGGAGCATCTATGACACCGCAGACGTGGGAAAAGCTGAAAATACCGAGCCATCATGTCTTATCCGTAAAAGACGACCCGGAAACCGGCGGGTATGAAGTCGTGGTAGATATTGCCCGGATAATTAAGAACGTAGAAGCCACCGCCCGTGCGGAGGGACGAGCAAATACGATTGAGGACTTGAGAGAGGCTATGGATACCTATAACTCACTTCCCGCCGGAGCTACGCAATTTGCTTTTTACTTAAGGGTACAAGATATGAAAGCATTTTTTGACGCTCTAAACGGAGGTGGAAAGTGAGTAAACTACGAGAAAGAATAGAGGAATTGGTTGCACATGGATATGCCACTCCAATGCTAACAACGAACGCCATCCTCTCCCTCGTGCGGAGTTCCATAGAGAAAGCGAAGCCGAAAGGGAAAAAACATATTTGTCGTTTTAACGATGGAGAACAAAAATGTGATTGCTATTATAAAGCCCTTTCCGACTACGACAAAGCGATACAGGAGATACTTGGGAAAGGAGAGAGAGGATGAAACGAACAAATTATTTTGAGCTATCTTCAATTCAAGGCGAACTTCAAGGTCTTGCACAAGGTATGAGTGCAAAGCATTTTGACTACAAGCAGGGAGTTATCAAGGCGCTACGGGGATTGGCGAAGAAAATAAAACGAATACAAAAAACGGAAACCTTTGATAAGTAATCCCGCTTCATGCGGGGAGGGAATATGAAAACGCTGGATGAAATAATCAAAGAAATCAAGGAAGCATGGGGGGATTGGGAAACCGTACACGGTTTATACAATGACGGCTTACGGCTTATCGCAGAACAGGGGAAACCCGAATTGCTGAAGAAACTAGACAAGGCGGTAAAGGGTGCAACATTCTGGTACGCATAGAAACGCTCTTTAACAGGAACGACATTAGTGGTGGCTTGGCTGTTTCGCACCCCGAGGTTACTCGAGGGAGAGTGCTTTTACGGAGAAACGTTACCGTAAACCATATCCGATATTTAAGAGTAATTACATTGAATTGAGGACAGAACAGCCACCACGAGTGCCGTTCTATGAGGAAAGGAGAATATGAAGAAATATCTGTTTGTCCATTATGAACCAAAAACGAAATTAGAAGATGTTGCGAACTTTTTGGAATGGAACTATCAGGACTGGACAGTAGTGAGCCATTCTTGTAACGAAAACGGGATTACCATTCTTTTAATGAGAGTTATTCCGTTTGATTAGTTCTTTACCAATTCGTTTTCTTTATGGAGCCAGCTCAGGGCAGTACGAGGGGTAATTGCCTCTGAAGAATATCGGCGCATCTGTAGGCTCCATAGAGGAAAGGAAGGTTTCTATCTTGGGTGGGGAGTATGGGGAGAGAGGCACAAGGTTGATAGCCCGCAGTCTACGCTTCCGAACGTACTCCCCACCGAGGATAGAACGAGAAGGGTATTGATGGGGGTGTGGGTAACCACGGAGAAGGCAATACGGCTTAAGAGTCAATTAAGGTATACCACGGCTGGGCTTGGGTTCTTTCAAGAGGTCGTAAGACCCACCCCACCACCAGTATCTTTCTCTCACAGAGGATAGGGAAAGGAGGTGGAATATGAAAAAAATAAATGTTGATTTGACGGTTGCACAAGCCAATCAAATACTAGAAATGATAGAGGAACGCCGTAGGGAAGGTCATTATTGGGGAAATAAAAAATACTTTGAGTTACGGGAAACAAACATCGTTCACGAAATAAGCAGAAAGTTGGTTCCGACAGTGAAGTAGCCCTCCGACTATCGGGGGAGAAGCGTATGAAAAAAAGAAATTGGAAAATGTCATGGATAAATAATGAGTTGAAAATGACACGCCCTGTAGGCAGGGATTCTATTGAGGTGCGAGATTTATATTGGACAGAACGATGGAGATATTTACTGTATGGAAAGTATAAACAGCGTTCTTATAAATTGAAATAGTCCCTCCGCTAACCAGCGGGGACTGCACAGAGGATACGGGAGAGGAGGAATATGAAAAACGGAGATATTACACCAGAGGGGTACATGATTGTTTTTATAAGCGAGTATTTTTGGGAGCTTATTAAAAACGATATGGAAAAAATATCACGTCACGCAGGTGATCCAATTGATAAATATAGGGAGTACGTTTCATTTCGGGATGAGAAAGCGATGATTGAGTTTCATAAATTAGAGAAGTAGCCCCTCCTGATGGGGGAGTATCAGAATAACGGTATTCTGATAGAGCGTTTGGAACGATGTATAACCGTTGTAGGTTCTTTACCAAAGAGAAGGATATTGAAGCCGCTCGGAGTAACTACCGATAGCGTGCCGCACGCAAAACACGTAGGGGTTAGTCACCCCAGCGGCTTGAGTATCTTTCTCACAGAGGACACAGGTACATTGAAAGCTGGGTGGCGGAATAGGTAGACGCTTAAAAATATACTGAAGGTGAGGTGGTGTCTTCCGTATAAGGAATAGACCATTTGACCATGTAGGGTGACAAAGTAGGATTCGACTGACGTCAGCTAGATAAACCGTAAGGAACTCCTAACAAATCTCTACCCCAGCTTTGAGTGTATCTGTACAGAGGATAGGGAAAGGAGGTGGAATATGAAAGGAGATTTAATACTACCAGACGAAGTACATATGGCAAACAATATAACTTTTGATGGTAAAGGAAAAGTAAAGCATTTTGGGTTTAAGACTATGCGGGGATTGATACGGGAATTGAAGCTGGCTAATAAAAACCTAAAAAAGTATGGAAGCAAAATGCAGTTTCAGATTGTATTACCAGTAAAAAATTGAAGTAGCCCTCCGACTATCGGGGGAGAAAGGTTTATATGAAAAAAACCATTGATATACCAATAAGCGCAGCTAAAGAAATTGCTGAAAAATACGGGTATCACCAGATCGTCATTATCGGGCGTTCTATCGGAGAGGGCGGGAGGGAGCACTGTACGACCTATGGCGTAGACAAAATAAATTGTGATGTGGCTGCAAAAATTGGTGATTTTCTCAAATATAAAGTAATGGGTTGGGTGAAAGAAAAATAGTCCCTCCGCTAACCAGCGGGGAGAAAGGAAAGATATGGAAGATAATGAAGGTTGTTTATGGATATTTATTGTGGGTGGAATTGTTGGTTTATTGATACTAGGAACAATTGTCCTCGGTTATTGGAGTGATGCTACTACCTGTAATCAACGGTACGCATCATTTGAGCATAAGTATGGATTCTTTTCAGGTTGTCTTATTAAGGTAAATGGTAAATGGGTTCCTGATGAGAGTTTTTATGTAAAAGAGGACATTCGCTAACCAGCGGGGACAGAAAGGAAAGATATGGAAAAAGAAGGAGAAAAAATTGATCTTAAAATACTGTGTCCGTTTTGTTCTGCTCCATATTCCGCAAGAATGTTGACTGATTTTGGTTATTCTATGGGGAGTGAATATACAGGTGTTTATGGAGAAGAAGTCTATGTAAAGATTTACTGCGATAACTGTGGGAAATTAGTATATACCAAAGAAGGTTGCTAGCCCACTCACTCTATACGGAGGCAAAAGATATGAAATATAGAATTTTATTAAGCGTTGAACCAACTAGGGATGACCTCCCTACAAATGAGGTGGATTTATTTGTGGAGGTAGACGGACAAATCTATAGGGCAAGAAAATTGTATACAGAGGAAGAAGCAAAACAGGTGAATATAGATGTTAAGAAAATTCTTATAGGACAATGTTTTCTGGAGATTGGAAAGAGTTTGGTTTGGTCTAGCTCTATGCGCTAAGAAAGGGGGAAGTATGACAGAAGAACAACTAAAGCAGTTAATTATCCTAGCTGAAAAGCTACAACGAACGATAAAAACGAGAAATATGTTTGAGGGAACGATTAACTACAGCATGGAAGTATTGACGAGTGCAAGTGAACTAGTCGGGTATATTCTTTCTTTTAAGAAAGGCTCTCTATGAAACGATTACTGTAGTGAAAGGAGCATATGGAACATAATTTTTATTACGGAGTACAGACCGACCCGATAACGGGCAAGGAATACAGGAAGTGTGTACGGTGTGGCAAGGTGATGTTTGAACAGGGCGATGATTATTTCAATATGATTTGTCAGCCCTCGGTATTTCAGCAAGAAGATACACGAAGGAGATTAGAGGGTACTGATACGACAGGAGCTAACCTATGAAACGATTACTGTGTTGGGTAACGGGTACATTTTGGTTTTTCTTTTCAAGCGAAAAATGTGAATTGTGTCATGGGAAACTGCGGAGATTTGGAGATAAATACTTTGGAGGAGTAGATATTCACGATTCAATAGGGAGATTTCGTGTACGGACTGCATATATTTGTATTCTTTGTTATGAGTTGTTTATAAAAAAATAACCTATGAAACGACGTACGAAGAAGGCGAGTATATTTCAGGCCATAAAAGAGGTTAATCAAACCGCAGAAGATTTATGGAATCAATCAAAAAAAAGTTTTCTATGATGGGTATAGAATATAACGATCCTAATGGTGTTGATATTTTCGGAACGAATAGAATGAATGAAATATTGGATATGACTAAAAATAGAATTTATTCTAATAGAGATAAGTTAATACAAGAAATACTATATTTATCTTTTGACCGTCCCCCAAAGAATGGGAAGAAATGAACGATAATTTCCGGTGTGGCCTAATGGTAGGGCAACATCCTGTTAAGATGGCGATTCGTGGTTCGAGTCCACGCACCGGAGCTAGCTAGAAAGGAGGTGAATATATGAATCAAGATGCAGATGCTTTAGTGCCAAGTACCCCCACGATTTCTCCCTTTGTGGTAGGAGGAAAATTTGTTGGACAGGAGGATAAAAATAATCCCCCGGTTCAGAGCCCGCAGTCCTGTAACCATGGAACGGAAACGTGTTCCCACATGCAGTGCCCCAAGTGTGGAAGTTATGTAGATAGTTTAATCGGAGATGCGGACGGAGGAAATCAGGCGTGCCTCCAGTGTTATACGCCTAAAATTATACGAAAGTGAGGAAACCATGAATAAAGAGAAAAAAGAAAAGAAGCTCTTCTTTACGGAAGAGGAACGAGGAAACGTCCAGGGACGCATTAAATATAAGGCCTTCATGGAACATCTCGTCGATACTGAGTTATCAGACTACATCAACTCCGTAGTCTTTAAACGTTTAAAAATCAAATCAGGAACTCCCTGCAAGATTTCAGAAAATGCAGACTATCTTATTTTTGAGGAGGCGCATGAAGAGAAGCGTGAAAAAACAGAAAAGTGATCGCCTTACTATTAAAGAAATTCAAGACCTCAAAAGAGAAATACGGAAATATAAAAAATGGGAGTACCTCGTAGCGTTTAGAAAGACCTATCCATTTCTTACGATAGAGAGGGTGCATTCAAACATACTGGAGGCGTTATATGGCTAACATTGTTCCAAAGCGTGGCATTGAGTTCAGCGAGGCGGCCCTGTCGCTATCTGGAAATATGAGTTTTCAGAAGTGGTTGGAAACAGGAAAGTCTCTTACAACGATGAGAAAGTCTATTCCATTTTGGTATGGAGACTTTCTAAACTACGGCGAGTCAAAGTTTGGAGAGAAATATGCTCAGGCTTTTGATCCAGAAGGGGACGAGTATAAATTCGTTCAGACCGCAAAGTGGGTATCAAAGCGCATACCTCCGAGTAGGAGGCATCCTAAACTTGGGTGGCAATATCACTTCGAGGTGGCGGATCTTGCCGATGAAGAACAGGATGAGCTACTAGCAAAAGCAGAAAAAGAAAAACTCCCGGTATCAAAGTTCCGGAAGATCGTCTATCAGCAAACGCTCGCCCTTGATCTTCCCGAAAAGACACCGGAAGAGATTGCTATTGCGCAAGTGCCGGATCCGGATTTTGCCTCAATTCAGAAGGTTGTAGATACCGGCTTACTTTTTTTGGAGGCCTTGCAGGGCATTACAGTGTCATCCTTAAAAGAGGGTCCCCGGGATTTTCTTCTCTCACACCTTCGGGACGTGGTGAAGGTGGTTGGGGAGAAAATTATAACCTATGAAAAACAAACTGCTGATTCAGCGTAAGTGGGAGTCAATTCATAAGCTCAAGAGGCGTACCCAAAAGCGAAGATACTATTACGAGCGCAGATTGCTTATCAATCTTAGGGTGAAGTACCCGGAAGGGAAAGTATGAAACTCGTGGGGTGCGAAGGGAAAAAGAGATACAAACGTGAGGCAGACACCGTGCAGGTGATTCGCTTCTTTGAAAAGATGGGCAAGCACGAAACCGCCTATCATTGCTATTGGGGAAATCACTGGCACATAACGAGCATGTCCCGGGATCAAGCAAGGCGGGAAAGGGAGAAACTAAAGAAGAGTAAGGGAGCAAAACATCTCAAGGAGCTTTTGGAAGTGGCCCGGGTTAAGCTCTACTACTCTAATCAAACGGAAAAACTTTAACGTTTGACTTAGGAATCTTTACTGACCGCTTTTTTACTACGGTTTCTGTAATGACTTCTGAGAGCACAATTCCGATAAACAGCTCTTTACCCCACAGATAAAGAGAACAGCCGATTTTCCCTTCGGCACGAGGCCAGTTAATTTGTAGTTTCGATGTTTTCTTGGATTCTGGCAGTTCGCTCTCTAATAGTTTGTGGCTCATATTTTCCCCTCCCTTTTCATAGAATAGGCAATAGCTTGTGCTCGTTTTGGAGAAACCTTCATTCGTGGATTAGACTTGGACACGGGTTTGTGGGTATTCTTTCGTACCCCCTCGTGCATAATCAGCCCTATTTTGGTTGCAATATCCATAAACCCCTCCTATTCTTCATCGGAAATCCGTCCGACCCGTCCCGTTCCGACACTAACATGGTTTGGGAAGATATCTTTTAATTGTTGATCTATGCTCCGGAGAAAATCGGGAAGGGAGGGGGCCGCTGTACGGTCAGCTTGTGCGGTAATAACCCAGGTGTACCGTCCGTTTGTCAGTAAACGGAGGGAAATTTCTACCCGATCTCCTTGGAGTTCCATTCGACCAGAATAACCCCGATGTACCGTCCCGTATACTAGACAACCAAAAACCGCCAGCAGTGGCTTCACTACTCCGGCGGCTTATGGTGATCTATTATACCACCAAAAAACCGGCCTGTTATAGCCGGTTTAATGGGAGCCCATCACGGCCTATATATCGCCGTGAGACTCATAAAAATAGATATGCTTGCTTAAATGTTTGGTTTTCCTGCTGATGCGGGAGCATACCAATCTCGATAGAGAATGGACACCCGCACCGGGTGCAGATCTTATCTTGATAGTTATCCATGGCATCCTCAATGGTTGGAATGTCTTGGGTTGGTTGAAAGCCGTATATTTGAACTTCCCCGCAAAAGGGGCATTGTACTGCATAGTATTGCATAGTTTTGCCTTTCTTGAGTTTCTAGGCGTGGTCGTGATGGTGTAGCTATTTTCTATACATTCCATGGGGCGGGCTATGAAGCCCTTGCCCTTATGGAGTTACTACTATTTGATAATTGCCTCGTTTATATCCGTTTAGATGATATTTTTTCACAAGGTATTCTGTAGGAGTAACCCGTATATTTGCACAAAATCCGTGTTCTCCGTATTTGTGGGTACCGATAGTTATATCCTTTAGAAATATACTTTTTCGGAATTGTCCATCATCATAATACTGGAATGGTTTTGTACATCGTAGGAGCCATTTTTTAACTTGATACCATTCGGTATATGTCATATAAATAGTTCCATGAATGACACAATCAAAGGGCGTTCCGATTCCACGATAGTAATTTATAAGTTTCACGTTTCCCCTCTTTCTGTGCGTCATAGCGCACCCGCTGGAATGTATAGTTGACTATCCCACAAGGCAAGCCCGAAGGCTCACCGACTCACACAAAATGTTGCTCCCGGATGGTCTTGGCAAAACTTCCAGTCGTACCACGTGTCTGTAAGAATATTCCCCACAAACACAGAAACCACCATAAGGAGAAAGAATACAAGAAGATGAAGTTTCATATCTTTCTTTCTGCTTGCTTAGGGCAAGCCTCGTGAGATAGTCGTATTAAAGAGTTAGTATACTAGGGGCAATCAATAGGAGTGTTGGTGTTGTACTAACCGAGGGACACAAAAAAGAGGCCCGCCCGTGTTAGTACAAGTAACCGGTGCGAGCCTCATCTTTGGAAGCCACAAAAAACCGCTATCTTGTACCTAGCGTGATGAAAGTGGGGTATAGCCCCCTCAATCGTCTTGTACCCGATTGTTAAAGTTCATGGAAAAGAATACCAGAAGAAAACGGAATTGTCAATAGATCATACTACCACCAACTTCTGGGACGTAACTCGATCAAAGGAAACCATAACGACGATTGTCTAATGGACCCCGGAAATATCACGCCTATAAAGTGCCTCATAGATAGACGCCGGGAATAGTCGTGCAAACAAGTCCGCCGTTTATTCCTAGGCCGTAAGAAGGCTGAACTGCCTGGAAACACGGAAAGACACCAAGAACCCTAGGAACGTCCTCACTCGAATGTTAAAGAGCGCCATAACTAACGGTTTTGTAGCTTGTAGCAAATGCGCTACTGAACGAACGTGTTTAAGCGCTTTCTGTTACTTGAGGGATCAAGCGAGCGAGGGAAACGAGCTCGGGGAGTAACGTCCCGCTCTTCGAGCGAGCGCAGATCCCGAAGCTAACGCTCACGTTCACGCTTTAGCGAGCATATCTTATAGCGAGCTATTGCGTGAGTTATGGGATAAATAAGACTATACAATCAGTAGCCCGAGGCTATCTAACATCGCACTTCATACTATTTGCGACGTCTTAGCCGAGGGTAGTACTAGGGCCTGAATGGCCCCCGTGTCCTGTTAATTTGGTCATCCTCCCGTCGCTACCGCTCCTCCCAAATTGTTATTTCCGGTTTTCGACTGTGAGCGTAGCGAACAAATACCATAGTCGAAAACAGCGTAGCGTTTAAAATAATCTTCGATCTAGGAGTAGATTTCAAAGCCAGAGGTTTAAGGAGACTGTATGGGTAGTGGGAGTTCGGATAACATCCCTATTCTTGGTGATTGTCTAATAGAAGAATGGTTGGTTCCGGGATAGCCTATGGGCCATGAGTGGCGTGTGTACCCTGTGTCTTTCCCCCTATAGAGAAGAGGTTAAAAGAGCCTATACCAACGGATTTAAGCATCGGGTGGTGTGGGAGAAATACCGTGGTCTGATGAAGTATAAGGGGGACTTTAATGCCTGGAAACAGATGGTGTGGCGGCATAAGGATCACAACTATCAAGGCTCTACCCTGCTTCCGTTGGATGCCAATGGGAAGAAAGCCAAGGCAACGCTCGAGACGTTGGTGGATGGACTGACGGAATTGGGAATGCGGAAGTTGGAAACCGCCTCCCCGGAAAATACTTCATGGAATGACATCTTCAAGGCCCACCAGACAAAGATAGCCGCCCAGAAATTAAAGATCGGTGAGGAAGCAATGAACAAGATTATCGGACAGTTATTCGCCCCTCCGATTAAAGGAGTGGTCGTAGAAGGAGAGGAAGTTAATGAATTACCTAGCCTTGGACGAGCTGAAGATGGAACAGCTCAACCGCCAGACTCACAATGATCCTATAGCGTTTGCCAAAGTCTTTTTAGGAATTGATCTTCACAAGGGTCAGCAGAAGTGGATCAAGGGGAGTACTAAACGGTTAAACATCCTACGCCCGGGAAACAGATTTGGAAAAACCTTGGTTACTGCGGTGAAACACATCTGGCACTGCATGTGCAAGCCCCGCCTTGATGGAAAGGTGCTTTCCCACGACGAGTGGTTTCGGGTGGAATATAACACGCTAAACTTCGGACCCACGTATGAACTGGGTCGGGGAGCCCTCCTGCTTGCCCGGGATTTGATTCAAGGGAATATTCTCCTCCCTACCGGAGGAACGAATGTGTCTCTCTTAAAAGACTGGGCCATAGCTGAAGATAGAGCAGATTCCGCCCAGCTTCCTTATATCGAGTTTAAGACCGGAGCAAAGATGCTCGGTCGATCCATGTCTGAGTTGGGAGTGGCGTTTAAGATGCGGAAGTTGGCCTACATATCGGGAGACGAGTGTGCCGATGTTCCAGAACTCTGGACGTTTACGAACAATACTCTTTTAATGCGGGTGGTTGATATGAACGGGAGTATTGATTTGGTAGGAACTCCCCAACCCGATGGACATGATTACATGCGAATGATTGAGATGGCAGAAGAGGATATGAAACTTCCGGGCTGGGAAACAGGAGGAAGCTACTATACCCAGAGGGGAAGTATCTTTGAGAATGATTTCCTGCCAAGAGAGGCTATTGAAGAGATCCAGAAAATCGCCGATCCTTCTTTGAGAGAGCAGATTATCAACGGAGAATTCGTCGAGTCCGGAGATAAATACTTTGGATTTGAACGAATCCAACACGCTGTAGATCCTGGAATTGAGTTGATTGAGTTTGGAATTCCCGGACGAAAGTATTGTACCTCAGTAGACTTTGCCGGAGGAGATAGTGCCTGGGCGGACTTTACCGTTATCTTAACCATAGATTATACGGAAGAACCATATAAGGTTGTAGGATTCAAGCGGTTTAAAGGCGGGGATATATCCATCCCCATGCAATATGCTCTCGTTGAAGAGACGGTCAAGGCGTTTAACTCCCAGCTTATTATCGACTCATCCGCCCTTGGAGGGAAGAATGCGCTTGCATTTCTCTCTCATTTAAACCCCATCTCCCAGGAGTTTGGGCCCTCCCACACCTCGACCCATAAACAAATCATGCTCGCCACCCTAAAGATTGCCTTTGACGGAGGGCAGAGCCAGAAGATACGCCGGGAGAGAATGAGACTTGAGAGCGGGGAATGGATAGAGAAGAATCCTGATTGGGGGCTTATTAGAATCCCTAATATTCCTCAGTTAATCGCCGAGCTTCAGAACTACAAAGTTGAGGACGAGAAGATTAGAAACGACTCTACTATGGCCCTTGCCATGGCGATCCACTGGATAGAACTTCGTAGACCAAAAAAACAAATGAGACGGGCGGTGGAAATAGATTTTTTGTGATTGTCTAATACCATTTCCCCTCCCTCACTCTTTATAAGGTGATTTATATGGCAGACCAACTACTCGACTTAAAAGACTCAACACTGGTACTTGAGGGGGATGAAAAAACCCGTGAGGCGTACCTTAACCGGATCAAAACCTATCAGGAACAGCTAAAGAAAGACGTCAGCTCCCGCCGTGAAATTTATACCAAGCGACGGGATTTCTATTCCGGAAATCATCACGCCTATTCAAATGTTACCGGAATCATCAAGGACACCAAACAAAAGAAGGGCCACACCAACGCCATTACCAATTACGCCGGGCGCACGGTATTTAAAATTGCTACCGGACTTGCCAACAACCCCCCAACCTTAAATTGTATTCCTCTCGACACCTCCGATCCCCTAGAGCGTACTAAAGCCCAAGGGGTACAGGATGCGGTAGAAAGTATCTTAAATGACCGGGAAAACAGATTCTGGAAGAAAACCTATAGAAGAACTTCATTTAATCAAGCCATCTTAGGAGACGGGGCATTCCGGGTTTTTCCTATTGTCGATACCAAAAAAATTAAAATCGTCGAGCATGACGATATGAGTAAAATTTCCGTTGGATGGAACGGCGTGGACCCACACAAATTTGACTTCGTAATCGCTGAAACTTTAATGACGGCGGATGCGGTTGAGACACAGTGGGGAATTAAGGTAAATAGAAAACTTCTTCCCGAGATGAAAAAAGAAGAAGCAACTGCTGTGGGCTCATGGGAAACCGCCGGTGCGCCATACGGAAAGGCGTCTCCCCAAGCTGGGTCATTCCCTACCGGGTCAAATGATTTGGCAAAGCTAAAGGTGATAGAGTTTGATTCCAACACCCACTACTGCATCATCATCGAAGGGGAGATGGTTCAATATATTGAAAAGGACGACATAAACTTTCCCAAGGGGAGTTTCTGGATTATCGTTCCCAATATTCCTAACCCTCCATCAAACTGGTCGATTGCCGATATTGATTACCTCATTGAACCCCAGATTGAATTAAACGACAACAATAACCGCACCTCCGACTATATCCGGGTCGGTGGAGTGCAGCGATATGTGGCAGTAAACCTACAGGACTTTGATCCGGAGTCAATTAAAACCTCGTCGGGACAGGTGATTTTTGTAAACTCTCCTGATGGAAATTCGAGATTTGAACCTCTTCCGACAAATGTAAATAACTTCCCGGCTGACCAATATCACACAAGAAAGCTAAATGAGATGTATGATATGGGACTTCCGAAGGTAAACTTTGGAGCATCCGGAGCGGATTCGGGACGGTCGAAGGCAATTGACTATCAATCCTCAATCGACTTAACCATCTTTAAGCGGGATGCGTGGGAACTTGCCCTCTACCAGCTCTGTGAAAAAATTCAGATCTATCTTCATTTCCTCTATCCAGATATGGATATTTTTGAGGATGAGAATGGAGAGTTTGTCGTTAGAGACTTTGAGTTTGACTGGACCGACATTCTCCCCATCTCCCAGTCCGATAAGATCGTAAACATTGCCAATAAGTTCTCCATGATTGGTATTCCGCTTCGACAGGCGTTTAAGGAATTGGGATATAGGAATCCGGAAGCTATGGTGGAAGAATTGAAAGCTGAACTGTCAGATCCGTTGTTAATGACTATCCGGGCAAAGGCGTGGCAACTTTCGGAAGGATTGCTCCAAGCACAAAACCAAGCAGCCACACAGGCTCAATCTCAGGGAAGCGACACTCCGCCCCCAACTGCCACTCCCAACCAGCCATCTCCCATGATGCAGCCTGAACAATCGGACGTAAAGATGCCTATGGCTCGTGCCATGGGAACCTCCGCAAGCACCGCTGCGGGGCAGATAGATAAGGCGAGGCAGAACATGGCAGCGAGGGGGCAATGAGCTTCAAAGATCGGGTACAACAATATCGAAGATCCCGGGCATACCAGGATCAGGAATCGGCGATTAAAAGCGGCTCTATTGCCGCAGGACCGCTGGGATCTCCAAGTTCTACCGGAGAGGTAGTAAATTATCCCATCCAAAAAACTGTTCGTCCCCTTAGTGAACAATTTGCTCCGATTGCTTTTTCTGCAAAAAACGCAGTTACTAATGCAGTAAATGGAGTGAAGTCGTTCTTCCCCTCCGGAGTTGTCCCTGCTGAGAAGATTTCAGGATTCAAACCTACACCAACTCCGACGTATCTTATGCCAAAAAGAACACCGACTCCAGAACAATATCCCATCTATTCTCCGAGGGTTCCTCAAAATATTCCACAAACCTACTACACGGGAAGGAATATGCAAATTGAACCTTCTCTCTATGATGCCATTCATGGAGCAAATGCAACCACACCAGAAAAAGAGATGTTATTTTCCCTTGGATCTCAGGAGTCTGGTGGTGGGTACACAACTGAAGGAGATAGCGGAAAGTCTCACGGACCATATCATATCAGTGAAATCTATAGGAAAAACATTACTCCCGATCAGGCTCGAGATCCCGTATATGCAACAAGCTATGTTTTGAATGAAATGCGGAGAAATATGAGTAAGGGAATTCCTCTTGCAACCTCTCTTAAGTCATGGAACTCAAAATCCGGATATGTGAATAACGGACCAAAGTACGATTCGGACATCCCACAAATGGCAACAACAAGTTCATTTAGAAGAGGTAAAAAATAATATGGCCCAGTCAGCTCGGTCAGCATCACTCCAAGCACAACGAAATCCGTATTCTCGACTACGGATTCTTTCTCCTGCTTCAACTGCTTTGAATACGATTGCCAAGAAAACAGCAAACTCTGAACTTTCCATAATGACAGATAGATATAATGCCGGACTTGTTTCTAATACCGACTTTCGGGATTTCCTTACCAAGCAACTCACAAATATTGGACTGTCCGAACAGGATAAATCGGACATCCAATTGAAAATACAAGACTTCGATACCTTAGTTCGCAAGGACCAGCTCGAAGCAGCCTACAAATCGGCGCCGGAGAATTCTCTAGCCAAAGTAAATGCGGCTACAGCACTCTCAAACTTCTATTCACAAAGGGCGGCAACACTCGTGGCGGGAACTCCGGCGCAATCAACTGCCCTAGAGAATGCAGGACAATGGCAAAATACTGCCATCCAAATTCAAAACACTGTAGAGAAACAAGCCCGATCTAATCTTCGGTATGCCCAAGAACAAAAGATCTACCAGCTTCCAACCGGATCTTCAGAACAGGCGTATGCAAAAGCGGATATGTATCAGAAACTCGGGGATCAAGCTACAAAGGATGGTGATCCAACAGAGGCAAATAAATACTACGCCCAAGCCCAACAATTTTCTACATTAGGGGATGAGTATGTAACTAAAGAAGGAAACAAACAAACAGCAGCCGAACGATCATCTATTTTGGATTATTTGAACAACGCAATTAACGCCTATCACGACGGGACAGCGACCGCTGAACAAATTTATCAGGCATTATCCGAGGTGGATAATTGGGCGGTTACAAATAATGATACCTCTTTGATGCTGAAGGTAAACTCCGAATCCGATCGAATAGCTAAGATTGAGGCTAAAGGAGGATTAAATAGGGGTACAGTTGGAGCAGGGCTCCCTGTTGTTTTGAAGGGTTCGGGAAAAGGCGGAGGCACATCTACTAACTGGGATCAGGCAGACTATGAATTTTCTAATGGAATTAGGGCTCTTGATGCTGAATATAAAGCCGGGTTATCCAACGCAAGTGAATATGGAAATGATGTGGGAGTTCTTTTACAAAATAGACAAAAGGACCTCATGTCCCGCCTTCAAACTGTAGAAGCGGTTGCGGCGGATAATCCCAATGCAAAGATAGTTTACAACGGGAAAAAGACGAGAGCTGGCGATGTGGTTGATGCAATTAACCAAGAACTCGATGGGCTAGATGGTCAGGTTCAGGCATACAACAATGGAACATTTACTCTTCTTGAAGTTCCGCCGGACCAATTTAATAAAAGTGGAACAGTAAAAAAGAGCGGAAAGAATGTTGCTACATATCAGCTCGTGGACTACTCGGCAATTCCTCCGGAGGCCCAGGATAACTATGTAATGGATAAAGAGGGAATCCTACACATGGTCCAGGGCGATTATGTCCAGCTTACTCCGGACCAACTTAAAAACGTTTTTGGCGGCTATTATACGGACCCAACGACAAATCAATCCTATAAAGTTATAACCGATCCAAATTCCGGACTGGCAACAATTCGTGTAGGAAGCCGGGTAGATTTATATGATCCCACTGATCGAACGAAGAAAGTAACTGTAAATCTTCAAGGAAATGAAACAACTATTCCCGGGTATGAGGAAACCTTTAAACAGCAAAACGACCAGATGGCAAAAGAGGCTCAGGCTGCTGCGATTCAAAAATCGAAAGAACAGGCAGTCCAAGTTCCAAATATGGATCTCCGAACTCCAGTTCAGAAGGTAGGAGAGGCAATCGACAAGGGGACGGCAGCGGCAGGAAAGGTTATCCAAAATGTCGCCCAGGCGATACCAGATCAAATCAAACAGCCGGTCAAACAGGCATCCGAAAATATCGTCGCTCCAGTTAAGACGGCAGTAGAGGATATAAAGTCAATTGCTCCTGTCGTTCTTCCCAAAGTTCAGGAGGCGGTCCAACAATCCCCAATATCGTATGTGTCTCAAAAGGTAAACGCTCCCACCCCAAGCTCCATGGGAAATACCTCAACACTTTCCCCGATAACGGGGCAGCCATACAAGCCAACTATTCAGGTAAATGGTCAAACAATGGTCAAACAATATGATCCTTCAAAACAGGAAATAACCTATCAGAAAGTACAACCAGCTCCCTATCTACAACAAAATAAACAGGCGACACAGCCGAGTATTGGAACCAAGATCATAAACGCAGTGAAACAATCACCGTTTGATTTCTTAAAGAAAAGCTTAGGGTTTTAATATGACAAATACTGATGTGGTAGATAAATGGGTGCAACAGCGGATTCAGTCCCGTGTTGCTCGTGGTGCGATAAATCCGCCGGTAAATCCTCAAGCAAAGATTCCAACTAACCCTATTCCAACCTCAAAAGATATGGGGCTAGCTGGAAATATTGGGTCTGGACTTCAAAAAATAACAGACTTTGTATATGGTCTTCCCGGTCCGGTTGGAGGATTTTACAAAGGAGCAGCGGGATTATCAGGAAAAACTCTCGAAACATTGAATAAGGTTGCGATTGATCCCATGAGACATTTTGTAGCCGGTGGAGCAGAACAGATCCAAAAGACATGGAAAGACCCCACGATGGGGGTGGTTGAAAAAACAATCAGATCTACTCCACAAGCTGCTGCAATAGCCGGAGTTAAAAATGCCTTTGGTGAGGAAAAAACATTTGGAAATGGCGTTGATGTTTCTGCCGGACTTATTCCAGATAAGAAGTTAATCTCTCCGGAGATGGGTGCAAAACTTTATGACAACCCAGTAAATGACGCTCTGTTTGGAAAGGGTACGGCTGGAAAAGTGGCAAGTGCGGTATCAAATCCTAACTGGGCAGCAAACTTTGCGGCGGATGTGGTAACACCGGGAATCCCTATAGGAACAGTCCTTAAGCCAGTAGCAAAAGCCTTAGTGGAATCAAGGCCCATACAGAAAGCCGCTGAAGCAGCAACGAAGTTTGTAGAAGATAGACCCAAACTTGCCGGAGCCGTAGAGGCAATTCGGCCCGGAACAATCTATCCTGAAGCGGAAAAGGTTATGCAGGGAGCGCTTGCAAATACAAGAGTGCGCCAGGCAGAACTTGAATCAACCCTTCAACAGCTTACTAAAGATCTTGCTCCTGATGAAATAACTCATTTAGCAGACGTAGTGGAAAAGAAAACTACAGCTAATGACCCCAAAATTCAGGCTATCGCAGATCAAATAAATACAATTTCAGACAAGATTGGCAAAGAGGCTGTTGACGTGGGAAATATGACCCAGGAATCGCTTGATAAGTTTAAGGGGCAATACATGTCCCATATTCCTGACAGAACCGTGGAGAGTATCGGATCGGGAGAACTACCTAAAGATTTTAGGACTGGAGGAGGATTTGCCTCTGGCGCACAGGCCTCATCGTTTAAGAAACGAACTGGAGCACTGGAAGATTATTCCCGTCAGGTTCCAGCAGTAGCTCAGCTCTCACTTGGACAAGAAATTCAGGCAAACGAACGGGCTAAAGCTCTTGGAACGATCGTTGGGAAACATGGAGTAACAACGGATATTCTTCCAAGTGGGCACACCTATATTGATGAACTAAAGTCCATTCCCGAAACAATTAGAAATAAATATAAAGGAGTTTCAGTTCCTTCAGTAATAGCGGACAAAATATCGGAAGCATATACACGACAGAAGCCCAATCTCGGGGATAAGTTGCTGAATGTTTGGAAATCATGGAAGACAACTATGGCCGGTACTCCGGCTTACTTTATCAGAAATCAGGAATCCAATATCACCCAAGCCTCTATTAAAACGGGAAGAAATCTTGCTCAAGAGGGTGTTGAAAATGGAAAGGCGATGGCAGAGTTGCTTGGAATCAAGGCAACTGATTCCAAGTTATTAAGAGAATTTAATGCTGTTTCTGACATGTCTTCAAACGTTGATAGAGCTCGAAGATTGCTCTTAGGGAAAGGGATGACCTATTCGGGAAATATACTAAATCCAAATGAGTTCCAAAAACTTCAGGAAGCTGGAGCAAAATATAGTCTTTTTAAGTTTTTTCGGCAACAAGGATTGGACGTTGGAAAAGCGTGGGAACAGGCGGATTCCACAATATTCTCTCCTTATAGGGTAAGTGGAAAAGAAAAGGGATGGATGAAGATGCTGGTCCCATTCTATCAATGGCAACGACAGGAAATTCCATTCTTCTTTAAGACCTATGCCCAGCATCCTGAACGATATGCCGTGTATTCCAAAACAAAACAGCATGTGGAAAACCTATCAGAGCCACCAAAAACTCCTCCTCCTGGTTACTATCAGGGACAAATTCGTCTGCCAGTAAAAGACCAGAGTGGAGATAATCTTTACTATGATCCAACCTATAGTCTTCCATTTGGATCTATGATTAAGGGAGCTGGAGAAAACGATATGCCGTTTGGGTTTAATCCGAACCCGCTTCTTGATCTAGGACCAATTCTTAAGAACCAACATCCAGAGTATGGAACTCCTCTTTCAAAGTCCGCTGATCCGGGAGAAGTAAATAAGGCTATTGTACGGCAAGTAGCAGAAACCTTTGGACCAAATGCAGTACGGGAAATTGGAACAAATCTTCCGGCAGCGCTTAAAGGAGAAGAAGAACCCTATACCGGAAAAAACAGATCGCTTCGTCAGTTTGTTTACAAGCAGTTGGGAACAAAGATCGCTGGATATTCGGAGAAAAAACAACTGCAATCTACACAATTTAAACTAAAGGACATTGAAGATAATTATAAGTCCATGCGCTATAAGCTACTCGATCAGTTAAAGCGCCGTGTAATCGACCAAAATACCTATCAAGAAAAACTAAAACTTGAGAGGGATGCTTACCTAAAGGCAAAACAAAACGCTTCATCTAATTGATTGTCTAATACACATTCCTCTAGGCCTCCTCTAATTTGATCCTGTTTGATGTCGTGGACGCCACCACGTTACCAAGGCGAGAAAGTGAGCGTCAAATGGAAGACGTAAAAAACCCAATGGATGCTGCACCCCAAGCAGTCGATGCTGTTGAACCAGCAAGTCAGGAAACTCCTGTAATGGAGACACCAAATAATGTTCCGCCAGTTGCACCGGAATCGAAGGCCCCGGAAGAGCGACCAGAAAAAATGGTTCCGTTAAGCGCTCTCCATCAGGAGAGGTCCATGCGGAAGGAATTGGCAAGAAAAATGGCCGAGTATGAGGCACGGATGCAAAACATCCCGCAAAGCGAAGATGGCATGACCTGGGAACAGGTGATGGCCCATCCCCAAGTTCAGCAAATGATCTTGGAAAAAGCGGAGCGAGACTTAAAAGATTTTGCCCGTGAGGAACTTGATAAGCGTCCCGGAATTCCCGATGGATTGCGGAAAGCGATCCTGCACAACCCGAGAGGGTGGGTGCAACCGACAACCACAGACATTGAGAATGCCAAGCTCGATCTCTTAGATGCTATCGACGCTTTAGACGCAGGACAGATTCCCGCCTCATTCGGTAAATCCTTCCCGGTGGCTCCCACGAATGCCCCGGCTTCCAAGACGGCAGGTAATTCTGCCGAGGTTCAGAAAATCTTGGCTAAACCCCCAGAGGACTGGACAGATGAGGAAGCACGAATCGTGGACGAAGAATTGAAATCTCAGCCAAAACGATGAGGGAGGTGAATTTTAAAATATGGCAGCAATCTCAGTTGGAACATTAACAGACCTCGAAAAGACAGATTTTGTCCGCAAAAGTCTTCCGATCGCAAAACCGAAATTGATCTATTCCCAGTACGCTGTGAAGGATCGTGTCGCAAAGCGAGAAGGCAAGACCCGGCAATGGTTTCGGATGACGAAGATAGCGATTACTTCTGGATCAGACTTCTCTGGCGCAGCAACCTACGTCAAGAATACGACTGGAACACCGCCCACCTTCACTCCGGCAACCCCGGCAGATACAACTGTTACCGCAACTGCTGACTTCTACTATGGTAAAGGTCATCAGTGGTACGAGGGAGCCGAATACATGTCGTTTGCAGATCTTCCCGCCGAACTCAAAAACCTAAATACGGTGCAAGCCGCAGAGGTTATTGATACGGAAACCCGGGATGTTGTTGCAGTAGGAACGAATGTCTTGTACGCCAATGGTCGTGCAACCCGTCCGAACCTCCAGCCCACAGACTATGTGGACATGAGCGACATCTTCGATGCAGTTACGAACCTCCGGAACAATGATGCTTCTGAAATTCAAGGCATGTACTCAGCAATGTGTAGTGCTAACTCAATTTCGGAACTCATGAAAGATACCGCTTTCCAAAGTGCTATCCAGTTCCAAAAACCGTATATTTTTACGGGGACTATCGCAGAACTCTACGGAGTCCGGTTCACGTTCTCTTCCCGTGCAGCGACTACCTCTAATGGTGGATCCGCTTCGCAGATCGCAACGATTGACCAGACGATTATCACCGGCGACAACGCCTATGGTAAGACGGCTTGGATGATGGACGACTTTGACATCATCTACACCCCTCCGGGTGGGCAGAACGACGAATGGAAAGAGAAAAACTCGCTGGTTTGGAAATTCTGTTTCAAACCGGTCCGCCTGAACGAGTCCTGGTTAGTCAGACTCGAATCAGCACGTCGAGCGTAACACTAGGAGTTCTAATGCACTCTATTACTCAGCATTGGCGTCTGGTCCACGATACGGGCCATTACCTTCTATGAAAACCATAATCTACCGCAAATGCCCTTTTTGCGACGATGACAAATTTGGTATAGAGAAGATCACCAATAACAATCTCTATTATCTTTCCTGTCTTAGTAAGAGAT
>JAEHJW020005215.1_pt1 | contig 46010 bp, 54 predicted proteins | sample 9271431 | NCBI WGS metagenome assembly JAEHJW02
CAGCATACATGAAAGCGAGGGAGCGATATGAAGAACGAAGATCGGAAGGCCTGCGGCATCTGTAAGATTCCCCATTTCGAGCGGAACAACTATTTCTACGGCAAGCTGCTGACGGAGCGGGATTTTGTTGACGAGCAGTGTTACTTCAATGAAAAGCGTTGGCTGATCAACCGCATGATTCTGGGGTGGGGAGTGGTCTGCGGACTGGATGTGGTTGCGGTCAAGGATGATCCGACCAGGGTCCTGGTACAGCCTGGTCTGGCCATCGACTGCTGCGGCCGCGAAATCCTGGTGTGCGAACAGCAGGAGGTTCCGCTGATTGCGATGGAATCGGAATGTGACCGGGAAACGAGCGAGAAGGGCGGAGCGGAAAAGGAATTGGCCATCTGTCTTGAGTTCCATGAGTGCCGATCAGAACCGTTGCCCATGCCCCCGCTGGCCTGCGACAAGAAGGGGAAGTGCGAATTCAACCGCATACGGGACAGTTTCCGCATTTCCGTCATCCCGTTGCCGCGGCATGAACATGAACATCGGCATCAACCCTTCTGTCCCCAAAGCCATTCGGATCAGGATAAATCCCTGCACGACTACCTCTGCGACCGGCTTCGGGAGGGCTGCCCGGAGTGCGGCGAATCCCGCTGCGTCATTCTGGCCACCCTGAAAGTGAACCAGGACGGCGCTGTTCAGATTGACAGCTGTTCCCGGCGGAAGCTGGTCTACGGCAATCAGCTGCTCTACGACCTGATTGACTGCTATCACGGAGATCTGCCACACATCGACACAATAAGCTGGAGCCACGGCAAACAGTATGCCTGGAGTGACTTTCTCACATTGATCAAAGCCGGTCTGGAGGTGACCTTCAGCAAGCCGGTGCTCAGCCATACCATTGACCAGCACAGCTTTCTGCTGGCCGCCATTCTGGAGGACGAGGGGACTGGATACCGGGTGGTCAAGTACATACCCGCCGGAAAAATTGCCATCGAAAACGAGACTATTGATGGCCAGTCCTGCACCAGAACCGCCCGCTTTTTTGTTGAGGACGGTTGGGGCGACGATGAATTGCTGGGCGCCCACTCCGAACTCAGGCATGGAGCCCGCTTTGAAGTCATTCTGCGGGGGAATTCAATCATGGGACTCGAAGGAAAAGCTCTGGATGGTGATTTCATCGGCGGCCGTCTGCCCAGCGGCAACGGCACCCAGGGGGGCGATTTTGTCAGCTGGTTCTCGGTGGGGGCCAAGCAGATCAAGGAGACCGGCGGGAAAAAGAAAGCAGCCTGATATCGGCAATTATATAAATCCTGGAAACGCTAAAGGAGAGCAGCCATGAGCAATAAAACTACGTACGACACATACTGTGATTACAACACGTTCAAGCGGGCCCGCTACTTCCACGGCATGCTCATGACCGACCGGGATTTCCGGGAGGAGCAGATCTATCACAACGAAAAACGGAAGCTCCTGAATCGCATGCTGCATGGTTGGGGAATCGTGTGCGGGCTTGAAATCCAGGGGGAGGCCGGAAAATCTTCCATTACCGTCAAACCGGGCATGGCCCTGGATTGCCATGGCAATGAGATCCTGGTCTGCGATCCGGCCGCCATTGATCTGCAGTCGCTTTCCTGCCGTTCGCCGCTTCCCCGTCCCGGAACGCTCGAATATTGCCAGCTGCAGGAAAAGGAGTCCACGCTCTTCCATGTCGGAATCCGTTACCACGAAACTCCCAGCGACCCGGTTCCGGTCTATGCCCCCGGTGGCGGCTGTGAAGAGAAGGTCTGCGAATATTCACGGATCAGGGAGGGCTTCTGCATCGAGATTCTGGATCATCAGCCCTGCCAGCCGCGCCAGAAAGTTGTCAGCCCAAGCCTGGTTTCGCGCATCTTCAATAACTGCGAGCCGGATAACGAGGATGGTAAGAGTCAGGAGTGCCAGCGCAAGGAGGTGCAGGCTTTTTCCGAACAGTTCTGCGGAACGTCGCCCCCCTGTCCCGAATGTTGTCCTGAAGAGCATTTCATCATCCTGGGAAGTTTTGAATTCGACCGCTCGCGGCGGATCATCAAAAAATTGAATCAAAGCGGCGGCCGCACGCTTGTCCCGACCGCACAACTGTTCAGCTATCTGTTCTCATCCCTTGTTGGCGGCCTTGACACGTTTTTCAACGAGATCAACAAGAACAAACCTCCGCAATCGCTTCCGGATGTCAACCTGATTCATTCCAATCCGCTTGAAGCTCTCTGCTGGCTGGGACGTGTTTTTACGGAAAATTCTTCTGTGGAAGCACTAGGGGCTGCGGCGAAGTGGTTCAAGAAAAAGCCTGAAGCGAAGCCAGAACCCGAAGCAAAGCCGCAGCGCGACCCTGACGTGATCAAGCTGAAGAAAGAGCTGGATGCCTTGAAAACGGTGGTTGAAAAAATGAGAAAAGGCTGATAGCGGCACCACTCCGGAGAAAGGGGCTGCCTTGATCAAAACTGTTGGAAAATGGCAGCTTCGGACAGAGTATCAACATGAACAGGCGAGCTGTCAGCACGGCAAAAAGGTCTGATGCCAAGAGAACTGTTTCAGCGGAATCGAAGCGATCCGCTGACGCTTCTCCCTCTGTTCGCTCGCCGGCCCAGCAGATCCTGCAGTTGCAGAAAACCGTCGGCAATCAGGCGGTGCAGCGCCTGATCCGATCGGGTGCCCTGCAGGCCGGGTTGGCCATGTCTCCGTCCGCTCCGCTTCAGCACAGCCCGAACGTTTCACCAGCCCCGGAAAAATCCACAAAGACAGCTGCCGCAACAGCAACAACAGTTTCCCCGCCTGAAAGCGATCACGAGCTTTCTGTCAACGAGCCAGGCACAGCGCCTGACACTGCAATGGTCTCCGCCCCATCAGCCCCTGCAGAAGAACGATCGCCTGCGGCGGTAGCGCCCGAAACCACGGTAAAACTGCATATGCCGCAAGCGCCCACCGGCCCCTCGCCGGCCACCAGGCGCCGCACGCGCGCTGTTCAGGCCCGGGCCGGAAAGCGGGCCGCAGTGAATGCGGACTTTCCCGGCGGTGCGTCCCAGGTTGGCGCTGCCCGTCAGGCTGTCTCCGAACCGGATGCCGAATCTGTCGCCAAAGCCCAGGCCGGGCTGATGGCCCAGGTTCAGGCGGCGCCGAGTCCGGAGATCGTCAGGCTCTGCGAGCGGATTCGTGAGGTGATCCGCAAAAAGCGTCCGCCTGACGAAGACGCCCTGATGGAGGCCAAGCCGGAAGAAGAGGCCCTCAATGCCGGCAACCAGCTCAATTCGACTGTGCAGAGTGAAACCGGCAAAGTTCAGGAAAATTATGGCGGCCTGAATAACCAACCGCCGTCAGGTGCGCCGCACCGCGGTCGGGATCTGCCCCCCCAGCCTGCGGCTGCCGAAGCGCCGCCGTTGGATGCCCCAACGGCCGTGCCGGATGCCGTGCCGCCGGCCAGTGTCTCGCTGGATGCCGATGCGGCCGACAGCGCTAAAAGGATGCGGGACGCCGGCATGGAAACGCCCGCGGCACAGCTGGTGCAAAGCGGGCCGCTTGCTGATGCCCGTGGCGCGCAGAGCGAACTGGAGCAGGTGGCACAGGAAGAGCCCGCCAACGTACTGGCCGGGCAACGGGAAGCACTGGCAAAGGCCGAAGGTGATATGGCCGCGCTCCAGGCGCAGGCGCTGGCCGCACTGACAAACTCGCGAGTTGCCACCGCCAAAAGCAGTTCTTCCCGCCAGAAGGGCATGGTTGCCTCGGAAGAGTCGCAGCGCGCCAAAGCCGGAGCCGAAGCACAGAAGGTTTTCAATGACGCCAAAAGCCAGGTCACGACGCTCCTGCGGCCGCTGGCCTCCAATGCCATGGCGGAATGGGAAGCGGCCAAAGAACTGCTGGTCTCCCAATTCAAGGCCGATCTGGCCATCGTTCAGAAACGGGTCGAAGAGCGTCATGCCGGTGTGGGAGGCTTTTTCGTCGGCCTGTGGGACGCGGTGACCGGCTTGCCCGGCTGGGCTGAAGACGCGTACAGCAAGGCCGAAATGAACTTCGGCGATGGTGTCATCAGCAAGCTCACCGCAATTTCCGCCAATGTAAATTCAGTCATTGCAGCCTGTGACCTGATCATCAAAAACGCCCGCAGCCGGATTGCCAAAATTTTCAGCGATCTGCCCGAATCGCTGAAGGGGTGGGCAGCCCAGGAACAGGCCAGATTTGACGGACAGCTCGATCAGCTCCACCAGGATGTCATCGCCGCCCGGGACAAATTCAACCAGGATCTGGTCGAGCGCTCAAGTCAGGCCGTCGATGAGGTTCGCGCGGAAATCGCCGAGCTGCGCAAGAAGGCCGGCGGACTGGTCGGCCGAATCGTCAATGCGGTCAACCGCTTCCTGGAAGACCCGGTCAAATTCATCATCGAGGGGTTGCTTGATCTGCTGGGTATTTCCCCGGCGGCCTTCTGGGCAGTGGTGGCCAAGATCAGGAAGTTTGTCAAGGAGATTGCCGACGATCCGCTCGGGTTTGCCGACAATCTGCTAAAGGGGCTGGGCCAAGGTTTCTCTCAATTCTTCGACAATATCCTCAAGCACCTGCTGAAGGGTTTCATCAGTTGGCTGACGGGCGGCTTGAGTGATGTCGGCGTGCAGTTGCCGAAGGATCTTTCGCTCAAGAGCATCATGACCTTCTTCCTGCAGTTGATGGGGATTACCTGGCCGCGAATCAGGAAGATTCTGGCCAAGCACGTCGGTGAGAAGAACGTTGCCCTGCTTGAAAAAGTTTACTCGCTGGTCTCTTTCCTGATCGAGAAGGGGCCCGAAGGCATCTACGAGCTTATCAAGGAAAAGCTCGATCCGCAGGCGATTGTCGATCAGGTCGTTAATCTGGCGGTGGACTTTATGATCTCGGCCATCGTCAAGGCGGTTTCGGTCAGGATTCTAATGCTCTTCAATCCGGTCGGGGCCATTCTGCAAGCGCTGGAGGCGATCTACCGGGTACTGAAGTGGATTTTCCAGAATGCGGCCCGCATCTTCACGCTGATTGAAACGGTGGTGAACGGCATTGGCGATGTCCTGGCAGGCAGTATCGGCGGTTTTGCCAATGCGGTGGAAAAAGCGCTGGGGATGCTGATTGCGCCGGTCATATCCTTTTTGGCCGATTATCTGGGTTTCGGTGATCTCCCCTCCAAGATCGCCGAAAAGATCAAGAGCTTCCAGACATGGATCCTGGGGCTGATCGAGAAAGCCCTGGTCTGGATCATCGAGAAGGGTAAGGCGCTCTTGGCGGCGGTGGGGATCGGCGGGAAGGATAAGGAGAAGAAAGGCGGCACATTCGACGGAGAAATCGGCGACAAGGTGAGATGGAAAGCTGAAGAGGAAAATCATGAACTCTGGATTGGCGATGTGGGTGGTGAACCGGAAGCCATTATGGCCAGCGGGGTGCAGAGTCCCGTCCGTGAAAAATTGAAAGAATACACCGATCAGGTGGCGCATCTCAAAGGTCCAGGTTCAAAGGATCGCAAGGAAAGGGCGTTGGCTGCAATCGTCAGTGCGACGCAGATTCTTGATGAAACTAACGCAGCGGCAAAGGATACAAAAACGGCCGAAATGAATCCAGAGGGGAAATCCGAAGAGGTGAAGGCGAAGGATGACGCGACGGAGGAATGGGAAGAACGGTTGTGGCCGCAATTGCAGACAATTCAAATAGCTTTGAGAATGATAGAATTGCCAAATACGGTAATATTACCAGGTGCGGGGGACAAAGCATCAACTGTGGTTGCAAATCCGCTCTCCAAGAAGGGTAGGGGCGGCAGCGGACCAAGGGGCACGTTGAAAGGATGGCAGCACGTCACTGAAATCGATCACGAAAAGCTCAATCCTAAAACCGGCCAATGGGGGCCGGCCTACTGGGTCGCCGGACATCTTGTCAGTGAACGTCTGCATGGGCCAGGTGATCCGTGGAATACCGTTCCCCTGCGAAAAACAGACAACAAGGCCATGGAGTTGGGAATTGAAGAGGATACGATAGGACGAAAGGACGACGAAGAAGTCCTCTACTATAAGGCGCACGTCGACTATTACTCGGGCGAAATATTGGAAGACTTTCCGAGCCATATTGAGGTTGAGCGCGGTTTGCTTCGTTACAAAGATAAAAAGTGGGAGCCTGGTGATGAATTGACACCGTTTTCAAAAGACCTGGATCCACCTCCTCTTGATCCCGACTATGTTCCGGACATTAATGACTTTGGGCGGGATGCGCTATACAAGAACAAAAAAGTCCCTATCAGGTTTGCCATGGCTATTGTCGACGAGCGTGATGCAGGTGGGAAGTTCAAAAATAGAGACGACTTTGAAACACGTATGTTTGAAGTTTACGGACAACGGACCCGACCCGGTGAAGCTGTCGATAAACTGATGGAAGGTATGGCGGTGATCGATAAACTGATCACACAAAATAAGATCCGAATTGGCGGGTCGTGAGGTTCATCATGTCACATGAAACGACGCTTGCTGAAGCAATTGAGACAATTAGAGCTGCTGCGGAACAAATGGATCATGACGATCGCTTTAAACTGAACTTTGAAGAATATCCGAAGCTGAACGAAGATGACTTGAGCGAATGGGAAGCGTGGTTACAAAAGCAACCTGGTTTAGGGACCTACCGTATTCCAAACGATATTCGTATGGTGTACAGCGTGAGCGGCGGTTTTCTCTTTCAATGGCAATACCTGGCTGCCAAGCCGCATGTGGTTTCCGGTTCAGCCGAGCTTGTGACCATCCTGTCGCTTTATCAGCGAGATGACGAAGCGGGCAAACCGGTATCCGCAATTTACGACAGCCCGAGACCGTTTGATGTGATCAGTGATGACGAGTATGTAGGCATTGAGTTCTCTCAAGAGGGCAAAATAGTGTTGGTGCATATTGATGATGCGGAAAAGACAAAGGTGGCACTCGCGCTCAATCCAGTACAATATTTGTGTTCGCTTGCGGAGTATCGCGCCATATATGGGTGGCAAGCGTTGTTCGTATCCGAAAAAAAGAACTCACCAGCTAACAGCCAGTCATTGAGGAATCAGGTTAAGCAACTTTTCGGCAATAAGGGGCTGATCCCATGACTTTTAACTCATGCGCAACGCTCTGGACAACAGCGACAAGTGAGAGGTACTTTCTCGTGCCGCCTGGTTTTTCATTTCATCCAGGGGGATTAGTTATTACAAATTTAAACGGCGAATCCGCTGAAGTTGATGTGAATAATGTTGTTCCGTTCGAGATCACTGAAGATCAGGCCCGCCAATGGGCCAGGGAACAGCTTGGCCAGGCGCTGGGAGAGGTGAGGAGTGCCGTTGATGAAAAATTTGCCGAATGGCGCAAGAGGCTGGACGAGTTTAATCAGACCCCGCACGGCAAAAACTCCGGCGTCACTCCTGACGCGGCTTCGGGGCTGCTTGATCTTCTCAAACAGCTTCCCGGTGTTGTCGGCAACGGGTTGTCCGGCGACGAACAGCGTGTGGACGCGGCCCGGAACATCATGGCCGGGCTGCGGCAGCGGCTCAAAGAATCCGGCATAAACCTTGGCGATGAGTTTGGCAGCTTTCCCGATCGCCTGGCAGCGCTGCGCAGAGAAACGGAGCAGGAGTTGGAAGCAAGAAGGTCAGGCAAGGACAAGAATAGCCCGGGCTGAATTAAGGTTATTCGTAGTTACCATTAGTGTGGCGATCAATACACAAAAGAACAAAATGGAGCTATCATTCAGGCCATCAATCTGATAAATAAGGAAAAAACTATTTTATACAAGGAGAGAACAATCAAATGGCGACATTATCGGAATTGACAGTACAGGTTTTAACAGCGCGGCTGGCCAGGAAGGAAATGACTCTTGAAGAGCTCCAGAAAGAGATGGTTGCGGTCAGTAACATGATCAAAGCCATTGACGAAGGCACCCTCCAGGAACAGGAGCCGGCAGTTCCCATTGAAGAGGCAAAGCCGCAGAAAATAAATTTCAAGAACATATTCAAGGATAACGAGGTTATCTGCCTGCTCTGTAATAAAGGCTTTACAACTCTTAAGAGACATCTGAATCAGGTTCACCAGATATCAGACAAGGAATACAGAAAAAAGTTTGAAATCCCCGCAAAACAGCCGCTGGTGGCCCGTGCCTATTCTGAAAAGAAAAAAGCCGATGCCCAGAAAAATAACCTGGGGGCCAAGATGCTGGCCGGCAGAAAGAAGAAAGAGGGTGCTGCACAGAAATAACTGCCCCCTGGTTTTTTCAGAACTGATCACAAAACTAAAGCCCGCCAAAACAAATCGGCGGGCTTCTTTTTTAATTTATTCTTGATTACCTTATTAAGGCCTTTTCCGGCTCATCCAACCTCCGGAGTGATGTTGTATTCTATTGTGGGGTACAGCCTGGCGGAGTTTCTTCCATAAAAGATGTAAAGCCTCCTTTTGAAGATTTATACTGCCTTGCTGCTGGTTTAAATATAGCACTGCAAAATCGAATTAACAGTCTTTTTTTTAATTTTTTTTTCGAGTACAATCCAAAATTGTTCTTTCCGGCTATGTTCGTTCAAGCACCATTCCCCTCCGTGGCATTCTGCATATATCCATCACCAGATCCGAAAATAGCTCGCTAAACCGGAGTTGATGTGCCAACCTCATTCAAGTTTGCTGCACCTCATTTGAGGTTGCGGCGCTGTTGTCTTGTAAATGATTCCGTTATTGGGGGTGGTTGCAGGAGGGCGGCATCTGAAGGGGTGGAGAGTGTCGGAAAGCTGACGTTGGCTTGTCAACACAGCGTAAAAAAATCCGACAGTATGTGTGTTCTGAAATTCGTTGACAGTAGCTTGTTAAGTTAATGTGCCTGAATTATTGATAAAAAAATTTATGGTACGTCTTATGCAGATAAAATGGCGTATGAAATCGTAACTGTTCAGTGCAGGCAGTGCCATAAATGTGTAATGTCAGCGGTAACGGCCTGTTGCTGGAAGGGGATGACAAAATGCCTTGGTACATGAATCCGGTTGTGACCCGCAAGGTTTTGAACCGAATCGCCAACCACTACAAGAGCACGTCATTGCAGGATCTCAGGGTCATTCTTGATCAAGCAACCCAGTTGATCTGGATAAAGAAAGAAAACTATTACCAGAACCGCAGATAATCAGTTGCGTTGTTTTGAATGATTCCGATTTGTTGCGGAATCTTATTTGATGACTGAATCCGCATCCGCCTGTATTTCCTCCCGTATTGCCGCAAGTAACTCTACGCAAATTACAACCAGTTCCTGCCGCAGATTTTCAGCTTCCGATGACAAGGTCATATCTGCCGATTCGGCAAAATATTTGAATTTGGACAGCACGTCCTCAAACTGATGGATTGTGCAATTCATGGTTTCCTCCTCTTCGCCAACCGATTTGGCAGCAGTATTGAGTCTTTTTTCGGGATAAAAAGGCCAGACTCTATAGCAAGTATTGGTTTGTTTTGCAAGTAAATGAGCGTTCTGAACCAACCCTGCTGGACATCGCCGGGATTTTGAGGCAGAGTTGGGCAGCATATCCGATACGAAAAATCTTCCATCAGGCACTCCACACAATGCTGATCATCGTCGAATCGCCAACCAAGGCGAAAAAAATCCAGTCCATCCTTAAGGTGAAAACCATTTCCACGGTGGGGCATTTCAAGGATCTGCCCGATTCCGAGATCGGTGTTGATCTGAAAAGCTATCAACCGACCTTCGTGTACCATGAGAAGAAGGCCAATCTGCCGAAGGAGCTGCGTGCAGCGGCCAAGGGGGAAACGGTTATGCTGGCCGGTGACCCGGATCGGGAAGGATATGCCATCAGCTGCCACATCCATGAAGAGGTCAGGGCTGTGGCCAAAGAGTGTCTGCGGATGGAGATTTACGAGGTTACCGAGAAGGGCTTGAAGGAGTCGCTTGCCAAAGCGGTTCCGTTCGAGAGCACTAACGCCGGGCTTTACAATGCTTTCCTGGGACGCAGGATCGGCGACCGTCTGGTGGGGTATATTCTCTCGCCGATCACCAGTCGCAGCCTGCGCGGCAGGTACAGTGTCGGCAGGGTTCAATCCCCGGCGGTGCGGCTGGTGGTTGATCGGGAACGGGAAATTCGCAGCTTTGTTTCATCGCCCTACTGGATGCTGGATATCCAGCTGGACAAGGATGGCACGCAGTTCCTGGCGCGACACATCAAGGGCAAGTTTGAGCAGATTGCGGATGCGCAGGCGATTATTGACGTCATCCGTGCGGAAACCCACGCCCTGGCGATCAAGGTTGAAAAGAAAGAGGTCAAACAATCACCCAAGCCGCCTTTCACAACCGTTGATCTGCAGGCGGCGGCCGCCGTGCGCCTGAAATACGCGCCGGAGCAGACGATGAAGCTGGCCCAAGCGCTGTTTGATCACGGTGTCATCACCTACCACCGTACCGATTCAGTCCGGATGGACGCTGCCTTTATAGCCGAGATTCGAGATTTCCTTGAAAAAACAGTGGGAGCCGAGTATCTGCCGCCCAAGCCGAACCAGCATAAATCGAAAAATTCACAGGCCGATGCCCACGAAGGCATCCGTCCCACCCATATGCATTCGCTGGCCGAAATTTCGGCAGTCATCAAAAAAGAAGGTCTGACCCAGGAACATGCCCGCTTGTACGAGCTGATCTTCAAACGTGCGGTTGCCAGTCAGATGGCGCCGGCCCGTTTTGATTCCACAACCATGCTTTTTGACGTGGCGGGAGAGCGTTTCAAGGCCTCCGGTAGGGTGCTGATCTTTGACGGTTTTTTGAAGGTTTATGCTGAACTGGACGAGGAAAAGGAAAAAAGGGGGGACGATGAGAGGTTGCAGCTGCTGCCGCCGGTTGAATCGGGTGAGCTGGTGCCGAAGCTGGGGGAGATCCTGGACGAGAAAAAGACCAAGCCGCCCGGACGGTTTACGCTGGGTTCACTGGTGAAGGAACTGGAGCGTTTGGGTATCGGTCGCCCTTCTACCTATGCCGCCATCACCAAAAATATTACCGAGCGCGGTTATGTCAGGGAGGAAAAGGGAAAAGTCGTTCCCCTGCCGCCCGGCGAAGCTCTGATCGATTATTTGAGGGGCCAGCATGGGTGGGTGATTGATTATGAACTGACCAGCAAGATGGAAAGTTTTCTGGATCTGGTGGTGAATAACAAGGAAACCTGGCAGCGCTTCTGCCGGGGCGTCCACAACAAGATGGGCTTCGCGGTCCCGGCGGCACGCGGCACGGGTGGCGGGCCGAGCGAAAACCAGTTGAAGTACGCCAACGACCTGGCAGTCAGAAACGGTCTGGCCCTTCCGGAGGAGGTCCTTAAAAGCGGCCGGGAGCTTTCACAGTGGATCGAAAATGTTGTGGGGCGCAAAAACGCGAAGGACAAGCCTTGAAAAATATCTGACCGGATAACAGAACAGCCCGCCACTCCATCGGCGGGCTGTTCTGTACAGATGTGTGTTTAAGTCCTTGGCTATGATCTCTTGTTTCTGCGGAGCAGGCCATAGCCGACAAGGCCGGCGCCCAGCAAAAGGAAGGTGGAGGGTTCCGGAACCGGAGCATAGGTGGCGGTTACATATTTTTCTTCAACAACAACACCATTACTGTCAAGCTGTCTGACTCCGAATATGACGTCTCCCTGGGTTGAACCCAGGTCGTCAATATAATCATCCAGGTCTGTTGCCGGAACGTCCGATGCGTCCCAGGCGAAGCCCACGGTGCCGATCAGGCCATTGCTGGGGTCGTCTTCCCAAAACTCCGGTTTATCCCAATCGAAGGCTAGACCGCCCAGCATATTATTATAAACTATCATCGCTCGTTCAAAGTTGTCGGTCATGGTCTCGATGGTCTCATTCGGCAGCCAGAAAATAAAATTGAGCTGCCTCCCGAAATCAGGGAGATCGTACTGAACCATGTCCCGAATATCAAAGTTTCTGGTTCCCCGGTTGGCGGGGTTTGCGCTGTTGGCCATGTTCACAAAAGTACCGCTGAAAATGTCGGCCTTTGTATCACTCCACCATGTATCATAGGCTGATGAATTGTATGCCTGGCTGGGTGCCGAATCCACGAACAGGCTGAATGCCCAGGATGCTCCGGAAGAAACGGTCAGAGCGAATAGTACAGCCACTGTGATGAATGATTTTTTGAACATAAAAACCGGTCTCCCTTTTTATAATTATAAACAATTCACTAAAGCAATTTTGATGCCATTGATAAAATGCACTGTGCTTCAATGATTTAGGTAAGATACGTCAAAATCGAGCGTGGTGGTGTAAAGAAACCCGACAGTAGGGCTGCCGCTTCTCTTCTTGGCTTTTGATCGAACATGCTGTTCCATATGTACAGCGCCTGCTGATTCAGATGGAGTTATGGGGGCAAAATGATGTATAGATTCCCGGTTGACATTTGAAACCAGATTGTCATTCGATTTTCCCGCTGCGCGGCTTCACAAAAAAAAACTTACCAGGAGCACTGCATGAACAACAACGATATATTGCGCCGCCTACGCTATGCACTGGACATCAGCAATCCGGCCATGGTTGAGATCTTCAAACTCTCGGGCTGCTCTATCGAACAGCCTACGCTGATCAAGTTTCTCAAGAAGGAAGATGAGGAGGATTATATCGAATGCAGCAATCCTCTGATGACCTTCTTTCTGGATGGTCTGATCGCTCACCGTAGGGGCAAGCGTGAATCTGCCGGCGGCTCGGCCGGGAAACCCGATTCCACCCTGTCCAATAATACCATTTTAAAAAAACTGCGGATTGCCCTTGATTTCAAGGAAGATGACATGATTGCCGTCATGAAACTGGCCGGTATTGTTATTTCAAAGTCAGAATTGAGCGCCCTGTTCCGGAACCAGGGGCACAAGAATTTCAAGGAGTGCGGCGACCAGTTTTTGAGAAACTTTCTGAAGGGGTTGACGATCCGTTACCGGAATACCAATCCGATAGATGATTAGATAAATGCTGCTTTTGAAAGTAGATAAACGGAGCTGTCATGTTGAATAATCCCTTACTGCTGGTTTGTCTGGCCATCGGCTGCGGAGCCCTGCTGGGCCGCATCTCCATCCAGAGAGTTTCTCTGGGGGTGGCCGGAGTGCTGTTTGCCGGCGTCATGTGGGGCTACATCGAGCCGACGGTCAAACCGCCGGATGCACTGGCGACTTTCGGCCTGGCGCTGTTTGTTTATGCGATCGGACTTTCATCCAGCGAATTTCTGTTTCATACCTGGGCACACGGCGGCTGGCGCTACCTCCTGATACCGCCGGTTGCGGTGGGCTGCGCCTTTGGCGTTGACCTGCTGGCCGCCCGTCTGCTTGATATTCCGGCCAGCACCGCCGCCGGCGTATTTGCGGGCGCCCTGACCAACACACCTTCGCTGGCGGCCGCCACAACGGCGCTGGGGCCGCAAGGCGCCGAGGCGACGCTCGGCTATGCGATCGCCTATCCGCTGGGTGTCCTGATTCCGATCCTGATGCTGGCTTGGCCCTTCCGGAACGAAACGCACTCGACCGGCGATTCATTGACAAGCAGTGCCATAACGGTCTGTCATGTCAAGGAGCCTGGGGAGTCGATTGCCGGTTTGCTGGAGCGCCATGCGCTCTCGGTTCGTTTCGCCCGTTGCGTGCGGGGCGACGAACAGTTCGCGGTTTCCGGCTATTCGGTCATAAAAAACGGCGACATCGTAACCCTGGTGGGATTGTCGGAGGACATACAAAAGGCGACCGAAGCACTGGGCATCGCCTACGAGGGCGATGTGCAGCATGACCGCAGCCAGCTGGATATCCGCCGCATTTTCGTTTCCAACCCGGATCTCTGCGGCAAGACCCTGCGTCAGGTGGGGATTTTCCGCAATTACGAGGGAATCGTGACCAGAATCCGGCGCGGCGATACGGATTTTATTCCCAATGCGGAAACGACCATCATGCCGGGTGACCGTCTGCGAGTTATCGCACCAAGGGAAAACCTTTCGACGATCTCGGCCTATCTGGGAGATTCCTACCACGAGGCCAGTGAGTTCAACGTTCTGACCTTCGGCCTGGGGCTTGCGATGGGCATTGCTCTTGGAACTGTTGACGTCAGCCTGCCGATGGGGCTCGGGACCTTTGAAGTCGGTCCGGTGGCCGGTTGCCTGGTGGTTTCCCTGATCCTGGGGGCCTTGGGCCGAACCGGGCCGCTGACTTGGTATCTGCCCTACGGTGTTTCGATGTCACTGCGTCAACTTGGCCTGGTTGTTTTTCTGGCCTGTGCCGGTATCAAGGCGGGCGGTCTGCTGCATACGGCTCCCCTGAATGTAGACGCGCTGGTTGCCGGGGCCGGCATAACCCTGGTGACCTGTCTGGTGACGATTGCCATGGCGCGCGCGATTGCCGGTAAATCCTGGCCCTTTATCGGAGGTGTTCTGGCCGGAATCCAGACCCAGCCGGCGGTGCTCGGGTTTGCCGTCGGGCGCTGCGGCAATGAACGGGTCGAGCCCGGTTATGCCGCTGTCTACCCGCTCAGCATGCTGCTCAAGATTGTTTTTGTTCAGATCTTCCTGCTGTTTATGAAATAGGACGGTCGCCGGATTGCGATTTGGTATAACGCGACGCCATAACTCACAGCCAAATGTTAACATAATTGGCCCTCAAAATACTTTGACCTGTTCAAACGAACTTTGATTTACCAGCTTTGGATGAGCAGTTCTTGCATTTCTTTTCCCTTTGATCCTCCTCCAACAGTGTAATTGATATCGACAGTCTTCATGGTGAAAGCCTTGAAGACTTTTTTCATGTCCGGGTGGTTGTTGACGGTTGTCAAAAATCGTCCTTGAGACGTTTTCATGGCTTCGGCAAGGCCTTCATATTGCTCGATGCCGAAATCGACTCCATAGCCTTCTGTTTGCCAATATGGTGGATCTGCGAAAAACAACGTGTGCGGACGATCATATTTGGTGATGCACTTCTGCCAGGGCAGATGTTCGATGGCTATTCTCGATAGTCTGAGATGCGCCAGGCTCAATTCTTCTTCCAGCCGCAGCAGGTTTAATCGTGGCCGACATGTTGTTGCCGTGCCGAAAGTCTGGCCTGAGACTTTCCCACCGAAGGATAGCTTCTGCAGGTAAAAGAACCTGACCGCGCGTTGGATATCGGTCAATGTTGTTGGAGGTGTTTCCAATAACAATTCATAGATCTGGCGGCTGGCCAGCTGCCATTTGAAATGACGTATGAACTCCTCCAGGTGGTTTTGCACTACTCTATAGAGAGTAATCAGATCCGAGTTGATATCGTTGATAACTTCAACTTTTGAAGGTTCCTTCAGGAAGAGAATCGCGGCAGCGCCGGCGAACGGTTCGACATAACAGGTATGCTCGGGGAGGATTGGAAGGATGTGTTTTGCCAGGCGGCGCTTGCCGCCAATCCAGGGGATAATTGGCTGATAGTGCATGTGAGTCTCCTTGTTTTATCAAAGTGGATTTGATAAACTCCCCCATCCTCGTACGGGGTGGGGCAGCCTTGGTCGGCTCACAGCTTGCTCTGTGGATCGGCGGCCGGTTGGTGTTGGTAGCACCTGCCGGCCGCTGCCTCTTAGTATATCTATTTACGCATCCGCCAGCCCCACATTGCAGCTTGACCGATAGGTGCTGCTGGCCATATTGACCCCGCCGGACAGTCCGTTAAAAATATTGCCGGTGATCATCAATCCCGAAGAATAGGCGAATTGCGCGCCATAGAGATTGATCGGGGTGAAATCTATATCCGTGCAGACGTTGCCGGTAACAGCCAGATCTACCGCGTTCCAGATATCCAGGTTTGATCCGCCGGTATTGCGGTTGTTCAGGTGGAACTGGTTGGCGGATATGATTGAACTATTGATGCCGTCCGCGTACAGGCCCTGATTGTTGTTGTACCTGACCTGATTGCCGATCACCGAGAAGCGGGACGCCTTGGCCCATGAACCGTTGGCCGTGAAATCCCCCAGGCGGATGCCGCAGCCGGGGCCGCCGCTGAAGCCGTTGGTCAGGATATTATTGTTGCTGATGATGGTTGCCAAACCGATCGGGCAATAAATCCCGTGCAGCCCGTTGTAGTTGATATGGCAGTTCGTTATCAGATGATCGCCCGGCGCCTGCGAGGAGGTAACGTAGGTATACTGGAGCCTGATCCCGTTTTGCCCGTTGAAGAATATCATGCTGTTTTCGATATTGATCTCATCCGAATCAGGACTGCCGTTGTAGTTTTCCACCCAGATCCCATCGCCAAAGCCTTTATAAATGACGCTCTTGGTAATCACCGAATAGGATGCGTTGCGAAGCTTCAGGCAGGCTACCCCGCCGGTCTGGTTTTCCTTATTCCCATGCAGCACGATATTGTCCAGCCGGAAATAACTGCCCTCCACCGATGAAATATCGTAGGACTGGTTGGTGCCGTCAAAGGTCAGCAGATCGGCGTTGCTCCCGTCTTTCAGCTTGATGGTGGCAGGCCCGCCCAAACCGGCCACCGCGCATTTTTTATGCGTGCTGGCGTAGACCGTGATCGGATCGACCAGGGCGGTATACCCGGCCGGTAAGAGGATGTTGCCGGTATCCGCCAGCATGTTCATCATGCGGGCAGTATCGTCAGAACCGGGATAATTCAGGATAGTCCGGGCAGAAGACCCGAACGCATTCAGCCCGCTGTCAATCGGCCGCACCAGCCGGTGCTTCAGCAGCATCGGGATATCCACATCCCCCGGATCCGGCTCGTACAGGTTGTTGTTGGGAGAAAAGCCGGTTGTAATCCGGTATTCCGCTCCGCTGGCGGTGATCCCGGCATAGTTGACCGAGAGCGTCACCGTGGGGGGAGAAGCTCCGGGAGCTGCGGCGATGACCGAATAAACCGCATCCACGCCGCGCACATGGAAAGCGGCGCCTGATACCACGCCGGTCAGATCTGCCCCGGGGAGCTGGACTGTGTTGTTGCCGTTGGTAACGTTGGCAGTACCTGCGCTGATTTGTGACATTGTTGCTCCGTTACCGAGATGAACTGACTACAGGGAAAATACAGGTTTTAGGCTCTGGTGTGGTTTGCGAATTGTCACCACAGGCGAACAAAAAAACTGAAACTGCTAATATCAATAATATCTTTGCCATTGCTTCTCCTAACTATTGAGCGCCTACCTTTGCCCAATTAGTACCTGGTGTGTAATAGTTACCGCCACCTAGATTTATATACAACACCCCATCTGATGTTACCCATAGCGCCCCCATATCTGCTAAATGTGTAGGGGCAGCACTTGCTGCAGATGGATATAAGCGAAGCGCCCCTTTCCCACCTGTTGATACCAATCCGTAATCTCCATCAGAGCGGAACGTCGCCGCTGGAGCGCACGAAAGAGGGGAGCCGAGCTTTTGCCCTTGCTTGACCGTCAGAGCAGGTATAGTGCTGTCTCTGTCGCTGTTGTCGAGCTGGACACAGCCCTTTGTCGAAGAATTTACAAGGACAGACAGCGAGGCTTGAACCGAATCGTATGTGGTATCTATTTTTATTTCTGTTCCAGATGTGATTTTGTCAGCATCTACAGTATCTACAATTAACGCTTTGCCCTGGATATTCCCGGCCTTGTCGATTTTCCATCCGTCATTAGTAGCCGGGTCCCAGTCCGCACTTTGGATGGTATCTGCAATTTTTGCATTCGTTACCGTGGTGTCCCGTATCAACGCCCCCTCGATCGAAACCGAATTCGCCTGTCGAACATAACAGTAATAATTACCCTGGGGAGTCGCATCGGCGCTGGTCACGGCGATGATGGACTGATTGGCGGTCAGGGTCGGCAGTCCCGCTGTCACCGCCGTTTTCGACAGCGTGGCCGTATAGCCGCTATCCTCAAACGTGGCTATGATGTAGCAGGCGTTGGCGGCGGCCAGCGTTCCGGCTGCCAGGGTGTAGATATGTTCTCCCCGGTCGATGTACCCGGCATCCCAGGTCAGCACGGCAACGTCAAAATACAGAATCGTATCGCGGACGAAGAAGTCAGTCCGCGCCGCGCCGTCCAACATGGCGGGGGTGACAACCAGACTGGAGACCGCAACGGAATACTCGTCGGAAAAGTTGGCCCCATCGCTGCCGAAACTATCCCGGCCAGCCGCCCGGACGTACCAGGTGCCGGGTGCCATATTGACCTTGGTAACGACCGATTCCGGGCCGCCGCCGTTGATTTTGTTTCCCGCCCCTGGTGTAAAGCCGGGTGTCTGGGAGGCGTGCACGTCGTAGCCAGAAAAGTCCGGCTCGCTGATTTGGGGCAATCCGACCGATAATGTATTGATGCCGCCCACCAGCGCCAGGGCGGAGAGCTTGGCGATGTTGGGGTTTGTCACCGTAATCACCGCCGCAGTAGCCGATAACGCACCCCAGGCCGACATGATCCTGACCGAGAATTTGACGGTGCGGATGGCCGTGCCGTTGCCGTCCTGACGGTTCATCTCATAGCTGTAGGTATAGCGCTCGTGGGTGGTGTAGTCCGTCCGCCGCAGAACATCGCCGGTGGTGTAGACCTCCACAACGTAATAGCGGAACCAGCTGGAGCCACGACCGGGGCCGGAAACGTCGGTATCGGCGCGAGGCGAGACATAGTTCCAGCCCAGGGTAATGTCACGGCCCACAAACTGGTAATCGTTGCCTTGCCCCACCAGCTCCAGGCCGGTGACATTGGGTACGATGGTGTCGGGGAGCGGGACGGCCTGCGTCGCCTGTACCCATTCCGAAACCGCGCCGATGCTGTTGGCGCCCCGCAGGCGCACCTCGTAAGTGCCAGCCGCCAGGGTCGGCAGGGTGTAAAGCGTGTCGTAACCGACGTTGACGATCCCCGACCACGTCCCGCCCACCAGGCGGTACTGCAGCTCATACCGCAGCTGGCCCGGCCCGCCGGCCGTCCAGGATACATCCAGATCCACCCGCGTGGCGGCGCCGGAGTTGTAGTCGTAAATCTGCGGGGTCAGGGCCAGGCTGGAGGGGGGCGAAACCGTCCAGGGGTCGGGCAGGATTGTCAGCGGGATTTCCGGGATCTCCACAACGTCACCCGGCAGCCAGCTGTAAACGGCCGGATCTTCCTCGACCAGGGTCAGCCGGATGCCGCTGGTCTCGGTATCATCCCAATCCACCACCCGCATCAGTTTTTGAGACCATCCCAGCAGGGTGTTGTTCACCCGCACAAGCTGGTGAGGCGTCAACGCGAAAGCCTTAAAGTTGCACGGGTAATCAATCTGCAGATTCCGGCGGCTCTGCTCCATGATGATCTTGCCAGGCGCTGGGCCATGGAGGGCGAAATGGTGAAATTAAGGGTGATGTCCTCGCTCAATTCCTCGCCGCCGTCCTCGGCGATGTAGGCCGCGCTGGTTACGGGCGGGAAGCCCTTGGATGCCCAGTGATCGTCGGGATCGACAAACGTGCCCTTGATGGTGTTGATCTTCTCGCTCTTGTTGGAGCCCAGTTTGAAACTGATGCCGCCGTTCAGCCAGCTTTCGTCCAGCGTTACTAGCCCGCTGGTACTGCCGCAGGCCCCCGCGAAAATCCGCCATTTACCTTGGATGAAGAGCGGCGTGCCGGCCATGGATTGAAGTAGAGCGTCCAGAATCTTTTTGGGGGTGCTGTTGATTTCGAACGTGCCGGAGCAGGTGAAGCGCTTTTCCTGCTGGCTGCCATCGGTGGTTTTGTACACCCACTGGTCGCAGATGTCAGCGGCCGCAATGATAGAGGCATCGTCGATCTCGTCAAGCGTGCAGCCCATGCCGCCCAGCTCTTCGGGGATCAGCATGTAATCCCGCGCGCACAGGGCCGGATTATCGTTCCAGCCGGTATAGCCGCCGGACTGGTCGTCCACCGGCTTGACATCCACTTTTACGTTCGGGTCGGAAATACCCGTTGTCAGGCCGGTACGGGGGTCATACAGCGGCTTGCCGTTCAGCACAACTTTCACCGTCGGCAGACCGCTGACATACAGGGTTTCGTCGTAGGTCAGCTGCAGGTAAATATAAGCGCAGCCCTTGAGGATGTGGTTGGCCGTCCACTTGCCGGCCGAGGCGGCTATCATTTCAGCGCAGGCGGTTGTCTGGGTGCCGTTGAACAGTTTATAGCTGGCGTTGGTACCGTAATCTTCAATCGGCTTATCATCCAGATAGACTTTCTGGAACGATGCCACCGGATGGCTGGCCAGAATCACAATCAAATGCAGAAACTCGTTTTTACTGCCGCTGCTTTCGGCATAGGCCAGCTGGCCCGAAACCCGGCAGGTGCCATAAACCCAGCGGCGATTGGTCAGGGCCGAATTGGTCATGGCCTCGCGGTCGCGGCGCATGTCCGGGACGAGCCAATGCTTAATTTTTGTCCAGGATTCCCCCATGATTTTCAGATTCTGGTTGAAATCAAGACTGGTCATCATCACAAACGGGTCGCCCATCCCGAACGGGTTTAAATCCTTGGCTGTATCGTTGATCAGGCCAGTCGGATCAAGCGGATTGAGTGGATTAAAGCCGCATCCCATCAGAGCACCCTCAAATATGACGTTTCAAAATTGGTATAACCGCAGTGCTGATACAAGCGCCCGCTGCGGGCGGCATCACCGGCGATGCTGGAGGCATTGAAGGTGGCGAACCCGCAGCCCTTGGCACGGGCCAGCGCTTCGGCTGCGCGCAGCAGTTTCAGACCGCCGCCACGGGCGGACGGGGAAACAAAGAAACAGCACTCGTTGGCGATCAGGCCCGGCCCGACATGGTTGGGGCGGTAGGTCATGCCCAGTGAGCCCCACACGCCTCCATCCGAGTTGACCAGCACCAGCACGTCACCATCAGGGCGCTGCGCCAGATTCTGCATGGTTGCCAGCCAGATATTCACATCCAGCGGCAGGCCGTAGTCAGCCCCGTGCGCCAGAGTTTTCCACTCGTTGCCCAGGCTGCGCAGCATCTCGATGTTGTCGGCCTCATCCAGTATCATCACATCCATATCAGTCCCTCGGATCCGGAAGAAACGCTGCGCGCGGCCAGATGATCTTGCGCTGACTCAATTGCGGGATGAACTCCATGCCCTGGTCACCGGGATAGAGCTTCTGCTGGTCGGCATCGGTATAGCGCAGGGTGCGCTCCCGCTCCCAATCCGACAGCCGCGAGCGGACAGAAATGCTGAAACTGGCGCTTTTGCCGCACTCACCGCTGATGTCGTCGAGGCGGCCGTAAAAGCGCAGGGCAACCAGATCAGCATCAAACCCGTCTTGATCATTGAGCAGCGCCCGGTAGATCCAGCAGGGGCGCCCCAGGTAGGGCTCGGACTGCATCAGGGCCACGGTCTCCGGCTTGATGCCGCTTAACTTGATGGTGACGCCAGAGCTTTTGATCCCGGATTGTTCCTTGACGCCGGAAATTGAAACCAGGTTTCCGGTGGGCAGGTAGGTGTCGCCCAGATAGCTGATCGGGCCGAAACCGGTCCACCAGGCCACCGTGCCGGAATCGAACGCGATTTTTATCAGGGCCGCCGGGCGGATAACCGGCTGGACGATGGCGGCGGCCATGGCTGCGCTGATGGATCTCATAGATCGATCGCCTCGATGTAGGATTGCTGAAAAGCATAGATGCGGGGGCCGGACAGATTATAACCGGCCTGGTTGTTGTCCACCGATTTCATAATGCATTTGGGATTGACGCTGATGATGGCCGCGCCGTTGGCCGGTGATGTCCGCAGCGGCGGGGTGAACTGCAGGGTTGCCGTTCCGGTGCCGCTGGCGGCGACTGCGGCGGTGATCTGCTTCAATTCGTTGCCAACCTGGAAATAGTCGCCAACCGCGAACAGCTCGGCCTGGTTGGGCGTCCAGCCGGAGGTAACCAGCGTGCTGCCGCTTTGGCCGGCACCGCTGACAACGCCGCTGCCGGCGGCCGTGCCCAGGGGCGTGCCGCAACCGGGAGGGATCATGTAAAAACGCCCGGTGCGGCCGCGCAGACTGTTGACGAAAGCCGAAAACATACGCGCCTCGCGCCCCATCAGATCAGTAACCGTGATCTGCAGCGCCCATTTATCGCCCGGCAGGGCCAGGTCCTGGCCGGAACCGTTCAGATCGGAATCCATTGATTGGGTGTTGGAAACCAATGACCAGTGAGCCTGGGCGATCGGCACATCCGGGAAGGTCAAGGTCGGCATTACATCCTCCCCACGGCGGCCGAGAGCGATCCGCCGCTATTGATGGCGCGGCCCACGGCGGCGACGCTGTGGGCGGTAATAGCCGGCACGGCCCGCATTATCTCGGCCCGCACGGTATCGGCCACGCCGGTGCTGATCTGGTACACGTTGGTGACGCGCACCTCCTGGCGTTGGCCGCCCAGGGAGCTATTGGGGGTGACGGTGCCCCCCTGGCCGCCCATGGTCAGCAGCTCCGGGCCGCGCTCGCCCACCAGATACGTGCTGCCCGGCTCGACCGGACCGCCCAGGGCGCGGCCGCCCCGGTACTGGGTGGATTCGATGGCCGCCACCTGGGCCATGCCGGTGGCCACCGCCGTGGCAGCGGCAACCGCCGCAGCGGCGATGCCCCAGCCGCCGGTGGAGGAGGTGATACCCGAAAAAGCGGCGCTGGCGGCCATGTAGGTGTTGACGATGGCGCTGGCAATGGCGAAGGCTTTGCCAGCCTCAAACTGGTCCTTGTTGCCCTGCATCATGATCTCGCCGATCTGGCCCAGATTCTGGCCGATCGAAGCGATGCCCTGCTCCATGGTGAACTTGTCGAAAGCCGCTTTCTGGTCGGCGTATTCCTGGTCGGCGGCGGCCAGAGCCGCGTTTTTCTGAGCCTGCAGACTGACCTCTTTGCCGTAGTACTCTTCAATGATCTTCTGGCGCTCATCCAGTTGCATCAGCATGCGGGTTTTTTCGGCCATGTTACTCTGGCCGCGCGCATCCATAGATGCCAACGCCATAGAGTTGTTCAGGCTGTCGAATGCGCGCGGGTCCCGTTCGGGCGGCGGGGCCTGGGGAATGCTGCGCGGGGTGTTGTCCAGCAGGCGGTACTGGGATAGGGGGGTAACGTTGTAGCGGTCAGTCGGATAACTGTTTGACGTTTTGAAGGTTTGCGCGTCAAAACCGGCTGTGGACTCCAAAGCGGCCAATTCTTGGCTCTGGATTTCAAGCTGCCTTTGATAACGTTCAATATTTTTCAGCAGCAGGTCATTCTGGCGGCTGTAGACAATCGCCGGGGCCCGACCGGCAGCAGAGGCTGAAACACGTGCCTTATTAGCGGCGGCCAGTGCTTTATCGGCTGCTTTTGCGTCTGCCTCGGACGGATTGGGGATCGGACGGGACGGGGCGAATATGTTTTCACCATTGCCCAGCAGATAGCTTGCGCCGCCACTGGGGCCGACGCCGTTGTAATCGCCGAATAACAGGGCTTGGTCGCTTTTAGTGATCGGAGCACTGCTGGGTTTGCGGGAATTGTCCAGCGTCATGATCGTCCGCACCAAGCGTTCGGCTTCGTCGGTCAGCCAGCGCATACTCCGGGCCACGCCGGCAAACATACTTTCACCGCCGGTATCCATTACGGTTGTCTTGAGCCCGAACCACGCGGTTTTCAAGCGTTCCGTCTCTGCGGTCAAGCCGGATACTGCTTTTTCACCGGCCGGGAAGGTCTTTTCCAGCTCGGCGGCGAACCTGGGCAGGAAGTCATCGGCCACAACCTCGCCTTTCTCCAACATCTTGCCCAGCTCGGCCGTGGACACGCCCATGGCGCGGGCGGCGATCTGAAACGAGCCAGGAAGTCTTTCAGAGAGCTGGCCCCGCAATTCCTCGGCATTGACCGTGCCCTTGCTCATCATCTGACTGATGGCCAGCAATGCGCCGGACATTTCATCGGCTGACAGCCCCAGCGCCCGCCCGGCCCCGGCGACACTGGAAAATATGGCACGGGTGTTTTCCCCCTCCAGGGCGGTGCCTTTGGCTGAAGCGGTCAACTTCAGGTAAGCCTGGGAGGTGGAAAGCAGATCAAGGCCAAGCCGCTGCGCTTCGGCGCGAGCGTAGGCTTGTTCGGCGCCGCCTTTGTGGATGCTTCCGGCGGCAGCTTCAAACGAGTTACGCAGACGCTCAGCAGCTTTCCCGGCTTCATGCAGCTGGGAGATCATGGCGCCGGTGGTGAATCCGGCCACGGAGGCGATGGCGGCCGGGCCCAGGCGGCTGAAAGCACCGGTCAGCAGATCAACCGATTTGCCGGCGCTGCCCATCTCCTTGCCGACTTCGTCAGCGGTCTTGCGGGTCTCCACAATCGCGGCTTTGCCGTCCGCTTCTATGCGTATGCTGATCACGTTTGCCATTAGAGCCTCATGGGTGGGGGTTGCATCAAATCATCCAGGTCGGCCACTGCCAACCATTCCTCAATCGTCAATTCATCGCCCTGGAAAGGGTAGCCGCCCCGTTTCATCCGCCACAGAAACCAGATGTGATTGAACCAGGGGGTGGGAGTGTAGGATTCGCGCCGATCACAGGCGGCGCAGACCTGCTCGATAAACGGGCCGGACCCGGAGGCGCATTTGCTGCGCTGCTCCGGGCCGCAGTTGGCTCTTACCCGTTCGAGCTCGGTTCCAAAGGGAGAATCTCGGCCACCTCGTCGGCCTCGATCGTAATTTCCGGCTCGTTGTCATCCGGATCGTCCGCATCCGGATCCCCGTCGTCACTCGTGGCCTGGGTGGTGGCCACGGCTTTGACCAGCTCCTGAAAACTGCCCTCGAAAACCTGCATCCCCAGCAGCATCAGCAGGTCGCCGGCGGTGGCCGTGACCAGCTCTTTCCAGTCGGCCCGGTACGCAGGGCTGGCCGGGTCGGAGGAGATCAGGGCTGAACCGCAGGAAAAGTCACCTTCGCGGATGCCGGTCAGGATCAGGGCGCCGTAATGGGCGCGGGCTTCGGCGGTGCGGTTGTGGACTTTCTTGCCCTTGCGGACCCAGGAGGCGCGCTGGAAACCGATCCGCTCGGGAGTGGTGGGCTGGCGGTAATAAAGGACTATTTCACAGGCGCTGATGGCGTCCTGGATGATCATTTCGTTGCGGTCGGTCTGCTGCAGGTCGCGGGGCATAGCCATCTCCATTCGGTTGTAAGGTGGGGGCGGGTTTCAAACCCGCCCGATCAATCAGGTAAAGGCCAGGGTGATCTCGTCATTGCCGGCGCTGGTGGGGGCCAGTACCAGGGGCAGTTCTGCGGTGACGATATTCTCGCGGTCGCTGTATTTGGGCTTGTCCAGCTGCACGGCCGGGGCAGTGATGACGCAGCGGTTGCCGGCCACGCTGCCGACGGTGGCGGTCATGGCATAGGCTAGCCCGCCCTGCCACATGGCCCAGAAGTCTTTCGCGGCCGGCAGAACCATCTCGGGCGCAATCTGGCCCGTGACGCTGCGATCTTTGACGAACCATTCCAGGATGCCGGTGGCGGCGTTCAGATCTACCCGTTTGGCGATATCGTTCTTGCACTCGATCGTCAGGCCGTCGATCACGGCGGCGTAGCTGTCGATGGCAAAGGCCGCGCCCCGGAATACGGGCGGGACGGTAGCGTTGAAGGTCGGCGTGGCCAGGGCCAGGGGAACCGGGCCGCCGTAAATGCCGGTGAACTCGAACTTGATCTTGACGTAGCTGTTGACCTTGCCGTCGCTGATCGACCAGGAGCCGCGCGCGCCGGTGATTTTGTGCAGCAGGCCGTCCAGGTAGTAGTAGATCGTGACCGACTCGCCGGCCTGGGTGGAGTTAGGGGTATAGGTGACGCTGACCCCGGCGGAAATGACCTGGGTGAAGTTACAGGCCCGCAGCAGGGTGCCGATCTCCGGGGCGGTGCCGGCGACGCCGGAGCCTTTCAGCTCGGTGGTGAAGCTGATCTTCTGGCCCTCGCCGATGGCGACAAAGCGCTTGGCGCCGAAGTTGGGCTTGATGTTGTTGCGCTCGACCTTGAGATCGAGCACCTCGAAATCGGGCTCTTCGCAGAGGATCGCGTTCAGCGGGCCGGTCGGGGCCGCATCGGTGCCGTAGGTCGTTTCGATCTTGGCTGTGATCAGGGCTTTATTTTTCAGCATGGGCTACCTCCGGCTTGGCTTTTTTGCTGGTTTCTTCGGCCAGCTTCTTGCGGCCGGCCATGGCCTCGTCGGTCAGGTCGGGAAGAATCTGGCCGTCTTTTTCGATGTATGCTCCGGGCTGGTTGTGCATGGTGTTCCCCCTTTGGTTTTGATTACGGCATGATCCGTTCGGTGACGCTGACGGCTATCTCGGCGCAGTGGCAGAGCACGGCCCCAAACATGCGGTCGTTGATGCTTTCCAGCTGGGCCGGGGCGGCGGTTGGTTCGTCGCCGTTTTTGTAGTTCCAGGTGGCGCCGGGAGTGGTCGGATCGGCGATCCGGAACAGGCCGCAGACCTCGTCGCACAGCTCCTGGAACAGGATGCTGGTTTCGGCCGCGTCCTGAAGGCCCATGTAGCCTTTCAGCACCATCTGGTGGTGGCGGTAAAAGGCGCCGTGCTGGTGCTCGCTGGCGGCCCGGCGGGTGATCTCCCAGCCGCAGATCCTGCCGGTACTGTCCTTGAAGAGCAGGATGAACTTGGCCTGATCAACCACCTGGCGCTCGTATTTGTGAATGCTGCCGATGCCGGGCACGCTGGCCAGTTTGGCGGCGATATCGTCCAGGATGGCGCGGTAGTTGTTAGCCATTGTTCAGTTCCTCGGTGATTTTCAGGCCGTGACGCTCAAAGATGTTTTGAATCTGGGACTGGTTCTCTTTCCACGCCTTCTCGAACATGTGGGCGCCTTCGAAGCCCTTCCGGCCGATCGAGCGGCGAACAACGAATTCGATCTTCGAGGCGGTCTTCTGATCCAACCCCAGCTTGCGGGGATCCATCAGCCAGCGGACCAGTGAACCTTTGGGCGGCATGCCTTTGCCCGGCCTGCGGCCTTTTTCGATCACTTCGGCGTACTCGTGGGCGGATTGCACGATGCCATGCACAACCGGCGTGCCCTTGCCGCGCACATCCTGCTGGATCGATCCCAAGAGGCCGCCCTGGGCGCCGAAGACGCCCTGGGGAGTGTAGCTGGTGACTTTGGCGTAGAGCAGCAGGGTGGCGGCGGTGATGGCCTTGTCCAGGTTGGACTGGATGGTCTGGGCACTTTTGCCGGCCAGTAGGGGACCGCTGGTATGTACGTTGAGGCGAAGATTCAAAGGCTAACCCCTCCCAACCTCCCCTTAAATAAGGGGAGGAGCTTTTATCTGCGGCGGCCGCTGATCAGGCGTGTGCGGGTGCTGTCCGGGGGCGGGGCCACGGTCATGCCGGCGGCCACGGTGTCGTTGTCCTTGATGCCCAGGTGTGACTTGTAGAGCCCTTCAAAACTGTCGGCCAGGCGGCGGAACTCGTCGGCCTTGGAGCGGTAATTGACGGTATCGGCCTGGATGGTCGGGTCGGAGGTCTGGCCGAAGGCGGCAGCCAGCTGGCGCAGGCAGAGCGAGGCGGCCAGGTTGGCGACCGCTTCCAGATCCACGGCCGGGACGCTGTCCTCGGTGTGCGGCAGGGTGTAGGTCTGGCGGATCGGCTCGCCGGCGGGGGGCTGATCGACCAGGATCCGCAGGCGCTGACCGGTCGGGCTGGTGTAGATCGAGTAATCGCGGCGGTCGATGATGTTGGCCGGTACGCGGCCAACCGGATATTCGACCTGGAGGATGTCGGAGAATCCGTCGTTCCAGTCGATCGGCAGGTCGCAATCGTAGGAGCCGGAACCGGGCAGATCGGCCACGGCCACCAGCGGCCGGGCCTTGCTGTAGCGGTTGAGGGCTTCGGTGGCGGCGCTTAGCAGATCATCCGGGTCGGAAAGTTTGCCGGATTCGTCTTTAATTTTGCTGCGTATGAAATCGATGAGGGTTGCCATGGAGAGACATTACAACGGGGCGGGCTGGCGGGTCTGTTCGCTGGATGAAAAGAAAGGCCCCTATCCGTGCGGGATAGGGGCCTTTTTACGCCTTGTACTCTTTTGAGATCATGTTGTCAATACAATCAAAATCCTAGAAGATCCGTCCGGAGTGGGCCAAATTTGAAACCTGGCCGGTGGGTAATTGATTGTGACTGTGTAGACATCGGCTGCACAGCTCCGATAAACGTCCCGCCCTCGCCGGCTGTTGCCAGAGCCATGTTGGTAGGGGTGTAACCGGCCTTAATCCATGCGATCAGATTTGGTTGCGTCGCCGCTGCGTTGGCCTGCGGGTCACTGAGCAATGTGCGCCGAATTTCGTACAATCCTTCAAACTCCCAATAGTTGCGCCAGTTATGCTCGACGAACCCAGCCGCATAAGCCTGTCCAGCTCCGAGATACGAACCGTTGATTGAAAACTGAGTAGGGCTGATGACCGTAATAGTCCACATGCCATTGGCGGTGGATATATCAGTGTTTCTCACTCGCACACGATCCCCAGTCAGTAGTTGGTGTGCTACAGAGGTCGTAATCACCTGCGGCGATGCTGCGGATATTGCCGATATGGTGAGCGTGGTGCTACCAAACCCTCCCGGCGCAGTTGCTGCTCGTGCCGTATGATCCACCAATGCACGGTAGTTAATAACCTGGTTCCCATAAAACCCAGATACCGCACGGGATGCGCCTGACCCAACTGCATAGGGCGCTGCTGACCATGCTGCTGATTGTGCGTTGCCAAGCCCCTTAATCGACCAGTTAGCTAGTGATCTATCGGTGTCAACGAACGACAGCGAAGCCAGCGTAATATCGTTAGCTCCGATTGCCGCAGGGTTTGTCTGTGAGTAGCCGCTGTAAATCTTTTTTGTGGTGGTGACTGCTGCATAGTTGGCATCATTAATAGTCCCCTCTGCCAATAGACCGTATTCCGCGTTATAGTCGGCCGCAGTGATTTGATCGACCGGAAATGCACTGAACGTCTGCCCTGCCATGCTGTTAGGAAACGCAGGGGAAACGGTCATGCTGCTGGCGGTATTGGATACTACCTGCCGGATTAATCCCGCATCAGGGCCGGATGTAATTTTCACCCAGTACGACAACTCCATACTAGATACGCCGGTCAGAAAAGTAAGCGTCGTATTAAGTACGGTTGTAGTCGATGTCCCCTGCGCAGTTCCGCTTTGTACGGCAGTGCCGCCTACGTTGACCAGGCCACCGGAATACCCGGCTAACGGCGCGACAGGTGCCCACATCAGATTGTTTTTGAAAGACTCGATCTGGCCCTTGTAGCCTCGGGCGTTAGACCCGTGAGAAGTATGTACAGACGGAGGGCCGATGTTGTCATACGCAATAGGGAAGGTGTTATTCTCGAAAATGAAGCGCGTGTTTTTTGTGCCTTTTAACTGGGCTGGCCCGACCGGTGATCTACCATCAGCAGCCAAGGCGAAAACAAAGTTCTTGATATATGTTTGTGTGACCGTATCCTGTGTTCCGCTCAACGCCACAAAATCAAGTGCGTTTGGCCCGTTGGCACTGGACTCGACAACACCACCCAAAAACGACACGTTGTGCATCTGTATGCTCCCGCCAAGGTGTACCGACGGGTCTTTAAATGTGTGACTGAGAAAATACGTATCCTCAAATGTTCCTGATTGCAAATCAAAGGTAAACGTAGAGATTGCCCCTACATTGTCGATCAGCATAACGTTTTTGGCCGAAGCGATTGCACCCGCCGGGCCGGATACGACATTGATTGTTGTAAAGACCGAACCGTCCAGCGTCCAGCCCTTTAAACCCCCGGTCGCCTGCCATCGGGCCGAGCCGTAGCAATTAGTAAACTCGCGCCGTCCGGTAGTCGGCGGCGTGATGTAAATGTCAAATGCGGGACTGGTCGCTACCCTGTCGATGTAGACACGGTTGAAAATGAAATCATTCGCAGCGTTGCCAGCGGTTCCGCCTTCATTGGTACGCATTGTAGAGCCTAGATCGGTAAATGTCGCATTCTGGATATTTAACCCACGCCCGGTATCGGGGCGTAAATAAAATGAGTTGGCCCTACCATTACCGCCGAACCGGGTGAAGTCGGTAAATGTTACCGTCCATTGACCCGAGCCGGTGGCAGCATACGCAGTGTGGTACGCGTTTGCACCACCGGGATTGCTCGTAACTGTGCACCGTTTATCACTGGTACCATTGGCGGTAAATGATGCAGATGTTTGTGTCCCGGTTGTTCCCTGAGTCCATTTGTAGCTAGTGGTTAATGGGGATGCCGCGGCAGAACTATCAAACTCCAGAGCCGCCCCGGCCTGCAGTGTCAGAGGGGTATTATTTTGAGTCAACCCACCACGGCAAACCAGTCGAACATCCTGATTAATGGTCAGGCTACCAGCGTTAATGGTGACGGCGACAGTACCCTCAACGCCGCTGGTACCTACTGTTGTATTGGCGTCCACTGTGAGGGCGTGGCCTACTGTTGCGGTGTCACCATCACCCGGCACTGCGGCAAGTGCGGTTTGGGCACCGTTGTCGTACCACGGCGATGATGGGTCAGTAGAGACAACTGACCAGTTGCCAGAGCGCTGTGTTGTATATGCTGCTGCCCACGACACCGCCGGAAACATGACCAAAACCAGCAGTGCAAAGAACCATCTAATCCTCATGTTTCACCTCACCTTTAAACCATATTTTATGCAGTACCACCCTCCAATCGTGATAGGGAGTGAGCGGCTGCCAGTGGGACAAAATCCTGCGATCTTTGCTCAGATGCAAAAAGTGCGGAATAAACCGAAACGACCGGGACGGGCGGATCTCGACATACCCTCCTTCCCGGCGTAATTTCATCAACACGAACACCAGGCAATTGCAGCGCTTCATGGCCTACATCCCTTCCACTTCCACCCGTGTATCCGTACCGCTGATGGTGATCTGGGTGACCCCCGGATGGATAACGATAATGTTGTCCTGACCGGCGGCGATGGTGCGTGTTTTGGTCGTGTCGGAATTGAAATAACGGGTCAGCGCGGCGGTTGAGGGCACAACATTGATTGCCGTCCAACCGGTGATGTCATAATCGCCGCCGGCACCTTTTTTGAAAACTTTGCTTCCGGAGAGATTGATCGGCACCAACACCTTGGCAGGATCCGGAACAAACGCCTGGATGGAGCTGCTGCCGTCATCGACCAGCTTGCCGCTGGCGGCGTTCAGGGAGTAGGACTGGCCGGCGGAAAGAAACACCAGGACGGCCATTATCAAAAACAGTCTTTTCATGGAGAACTCCTTTTAAAAAAGGGCGGCCGCTGGGCCGCCCTTTGTGGTTACAGGTTGCGTTAACTGTCAAAGTCGTTTCAACAGAATGAAGACCGTCAAGTCCCGCCATTTGGGCGAGGTACCTCCCGTGACCAGGTCCACCGCGACGGCGGATTCATCGGCGATGATGGTTGTTGACCCGGCGGTCAGGTCTTTGGGCGTTCCGGCGGCAGTCAGCGTGCCGCTGTAATTGGTGAACGAACCGGATTTGACCAGGGCTTTCAGAGTCGGGTTGGTGCCGCTGACGGCGCGGGCGTTGATGTTGACCGAGGCGATCCGGTATTTGGCCGGGGCGGTGAACTTGATGATTCCGGGCGAACTGGCGCTGGAATAGATGCCGTTGATCGGCAGAACAACCGGTGTGTAGCCGGGTGAAGCCGGCGACGGGTTGGACGTTGCGGCCAGGGCGGCGGTGACCGTCAGGGCCAGCAGTGCCAGACAGATGAGGACAAGTTTTTTCATGGGTACTCCTTTCGTTAGTGTTGCAGGGGCGAACCTTGTGTTCGCCCTGGTTTCGGGCGGAGGTTTAAAAGCGGGCGATCACGAGGATCGCCCCTACGATCAAGCTACTACCGCCTTGTAGGCACCCCGGAAATCAACCGGTTCGGCGGCATGGTCATGCATGATTTTGTACTGGATCCGGCCGCCGACGAACATCTGGCCGTTAGCGGGGTTGTCGGCCACCAGCATGACCGGTTCCTGCTGGCCGTTCAGGAATGCCAGCTCTACGATCTCGCACTCGTTGGGATCGGCGAACATCATCCAGTCAGTGGCGTCGGTCATGAAGGGGTTTTTGAAAAGCCCTTCCGGCTTGAAGAAGTTGAACATGGAGTTGCCATTTTCAACCGCCACCGCCTGGGGATTGAAGTTATTGACGTTGGTGACGATGCCGTCCAGTTCGGAAGGATATGCCACGGTGACCGGCACCAGGCCGATGCGCTCGCCGCTGTCCGGTTCGGTCTGGACAAACATGGCGTTTTTGGCGGCCTGAGCCGAGACGATGCCGTAGGCGGTCGAGCCCAGGTTGCCGTGGTCGGCGTGGAAGATGGTTTTGTTGTCGCCCTTGTAGACCGCGTTGGTCAGAAACGGCGTCCAGACGGTGCGGGCCACGGTGCGGCGTGCTGCGCGGGGCAGGCGGCTGATGATCTTCTGGATGGCGCGCAGGTCGTCGTTGATGATGGTGCGCCGGTTGATGGTGATGATTCCGCCCTTTTCTTTCAGGGCGTACTCGACTTTTTCGTCGGATACTTCGCCCAGATCCGGATAGTCCTGGGTATCGGTGTCGAGAGTGGGCAGATCGCCGTAGTAGCCAACCCGGATCGATTGCAGCGGCCGGAAATCGGTGGCGTTGCGGATGTTGTTGCCGACCAGGCGCGATACGCCGTAATCGGTGAAGCCGCGATAGTCCTGGGTCAGGCGGCGGTAGAGGGTATTGCCCAGGGCATAGGCAAAGGTGGTATCGCCGTAGGCGGCCTGCATGCGGCGCAGCTGCTGCGGGTTGAGCACGCCGTTGATGTCCACGTCGCCGGTCATCTCGACATAGGCGGCCCGCAGGGAGGTGAAGATCGGCACGGAGCGCAGGTCATCGGCGATCTGGACGCCCAGCATACCGTCAAAGGCGGCCTGCAGTTTTTCGGACGATTCGCGGCCGACATTGATGCGGGCATCGCCGGCGCCGCTCACGGATCCGGAAGCGGTCAGCTTGTCGAGCATCTCCTTTTCGGCTTTGATGGCGGCCTGGAGAGATTCCTCTTTGAAGATCACGCCGGTGAAGCTGGCGCGCAGTTTGTCCTGGACCGGTTCGGGCAGTTTGCTGGCGGTAAGGGTGGCGGCCAGGGTCATGGAGCAGGCCTGGAGCTGGATCTCTTTCAGCTCGGTTGACTGACCGGCTTGCAGGGCCTCTTTGATCCCGGCGGTCAGGTCGGCGACCAGTTTTCCATTGGCGGCGTCTCCGCCGGCATCGGATACGGTGGCAGCGGCAATCATGGTGATTGCCTGGTCATCGGTGATTGTTCCGGCCTGCATGCCTTCGTCAATCGTTTTGTACAGATCGGGCCGTTTCCCTTGCAGGGCGGCCAGCAGCTTGTGCAGCATGTGATCCTCCTCTTGGCCTGTCTGTCTGGCAGCGGCCATCTTTAGAAATCCCCCTTTGGCAACGGGGTCATATACTACGTCCACGGTTACGTTGCTGACCGAAGTCAGCATGGGCAGTTTCCGGCCCCCCTCCATTTTTGTGCCCAGCTTGCCGGCGATATCGACCGACAGTCCCAGCACGTTGTCCAGGCCCATCTCGGCGCAGCCGACCAGGTTGTCACGCAGCCAGGCGGCGGCCGGCAGGATGGTCAGATCGGCATAGATGCCATCGGCGGCGGCAGTGCAGTTGGAGAGCACCCCCACCAGGTCATGGACCGATTTGCCGAAACGGTGCGGCTTGGCCTGGTGCTGGGCTTCCTTCAGGCAAAAGACCTTGGCGCCCTCGAACTGGGCCAGGGCGGCGGTCAGCACGTCCTTATCCCAGTAGTTGCCGTTCAGATCCTTGCCGAAGGCGGCCACCCGCACGGCCCACACGAAGCCGCTGGCATCGCCCTCCTTGGCGGCCATCAGCTGGCCGATGATCATCAGATCCTCATCCATGGCCTACTCCTTGCCCTTGGCTGCTTTCTTGACAACGTGCTTCTGCCCGTCGCCGGTGACGATCGTGACGGTCGGGCCGTTGTCTTTCCAGTCCAGCACGTCGGCCGGGGTCAGCGGCCGCTCGGTCGGGATGTGGACCGTGCCGTCCTCGGTCTTCTTCGCTTTGGAGCTTTTGAAGAGCAGCCCCTCCAGGTACTTCTTGTCGATTGCCTCTGCCATTTTTGTTACCTCCTTTGGTTTGTGGTTATCCCAACAGGGCGAACACGTGGGTTCGCCCCTACGGTTTGTTTTTCGGTTTGTTGGCTGCTTCTTGGGCCTTGATCCAGTCAGGGTGTGGGCCTTTTGGTTTATTGGCGGCTTCTTGGGCGTCGGTCCAACTCTTCAAAAATTCGCCCTTTGTGCCCCATTCGGCCATGTAGGGCACATGCATGCAGCCGCAGTTGATGATCTCGCTGACCGGCGCTTTCGGGTCGCGGGGGTAGCGCATGATTACGGTTCCGGCCAGGAAGGGTTCGCCAACCGGTTTGACGCTGCCGGAGAGTCCCAAGTGCGAGATGCGCGGGCTTTTGGGGTGGCCGGCGTGCAGCCACATTTTTTGTAACCCGGGTAACGTGTCGGTGGCATCTTCAAAACTCTTTTGAGCGGCCATGCTGAAGGCGCGCCCCATTTCGGTTTTGGTGATGACCTCGGCCCGCTCGCTGATGCCCTTGAATACTCCCGGCCGTTCCAGCGTGCCGGCGATGGCGCTGGCCACCTGCTGGGGGCTCTGCTGGCCCAAAAGCCCCAGGGTGATCTCGGCCCGGATCTTGGCCTGGGCATCGTTGGTGATGGCGTTGATCCTGCCCCACGAAAACTCCTTGATCTGCTCCAGGATCCCGCTGGAGACGCCAAAGGTGGTCAGGGTGATATCGCTGCCGACCGCCGCCATTTGGGGAAGCATGGTCCGGCCGGCCTCGAAAGAATCGTTCAGCCCCCGACCCAGCTCCACCCGCATACCGGCTTCGGCCTCAAACAGCAGCCGTTCGATACTGGTCAGCATCTGCTGTTGGCGGTAGCCGGTGAAGGATTCGGCCGGGGCGGCGGCGATCTCTCCGATGATCTGCTTGCGGACCGCGGCCAGGATCCGGCGGACCGCTTCCTGTCCGTCGAGGGTGCGGCGCCCCTGGGCGGTCAATATTTCGGTCAGAATGTCGGTGGCGGGTGTGGCCATGTTGTCATGTGTCCCCTGAATCGGTTTATAACACCTGTTATGGCGTCGAACGGTCCTCGTTGCCGGTATCCGTACCACCCTGGGGGGCGGTCGGGCTTTCTGGGCCAAATTTCGCGTTTTTGTAATCCTGCCCTTCCGGAGGCAGTTCGCTGCATTCGTCCGGGTCGTATTCGAAGCCCAGCATGGAGGTGCAGAAGGCGAACATGCGGGCGGCTTTCTGCTGGTCGATCCAGCCCTGGGACTGGGCCACGGTCAGGGAGGTGGAAACATCCCGCAGCATGGTGGAGAGTTTGGCCACGTCCTTGTCGGTCAGGGGCGGGGTGCTGATGGTGTAATCGTAGGCTTGATCTTCCGGCACGTTCAGATAAGCGGCCTCGATCGCGCTGCTGATGACGAAGTCGGCGATGGTTTTCAGCACCGCTTTGGCTTCGTTCTGACGACGGGTGAAGTTCATCAGGGTCGGGCGGTCCATGGCGTCGGCCGTGGCGCGGTTGCTGCCGTCCGGATCGGCGTACCAGTGGTTGGGCACGCACTTGGCCCCCAATATGTGGCGGCGCTGGAAACGGGTGGCGGTTTCGGCGTCCAGGGATTTCAGATCCGGGGCGACGGCCTGGGCAGTGACCTTTTCATTATGGATGAAGGCACCGCCGGTGCGGGGCGGAGTGTAGAGCCGCCGTTCCTCCTCCAGCTGCTTGGCATCGGCGCCGGCCACGGTGATGTCGTAGTAGAAGGCGTTGAACTGGCTGTGCTTCTCGCCGGCGTCGATCATGGTCTGCTCGTAGGAGTCCAGGTGCTCGCCCACATTGAACAGCTCGGAGGTGCCCAGCAGTTCGGAACTCATGCAGTTGATCTGGATCAGGAAACATTGCTCGGCGGTCATCTGGTCGCGCAGGTTCTTGGCGCGGAGGGACAGATCCTCTTCGGTGTCCCGGTCGAGGATCACTTTCAAGATCCGTTCGCCCTGCAGTTCGGTGGCTTTGATCTTGACGCCGATTTTGGTCTGGACATCTTCCGGGTCGCAGATGGTGGTCTGGATCAGGCCGGGATCGAGATAGCCCAGTTTGACCCGCCCGGTCTGGTCGGCCACATGGGCGGTCAGGATGATGTTGCCGAAAACCGACAGTTCCTTGATGTAGTTGCCCCAGCGCAGTTCCAGCCGGTTGCGATCCCAGAACGATTGCAGCAGATCCTTGACGGCATCATGCTCGCAGCTGTAGGGCAGGGCATCGGCGGCGATGAAGGCGGCCGGGGTGTCGACCAGGAAGCCGGCCAGCGGGTTGGTCTTGTAGAGCCAGTAGGCCATGATGATCTGCTGCTCGTAGGGGGCGATCAGGAGCTCGCGGGTGGAGGTGCCGTTCAAGAGCCGCCAGCCCTGTTCATTGTCGAGCGAGATCGAGGCGGCCTGGAGGCGTTCGGCCACGGCGGCCGGCAGGGCGGCTTTCAGGCGCTGGTCCACGGCGGCGGATAGTTGTTGTTCGACTTTTTTGTCAATGCCGAATAGGCGGTTTATGATCTTCATTGTTGCTCCTATGGGGTGATGCGGTGGTGAGTTACAAGCGTTGCATGCGTTACATGCGTTGAAGCGGAAAACCCGCTTGCCGCTTACCCGCTTCCCTGCTTCCCCGCATTAACGCTTTCCCGCTTCTGAATCGGTCCATCAGTCCAGACAACATCCCCTTGCGTTCGGCGTGATAGTTGTCGGAGGCTTCATCTTCTGGCGGGGCGACTGCCGCCGTGACCATGCCACCCTGCAGCCCGCTGATCGCCATTTCCGAGGCGTCCGGGCCGTCGTCATTGACCGCCGGGGTCAATAGATAGACGAACTGGCTTTTAAGCAGGTTCTGGTCGCTGTGGTTCTGCTCGAAGCGCATGTGGCCGAACTCCCAGAGATAGGCACAGGTGCCGACGATGCGACCGATCTTGTTGGAGTTGTGCTGGATCGGCGACCAGGGGAGGAACCGGCCGACCTGGCGTGCATAGGTTGCGATGGCTTCATGGAGAAACTCCTTGAGCATGTTTTCTTCCACGAACGCCTTGGTACTTCCGTACTGGTCGACCTGGGCGTATGCAGCGGCGAACATCTCGCCAATGGATTGTTTCTTGAGCCAGGCATGCAGGCAGAAGAAGGTCATCTCCTTGGGATCGAGCCCCCAAGTGACGCAGGCACGATAGTCGTTGCCTTCGCCGGCCTTGGCCGAGGGGTCGAGGGCGGTGGCGATGATCAGCTGACGGTTGACGACCTCGATCCGCTCGTAGTGTGTGGCCTGCTCTTCGGGGAAGGGGGAGCCTTCCACCGCCACGATATTCTGCATCTCGCGATTGAAGTCGAAGGTGCCCATGTCGTGACGCTTCTTGGCCAGGCGTTCCAGGGACCAGTTTTGCGGCCACAAGGGGCGCTGGTTGCGCGAGCCTTCGTCAATGATGGCTTGATAGACCTTGGAGACGTAGCGCGGCTTGCCATCATCATCCAGGTCGGCGACCAGGGTGGATATGGCCGATTTGGGATGGAACAGGTTACCGACCATCAGGGCGTTATAGCCCTGTCCCAGGGAGCCGATCACGGTGCCGCGAATCCATTTAATGCCCCGCAGAACCAGCCGGGGATTCTCGACGTTGTCATCGTTTTCGAAATCGTCAATGCGGACATAGTCGGGGCGATGCGGCCCGTTTTTCAAACCACGGACTTTATCCTTGCGGCCACGGGCCAGCATCCAGATGCCGCCCTTGGTTTTAAAATCGTCATCGCTCCAGTTGCGGGTTTTGAAGCCGCCGAAGTCGTGCTTGATGCGCGGATTCTCCTCCAGTTCGAGCTTGATGGCCACGGTGAACCCGGCGGCCTGCTCGTGGGTATCGGAGATGATCATGCCGAAGTGGATCAGCTCATAGCAGATGACGTGCAGCGGATCACCGAAGGTGAAGAAGGTGGTTTTGGCGTGCTCGCGTGGTGCGCCGATCAGGCCGAACTGGTCTTTCAGTTGCGTGAATTCAACCCATTCGTTGTGGAAATCGCCGAAGGGGCAGGTGAAATAATGGGGCAGATAGGTCTGCATGAAGTACAGCTTGTCCGTGCGGGCGCGCTCCTTGCGGGCCTTCTTCTCGGCGGGCGTATCGTTCTCGAAGGGGGAGACGCTCTCCTTGATCCAGGCGCGCAGCTCTGCGACCTGCTTGTCATACTGCCCTTCGGTAAGATTTGGTCGCTTACGCAGCGCCATCGAGCGACTCCTTGAATGCGGCGGTCAGGCTGTCGAAGGATTCGGCCAGCACCTTCAACCCCTCGGGTTCGTTTTCCTTCATCCAGCCGGCAATGAACTGCAGATTCTCCAGGAACACTTTGGCGCGGTCGAAACCCGCTCCCTGGGACTCGACCGCCTTAAACTTAACCACCAGTGACCCCAGCTTGGACAGATTGTCGAGCGTGACGCCTTCAATGGCCCCCGGCTGGCGTTCTTCGGCGTAGGTCAGCTCACGTTCCAGCAGTGATTCCATTCGCAGCCCGAAGGTCGCTTTTCGCTCGCGGGCCTTGTCCCATTCGTCCAGATCATCAGCGGGCGCTTTCGTGCGGGCCTTCCAGTCGGTCAGGGTATTGCGCGAGACGTCCAGCGTTTCGGCGATGGCGGTCAGTGATTGCCCGTCGATATACATCTGGCGGGCCACCGGCTCCAGTTGTGCGCGGGCTCCCTTTTCGGCCATCAGTTCAGCTCCCTTTTCAGCCGGGAAATATCGCCTTCCAGGCGGATGTATTCGGCCCAGGCGCTTTTCAGGATGTCCCATTGTTCATCCAGCTGGGGGATCTCCAGAGCCTCCACGGTGTAGAGGGTGGTGTTCAACCCCTGGCGCAGGGCGCGGGCGGCGGATTCGATCCTCATCTCCAGGCGGGCCTGTTTGGATTCGGCTTCGGCCAGTTTTCCGCGCATGGCGGCTCTTTCCAGACTCATCACTTGCCCCCCATCAGGGTTCTGACCTGCGGACAAAAGGTATTGTTCTTGATTGCGTCGGCCAGGTGTGAATTGGTCTGGGCGTTCAACGCGACAACACTCATGACCTCGCTGGTCAGTTTTTCCAGCCGATCGACAGCTTTGTCGTAATCGCCGATCAGGTGGACGTTGTTGTTGTAGAGCGACTTGATCGAGGCGATATCCTCGCGGTAGCGCGACATCATCAGGTTGGTCTGGTCGCGGTCCTGGCGGTGTTCCTTTTCGTAGGATTCGCGCAGCAGGCGCTGTTCATCCGCGTATTGCTCACGCTGTTTGTCCAGGCGCTTGTTGTCGAAGTGCCAGATGATGAAGATCAGACCGGGCAGGCCCAGCAGCTGGATGACAATCTGGACGAAGGGGAGCGAGAGTGATTCCATTTAGAGTAGCCTCCGGGCGTTGATTTCAATTTCAGTTTGACAGTCAATACAATGTCGACAGGTTGGTACCGCTTGGCGGCGTTTTTCCGGTATCTGGCTCCCGCATTCCTCACAGTGGCTCAAGCCCTTGCCGATCGGTTGATTGCGCCAGTGTTCGCGCAGGGCATCGGCGTTGTGTTCGGCCTGATAGTGCTGGGCGCGGTCGATCTCATCCATTTATTTAAGCCCGAAATCCAGGTCGGGCCAGGTGACGGATTTGGACAGTTCCAGGGCCTGGTTGATCTGTTCCTGGGTCACATCCTCGCGGTAGGTGGCGATGACCTTGCTGCCTTCGACGATAATATCCCTGGCGATGGGGGCCAGGATGATGGCCAGCTGGGCGATCTGGGCGGCGTTCATTTGACACCTCCGGCCAGCTGGAGCAGATGGTTTGCGATGTCGTGGACCCGTACCAGGGCCTGGGTTAGCTCGGCCGGGTCGCCGCCCTGGGTGGAGTGCAGCAGATAGGCGTCCACGGCGGCGTCATAGGCGTGCTGGGATGTTTTGTAAGCCAGCTTGGCCTGGGCGCATTTGTCGGCCGGCATCTGGCCGGATCTGCAGAGGGTATCGGTGGCGCTGGCGGCGGTGACGATGGTTGATTTGGCGGCCAGCAGGGATTTGCCGGCTACGATCTGCGGGCTGTCATTGGTGGCCGGTTTGGCGGCCGGGACGGCACAGGCGGATATCAGGGCGGCCGTGGCAATCAGAGCCAGGAGCGGCACAACGGGCGGCGGAGCGTTATCGGATGGTCGAGGGCCGGTTGACCAGTCCAGTTGACTATTGGTCACTATCCGCAGGATCAGGTTGATGAAGCCCAGGATGGCGGTCTGTAATTCCGGATCGAGGATGAATCCGAACTGGCTCTGGAGGATCAGGGCGATGATGGCCAGCAGGTTGATCCAGAGGGTTTTCGACGCGTACCAGCTTTTCATTGGTGGCCTCCGTTGGGCATTGGGTTTTGGCGCACTCCACGGCGTGACGGGCCGAGCAATGTCCGGTGTATGAGTATTGGCAGCGCATCAGGCACGGGCCAGCCAGCCGTGCAGGTATCTGCTTTGGCTGGAATCATTCAGCGCCAGCTTGGTGTAAAAGCGCCGTGCTTCAATGCGGCAGCTTTCCAGCAGTTCGACCGGATCAGCGGCGTGGAGTTTGGCTTTTGTCTGTGGGCCGATCACGCCGTCGGGATCTACATAGAGCGCCCGCTGCAATAGTTTGTAGGCCTGGCGGATCCCCATATTTACGGCTTTGTCGAATAGCCAGTTAGCCAGCGCCTGGTCTTTGATTTCATCCATCAGCGGCATCCAGAAGTTGCGCTGGTAAAAGTCTTTGACCTTGCCCTGGAGTTGGGCGTTGCGATCCAGGCAGGCTGGAAAATCCCGCGTGCCTTTGCCGGCATCCACGTCCGGCCAGCCGTCCCAGCCGCGCCAGTGTTTGCGGCTGATACCGCGATAGGTTTCGCCGCCGTGATCCTGCCGATCCCAGACGTAGCCGCCTTCGTGTTTCATGGTGGCCAGGAAGGCCGGTTCAAAAAGTGCCATACGGGCTCCGGTTTTGGTTAATGGACCGGGGCCGGGGGCGTTCCCCCGGCCTGGTGTCGGCATTTTTTACGCCGCCGGTCTGTGAACTGGGCGGACACATGGGTCCGCCCCTACGTATGCGGGCTCGGGCAGGATCACGGAGGCTGCCGTCATCGCCCTCCTGGTATTTGGTTAAAGGCGGACCGGCAAGGCGCTCAATTCCTGGCCGGTCCTATAACAAAGGAGGTAGCTGACGGGGACTATAGCGGGATAGTGGGTGAGGGTCTTTTCGCAGGATGAAAAAGAAAAGCCCCAATCCGGGGTGGAAAGGGGCTTTTCTTGGGGATGCTTGCCAGGGTGCTTGGGAGACCTCTGTTTTGCGCTTTGTACTCTTTTCGGTTTTGGTTGTCAATGGTGGAATACATAACTCCCGCAGCAGCGGACTCCGCAAGCTCCGCCGCTGTGCTTGGGGGTTATCTTGCTCTTGCCACCTGGTCAGGAAAACAGCGACATTTGACCGGCACGGGCGGCTCGGAGGTCAGAAGTTACCCGCTGCACCGTGGATCGTGCCCGGCCAACGCTTCGGGAAATCTCCCCGATTGATTCTTCGGCAGCGAGAAAGCGAATGCGGATGGTGTCCCGCTCGTCATCCGTCAAAGGTGGTTTGACCTGCCGCTTCATAAAATAGGCGGTGACCAATGCTCTGTGGATCTGCCAAGCCTTTTCATCGTTCAAACTTTTCACCAGCATCATGTAGCCGGTCAGCGTGAGCAAAATCATGCTGCCACGGTGTCCGCCTTTTGTCTTTGGTACTACGAAATTCGTAGTACCAATCGCCCTCTTTGGTGGGACGAAATTCGTCCCACCAAAGAGCTGATTCCATTCTTCGTAAGTGGCCTCAAAAAAGTCTTCACCCTCAATGAAATGCTCCCGGTTTGCCCGGAAGTTTCTCTTTGCCGTGCCTTGTGCCCTACCGTGAAAATCATCGACTTGCGGCAGTGTCACGATTGGACGCTTATTGAAGAAAACCGGCGCAACTTTTCTATCTACGATTTTTATCAATGATCCCATTATTACACCTCCAGTGGAATGTCGTTAAGGCGCGGCAGAATGCTCTCTAGGTCGGTTCCGATTTCGCGCAGAAACCAGTAGAGCCCTTCGGTGCCTCGCACGCTGAGATGAAGCTCGGCGTTATTGTCGATTAGTTGTTGTGAAAGCAGGTCGGTAATAAAGGAGATTTTGGCGGTGATGGGGTTGACAACATCGGCGGGTTCGCGGGAATTGGTGATTGCGGGAATGGACATAATGGTTCTCCTCGTTGTTTTCGAATTGGACACTTTCGAAGGTGCCGGGTGGTTCGAAACCGTCAACGAGAACGGCGCAAGGGTTTCCCCGTAAGGGTGTTGTATAACCTTGCCCACCCGACAGCCTTTCATCTGTAGGGCACAAAAATACCTGATATCGGTCAGGTTCCGCTCGTTGACTCGTGGTTTCGACGCCACTTGCCCACAAGCTAAAGCGGAAGCGGTTATTTTGTCAAGCGTTTTCATATCAACTCCTCCTGTTTCCAGCCGTGCTTCTCCTCCCTATCCGCCTTCAGTATCTCGTAGATCGTCGGCAGCGGCAGGCCGGTGTCCAGTGCCAGGCGGCGGTGATTGGCTCCGGTGAATTTATCCAGGACATAGGCCCGTTTGGCCGGGTAGAGAATCCGGTCGGCTTTTTTGAGGTAGATCGGCACTCCGGGGAAAGCCTCGGCCAGTTTGACCATGGCTTCGGCTCCGATGACGTTGGCGACTTCCTGGTAGCGTTCCGGCAGTTGGTCGATCTGGAGGTACTCCAGATATTTTGCGTTTTGCTCATTCATGACGTTTTCCCCAGTCCATCCATAAACTCCTGAAAGCGGGCGGCGTTGGCGGCGTGGTCTTCATCGGTCATGGTGGCAGTTGTGCTGGTGGCCCCGGAGGGTTTGATCCGCAGCGGCAGGCGTTTCAGCAGTTCGGACGGTTGCGGCCAGCGCCGGCATTCGCGGAAGATCAGTTTGAAGCCGGTGATGATCCGGTCGCGGTCTTGTTCTTCGGTCATGCCTTCGCCGATGATCTCGATCCAGTCCTCGGCCACGATCTCGATCAGATCGGCGGCCGGGGCATCCTGCATCCGGCGCGGCAGCATGCGGTTGAAGGCATGGCAGATCAGGACGCGCAGCCAGTAGTCGGGCGCGTCGGCATGCCGGTTGCGCCAGGCGATCAGAGTCTGCAGGCCCTGGACGGTTTTGGGGAGGTAGACGCCGCCGGAGCCGCTGCGGACCGGGTAGCCCAGGACGGTCAGTTCTCCTGTGGGGGGGATCTGGTTCATGCCGTCCGCCCCCGCAGCATGGTGGGGGTCATCAGATTCAGTCCTTTCTTTTTGCGCCAGACGCAGCGGGCGCAGTACCCCTCTTTGCTCTGGATGCTTTGTCCGGTGCGGCCGCAGCCGATGCAGACGGTTTCGGGCTTGGACGGGCCGGTTGCGGCGATTTCCCGTTCGCGGTACCAGCCGCAGGGCAGGCAGCGGACGTGCTCGGGGATGCTGACCGTGGCCTTGATGTGTTGGATATCGCCGCTGCAGCGGGGGCAGGTTGGGCGTTTCATGGCGTCTCCTTGTAGGGGCGCCCCTTGCGGGTGCCCTGGTTTTGGTTCACCGTCAAAGACGGGCGGGCGCAAGGCCCGCCCCTACGGTTTAAATAATTGGTCGATCTGCGCCTGGCGGTCGTTGATCAGTTTTTCGGTGATTGCGGCGATCAGGTAGTGCTGCACTTTCCGGCCGTTCAGGCTTTTGGAGATTTCGGCCAGCTGGGCGTCGCTGACCCGACAGGAAAGTACGTTGTAGCGGGGGTGCTGTTTCTGGCGTCCCATCTCAGGCCACCACGAGTTTTTTTAACAAACTTGCTGACAGGTGCTTGGCTTGGTCTACGTTGAACAGCTGGTACATGGCCGGGCGTGAGCGACGAATGCAACGGAAGTCAAAGCCGTTGGCGCGCAATTCACAGGCGGCGCTATTGACCGCGCAGATGTCGGCCCCGCGATCTATTTCGCGGGTTGTGCGGGCCAGGCCGTCCAGCATCAGTTGCAGGGCGCGTTGGAGACGCTCGGAATCCTCATATTTTGCAAAATGTATCTTTCCTGGTTCACGTTTCATGATCATCCCTCCTGGCAGAGTATGGTGACGAAGGCGGCGGTGGCGGCCGGAATCAAAGACGGATTGACGGGGCGCTTGGCGTCCAGGGCATCATGCAGGGCGCGGTTGACCCGGTTGAGAATGGAGGGGATGTCAAGCACCTCCAGGGGGCGGGATGATCCACGGCAATCCGTGAAGCGTTTTTGCTCGCTGCGGGTCTCGCCCACCATGCCGGCGGCGGCCGGGTTGCAGGCGGCGATCTGCAGCATCAGCCGTTCGAACTGGGCCAGCTGCGCCAGCTGCAGCAGGATCGCGTCGTAATCGCGGGTGAGGAGTACGCTCAAGCCGTGGGCGGCCGGTTGGGTTGTCAGTTCTGCGCGTTTTTGTGGGGTCATGGTTTCGCTCCTTTGTTTGACCGTTCAAAGCGGGGGCGAACACGAGGTTCGCCCCTACCTTCAATTGTCAATGCCGATTTATTCTTTCCAGATGATGATGCCGACTTCGTCGCCGTCCAGATCCACGTCGCCGGCAATAAACAGATCATGGGGGTTGGTGTCGAGGTAGACGGTTTCGTCACCGTGCCCGGCATCCACCAGGATCTGCAGTTTTTCCAGCAGTTCACGGGCGATCAATGGTCTGGCTCCACGACCGGTTTCCAGTTGGGGAACTGGTCGCCGTTTTTGCTGTTTTTCAGGCAGGCGACACAATCGGGATGGGTGGATTTCTCGTGCCGGTCATCGCAGTTGATGCAGTTGTTGTCGTATTCTTTACTGGCCATGTTTCAACACCTCCATTTTTGGAATCTGATCGAACAAGATTTCGACACACAACTTTACGCACTCATTGCATATTGCGGATTGGTCCTTCCCGGTTATCATCTGCTTGGTTTCGCCAAGAGATGCGCCACAAAAGCTGCAAACGATATTCATCACGCCACCTCCAGGTTTTGCAGCAGAGTTCCCATGAAACAGCCTCCCTTGCGGCCTTTCTTGTATCGCCATCCGGAAGAGCACTTGTCGGTTGCAGCGCCGTTCCCACCGCGATTGCACTCTGAGCAATCTACAAACAAATGCCCCCTGGTATCACGCCCACTGAATTTTGCTTTCATCAGACCTACCTCCCGAGTTGTTTGATTCTGCGTGCGATGTGCTGGGCTTTCGTTTTCTGGCCGGGCTTCCCTTTTACTGCGGCCAGGGCCTCATCCAGCAAGGCCACGTCATATATGTATTGCAGACTGATCTGGACGTCTTCCGCGCTGGTGTTAACCAGGCCTTTAACGGTGTGGGCCATGATCGCCACCCTATGCCGCTATGTTCAGGTTGATCTGCCGATAGCCACCGTCGGGCTGGCGCTCATAGAACCTGACATACGCTTTGGAGCTGATGATCTGGACGCTTTCGGCGATGGCCTGCATGGCCTGCTGCCAGGTTTCATCCTCGATTTCTATTCGCCGAAGGCCCAGCACGCGGTTGGTGTTGATCCGCCCGGCCTTGTCCACCTGAAAGGCGTCGTTGACGATGGTGCGCAGCTTGGCGTCGCTGCCCTCTGACCAGCGTTTGAGGCAGTCGTCAATCAGCGTTTTTGCTGCCTGGAGGCGTTCGTCAAAGGTGATGAAGTCGTCTATGGAGCGCATCATCTTGTAACGGCCGTCGAAGGAAAAGAGGGTAACGTTGCCTTTTTTGCCTCCCAGTTTGGCGCCGTATTTTTCGGCGGAGAGTTCGCAGAAGGCTTCGATATCGTCCATGACCGAGGCTTTAAAGCGGGCCAGGGCGGCTGACATTTCGACCGCTTTTTTCATGGTTTCCAGCACCAGGTCGTTGCGGGCCAGATCGACCTGTTTGATCGATTCGACCGGCACCAGCCGCCCCTGGGCATCGGTCATGTAATTTTCGTTGTTGCTTGTCAT
>JAEHJW020004528.1_pt1 | contig 45998 bp, 62 predicted proteins | sample 9271431 | NCBI WGS metagenome assembly JAEHJW02
CGGAGTCCTCTCGTCGGTCGAGTAGAGCGGCGCCGCCGGCCGAAACGCGGCCACAAGACAGCGCCCGCGAGCCGGCCAGCCGCCGCCCCAGCCGCAGCCATCCCAGCGGTCGGCGGGATCGCGCCCGGCCCGTAGCCAGCGCACCCCAGGGCACACAGCAGCCCCGCTGCGATCCCCCAGCAGCTCGCCCAAAACAGCCAGTCGCGGCGGCTCACCGATCGGCCTCGCTGCGGGTGCCGAGCACGTCGCCGAGCAGCCGGTCGAACGCCCGGGCGCAGGCCGGGGAGACGGTTTCGTGGGCGTCGCGCAGCACGGCGACGAGCTGCGGGTCGCACGGCCCCGGGTCGAGGATCTGCCCGCAGATGCAGACGACAGGGCCGATCACGGTTTCATCTCGGGCCGACGGATTTCGAGCAGGGGGGCGACGAGGCTGCGGATGCCGGCGGCTGCGGCTGCGCCGAACTTGGCTAGCGGCGTGTCGACGCTGGATGCGCCCGGGGTGGCGATCAGCGGCGAATACGCCTGGCAGCCGCAGTCGTCGCATCCAGTTGGCGGCCGGGCGTGGCGGGTGCCTGGATGTCCGCACCAGCATGGGCGTCGGTCGCCGAACTCCCACCAATGCCAGCCGTCCGCGCCGCGGCGCGTGACGGGATGGTGGTCGGCGGCTGCGTCGTCGAGCCGGTCGGCGGCGCTCATCGCCGGTCCTCGACAGGGATGGTGCTGCTGGGGACGCCCTCGACGAGACGGCATGGGTCGGCGAGCGGAGGGTCCGCCGAGTCCCCAGCAGCAAAGCGTGCGGCAACGGCACCAGAGCGTGCCGCAGCGTCGACAGCGAACGCCATCTTGTCGGCCAGCGCCTTGAGCTGCTGCCAAGTGCCGAACAGCGCGACGACGCCGTCGCGAGTGTCGACAGAGAGAGCGCTGTGATCTCCGTCGAGGAGGCGGCAGCGGACCGTGGCGGTGTCGCCGAGAAACACGTCGACGTGGATCATGGGAGGTCTCCTTCGATATCGGTGCCTGCGGGATGAAGACGGCGTGCCGCTGTTTCATGCGGCTCGCACCGGGCCGGTCCGGGGCTCTCCCCCGGCACCATGGCGGCACGCCGAACAGAGCCCTCGGCGCGGCGTGGGGAGGACGGCCCAGCCGCGCCGAGGACGAGGGTGGCCGGGTGTGGCGTGGCGGTCCGCCTGCGCCCGGCCTGGTCCGCAGCCACCTCGGGGGGGTGGGGTGCTGCGGAGATCGTGGTGGTCCGGCTCGCTGCTGTTTCAGGCGCTAAGGAGGGAGCGTGTCCCGGGTTCTCCCCGGGCACCATGGCAGCGAGCCGGACTGTTGCACCCCGAGCCGTGATCGGGGTGATCGTGCCGCCGTCGACAATCACTGCGCTACGAGAGCGCCGTCGGCGATGTCGTCGAGGCAGGTTGCGCCCGCAGCGCGGATCGAGTGGATCGCGTCGGCGTGGAGCCGCTCGGTCTGTTCGATGCCGCGTCGTTTAGCTGCGAGCATCGCGATGCGCATCTCGTGCTGCGGGACGGTGAGTTTCCCCCAGGTGATGGTGACACCAGCTCCGAGGCTGACGTGGCTGCGTCGGAGTTCCGCCGACCATTTCAGGTGGATGCGGCCGGCGGGGGTGAGCGCGGTTTGGGCTGCGGCTGTGCGGGCGGCTTGCTCGCGCTGTTCGATGGAGCGGACGTGCCGGCGGGTGAGCCGGGCGAATTCGGTGGCGAGGAGCTGGCGGAGCTGGTCGGGGGTGACGGTGTCGACGAACAGGGTGGCGAGTTCGTCGGGTTCGGCGTCCGGGTGTTGCCGGAGGACGGCTGCCATTTCGGCGGCGAGGGTCGCTGGCTCCTCGACGCTGGTGTTGCCCATGCCATGCCGGGCCAGGCCTAGCCACGCCTCGCCAGGCCTAGCCACGCCGAGCCCTGCTTCGCCACGAGGACGTCTGACGGTGGTCACTGCTCGACGACCTCGACGTCGGCGGCGAACGTCCCCCATGTCGGCCGCCACTCGCCGATTCCGCCGACACGGCCGGCACGGTCGAACACCGGGGCGAGGAGATGCACGTCGAATTCGTCGAGCAGGTCGAAGGTGTGGGTGGTTGACCATGGGAGCGGCACCTGCGGGCGGGCTCGGAGGGTGCGCCGGGCGTTGACCGTGACGAGCCGGACGTCGACGTTCTCCCGGACGGCGACCCACTCGTCGCAGAGAACTTCGGTGCCGTCGATGACGAGTGGCTGGGTGTTGGCGTCGCCGGACAGGTAGCGCTTGACGTCGGCGCCGAGTTTGAAGCCTTTCGCTGCGTCGTAGATCGCTCGCCATACCGCTCCGGTGGGGACGCCGAGCAGCCCGTCGGTGGTTTCCCAGCAGCCTCCGCGGGCTTCGATTTGGAGGATGGCGTCGATGTCCTCGTCGCTTTTTTTCCGTTTGCTGGTGAGTTCTTTCAGCTGCCGGGCGTACGGGTCCAGGGGGTTTGCGAGCCTGCCGTTGTGTTGGATCATCGGTTTGGTGCCGTGGAGTGTGACTTGCAGTTTCATGGTGTTGTCCTCACTTGTCGGTGTTGCCCTTGCCAAGCCCGGCCCAGCCCAGCCTCGCCGTGCCCCGCCCTGCCGCGGAGATGGTGTTGGTCACTGCGCTGCGGCGGTGCCGTGGACCTCGCGGTCGAACCGCGGGATCGACACCCGCCACGCCCCACCGACTTTGATCGCACCGGGCAGCCGGCCTGCCTTCGCCGCCCGATACGCCGCCGACACCGAAATCCCGAGGCGACGCGCAGCCTCCGACAGCAACATCAGGTCCGGCGGCAGATCCGTCACGACGCCTGCATCTCGCGCGTCTCGATCCAATGCAACGGCACGTCGCACGCCTTCGCGATCCGCTTCCGGAGCCCGGGGTTGCGTTTGAGTGTCCGGCGCCCAGCGACGATGTCGCACGCGTACTGGAGGCTGATCCCCGTCTCGGTGGCGAGCCGCTTCGGGGTGACCTCGGAAAGATCCATCGCTTTCCGAAGGCCGGGTGGGTCGATGCCGGGCATGTCGCCAGTCTGCTGCGTACTACTGCGCCTGTCAAGAGACAACTGCGGTGTTACTCAGAAAACCGGCCCTAAACAGGCTGTTTGCAGGAACTACACGCATGCAACTGCGTAGTTCCCGGCCGAACCGGCGCATTGCATACGCACAATTCCGCAGGCATGCTTGACCTATGGCATCCGACCAGCCCACCAGCCCCGCCGCCGAATGGGTCGAACGCGTCGGCCGGCACATCGCCGCCCGCCGGATCCAACGCGGCTACCGCAGCGCCAAAGCCGTCGACCTGAAAACCCGAGGCGCACCCATCCACGTCAGCGACGTCACCTGGCGACAGTTTGAGAAGGGCTCCTGGCGCAGCAAACCGACAGCGAACACCACCGCCGCTGTCGCCGCGATCCTCGGATGGCAACCCGACTTCATCGACCGTCTTCTGGCCGGCGAACAACCAACCGAAGTCGACGAGCGTCCGCCGCCGGCAGCCCGCTCCGTAAGAGCGGAGCTCGACGACCTCGCCCAGGCGGCACGGTCGCTGGCTGCCCGCGCCGAGGGCCTGGCTCGGAAAGCGAACTGAGTAGCGTGGCGATCAGCCCGTCAACCTGCGCTCGGATTCGGAGCGCATCAGCCACGAGCCCCCACACGTCCTCAGTCACGATGTCCCCTTCCATCCCGGGCCCCGACTCCTGTCCGACAATGATCGCATCGCGTCGCACAGCGCCCGGGCAGCCCACAGCGACATCGCCCCAGGCAGCAGCCCGTTCGCGAAGGTTCGCATCCGCCCGCTCCGTCACAAAGCGCAGGCGTCGCCCATGACCGACGGCGCCCGTCTCGTCTTCCACCGCCGCGACGCCGCCTTCGACGGCGACGGCGAGCTGCTCACGACAAGCGGCTTCGACGTCGACTTCGACGGCAGGGCGTTCCCTGTCGACAGCGTCGCCGCCGGCACACCGGGCCTCTTCCACTCTCGTGTCGCCGGGATCAGCCGTCACCGCAACGAACTGCACCACGCCGAGATCGCACCGATGACACGTCTCGTCATCGCCCCCGAACCAGCCAACCCCGCCGACACTCACGCCCTACGCGTAGGGCTCGCCAAGGGCCGCTCAGTCGCCCTCCTCGGCTACGTTCCCGCTCCTGTCGCTGCGGCAGTCGCAGACGCCTGGGACGGCGCCGGCATAGGCATCGCTGCTGTCAGCCGGGTTGTCCGCCGGCTGGACGGAACCGTGGCTGGCTTGCAGATCGTCGGCTGCCCCGGGCGATCCCTCGCCGTTACCCTTGTCGACGACGACGAAACTCCACCACCCACCCCGAAGGAGAACACCATGGCCGACACGAAGCAGCAGAAAGGCGTCTCGCTCCCGCACGCCGAATACCTCGGCGGCGTCGCACAGCTCGGCCGGAAACGGATCGGCAACCTGTGGGTCACCCCCACCGAAGTCGGGATCGGCACACTGAAGCCGAAAGCCGCCGTCATCCCGGTCGCCGACATCGCCAGCGTCGCAGTCGGCGGCGAGCAGGTAGCGAAACGGCGGGTCGGCGCCGAACTGGCGTTCGGTGTCCTCGGCGGTCTCGGCGCCCGAGGAGGGAAGGATCGAGCGGACGTCGCCGTCTACCTCCGGTCGGGGGATGTCGCCTACTACCGGGTCGACAAGAAGAGCGCCGCCGAGGTCCGAGCGAAGATCGGCCCGGTGCTCCGGGCGGCGGGTGTCGCTCTGTCGGACAGCGAGACCGCCGGGCCCGCGCCAGCGCCGGCGGCGGCAGGGAACGTGGCGGACGAGCTGGCGAAGCTCGCTGGGCTGCGCGACGCGGGAGTGCTCACAGCCGGCGAGTTCGACGCTCAGAAAGCGAAGCTCCTCAGCTGACAGCCCACCCCGACCGTTGGCACTCTTTTGGCAGTGTTTCCGGCGAAAATCGGCAAGCCCTGAAATCGGCTGCCTGCGTTTCCCCAGGTCACAGCCGAAACCAGCGAGGATCGGCGAGCAACAGCCCAAAGCTAAAGGGATTATGAGTCCCCTGCTCTGACCACTGAGCTACGCCGGTTTGGCAGTGTGTTGGCATTCTTCGGGCGTGCGGAGGTAGCCTACTGGAGTGTCGAGAGACGACTACGGCCGCGGGTCGATGCGAGAGGTCGCTCCAGGGGTGTGGCGACTCCGAGCGTTCGGCGGGGTCGCTCCGGACGGGAAGCCGCTACGGCCGTCGGTGACCTTCCGGGGCACACGCACCCAGGCGAAGGCGGCGATGGCGCAGCTGCTCACCGAGGCGCGGGCTGCGACGCCTCGGCCAGAGACGATCACGGTCGGCGAACTCCTCGACCGGTGGCTTGAGCACAGCGCCCGGTCGCTCACCCCTGCGACGGTCGCAGGCTACCGAGGCAAGATCGCTCGGCGGATCCGGCCGGCGCTCGGGGATGTGATCTTGGCCGAGCTGTCAGCGCGGACGCTCGACCGGGTGTACGCCGAGTGGGCGGCGGATGGTCTGGCGCCGGCGACGGTCCGGCAGCTCCACGCGATCATCTCGTCGGCGTGCAACCAGGCGGTCCGCTGGGATCTGCTGGAGCGGTCGCCGGCGGCGTCGAACCGGGTGACGACCCCGAAGGTGGGGCGCCAGGAGGTTCCGGCGACGCCGACGCCTGCTCAGGTGTCGGCGTGGATCCGGATGGCGGAGGATGGCGGCGACCAGGTGTTGGCGTGCGCTGCTGCGATGGCGGCGCTGACGGGGATGCGGCGGGGGGAGCTCGTCGCTTTGCGCTGGTCGGATGTCGATCTGGACGGTGGGGTGCTGCGGGTTGCTCGGGGTGTGACGCGTGTCGCTGGGCGGACGGTGGAGGGGGACACGAAGACGCATCAGGTGCGGCCGATCGCGTTGGATGAGTTGGGGGTCGGGGTTGTGCGGCGGCACATGGCGTGGCAGCGGGAGTTGTCGGTTCGGGCTGGGTCGCCGCTGGTCGATGATCCTCGGCTGCTGTCGTTTTCGGCGCATGGGGGGACGGCGGTGAGCCCGGATACGCTGACGCATCGATGGAGGGTGTTGTGTGGGGGTGCGTGTCGGTTCCACGATCTGCGGCATTTCGCGGGGACGACGTTGGGTGCGGCGGGTACGGATCTGCGGACGATTATGGCTCGGTTGGGTCACGCTCAGTTGCAGACGACGACGCGCTATTTGCATCCGGTGGCGGAGGCGTCGAGAGCGGCGGCGGCGGTGTTGGGGCGGGCGTTGGCGGATGCGGCTGGCGGCCACGGCAGTGGGTGATCCGCGGCGAATCATGTTGCGCCCTATTGCATCCGGTGCGATGGGGCGCTACCATGGGGGTGTGAGCATCCCTCCCACTAGCGAGAGCCCAGAAGCCCGGCGGATCAGCACGCTGGAGATAGTCCAGCACGGCCTGCCGGACGGCGCCACCGGCGTGAGCTGGGTCACCACGCAGTGGACGGAATGCCGAGCGCACGTGGATGACCCGTCGTGGACGGCGACCGTCGAACGCTGCGCCCACCGCGACGGTGAGGTGCTGTTCGGACCGGTCGTCTGCGACTGGCCACATGAGGGGCAGGGGCTGTGAGCGCACCACCAACGCCGGAGGAAGCCATGACCAGACTCGCGCCGAACCGCAACTACCGCGACGTCAACACCGACGACGTGCCCGTGGGCCGGCTCGTCTTCCACGTGCCAGCCGAATCCCGAGGCCAGATGATCGAGGTCGCGTACGCTGACCCACGCCCCATGGCCGCCCCTGCCGACGTCGGGTCGCTGTGGCGGCGGATCACCGACGAGACGGGCGCCGTGGAGTACCAGCGCCGGGTCGGTCCCGCGTGGGTCGAGGTGCGGTGATCGCGTCGCACACCGATCGGCGGTGGCTGCACCGCGAATATCAGACTCGACGCCGGCCGGTCGCTGCGATCGCCACCGAACTCGGGGTTGATCCGTCGACGGTGTGGCGTGCGTTGCGACGCCATGGGATCGAGTTGCGTGGCGCTGCGGGGCGGCGGCAGGTGTCGGACAGAGCGGTGCGCGAGGCGCTCGCCTCTCATCGGACGGTGCGTGATGCTGCCCGGGGGTTGGGAGTGCACCCGGATTCGCTGTACCACCGGGCGCGGCTCCTCGGGTTGGCTGCTGTCGGGGTGTGCGGCCCGGATGATCTCGGGGAGCGGTATGCCGGGGGGGTGTCGTCTGCTGTGTTGGCGGGGGAGCTGGGGGTGTCGAGGCGGACGGTGTTGCGGTGGCTGGCGTATCGGGGTGTGGAGTTGAGGCCGCGTGGGCGCCCCGCGGCGGGCGGCGCTCGTAGTGTTGGGCCAGAGCCGCTGTCTCCGCCCCTGGCATAGCCCCCTACCAGGGTTTTTGCTGTACGTGGCTGTCTAAGGCGACGAAACGGGGGGTGTGGCGCCAGGTACCGGGCGTTTTGCGTCGAGACGCGCAAAGTCCCCCGCCGCGAGCCGAAACTCGGGCGGGGGACTGGCTGTGTGGCGCTGTGGGGTGTGCGGCTGGGCTTCCTCGGGGGTCAGACGTCGAGGGTGCCGGTCACCACGCTGTCGGGGGAGCCGAGCTGGCTCTTGTCGACCGTCAGCGTGACCGTGAAGTCGACGAGGTCGCGTGCTTCGGGGTCGGGGTTGACGGGTCCGCAGGTCACGGAGCGCACATCGCCGGGGTGGGGGGTGAAGTCGGCGATGTCGGTGAAGAAGATGTCGAGGGCGCAGTGGGGCATGGCTGGTCCTTCTCGGATGGAGGGGTGTCACGGGACGACTCCGGTGGCTGTGGCGAGCGTGCCGAGTGCGTCGAGAAGCTGGACCCAGCCGGTGGCGTGGCGTGCGAGCGCTGCGATCTGTTCGGCGGTGGGGGGCTGCCCGGCGGTCATCGCTGCGATGGTGGTCGCGTCGGCTTGTGCTTGCGCGATGGTGGCGGGGAGTGTTGCGGCGAGCTGCTGTATCTGCTGGGTGGCTTGCTGTTGTGCCGGGACATCGACCTGGACTGTCTGCGTGGCCACCACGGTGCCGTTCCGCCAGGTGTTCACCGTGACATCGCCGGTGGTCATCATGCGCTCCTGTGGATGCCGACGCCGTTGTCGTTGACGATGCCAGGCAGGCCTCCAGTGGAGGGAACGAACGTTGCGGGGAGGGCTCCGCTTACCCCGGTGGCCCCAATGGCGATCCGGTAGTTGTCCTGGTAGGCGCCGGGGTTTTGGCCCGAACCGCCCCAAGGCGACGGGATTGAGCCGCCGCCGTCGTTGGCAACTGCTAGCTGGCCCGAACCGGCGCTTTGGACCACCCCGCCGACTGCGAACCAGGTGGAAGGGGGGATTGCCTGCGGCGTCGCCAACGTCCACTGCTGGACGCCGACGGCATCGATCCCGACTGTTCCCGCGTCCACGAGAAGCGTTGCCCAGGCCGTGCCCGCGGTCCACGCAAACGGATCGGACTGGTCCAACACCTGGTAGAGCCCGGCTCGCATGATCGACCCTGTCGGCCATGCCACATGAACCGCGGTGTCCAGCAAGTCGATGGTGACCCCACTCGGCCCCGAATGAAACGGCCACAGTTGGAGCAGATCTTGGTTGGGTCCCCAAAATGATATCGTCCGACCCATCGGGTTGGGGTACCACGCTCCCACCACCGCAGGAACAAACTGCCAGGGGACACCTCCCGATGTAGATCGGGTCCACGTTCCCGGTGTCCCCGCGAAAGTGCAGATCCACACGGCGCCGCTCTGGTCGATCACGAAGTCGCCAACAGCGAACGTCCCGGACGACGGAGCGCCAAGAGTTGTGCCGCCCACATAGCGGGACGGCGCAGTCGCGCCCGTCAGTCCCGACACCGACACGTCCGGTGCCACCAGGGCGCCCGTCAGCGTCCCGCCCGTCAAAGGCAGACTCGCAGCCTCAGCCGCAGCCTGGGCGGCAGCCGCAGCCCCAGCAGGATCAGCACCGACGTCGGCAGCCGTGTAGTCCCCAGCCGCAGCGACAACCGCACCCGAGCGCCCGAACACGGATTGGACCGGAGCCAACCCGGCCGCGTTCCCCAGCTCGCCGGCAGGGACCTGGCCCCCCGCGTCCAGCGACGCCACGCCGTCAGCCGCACCCACCGCAGTCGCCAGCACATACGCGTACACCGGATTCGAGATCGTCGGAGCCAAGCTCGCCAGCTCCACATTCCCTGTGCCGGCAGACGGGATCGACACGCTGTACCGCCGCACCGGACACCCCGCTATCAGCTCCTGCACCTCCCACACCGTGCCCTGCGGGAGCGTGGTGGAGTCGTCGTTCGCTGCCAGCACGATCGACATCGACCCCGACGCGTCGAGCTGCGCCGTCAACGACACCTCGGGATAGATCGCACCCGACGACGCATCCGACATCGCAGCCGACAGCGAAAACGTCACCGACCCGAGCAGCCCCACACCAGTGCTCGGGTTGAGATAAGACGCCGCAACCGTCCGCAACGTGATCGCCATCACGCCACCCGGCGATCGACGAGGAATGCGTGGTTGACCTGCCAGTCCGATTCGCGAGCAAGGTGCTGCCCGAACCGGATCGCGCCCGAGAGGAAGCCAGCGCCATGCGCGAACCCGACATCACCCGGCTGTGCGTCGGCAACCTCGATCTCACGCCCGCCGCTCGCCAGCAGCGCCGACATGAGCTGCGCCGGGGTCACCTGGTAGATGTCGGGCCACCGGGCGTACCAGCCGCCGCAGCGAAGCGCCTCGCCCACCAGAGCGGAGCAGATCCACGTGCCCGGACGGCGCAGCGGAACGTGGAACCAGGTCGGGGTGAGGATGTCGACCGCCGTCGCAGCGACCGTCGCGAACCCGTAGGCAGCGCCAACCTCGCCGCGCGCGAACCCCATCGTCCGAGCCGGCTCGACACCCCCCGGCGGACGCACCAGACACGTCCAGCCGCCCGGAGCGACCGTGTCGAGCCGGCGAGCCAAAAACGGGGTTCCGTCCGGTCGGGTGCCGGTCACCCCGTGCGCCTCGGCCTGCACAACAGTCCAGTCAGCTGCGGTTGCCATCGGCGGCGATCCTTTCGACACTCCGCTCGAGCGCGGCGAGACGATCTTCCACAGAGCGCGGCCCGCCGCGGCCCAGCAGCCTGCGTCCCGCCGCCTGCCCCACAGTCGTACCCACCACATTCGCGGCGGTGACGGCTAGGGCCACGGCGACCTGCCGCCCCCGGTCGTGGCCTGCGAACGCGGTGACACTGATCGTTGTGGTGGTGATCGCCACCGCCCACTGGGCTGCGTCCATCAGCCCCGCGAGCCACATCCGCCACGACAGATACCGGCGTGCCGTCGCAGCGAGCCACACGGGGAGCCGGGTGTCGCCCCGCCGGACAGCCGCCGGCAGCGAAAGCGCTGCTGCCTCAGCCTGAACCATCACCGTGCCGAGAACATCTTGGGCGAGCATCGCCAGAGCAGCTACCAGCGCGATCATCGGTGGCGCTCCCCTGAACGGCCGAGCCGCACCCCTCGGATCGGAGCGGGACGCTCGGCCGGCGCAACAGCATCCGGCCGGGTCGTGTTCCGCTCGGCGTGCTGCGCGTGCAACGCTGCTTCCGCCGCGCTCATGGCGTCGTAGTCGGTATCGGCGTTTGCGTACAGCGACAGGAGCAGCACATAGAGCACAGAGAATTTCACCCACGCGCCGGGGAACACGACGAGGAGCGCCACAGCAGCCGGCACGTTGACCGCCCAAAACACGATCGCCCACCTGTGAAAACGGATCTGGAGCTCGTGGTCCCACTGGAGGCGGTCCGCAAGCCGGTACGCCCAGCCGTGGCGGGTTGGGGTGGCGCGGATCACGGCTTCCCTCCTCGCACAGCAGGGGTCGATGGGCAGCGGACATGCAGGTCGGCGCACAGCACAAGCAGCAGATCGCGGTTCTGTTCGGTCAACGCGCCCACCCTCGTTTCGAGAGCGTGGTTCGCGGCTGTCAGCGACTGGATCAGCGAGAGGTCCTGGCGGTTCGCGTCGGAGACACGCGTCTCGCGTAGCGGGAGCCACACGGCGACGATCACGACGAGCATCGCGAGGGCAGCCGCTCCGATCATCACGAGACGGTCTCTCACGGGGTGTCGTCTCCGCGTTCGTCGAGCCGGCGGAGCAGCTCGTCGACTTTCTGTTCGGTGCGGGCGAGCATGTCGCCGGGTGTCATCGTGTTCATCCCGTTCGGCGTCAACTTTCGGTCGACCGCCGCAACGTGCTGTTCGAGCATCGCGACACGGTTGATCAGCCCGGGGCGCCCCGGCCCGTAGTCGCCGTCGGGTTCGTCTACGAGCGCGTCGCGGATCATGTCGACAGTGCGGCGCATTTCGACGGTGAGCCCACGGCGTCGCCGGGCGACCGCGACCGCTTCGGCGGCTACCGCGCCGACAACCATCGTGCCGGTCCCGTCGACGACCGCTGTCCACACTCCGAGCGACACACCCGCGGCCTGTCAGCGGGCCAGCGAGCCGGCAGCATCGAAATGGTAGAACGCTGGGACGCCAGCGGATCCCGCGGCGACAAGGTAGTAGCCGCCGTCGGGGGCGACAGCGATCCCGATGCACGCGCCGTTCGCTGTGCCCGCACCGGCGTTGAACTCGGGGTGGTTCGTGAACCCTCCGAGGAACGGCGGGGCGCCGGTGCCGTCGGGGACACCTTGGCTGTTGAAGCAGTCGACGGCGCCAGCCGGGTTCGTCACCCAGTAGCCGCCGGTGGCGGGGTCTCGCAGGATCATGTTCCCTCCGATGGGTGCGGCCGCCGGCGGCGGCGGAACGGGCTGTGTGTCGGCTGCTGCGGCGAGGAGCGCTGGGAGCTGCCCGAGGATCGGGCCGCCCGGGCAGAACGGGTGGTTGCCGCCGGCGACACCAAGATCGCAGTGGCCGAGCCATCCGCTGTCGGCGGGGCTGGCAGCCCGGACGATCGGGATGCGATGGGTGGCGTGGACCCATCGGATCAGGTCGATGTCGGCGGCGATCTGCGCGGAGGTGAGCGAGTCGCCCGGCACACCCTCATGCTCGATCGAGATAGCGACCGGGTTGTACGCCGCCTCTGCCCAGGCTGTCTGGCTGGTGTCGACATACTGATGGACAGCGCCGGTTCGGCCGACACCGAAATGCGCGGAGACTTGCGACGCTGGCTGAGCGAACCAGCTGTCTGTGCCGTCGAGCGTCCCGCCCATCAGGTGGATCACCCCGAGGCGGACAGCGCCGATCGGGCCGCCGACGTTCGGGGACGGCACCCATTGTGCTGCCGGGTAGCGAGCCATCATGCCTCCTGTGATTCGCCGCGGATCGAGCTAGGCGGACGGCGGGACACCGAGAACGATGGTGTCAACCCCGTTGAACAAACAGATGATGATGTCGCCGACAGCGGGGGTGTAGCTGTTCGACGGCCAGATCCCGGTGACGGTTTCGGTGCCGGCGGCGGTGAACCCGTCGCACTGCACGGTGATTGTCGGTGGCGACGCGGTGAGCGCGACGGCGGTGACTTGCCCGTAGGTCAGTTCGAGTGGGCCGTCCATCGGGCCGGGCGGCCGGAGGCTTTTCGCTAGACGGAGTTGCGACAGGCCGCTCACGAGACGTTCCTCAATGCGATGGTCATCGACGCGGCGTAGTCGATGTTGGTGGTCACGCTGTCGACGACGTAGAGGCCGGAGACGTTGAGGCGGCTGCGGCGGACGAAGACGACGTCGTCGACGTCGATCGCCGGGTTCGGGACGACGGTGAGCTCAAGGCTGTCGAGGGTGCCTTTCTGCTGGGCGAGTTGGGTTTGGACCATCGCGTCGCCTTGCGCTTGGCTCGTGACGAGCGTCGTGCGTTGGATGCTGGGGACGACGCCGAACGGGCCGGCGGCGTAGGTCGGGCTTGACGGGTCGGTGTCTTCGACGTAGGCGAGGATCGGGACGGATTTCGAGCTGGTCTTCCCGGATGCGAGGACGGTCGCGACCGAGCCGGTGCCGGTCACTTCGAACGCGGAGAACACCCCGCTCCGGGTGAACACCCGCTTCGCGCCTTTCATCCCGGAGGGGACCTGCTCGTCGAACTGCCATACGACCGGCTGGGTGGTCGGATCGGGTGTCGGCTGAGCGACGATCGTGCCCATCACATCGGGGTACATTTCGAACCCAGCGCTGTTCGCGAGGAGTGTCGCTTGCGTCCACGGATCTTTGCTTTGTTTGATCACGCCGGCTGGCGCGGGGGTGGTGGCGTCGGTCAGCCCGAGGTTGTAGACGAGCGGTCCGCTGCCCGACCATGCGAAGTTCAGCATGTCGGTGATCGCCTGGTCGACTGGCTGGCCGGCGGCGACGGTGTACGGCTGAACGAACTTGCGTTGCTGAAAATCCCAGCTTCGATCGGAGCCTTCGACGGTGATGGTGCAGTCGATACCGCTGTCTTCGACGGTGGTCGTGACGATCGTGAGGGTCGCCATCGGCACGGAGAAGGTTCCGCCGCCGGGGAGGAAGATGTCGTACCACACCCGGATTTCGTTGCCGTTCGCTGCGAGCATGCTGCTCGGGTCTTGTGGGGTGAGTGTCCCGTCGGTGTCGACGAGGGTGACTTTCCCGGTGCGGCGGCACGCCGCGGTCCGGTCGACGGTGATCGACGCTGTTTCGAATGATGGGGATGCGAGGGTCACACCGGCGCGCATGATGTTGATGTGGCCGCCCATCTGAGCGCCGTTCACCAGCGCGTCTTGGACGTTCGCGGGGAGGGGGTACATGGCTAGACCGCGGGCCTGGGTTGGCCGACGTAGCTGAGCGCTGTCGTGCGGACCGGTGTGGACGCTGGGCTCGGGACGGTGGCGGTGTCGTGGGTTTTGTTGCCGACCCCGCTGGACATCCCGCCGGGCTGCGGGCCGTAGCGCAGGTAGATCCCGTCTCCGTAGGGCGACGACAGCCACATCGTGTTTTGGGTGTTGACGAGCTGTTCGACGGCGGCGAATTCGGTGGCGCTGTGTGTTTCGACGGTGAGGGTGCCGTCTCGGCCGCCGATAGCGGAGGAGACGATGGTGGGGTAGGTGGTGGTGTTTGGTGGTCCGAGGACGGTGTGCGCTGTTTGTTGGGCGGTGCGCGACGTCTGGTGTTGTTGTACGTCGAGTGCGAGCGCTGTGGTGAGGTCGGTCGGGTCGAGTGTCCACCAGGTGGTGGTGGTGGTTGTGACCGAGGCGGTCGGCCCGGAGGGTGGGCTGGCGAGGACGGTGGCCGCTGCGCTGGTGGTGGTGGCGGTGTATGTGTAGGGGGCGGTGGGGGTGGTTTCGAGGTCGGTGATGGATGCCTGCTGGGTTGCGGCGGGGATGGCGAGGGGGTTTGCTGGGGATGCGCCGCGGACGTAGAGGTTGTCGCTGCGGAGGATCTCGGCGGTGGTTGCTCCTACGAGCCCGCCTCGGGTCCACTTTTCGACGAGGCTGCCAGATGCGGACGCAGCGTTGTAGAGAGCGGCGACCTGGGCTGACGTGAGAACCTGGTCGTAGATGCGGACCTTGGCGATGGAGCCGCCATACCAACTTCCGTAGCCTCGGCCACCCCCACCGATCCACCAGTCGGCCGACAGGGTGTTGTTGCCTGTAGCCGACGTCTGGGTCCAGGCCACGGCGCCGTTGACATAAAGCACGCCACCATCGGTAGCGTTCCAACAGTAGGCGACGTAGTACCACTGCTTTTGCGGGCGGTGGGTTGACTCGAAGAAATAGTCGTTGGTGCCGACGAACACGGAGCCACCAAACGAGATGGTCCCGTCAGCGTTGAGGGCGGCAATGATGCCACAGGCGTTCCCACCGGATCGCATGGTGGCAATATCACACCCGACAAGCGTGTCCGGGTTCACCCAAGCACTTACTGAAAACGCTGTCGTTAGCGTTGGAGCGAACCCCGTCGAAATGTATCCGCTGGTCCCGTCGAACGATGCTGCTGTTTCCCCGGGGAACGCCGGCACCGGGCCGGGCTGGCCGAATGTCACACCGCCGTTGACTGTGCCCACAAATCCGGTGCCCAGCTCCTCTGCGGCGGTTGTGGACCCATAGGGGTCTGACAGCTCCCACGACACTGTTGGGCTGTCAGCGAGCGCAGTCAGAATCTCGCCCAACCCGGCGCCCGGCATGATCCCGCAGCAGTCCACATAGTGGACTTCGCCGGTCGTGTTCGCGGTGGGTGCTGCTGCCCCAGGCGTTTGGCCGGTGTCCTCGAACGCGAGTGCGGTGGTCGACCCGAGCAGACCGAGGGTGCCGGTGCGACCGTACACGTCGTAGGTGGGCAGCGGACCCGGTGCGTAGGGCTGGACGGTCGAAGTCTCGGTGAGCTGAATCTGGGACCAGGAGATGGTGGCGCCCGCGGTGACTTCCCAATTGGAGTCTAGCTGGCAGCCCGGATATACCACAGTGACCCCGGACGGAATAGTTATCTGACCACTAACGACCCCTTTTGTGCCATTCGTTTGAGACAGTTCCAGGTAGGCGCTAGTAGGGGCCGGCGAACTGTTGTACAACTGCATATCCATGTTGCCGCTAACCAGATTGGTTGCATCAAGAAGTGCGGAGAATGTATAGGTCGCCCCAGGGGTAACCGCTACACCCGGAGCGATCGTGGCATAGTAGTTGGTGACCACCGCCCCGGTGCCATATGCCACCCACTCAGCAGAATCCGTGCCAGCGTTGAGCACATTCCAGTCCCCATCAGCGGTGCCGATGGTAGGGCTAGAACCGCTACGGCCAACCCACGTCGGCCCGACACTGGCAATAGCATTCGTCAGATTGCTGTCATAAACCAAGTTGCCCGGGCTGCCTGCCGGCAACGGCACCGCAGCCCACGACACAAGGTTGTAGTCGGTGGCGGACAACGTGGCGTTCCCGGTTGTCGTGGACCCAGCAGCGCTGGCAGGCGTCGAGCCGTAGGCGTTGACGGCAGCCACCTCGTAGTCGTAGGTGGTGGTCCCAGCCGTACCCTCGGGCGTGACAGTCGGTGCAGCAGGGGTGGGCAACGGGGCAGCACCCTCCTCCTGCCATTGGACAACCACACTCGCCTCTGTCGCATCCGACGGCGCTGTCCCCGTCGTCACAGCGAACGTCCACCCCGCCGTCCGATCCGTCACCACGGCGACCGTCGAGATTCCCGCGCTCGCACCGGCGCTCGTCCACCATGCGACATGCGCCTGACAGGTCCGGGTGGCGCTCCACGCCCGGAACGCCGCCAGCCCCACGACATCTTGACCAGCGACCACAGCGTATCGACCGGACTCGGCTGCCGCCTGCCCGCCGCTAGACCCGCTCCCCGTGATAGCCAGCGAATACGAGCCGTCCAACGCCACGGCCGACGACACCGCGATGCCCGACGCCGAACTGCCACCGGGCAAGGACCACGTCCCAACACCACCCTCGAAACTGGCGTCGTCGAACGACAACAGATTGTCGTGGCCCTGGACAGTCAGCGTGACCAGCGGACAACCCGACACCGGATCTGTCCCAGCAACAGCAGTCACCGAAGGAACAGCAGGAGCGTCGTAGGACACCGTGAACTCTGTGGACGCCCACGCCGACAACTCCCCGCCGGTTTCGGTGATCTGCATGTAGCAGCCGACCGTCGTGTTGTTAGGGATCGTCCCCGCAGGGATCAAGATCGACCCCGACGCGGTTGTATAGGCGACCGTCCCCGTGTCGTACAAGTTCGGTGTGCCGCCAGGCGAGAACCCGGATGCCGCCATCTGCTCTGCGCTGTAGACGACCAGCCGGTAGGCGGTCACCTGGGCGCCAGCCGGCAGCGACGTCGACCACACCACAGTGGGTGTCGCGGTCGCAACCACACCCGTCGGAGCTGTCACCGACACGACAGGCGGGAGCTGCCCTGTCACCGTCGCATCGCCGGCAAACGGGCTTTGCAGGCCGTAGGCCGCCTCTTGGGTGGCAACCGACCAGTTGTAGGTCGCTCCATCCGCCCACGACCCCGCCGGAAACGTATACGAGCCGGTCGTGTACGGGTTCCACACGACCGTGCTCTGCCACGCCGACGTCCCCGCATTCCAATAGCTGTACGCACTCGCACCGCTCTGCTTCATGCGGAACGCGATCGCCGACTCCGCACCATCACCAGGCGTCGGGTTCGGCGTCCACGTGAACGTCGGTGTGCCAGACAGATCTTCGGTCGACGCGTTCGCCGGACTGCCAAGCGTCGGAGCAGACGGCGGCTGCACCCCGGGGAACACCGCTGTCGCAGCGACCGCGAAACATGCATCGTAGGGCGTCCACGTGGCGGACTCGGATGCAGACGACGTCTCTACGACGTGGGCGACGGCACCCGGCGCACTCGTTTGATCGGCGACGAACGGCGACGACACCGACGTCCAGGACGTAGTGTTGCCGGCTGCAGCCGACACATAGAACGCGCCGGCATCAACAGCGACACTCGGGACGGTGATAGGCGTGTTGTCCGCGCTCGCCCCCCCGCCAACGGTTTGTGCGCCACCGAACTCGGCGACGTTCGCAAGCTCGTAGGCGAGAGCGAACCCGTTGCCCAGCGAGCCGGTGTTGTAGTAGCCGACGCTGATCGTCGACGACGACCCGTCGGTTGTGCCGTAGTAGATCGACACAGCCCCGGTCGTCGTCGCCACCTGAGCGGCAGCCGTCCACGTCGCCACCCCGCCGCCCGACGGCGTGTCGATCGACTGGCTCGTCCCGTTACCCAAAGCGATAGCGAGCACGATCACGTTGCCCGACGTCGGCGCAGCCGCCAGCGTGATCGTCGCCGTGTTGCTGCCAGCCCACAAGTCCAGCGGTGCGTCGGCCTGCTGCACGATGCTCGGTGTCGGCGGAGACGCCATCACACGCTCCCTGTCACGTCAAGCGACTTCACCTGAGCAAGAAACGTCGCATCCAACCCCCGCCGGCCAGCCAACACAGCACGCTCAGCCACAGACAGATGCCGAAGCTGATCCGGGCGCACAGACGTACCACGCTGACGGGCCGCAGCAACCTCCTGATCCACCGCAGCCCGCAGCCTCGCCGCAAGCCGCCAATGGAAACAGCGCTGGCCAGACACCCACCCCGCTCGCGCCTCGGCAGACAACTCGGCAGCGAACCACCCCCGATGGCACCCAGCGCACAGCCACGGCGCTGTCTCCGGGCCGAGAACCACCGGCGCCAGAGGCCGACCGCAGATCGGGCACGGCTCCGTCGGAGAACCCGCAGGCACCACAGGCGCAGACGCCGGGGTGGGAAACGGCGGTGTGGTCATGCTGCGCGGACCTGCTCCAACATCGCGACGAGCTGCTGGTCGTGCTGCTCCAACAACACCTTCAGCTGCTGCGCGGTTTGCGGCGACATGTCGCCCGTCACCGGAATGTTGTAGGTCGGCTGGTACACCAGCCCGCCAGCCGCAGCGCCACCGCCGACACCCGACGTCCCTGGGGCGCCGAGAACACCAGCCATCTGCGCCAACTGGCTGGCGCCACCAACGTCGCCAACCGAGCCGAGCTGCCCCGCCAACATCCCGAGCTGCTGCGTCACCTGCGACGACCCCAACGACAGACCCGCGGACAGCCGCTGCGTCATCATCGCAGCGATCCTCTCCGCAGCAACCCCGAGGGTTGACTGCCCCGACATCTTCAGCTGGTTCGCCATCGCGGTCATCGCCTGGACAGCACGAGGGCCGCTCCCAGCGATCCCGTTCGCCAGACCCTGCACGATGTTCGTCCCGATCTCCGCCATCACCCGCGACGGCGAAAACACCCCGAACAGATGTTTGATCCCCCCGAGGATCGACGAGCCGATGTGCTTCACCGCGGACACCGCCTTCCCGACCATCCCCGTCACCCCGTTGATAAGCCCCTGGATGATCTGCTTCCCGAGGTTGGTGAAATCGACGACAAGCCGCTCGTTAACAGCGAGGATCCGGCCGGGCAGCCCAGCGAAAAACGTGACGACATCCGACACGACCCGCCCAGCGATCTCAGCGATCTGGTGATGCCACTTCACGATCGCCTCGATGATGATCCCGCCCGGCACGAACAGAGCGATCAGGACCTCGGCCATCAGCTTGAAATGCGCCTTCACCCACGACACCACCGCGTGCACCGCATCCTGAATCGCGTGCCACACCGCCTTCGCAGCACCCTCGATCGCATGCCACACAGCGACCACAGCCTTCTCGATCTGCTTGTGGTATTTGACGATCGCGAGGACGAGCAGGATCGCTCCCCCGGTGATCGCAGCGAACGCCCCGACCGCAGCGACGTTCTCAGCGACGAACGTCGCCAGCGCCGCCGCCTTCTGCACCGCGTACTCAGCGACCACCTTCGCTGTCTGAGCGACAGCCAACGCACCCTGCTTCGCGGCGGACGCCACCCACGCCGCTGTCGTCGTCGCAGCGCTCGCGACAGCGCTCGCAGCGGACTTCGCGAAGTTGACCGCCGTCTCCGCCGCGTACATCGCCCACAACGCCAACGTCGACCCGATCGACGAGGCCTGCGACACAGCCCACGTCACGCCCGCCGCCGCCATCGACGCGAACTGGGCGACGGACTGCACTCCGGCGACAGCCAGCGACGCCACATATGCGCCGATCGCAGCGACAACGACACCGCCGATCACACCTGCCAGCACCTCGGCGACAGCGGTGTGCTTCTGGAACCACTGCACGACACTCGCAACATCCGACGCGAGGTGCTGCACCATCGGGACGAGCACCGCCCCGATCCGTGTCCCCAGGTCTTCCAGCGTCGCTTTCAGCACCTTCGTTTCGACATGCCATGTTTTCGACTGCTGCGCCGCAGCTTTCTGCACCGCGCCGTTCTTCCCGACCATCGACGTGTAGTGCGCGAGACCCGCCGACCCCCCGGCGATCACCCCTAGCATCGCGTTCGCGCTCTTCCCGAAAATCGCTTGCATCGCGCTCGACTGGGTGAACGCAGCGGCCTGCGCTTTCAGCGGCGCTAACTGCTGGTTGATCCCAGCGATCTGCGCTTTCGTCCCCTTCGTCTGCGCCTCGCCCTTCACCGTCGCCAGCTCCGTCGACAACGCCAGGACACGCTGCTCCGCTGACAACGCACCCGTCGCACCCGGCAGCGACCGCAGCCCCGCCTTCAGCTTGTCCAACGCCGGCCCCATCCCAACGAACTTCCCCTGCGTGTTGAACAGCTGCACACCCATCGCCGCCAACGCCTTGTTCGCCGACGACGACGGCGAAATCAGCCCCTGGATAGCGGTACCCGCCTGCCGCATCGCCATCCGCCCACCACCAAGCGAATGGGACAACTCGACCACCAAACCCGACATCTGCCCGAACGACATCCCCGACCCCGCCACATACGGCACGATCCGCTCGAACGTCTTCTGCAAATCCTGGGTTGACACCCCCAGCAGCCGCTGCGTGTTCCACAGCGTGTTGCTCGCCCCCGCCGCCTGACTCACATTCATGTGAAACGGGATCATCACATCGGCGATCGCCTTCGTAGCGTCCGCCAGCGGCGTACCCGACGCTGTCGCCAAATCCGACGCCGCCGACATCACCTGCAAGCTCTGCCCAGCGTTCAACGCGTGGCCCGTCAAGTTCACGAACTCGCCGGCGACAGGAGCGAACGCGTTCGCGATCTCCGTCGCGGAGAACTCCGACTTCCCGGCCGTCCCGAGGAACGCCTGGCCGATCTTGTCGGCCGCACCAATCCCGATCCCCGCGTGGCCAGCCAGCGACGACATCGCCGACTGCCACTGCTCCCCCAGCTTGAACGACTCGGCGCCGACAGCCACAGCAGCCGCACCCAACCCGAGGGTCAAGCCCTTACCGACCTCGGCCATCGCAGCGCCGAACCGCTTGCCTTTCCCTTCGACCTCGCCGATCCGCTCGCCCATCTTCGAGACGGACTCGCCGAACGGCAACCCGAAGTTCGACATCGAGTTGCCGAGCTTCGAGAAAATCCCGCCGGTCTTGGACGCCGCGGAGCCCATCTTGTCGCCGATCTCCTTACCGGCAGCCTCCGCGGCGATCCCAGCCTTCGCCAACGCTTCTTCGAGCTGCTTGGTGCTCCCGAAGAATCGGATCTCGACGTTCCGGGCGGAAGTCACCGTGCGCCGAGCCCGTCGACCACCGCTCGCTCCACCGCGTCAGCGACACGCGTTTCGAGCTCGGAGCGATGCGCGTTCAGCGCGGGGTACAGGAACGCAGGCGGCGAGTTCTTCGATGTCCACACATTCCGGTTTGCGAACACCGGGTGGCGGACGAACCCACGCCCCTTGTTCTCGATCGGCGCAGCATCCGGAGCGGACGAGCCGCCGGCAACGACCTTCAGGCTCGCACCCGACCCACGAACCTTGATCGAACCGGGGATACGCGTCGAAAACGACGCCCTGCCCTTCGCGTCCTCGGCGACAACTTTCGCCGCCATGCGCAGCTCGGTGCGCAGCACCTTCCACGCCTCGGGCGCGCACCGCCGCAGGTCCCGCGCCAAGCCTTGCAGCTGCGACACGTCGACCGTCAACCCGACACCCGACTGCGACGCCTTCGGGCCGGCCTTACGCGACAGCGTGTACGACGTCGACATCAGCTCTCCTTCGCCTGCTTGCGCAGCTCGTCGCACTCCGCCATCAGCCGCCGGGTGTCCCGGTAGGCGAGCAGATCCCACTCCCACGGCCGGATACCGAACCAGTGAGCGAACTCCGCTAGATACTCGTCGCGGCGGACCCGGAGGAGACCACGGTTGACGGCTCGGCGACGACGCCGCTCGAGCCAACCGGAGGGCCCGTGGCATCAGCCGCCTCGTCGGCTGGCTCGTCGCCGGGTTCCGGAACCAGATCGATCTCGCCGAGCTTGAATCGCACATCCCCGAACCGGAGGTCCGGCTCGCCGTTCTGCCGGCGGGCGATCCACACCAGCACAGTCACCGTCCGGAACGGCAGAGCGCCGCCGGTAGTCAACGTCTGCTGCCACTCCCCGATCGGCATCCCGACGAGCGCCTCGAGGTCCATCACATCGACGTTCGTCAGCTCGTCGTAGTCGAGCGGGTAGACGCTGCTCCCGATCTTGATTTTCATGGCACGATTCCTCCGGTTTTAGGGTGCGGTGTCGGCGGTGACGTAGGTGATCTGCACCGGGTTGTTTGTCCCGTCGTCGAGGCCGGTGAACGACAGCTTCTGCGACAGGACAGCGGGGCCGTCGGCGTGCGGCGGTCCTTCCTCCCAGTGGATGTTCGGGACCAGGATCGACAGCGACGCGTTGATCGCGGTCGCTCCGATCGGCTGTCCGGTGAACGTCAGTTCGAGCGCTGTTGCGGTGTCGGCCGCGAACGCCTCGTAGGCGTCGGTCAGGTTCTCGAACTCCGCTTCGATCGAGCCGGTCAGCTTCCGCCATCCGTCGGCGAGCTGCTCCGCCTTCTTCCCGTCGGCGCCGAGAAAGTAGCGGTTGGTGTTCAGCGCGTTCGCGCCTTTGATCGAAGCGGACGTCACGACGGGGAGCGCCGTCGCTCCCGCCACTGTCGTCACACCGGCGGTCGTCGTCAACGTCCCGCCGAGCAGGAGGTTCCCCTCAGCGAAATGCAGGACGTTGGTGTCGACGTACGACGCCGCTGCATACGCCTCGGCGGTCACCTCGTCCCAGCTGTCCAACGTCAACGCGAGCTTCGCGATCTGGTCGACAGCGACGGACAGCTCCCAGTCCGTCACCTTGCACCCCGGATAGGAGAACGCCTGGATCGCACCAGCGGTGGTCGGCCTGCCGACCTGCACCGACATCGCCATTCCGGTCGTGTCACCCGGAGCGAACACCATGCTTGTCGCACCCGCAACCGGCGTCGTGATCACCGGCGCAGTGCTCCCAAGCGACTGCTGGAACAGCAATCCCATCTGCCGGTCCGTGACATCCAGGTCGACAGGGCCGTCAGCGGACCGGGTCGTGTACGCCCGCCGCGCTGCAAGCTCGTACAGACCGCCGTGCAGCCCAGCGGACTGCACAACCTTCTTCTTCAGCGACAATCCCTCTTTGTCGAACTGCGGCCAGCGGTTCGGCGCGACGAACGTGCCGACGGTCGTCTCCGAGGCGAACCCGAGAGTCGCGCCAAGTCCAGACGGGATGACAGTAGGCATCTCAGTTCTCCTTCGGCGCTGCAGGCGCCTCGACAGGGATCGGGACGGCAGCCACCGGCGCAGCCACCGCAGGGACAGCAGCCGGCGAGACGCGCTGCCAGATAGCGGGCTGCCCGTCGTACGCGGCGGCAGCCTCGTCGGGCACCTCGAGGACGCCACCGGCGTCGACACGCCGCAGCCCAGGGAAGCCGTAGCCGACAGTGAGCGGCTCGCCGGCGACGTTCGTGAACTTGGCCATGAACACTCCTCTACGAGACGGAACTCAGGACAGACGGGCTTCGCAATGCACAGCGACCTCGATCTCGCACGCCCAGCCGCTCGGCGTCGTCGGACCCTGCTGTGCGTCGGCGGACTCGACCCACGACACCCGGATCGCACCCCCGAACGTCGGATCGGCTCGCACCGTCGACTGCACCACGTCGTACAGCGACGCGGCGACCAGACGGGCAGCGGACATCGAATCGCCCGCATAGCCACGGACCAGCACCGCGATCGTGTAGTGCTCCTCCACCCCGAACCGGATCGGGCCGCCCAACGTCGCGGGCGCACCCTCCAACTTCCATCCGAGCAACGCGACGACAGCAGCCGCCGGATATTCGCCGGGAATGCCGTCGCACAGCTGGGCGCCGGCGGGGAGCTGGCCGGGGAGCTGCGCAGCGAGATAGTCGAGCGCCGCGGGGACTGTCGACGAGGTCGCCACCGGTCAGCCGATCGCCGGCAGCCGGTAGGTGTCCAAAATCTCGCTGATGCGATACGGCAGGCCTTGCCACAGCCCCGACGTTTCGCTCTCCGGGTCGAAGCCGCCCTGGCCGCCGATCTGGCCGCCGAACCCTTTCGCCGCGGCCTGCTGCGTGTTCCGCCACCAGTGGACGACAAGCTCGACCGTCGCGATCCACAGATCCGGTGGCGTCGGATTGAATCCCGCCCGGTACACAATCTCGATGTTCCGGCTGCCGGGAAAAAACGGCCGTGGCCACGAGTAGCCGCCGAACGTCCGCATGATCCGGCCGGTCGCATAGTCGATCTGGATGCCGTCCACCGGGTTCTCCGGAGTCGACTCGGCGAGCTGCACCGCTCCGCCCGACGACATCCACTCGGAGCACGACACCAGCTCGAGCACCGGGCTTTCCTTCAGCAAGATGTACTCGCCGGACCAGCCGTCGTGCCGCTCGAAGAACTCTTGGCTTGACGCCGGCCGGTTGATCCTCCGCTGCACCTGAGTGCATGCCATGTCGACGAACCGCTGCATCACCCCGTCGCGTTCCGACGGCGCCGACGGATTCGACCACTGCATGTAGTCCTTGACGTCGGCGAGGGTGATGTAGCTGCCGTACTGGTGGGCGCCGGCCGGAGCTGCCATCAGCCGAACCCAGGCGATCCGGGCATCAGCGTGGACAGGTCGACAGTGCCGCCAGGAGCGGCGGACGGCACGACGATCGAGTATTCGCGGTTGCTGCTGCTCGTGATCCGCTCGAGGACGGTGTACGACGTTCCCGCCGGTGTTGTCGCCGCGTCGTCGTTCGCGGCCAGCGGCAGCGAAAACGACCCGAGCGCGTTCAACGTGACTGTCACCGGAACCGGCGACACGACGACGTCGCTGTTGGCGATCGCCGAGGACAGCTGGAACTGCAGAGTGCCGCTCGCAGCGGTGCCGTCCTCGTTGCGGAACGTCCCGGTGACGGTGACCTCAGTCGCAGCCATAGCGCTCCTCTGCTAGTCAGCGGGCCGGAGGGCCGATCGGGATGACCGTCGGCGCCGGCACCGGAACAGCAGCCGCAGCCGACACCGGAGCAGCGGGAGCGGGAGCGGCGGCCGGCGCTGTGACAGCCTCGAAAAACGCCGGCTCCGGCGGCTGGACGCCCTCGACGACCTCGCCGGGCTGCACAAGCCCCCACGGCTGCCCGTAGTCCCGGGCGTGCGGATAGATGTGCCGCCAGGCGCTCACGACGCCGTCTGCCACCAGTGAGCGCCGTCCGACACGAACGTCCACCCCGCGTACTGCACGGTGGTCGACACGCCGGTTGCACCGGCGATCCCGTTGATCGTCGAACCGTCTGCGGACACCACGCTCAACGCGCCGGTACCCGCGTCGATCTTCCGGACGGTGACCGGGCCGCCCTCGGCGACCGGCGGGAGGGTGACGGCAACAGCGACCGCCCCGGTCGTGACGATGACGACATCGCCGGTCGCCGCCGTGTGCGCGGCGGACACCTGGGAGACACTGCGGATCTGCTGCGGGAAAATCGGCATCAGGACACCTTTCGGTCAGAGACGTGGAACACGGACGAAGGGCAGGGGATGGTCAGGAACGAGGGCGGCGCGGCATCGCTCCACGCTCGGCGGGGTCGGCGACAGCACGCTCGACGGGGGGATCCGCAGCGGGGCGCTCAACCGTCTGGTCGCCACGCAACTCGGCTTTCACCCGGCCGATCTCCGTCTCGATCTCCTCGCGGCGGCTGCCGACAGCCCTGGCAAGCTCGCGTTCGAGGCCGGCGAGATAGCCGAGGCGACGGTCGGCGACGGTGTCGGGGTCTTCCGGTGTGGACGCCGGCCGGGGAAGCCCGCGGACACGGGCGATCTCCGCTTCGATCTCCTCGCGGCGTTCCGGGAAACGAGCGAGTTCGCGGCGAAGCCCAGCGACGATGGTGTCGGGGTGCATAGCGGTCCTTTCGGGCGTCGCTGCACGCAGACGCCGAGATGGGCACGAGCTCGGATAGACAGACAGGGCCGGTGGGGACGTCGGGCCGTGCCCACCCGACGTCCCCACTCAGCCGATCGGAGCTGAGCTGCGCTCAGCTGTTGAACGTCGGCGCGACCAGGCCGGTGCCGGTGATGATGCTGTTCGCGTTCGGGTACCGAGCTGCGGTGAACGCGAGGTAGCCGTAGAGCTGCAGCAGCACCGACAGCTGGTTGCCGTAGGTCTGCGGGAGCGCCCGGCTGACGATCGGCGATTCCATCAGCCAGTTCTCCTGCATGCGGCTGACGACCACCAGGTCCTGGTTCGTGCCCGCACCCAAATCCGACGGGATGTTCGCGTCTTCGAACGTGTTCAGCCCGCTGATGTTCCGGCCGACGGGGCCTTGCGCTGTCGCGAGGTCCGGCGTGACCGCCAGAGCGTTGAACGGCCCGGCGTACTCCGGGACGACCAGCGGCCGGTCGTTCGCGTCGAAGCTCTGGCCGATCCACTCCCAGCGTGTCGGAGTGACGAACGCGTGGGTCGCAGGGCGGAACAGCGTCGTGGCGACATCCGCCTTCGCCAAGCCGATCTGGCCGTACAGCCCCTTGATCGTCGGGCTGGCCTGTGTCCATGTCACCGTGTTGATCCCGGTGGTGTTCAGTATCCCGGTGACATCGCCGGAGCCCGGGCCGAACAGGACAGCCTCGTCGACCTGCTGAGCGAAGGCCTTCCCGAGGTCCTGCATGACGGCCTCGTCGAACGCGATCGGGCTGCGCTCCAGCAGCTGCAGCGACACGATCTGCTGCCCGGCTCGGGTCACGACAGGGACCGTGACGTACTCGGTCTGCATGTCCGTGTTCGACACGTTCACGTTCTGAGCGCCCTGGGTAGCGACGCTCGTCCCGCCGCTCACCTTCGGGATGTTGATCGACATCGTGCCGTCGGGGAGATCCTCGTGGTGGCAGGCGTCCGCTGCGACACGGCCAGCGCGCTGGAACGCAACCCAGTCCGCGGTCATGTACAGCGGCGGGACGAACTCGCCACCCGAACCTGCTGAGGTCGACAGCGCCCGGTAGGAAGCGACGCTCCCACGACGGTCCTCGCGGGGGTTGCGCGCCTCGATCATCTGGCGGACGAAGTACCGCTCGTGGTCCTTCAGCGACGCCATGCCACGCCGGTCGAACGCGGTGGCTTCCACGTGGTTCTCGACGGAGTGGCGCTGCAACCGCTCGACTGCCTCGAAATACCGGCCCTGCATCGCTCCAGGGCCGAACGAGACGGTGCACAGGTCGCGCAGGTAGCTGACGCCGTTCCCCCGCTCGTAGGTGCGGGCCTCGGACTTCACCTTGACGGCGCCGCCGACGGCGTTCGGGTCGCTGCTGTGGATCCCGAGTTCGACACGGCTGCGAGCGGCGATCTCCCGGCGCTCGGCCTTCTCGGAGCGACGAGCGACGAGCGCGTCGGCGTCGTACCGGAGAGCGGTCTTCGCGAGCTTCTTGCTGCGGGACTCCTCTTCGGCGGTCAGGTCGCGGCCGGCGGTTTCGGCGTCGGCGACCATCTTGCGGATCTCGTCGCGGGCCTTGTCGGCGCGCAGCGACAGCTTCTGCGCCTTGGTCTTGGACATGGCAACTCCTCGGGTAGAGAGGTGGATGTGGTCACACGTCCCGTGGCGAGTGGTGCCCTCGTGTCCGGCTGCCGGCGGCAGTGGTGCGACGGGGTCCGGCTACATCGGGCGTAGCGGGTGGAACAGGTGGAACAGGGGCAGCAGGACTACTTTTCTCGGGTCGCCCACGGCACCATCGCCATGAGCCCCGCCTTCGTCGCCTTCCTCGCCGAACTCTTCTTGTTGTCGACGAGGAGGTCGATGTCGTTGTCTTTCATCGCCTGCACCTTGTGCTTCGGATGCGGGCGGGGACACACAATGATCTGGTCGTACATCGCTGGGGTGATCCCGCACTGATCGAGGTACGAGCGGACCGTGTCGACGTCGGCCTGCCCGACACGATCCTTTTCGACGCCGGTGAGGATGACGACGCCGTTGCCAGCGGCTTTCAACGCCGACATCAACTCCGACATCTGATGTGGGAACGCGTCGGCGGTGCCTTTCACATCGATAGCGACGTTCACCGTGTCACCGGCCCGGGCGGTCGATCGCAGCGAGCATCGCCCGGGCCGCTGCGAGCCGAGGCCGGTCCGATCGAGGGCCTGCACCGTCCGCTGGCATCATCGGGTTTTTCGACGACGATCCGCCGCCCTGGTCGCCGTCCATCCCCGAGCTGTTCGCCTTCGCAGCGTTCCCGCTGTCGTCGGGGTCTTCCGGGCCGCCGTCGGGGTCTGCGACACCGAGAACAGCGGAAATCGCCTTCTGCCCTTCGTCGAGAGCAGTGTCGATCCCGGTGAGATGGTCGTCCGCTTCGTTCAACGCTGCGAGCGCCGCCGTCAGCAGCTTCTCGTTCGCTGACGACAGCACCCGGCCTTCGCGGACCTGCAGCATCAGGCTCGCGACGACGAACGTGCGAGCCCGGCCGTGCTGCCCGTACTGGCGGCACACCGCTTCGTCTGCAGCGCCGAGCGCACGGAGGGCCTGCTCGACAACCGGTTCGGCGGCGCTGTCAACCCGGTGCTGCGCTGCGCCGGCGACAGCCGACCGCACCGACCACATGAGGGCGACACCCTCGCGGCCGAGAGCGGAGCGCATCGAACCGAGCAGCTCGGCGGTCGTCCCCGGGTTCGCGGGGTTCGTCACGATCGACGTGTCGTACAGCGCGAGTTCGGCGACGGACCGCTCGTCGTAGGCGTCGTTCCACCCGTCCTTCACCGCCCGGAACGAGAACGACATCTTCGACACGTCGCGGCGCTCCAACGCGATACACAGATCGTTGGTGAGCGCCTGTCGGCGATCGAGGTCCGCTTCGGCCAGCAACCCGCGGGAGTCTTCCGACAGCCGGCAGGTGTCCGACCCGGTCGACGCCATCGGCATCCCCGCGTGGTTGAACAGCAGCGGGATCGCCCGCTGCTCCCGCAGCGTCTTCGCAAACGCACCCGGGTTGATCGTCTCGCGGTACTCCCCGAGCCAGTCGTTCACCGCATACGACTCGCCGGTCGTCGACGCGTAGCCACGGAACTGCGCGGCGGTCGAATCCGCTGCGGTGTCCATCCGGATTTCGAGTTGCGCTGTGTGCGCGGGTGGCTGCTCGACAAGCGACGTGAACGCCCGCTTCGGTACAGCCGGCAGACGGATCGCAGAGCGGCCGACAGCGGGTTTCGCTGGGAGCGGCTGGTAAACCGTTTTCCTGGCGACAGGGACCGGCTCGCCGAGCGTCACCGTGCCGTCCGAGCCGATCGTGTAGTCGACCTGCGTGTAGTCGCCGTCGAAATCCGTCTCGTAGACAGCCCAACTGTCGGTCATGTCGCAGACATACACGTAGGGGGCGCCGCCGGGGTTGGATGGAAGCGACTCGATGATCGCTGTCTGGACGACCCGCGCCGCGTCGTTGTAGGTCATGCCAGCCGCACGCCGCTGCCAGCACGCCGGCGCCGCCTTCGACTCGGACTTCAGCGATCCGTCCGCAGCCCAGTCGTCGGAGATCAGATCGGCGAGCTTCAACGCGTCGGCCCGCCCGATGATGTACTTCCGGACAGCGTCGTGGTCCGCTCCAGCACGGCCGACCGCCCGGACAGCGTTTTTCAGGTCTTCCTCGTCAGCGATCGGGAACGACGGTTCGCCGGCAGCGTCCTTGAACGCCTCGCCATCTGCGAGCATCGCCTTCAGTTGCGCTGTGTCGTACTTGGCTTTCGCCATGTCACGCTCCTCCATGTGGGGTGGCCGAGGCGCTCCCGCCGGCAGACGGGCCCGCTCCAGGGACGCCCTTCGGGTTGAGGCCGCCAGGCAGCCCGGTTTCCGGGCCTTCCCCTGCGGCAGCGAGGAAATCGGCGTGCGCCGAGTTGATCGGAGCGAAAATCGAGTCTGCGCCCGGCTCGTCGGACCGCTGCAGGCCGGCCATCTCCCGGCATTCGTTCGCCGACGCGATCGCGTTCATCCGCAGCGACTGCATGTAGAGAGCGAGCGCCTGGTCGTTCGTCTTGAACAGGTCAGCGACGTTGCGGCGCACGTAGTAGCTCGGAGGGAGGAGCTGCGTGTCAGCCCGGTCGAGACGCCGCACATAGCCGTTCAAACTGAACAGCGCGAAGCCGATGACAAGCTCCTGCAGTCCTTTGCCCCACACGCCGCCCTGGTCGCTGTCCCCGACGAGATGCGGTGGGACGCCGTAGAACCCGGCGATCTCCGACCGGGAGAACGCCCGGGTTTGCAGCAGCTGCGCGGTGTCCGGCGACACCGAGATCTGCTGCCATTTCGTCGCTGCGTCCAACACGATCGGCGTGTGGCTCTGAGCGAGACCGCCGTGCTTCGTGAACAGCTGCTGCTCGACCCGGTCAATGTCGTTCTGCAACATCGGCTTTTCGATCGAGAGGATCCCCGTCGGGTGCATCCCCTGCGCGAAATATCGGGCGGCGTACTCGTTCGACGCGAGGTGCGTCCCGAACCCCATCGACCCGAGCTCGATCGGGTTCAAACCGACGACCCCGCCGGCGAGCGACAGCCACGGGACATGCACCATGTCCGCAGCGTTCAACTCGCGGCCAACCGCACCAAGCCGGAACGTCTTCCGACCCTCGACCATCTCGACGTTCACGATCGACGGGTTCAACACCTCGAGGAGAGTCGGCCAGCCCGAGCTGTCACGGTCAGCGACATGCGTGTACATGTTGCCGTTCAGCGCGAGCGACGCGACCCGCCGGAAATCGCCTTCCTCGCGGTCCATGTCGACATACGGATCGAGGATCACCCCTGGGGCGTCGACCTCCGGATCCGCTTTCGAGCGCCGCGACCCGATCTGCCGATGCACATGCGGCTCCAGGCCCGACGACGCATCGCCCAACACCCGGATGCACGACGCCACCACCATCAGCGACAGCACCGACCGCTCGTTGACGACGACACCCGCCGACGACGTGTTATACGCGCTGTTCGGCGGGATCGCCGCGGGATCCCCCCACTGGCCGAGCCAGCCGCCGCCACCGATCGCCATGCCACGCACCTGGCGGCGGCGAGCGGTGACAGTCACGAGCGCGCCACCTCGACCTCAGCAGGCCGACGATCGCCGAGAGCGTGGCGCCGACGGCACACCGATCGGACCGCTGCCCGCACCGGCCCGCTCCAACACCGCCCAGCGCACCGCCGAACAGACACCACCGGCCGAGGACGCCGCGGCAACGGGATCCGCAACCCATGCGAGTCGTACACCAGCTCGGCGCCGGCCACCAGCACGACACCCGCAGCGACCAGCGCCCACCCCACCCCAGCGAGCACAGCGACTCCGTAGCAGCCGACACCTGCGCCAGCCAGCTCGAGGACATTCCCGACGTTCACGACGACATGTGTCCGCTGCTGGGCTGCTGTCCGCTGCTGGGCTGCTCGCATCGCTCACCTCCGCGGCGGAACCCGCAGGGTTGTCGTCTCGTCCTGCGACAGGACCCGAAATCCGGGTGCCGCTGGCGCCGGCCGGCTGTCTCGATCTGATTCGCCGCGTATCGCCGTCGCTGGCGACGATGTCGGCCCGTACCGCACCTGCGCGTACTGCGTCGGGGTCTGCGACCCCCACAGCGCCAACGTCACCGCCACCAACGGCGAAATATCGACCGACGACGACTTCCTCGACCACGCCCACGCATCGCCAAGCGGGCGTTTCGCCGCGCCGTCCAACGCCGCCAGCAGCTCCGACGTCCCGAGATGCCGCACCCGGCGTTCCGACACCGCGTCCTGCAACATCCCGCACGCACGAGCATGCTCCTGCGCCGACAGCACCGTCACCTGCACCCCGGCGCGCTCCACATCCGGGAGCAGCGACCCCGCCGGCCCAGCCGGATCGCAAAACACCCCGAGCGGACGGTGCGACTCGACGAGCCCAGCGAGCCGCGCCGCCAGCCACCCCGTCCCCCGACCCGACTCGACAACCTCGACATGCGACAGACCATCCGGCCGTCGGCCGGCGACAGCGATCGACGCTGCAGCACGATCCGGTGTCACATCAAACGCGAACGCCACCGGATCCAACGCCTCGGAACCCGGATCCGCCAACGCCCGCCACGCGTCCAACGGGATCACCGGATCGCTCAGCGCCGTCACCCACTGGTTCAGGTACGCGCGGCGGAACTCCGACAGCGACATCGACGCGAAGTCAGCGGCGACCGCATCCTCCGTGATCGTGATCCCCAACGCCGGCATACACGACCACCACGTCGCCGGATCCGACGGCTCAGCGTCCTCCTCAGCCGACCACTCGAAATAGGCGACGCCCGAGGCGACAGCCTGCTCGGCGATCTGACGGCCCCGCTCGACTTTCTCCCACAAATATGGGCTGTCCTCCGGTGTCCCAGCCGTCGACACCACCCACAGCTGCGGCTGCGGCCGTGTGATCATCGCCGGCTTCAACGCCTGCTCCAGCCGGCCGTCCGGATGGGCGAACGCCTCATCCAAAATGCCGAGGTCGATCGACCCGCCGTGCCCCGTCTTCTTCGTCGTCGCCAGCAGCCCGAAGATGCTGCCGTTCCGCCACAGCAACGCCTCATGGCCATTCGCCAACCGCGGCCGGAACAGCGACCCGAACTTCGATGCCTGCAGCGGCGACAGCCAGTCGTCGACGAACTTCTTCCGGGCGTCCGACCCGGTCTGAGCGGTGTACCGGATCTGCTGTTTCGGCGCCGCCAACGCCCGAGCGACGATCAGTGTCAGCAGCAGCGTCGTCTTCCCGCTCTGCCGAGGGACCGTCAAGTCAACCTCGCGGTATATGAACCGCCTGGTCTTCGGGTCGATCTCCAACGCCACGTCGGCGACCTGCCGCTGCCACGGCATCAGCGGCGACCCGAGTTCCGCAGCGATCGCCGCCGCAGCACCACCGAGTGTCGGACGGCTCGGCGTGCGAGGTGTCGCCCACCTCGGCGGGCAGCTACCGCGAGAGCCGGAAGATGTCCGCGACGAAATCGGTCGCCTCGGTGTCCGTAGCGTCGCGGATGCTGTCGAGAGTGTCACGCAGCTCCCTCGCGATCCCAGCCGCCGCCATCGCAGCAGGCCCCGACTCCGAACCGACCGCCTCGTCGAGCTTCTGAGCGAGCGCCCGGGCGATCGCAGCCCGCGCACCAAGGTCGTCGTCCAGCTCGAGCGACCCGAGCCACCGGTCGACCGCAGCGGACACCGGCGGTTTCGACACCCGGCGCTGCGCAGACACCCGAGACGCCGCTGTAGACCTCGGCCGAGGTTTCCGCTCCGTCACCACCGTCTCGACACCTTTCGCTGCGGCGCCGGCCGGCGCTCACGCCGCCCGCTGTTGCACCCGAAGTGCGCCACCCGAAGGTTCGCTGGATCCAGCGCCAGCCGGCGCTGCGTCTCCCGATCCAAATCCCGCATCGCGTGCAACGGCAGGACGTGGTCGACCGACGGCGACTTCGGCGACCGCGCTGGCGCATCGAAATCGACCGGGGCGCCGCACAGCCAGCACACCGAGCTCGACCTCAAGACCTGCGCCCTGACCCGCTGCCAGTCGCGGCCACCACGGCCTGGGTGGACAGCCGGCGCCGGACGTCCCATCACAGCGCCGGCCGGAGAGCGACCGTCACCGTCGCAGCCACCGGAACCTCGCGGGCTTTCGCTCCCGCCGGCTCGTAGTCGACCTCGTGCACGACACGGACAAGGCCCCAACCCTCGGCCTGGAGCTGCGCCAACAGGCGGATCGCAGCGTCGATCGTGTCCGGTGCGTCTATCCGCGTCTTCGCCACCAGCGCACCCCCTCCGCCTGGCGTGGACGGTCACCATCCCGGGTCCTCCGACCATCCGCCAACACCCGAAGGCAACCCTCCGACCACCCCACCTGCGCGCATATGCGACGCTGCGGAGAAAAATGTTGATGGAGCGGGTCAGGATTAGAAGCTTCGGCTAGCTCGACCATGCCCCCCCGTTGCCTGTCACACAGCGCTGACCAGCGTGTTCGACGCCGGCAGACGGTGCGAGCTAGCAGGTTGAGGTCAGGTTCGGGGTGTGATCAACGTCGGTGCACCCACGGCGACAGCGGCGGCGGGCGTGGCGGGTGGGGATACCGGGTGCTGGTCGGCTTGTGCTTGCCGGTACACGGTACGTACAGCGGAGATCAGCGCGGCGATTTTCGATTGGTCTCGTGGTGGTACTGCCTGGCGGTACAGCGTTTCGGCGGCGCCGATGCCGAGCGCGATGTAGGCGAGCCGTGGGTTGGTGTGCGCGCCGCTCGCCGCTTGGGCTGCGGCGGCAGCGCCGGACACTCGGATGAATCGCCAGAGCTGGGTGAGTAGGCGCATCACGGTTGCTCCTCGTGGGTGGAGCGTGGCGAGGTCAGCTGGCGGTGTGGGTGGTTGACGTGTCGGTCGTGGTGGCGGCTGGTGTGGCGCTCGCCGCCGTGTCGGTCGCCGTCGTGTCTGCTGCTGCGGTAGTCGTGTCGGCAGGTGTTGCCGCGCTGGTCGCTGCGGTTGACGTGTCGGTCGCTGCCGAGCCCGTGGCGGCCGTGTCAGCCGCCGTGGACGTCGTTGGCGACGACACCGCAGCGGTCGTCGCAGCGGACGTCTCGGTGGCGCTGGGCGTGGTCTCAGGGGTGAGCGCCAGGTCGATCGACGCGACCGGTCCGGCACCGACGTTGACGGTGGCGTGACCGATGATCGTCGCTCCGGACTTCGTGGTCGCTGTCGCGGTGATCGACGCGACGCCGGTCGCTCCGGTCGGCACGAACCGGGCGGTCAGCCCGTCGGTGGTTGTCGAGCCGGACAGCACCGCGGTGTTGTCGCACGTCCAGACCGCCGAAACGACGGGGTCGTCGGTGACCGGGTTGCCGAGAGCGTCGCGCTCGGCGCCGAACGACGCGGTGAGCGGGGTGGTGTCGGTGTCGGCGATCGTGAGGACGGTGGTCATGATGTCGGTCTCCTGGGTGAGCACGAGTTGGACTGTGGCGGGGAGGGCCGGCGGCCCGCAGACGGTTGGGGTGACGACGAGGACGTCGGCAACGTCGGCGTCCCACCAGTGCCACCAGCGGTGTTCAGCCATGTGGGCCTCCGACGGTCACCGCGCCGCCGCCCGCAGGGCGCAGACAGCTCATGTTGACATCCACGATACCGGAATGTGGGTACATGCTGGTGAACCGCTGGGTACATGTTCGAGTCACGACGGCGGCCGGCCTGCTCGGGCGGCGGCTTCACCGGCGAGCTGGGCTTGGCGGCCGACGACGAACATCGCTCGGTCGTGGGGGTGGCCGGCGTCTTTCCACCGTGCCCAGGCGGTCCGGCACGCGTTGCACAGGCCGCCGCGTATCCGGTCGTCCGCGACACCGGTGACGGTGTGGTGGCAGCAGAGGCATTCGGCGACGGTGGTTTCGCGGCCACGGCGTCCGTCGGTGATGTGTTGGATGAGCTGGTGGGCGCGGCTAGCGGTGGTGGCTTCGCGGGCGATCGCGGTGAGGCTCCGGCGGATCTGTGTGATCGCGGTTTGCTGGGGGTCGCGGTCGGGACGCCAGTCGCCGTCGACGGTGGCGACAGCGGTCGTTTCGGTTGGGCGGCTGACGTCGCCGCCGTGGCCGCCTGGGCTGCCGGTCGACGGCGGATACCCGTCGTGGCCTTGGGTGAGTGTGCTTCGCCGGGCGAGTTCGCGGATCGTGGTGTCGTCGAGCTGGCGGAGGACGTCGATGGCGTGGTCCCGGAGGCGCATCAGCTCGTCGGCTCGAACTCGGGTCATCGGTGTGCCTTTCGGGTCGGGCGGCGGGACGCGGTCTGCTGCCGGTAGTGGTGCTCGTCCGCACATTTTTTGCAGCGCCCGTCGAGATATTCGGGGCGCTGGCATCCGTCGGTCGAGCACGACACCGGATCGGGGTTCGGGGTGTAGCGGCTGCGGTCGTAGCCGTGGCGGCTACGCCATTTCGAGCAGCCGAGGCACCGGCCGCCGTTGCCTGGGGCGGCGGGCTTGTCGCAGACGATGCACGGGACGCCGGTCATAGCACCACGAGCCCGGGGCCTTCGTGCGCTGCGACGGCCGCCGCCGCTAGGCGCAGTTTGGTGGGGCTGGTGGTCCGGCCGGCGAGATCGGCGAGGAGCATCGCTGCGGTCGCGGTGATCTCGCACGGCGTTTCGGCCACCAGCTCGAGCGCGGTGTTGAACCCCTCGGCGGTTTGGTCGGCGAGGGCGGTGACGAGGGCGATCGCAAGTCGGGCTGCTCGGGGTGTGGTCGCGACGGTCATTGTGCCGTCCTTGTGGTGGGGTGTGGGCGACTGCGGCGTGCCCATGGGCCGATGTCGGGTGGTTCGATGATCGCGGCTGGTGGCGGCTGGGTTGGTGGGGGTTGCAGGTAGTCCCGCCAGCGTTCGTCGGGTCCGAAGAATGTTGATCCGTGGAGGATGTGCTCGGGGTTGCGGCCGCGCATCGCTGCGGCGAAGTGCTCGACGGCGGTGTGGAGTTCTTCGGCGGTGGCTCCGGTTTTGCGTCGGGCGGTGTAGGCGCGGAGCGCGGCTTTGCGGGCGATGCGCCGCGGGTAGCTGGCCCAGGCTGCGTCGAAGTCGGCCTCGTAGGGCGCCGTCGTGGTCTGGCTGCGCTGTCGGCCAGCCGTGAGGCTGGCCACGGTCGGGTGCTCTGGCTCGTGGGCAGAGACACTTCTGAGCGCGCGAGTGTGTTTGTTTTTGTCGGAGACGGAGACGGAGACGGAGACGGAGTCGGCGCGCGCGCGCCCGCGGAGGGTATCCGGTACCCTATCCGGTACCCTATCCGATACCCTATCCGATACCCTATCCACCAGGGGTTTTGTCTGTTCGGAGCGCAGTCGCGCAATTTCGTCGTCGAGCGCGCGCCGAACGCGCGGCGATGTGACCGTTTCGATCAGGGCGAGCGCGAGGTCGCGGGTCTTCGGGGTTCGCCAGACCCCGTCGTTGCGGAGGAACGAGCGGACGAGGACCTCTTCGGTGTCGACGTCGACGACGACGTACCGGTGCGCTTCGAGTTCGGCGAGCGCCGTGTCGATGTCGGCGACAGTGGTGTTCGACGCCATCGCCGCCCACCGCTTCGGGGTGTAGGCGACGACCCCGCATAGCGATATGGTCGGCTGGCTGAACAGCAGCCAATAGACGCGTTGGGCGGCTGCGCTCATAGCGGTGAACTCGGGGTCGGTCCATATCGCTGTTTTGGCGCGGGCCTCAGTGCGTGCCATCGGCTGCTACCTTTCGCTGCGGTTGGCTGTCAGCACGGTTCGTCCCATCGTCCGACCCACGGCCAGATTTGCCCGCGGACCAGTTTGTCCGGCCAGTTGTTTTCGAGTCTGTCGCCACGCCAGCGCCCTACCCACAGGTCGCCTTGTTCGCCGTCTGGTTTGAGCCCGATGCCGATCTCAGGCCAGCGGAGGAACAGGCTGGATCCGTAGGGCCGCATTTCGCGCATCCCGGCGGATCCTTGCGGGGCGTGGTGTTCGATGACGAGCGCACATTGCCAGCGGGTGCGCCAGTCGTCGAGGACCCGGAGGACGGGTTCGGTGGCGTCTTCATGTGATTCGCCGTCTCGTCGGGTGAAGCACTGGTAGAGCGGGCCGAGGACGAGGAGCTGTGGGCGCCAGCGGGCAAGCTCCGTTTCGATCTCGGCTCGGTCTCGGCGGCTGCGGATGTTGAGGCCTCGGCGCATGAGGATGTGGAGGCGTTGCGGGTCGTAGTCGCTGCCGAGGTCTCGGCGGAGTTGGCTGACGATCCAGCTGCCGGTTTCGGCGATCGCAGCGCTGGGGTTTTCGGCGTCGATGACGAGAGCGCGGACGGGTGGTATGCGGGTGAATCGGAATGGGTGAACGCCTTGTGCTGCGCAGGCGGCGATCTGCCGGCTGATGGTGGATTTCCCGCGGCCTTCGGCGCCGACGAACATCACACGCCAGTCTCGGCGGATGAGGCCGGGGATGACCCAGGGGGCGACGGTGTCGGCGTTGGCGATGATGTCGTCGAGGGTCATGGCGCTTGGGCCGCCGACGGTGAGTGGGGAGTCGAGGGATGCGAGGTCGGCTGTGAGCTGGTCGAGGAGCGCTGCGGGGTCGCTGTTGGCGAGGTTGTCGAGCGTGGTGACGAGCGTGGTCTGCATTTGGCGTGCGAGCCGGTGGCGGAGGATGATCGCGACGTGTTCGGGGAGCGGTGGGAGGCCGCCGACGATCAGGTCGATGAGGGCGGGGTGGTCGACGGTGGGGTCTGTGCGGCGGAGGACGTCGAGGAGCGTGACCGGGTCGATTTTCTGGCCGGTGTGGTGGAGTTCGCTGATTGCTGCCCATATGGCGGTGTGCCGTGGGGCGTAAAAGTCGTCGGGTGTGAGAGCGGCGATGTAGTCGGGGATGCGGGCCGGGAACGCGAGGCAGCCGCCGATGAATGCGGCTTCGGTGTCGGGGTCGTGTGGTGGTCGTGTGGCGGGTCGGGCTGGGGCGACGGTGGTCACGGTTATTCGCCTCGGATGATGATGGTGAGGTGGTCGACGAGCTGCCCTGCCATCCGCATGTCGGATCGTGTCGGGGCGGCGTAGCGGATGCTGGTGATGTGTTGGCCGGTGTCGTCGGGGATGATGTTGGCGTCGACGAGGCCGTCGATGGCTGCTTTGGCTGCGGGTTCGTGGGCGCCGGGGTCTGCGAGCCGCCCGCGGGCTTGAGCGGGGCGGATTTCGATGGAGATGCGGTTGTGGTGGGGGATGGCGGCGTGGAGGGCTGTGATTTTGGTGTCTCGCCGCCAGCGGGCTGTTATGGCTGCTCGTGTCGCCCAGTGGCTGCGGCGCAGAGCGTTCGCTGTCCATAGGCGTCCTGGGATGACGAGGACGTGGACGCTGCCGGCTGGGGTGAGCGACGTGTCGTTCGGCTCGCCGGCTGGTGTCGCTGCGTGGGCTCGGGTGCGGCTCGGGCCGTTCACGGCAGCGCTCCGCTGTCCGGCTCGTGCGCTCCGGGAGCGGTCATCGCTGCCAGCACCCACTCGCGGGCTGCTGCGCCGTCTTCGAGTTCGCATGCGAGGTACAGGTGGACGTCGCTCCTGGCTTGTTCGGTCAGCGACCACCGTGTCGAACGCATAGCGCGGCGTGCTGCGGCCAGGTCGGCTTGCAACTCGCAGACCAGGCAGCACCGAGCCAGAGAGCCGTGCTGGCAGACCAGGCTCACGGGGGCTTCCTCCAGTCGGTTGAGCGCGTCGACCAGGTGGCCGGCGGCGCAGAGATAGTCCGGGCGCGTGGGGCGCTGATACGCGGGCAGGTCGTGGGCTTCGCACCAGGTCACGTCGCCGTCGTCGTCCCCGAGGACACACGGCTCGATGTCTCGGCCGCCGCGCAGTTGTGCGGCTGCCTCTGCAACGTCGAGCAGGAGCGCCAGGTCTGTCGGGGCGTTGGCGTCGCATCCCCCGCACCGGAACGTGACCGTGACGCTCACGACGCTTCCTTCGGCCTGGGCTCGCCGCGTTTCATTGTCCGGCGCTGGGCTGGGGTGGTGCCGCCCCACATGCCGTACCTCTCGTGGTTGCGTAGCGCGTAGTCGAGGCATTCGGCGGTGACAGGACAGCGGCCGCACACAGCCCGCGCTGCGGCATATGGGCTGCGGTCGTTGGCGGGGCCGGTGGGACACTCCGGGAAGAACACGGCGGAGTCGACGGCGCTGCAACGCGCACGCTCCATCCACGATGTGCTGGGCGCGCTCGATGCGGCCGGTGTGGGTTCGGTCACGGCGCTGGGTGCCTCGGCTCGGTGCACCGCCCGCGGTGCGCGTCGGCCACGTCGATCATGTCGGCGAGGGTGGCGCTCCACCCGTCGAGCAGGGTGGTCCAGCACTGGGGGCAGCGGATCTCGACGTGCTCGCTGTCGCCGCGGACAACCGGCTCGGCTGTCGCTGCCGCGTGGAGGGTTGGCGGTGTGCTGGGGGCGTCGACGATGCGGACCGAGCCGGATGGCATCACAGCGACAGTGGGAGCTGGCTGGTTGGTGGAGCGCCGGAAGCTCGCTGCGCACCGTTCGATCCAGGTCGCTGATTCGCTGCGGATAGCGGGGCTGGTCACGGTGTCTCCTGGCGGCGGCTTCCGACGGCGAGCTGCTGGCGGCACTGTGCGATGGCGGTGCGGGCCGCTGGCGCAGCGGTGCGCTGGCTGGCGCCGTCGAGCTGTTCGGCGAGCCGGTCGAGTGCTGCTCGGTGGCGTGCAAGGTCGGCGTGGTAGGCGCGTTGGAGCGCTGCGAGTCGGAGGCGTCCGAGGTCGAGTTGGACCGCGAGGGTCTGCCGGTCGTCGGCTGCGAGCATCGCTAGTTCCGGTCGTCGGGGCTGGCGAGCCGGACGGTTCCCACCCCGCTGTGAGCGTTGGCGATGTGGGTTTCGGCGCGTTGCGTGGCGGCGGCCTCGTTGCTGTGCCGTGCGATGTGGTCGCATTCGGTGCAGTCGACGGCGTACGGCGTTTTGCTGGTGTCGTCGCAGATGACGGCGACGACGGGCCCGGCAGCCGTCTCGACGGCTTCGGCGATGTCCGTGTCGTCCGCGGCCGGTCCGCTGCTGTCGGGTGTCTCGGTGAGCGATGCGAGGACGGTGATGGCGTCGGCTGAGAGAACATCGCGGTAGGCGGGATGCGACCGGAAATGGGCGACGTGGCGGCCAACCCGGCTGTTGTTGCCGGTGCGGACAGCGCTGACGATCTCGATGATGCTGTCGCCGAGAGCGAGCGCGTACAACACCCGGGCTGCCGCACCGGGGTTACGTGCGAGCCACGCGGGGACGCCGTCGAGCGACATGGTTTCCCCGACCCTGATGTCGTCGCCGAACCGCGTGAAGTGGCTGGCCTCGTCCCACGCGTCGCCGATGTCGACATTCATGGTGACGAACGGTGCGGCGTGCGCCATGGCGACACCAAGATCGAATCGGGCGGTCATGTGTTCGGCGAGCAGCCGGAGTTCGGCGGCGACGTCGATGGTCGGAGCGGGTTCGGCGACGCCCGCTGTGCCGCCCGGGCTTCCGCCGGCGGGAGCTGTGGGGCTCGCTGCGCTGGGCGTACCGTCGTCGGCAGGTGCGGCGGCAGGTGCGGCGGGGAGATGGTCGGCCGGCTGGGTGCAGACCGCTTCGGGTTCCGTTCCCCACGACGGCCGCATCCACGCGTGGCACGCCAGGTCGCTGTGCCCGTCGTATGCGTCGCGGTTTCGGAGCCACATCGTGTTGGCGATCTTCGGTGTCGCTGTCCACACGCTGGTTGGGGCGGTGTCGCGGATCACTCGAGCGCCGCTCTGTTCGAGCTCGTCGAGCTTCCGGTCGGCTGCGTCGATGTCTTTCTGCCGGCGTTTCGCTTCGTCGATCGTGTGCGTCGTCGGGGGGAGATGGCGAGAGCACCACGTTTTGATCGTGGCGGCGGGGAGGGACGCCATCGTGGCGGCGTCGTCGAGCGACAGGCTGCCGTCCGCCACCCACTGCTGCGCTTTCGGCGGGAGCTTGAGCAGCGCGACGCTTTTCGACACGGTGGGCTGCGACACCCCGCAGAGGACAGCGACATCGCGTTGGGTGGTGCCGGGAAGGTCGAGGAGTTGAGCGAACACGTGGGCGCGATCGACGGGGGTGATGTCCGCCCGGTGGAGGTTCTCGGCGACGAACGTCGCGAGGCGCTCTTCGTCGGTGACGTCCTCGCGGACAACGACAGGGACTTCGGCGATGCCGGCTGCCAGCGCGGCGGCGTGCCGGCGGTGGCCGGCGACGATGATCCACCCGGTGTTGCCGTCGCTGCGGACGACGATCGGTTGGATGACGCCGAGGCTGCGGATACTGGCGATGAGTCCGGTGAGGTCGCCGATGTCAGCGCGGGCGTTGTCGGGGTCCGGGGTGATCGAGTCGACCGGGATGGTGGTGAGTTCAGGCACGTCTAGTTCTCCTCGTCTTCGCTGGTCGTCAAGCCGGTCTCGTGGAGTTCGCCGTGGGCGACGGTGCCGGATTCGAGCCGGCCGCAGGTGATCCGGGTGTCTTCGGGGGCGAGGACCGCCTTCCACGTGGCGGCTCCGGCGACGATGCGGCAGCCGACCGCGAGGGTCGTCTGGCACGTAACGGCCAGGCCGCCGAGGATGCTCCAGCCGGCCTCGATGCTCTCGCCGGCCTCGATGCGCCCGCCGGCCTCGATGCCCCATCCGGCCTCGATGCCCCCGCCGGCCTTGATGCCCCCGCCGGCCTCGATGCCCCATCCGGCCTCGATGTACGTGCCGGCCTTGATGCTCTCGCCGGCCTCGATGCCCCCGCCGGCCTTGATGCGCGTGCCGGCCTCGATGCTCTCGCCGGCCTCGATGCCCCCGCCGGCCTTGATGCTCCATCCGGCCTCGATGCTCCAGCCGGCCTCGATGCCCCATCCGGCCTTGATGCCCCCGCCGGCCTTGATGCTCTCGCCGGCCTCGATGCCCCCGCCGGCCTTGATGCCCCCGCCGGCCTCGATGCTCTCGCTGGCCTTGATGCGCGTGCCGGCCTCGATGCCCCCGCCGGCCTTGATGCGCGTGCCGGGGAGAGCATCGATCGAGCCGCTGACCCGGACCGAACCAGCGAAGCGGACAGTTCCGAGGTCGCCGTCGACAACAAGATCGCAGTCGACACCAGCCTCGAAGTCGACCGAGCCAGAGTAGAGGCTGACAGTACCGTCGACGGTGAAATCGGCGGCGGTGAGAGTGATAGTGGTGAGTTCAGGCACAGAAGTCTCCATTCGTTGCGGATCGGATCGGCGGTGGGCTAGCGGATACCGGACGGCCCGCGGGAAGGCGCCGGAGCGTCTGTGGCGCCAGCGGTCGGATTCGCCGCCGGGCTGATCTCAGCGAGCCGCGTGGCGTCGACCGTGAGGTAGTGCTGCGTCCCTCTGGTGACATACGAGAGGCACACCTGGTCGCATCCAGTCAGGTGGATGTAGACGATGACAGCGACACCTTTGATGCCGGTAACGATGTCGGTGTAGGTCTCGCCGAGGATGACGTCCCTGGCGTCGGTAGCAACGGGGATGCGGCGCATGGTGCGGTTTTCGGACACGTGTGTCCCTTCGGTTAGAACGGCGCGTCGCCGTCGGCGGATACTGCGGGTGAGTGGGGCGGCTGGTGGGTGACGGCCGACTCCCCTCGGGCGCTCCTGGCCCAACGCTGCGAGGCCGCACGGATCGGGTGAACGGGTAGAGAGGCGGCGTGGTCGCCGTTCACTGCTTGCCTCGCCTGAGGACGAGGAGGGTGCTCAGGTTGCGGCGGGCGTGGACCTGGCGTCGGCCCGGCGGCTGGGGCCGCACGCCGGCCACGTGTTCGAGTCGGTCGACGAGGGTGAACCCGAGCGTGAACGCCGCGGTCAGCGTCCAGTGCGTGCCCGGCTGGAGCTGGCCGGACGACACGTAGTCTTGGCATTTCACGACTACGATCCCGCCGGCCCGCACGACTCGGTGCATCTCGCAGAGCCCTAGGTTGATGTCCTCTTGGACGCCATCTGGCGAGGCGGGAGCGCGGGTGAGCCCGAACCGGTCGTGCATGTCGGGCAGCCCGGTCGACTGGCGCCCCCCGACGCACACGTAGGGCGGGTCGAACGCTGCGGCGTCGAACTCGCCTTCCTCGTGGGGAAGGCGGCGGAAGTCGACCCCGTCGAGGGTGTACCGGTCGTGGATGACGAGGTCGTCGGGGCGCCAGCGTCCCCACCAGACGCCGCGCCCGTAGGTCGGGTCCAGGGTCCGCCAGTCCGAGCGGAGGTATCCGAGCCGGGCCACGTCCTCGATCATGTGGGCGTTTGTCGGCCACGCCGTCGCAGCGAGCACCGGGCCGGACACGGCCAGTCCTCCCCTGGCCGTGTCCTCGCACGGGCCGGCGTGGCAGTCGACGCTCATCGGTTCTCCTCCCCACCGCCCAGGAGCGGTTCGTGGGGGGCGCCCGGCACTGCCACGTCCGGGTCGTCCCAGCCGTCGTCGACAGCCTCGACGTCGAGCACGTCAACCTCGTTGACATCCAGGTTCTCGACCGTGGTGCCGTCAGCCACGACCCCGTCGAGCTGGAGGTCCGCCGCGACCTCGGTCGTGAGCGGCAGGAACGGCTTCATCTCCAGGATGCAGCTCTTACGGGCCATCGCGTCGAAGTCCGTCACCCACGGCCCCCGGTCGCGGCTCTTGGACCGCGAGCGGTGCGCGTCGACGCCAGCGCGGCCAAGGACAACGAAGTGGTGGCCACCGCCGACGAACCGGGCTACCCCGTACCAGCGGACCGGCGGCGACGTGACGTCCAGGTTCGGCTCGTGCGTCAAGTGCTCGTCGAGCCCGTAGGAAAACGAGAACACGTCGGCATCGCACACGGTGCGCGCTCCGATCGAGCGCAGCTTTTCGGACCGCCACGCCAGGTCGATGACCCCCTTGTAGCCGAGGACGAACTGCGCTTCCTGGCGCCCCGTCTTGGTGTTGCGGAACGGGACGAGGTAGGCGTGGCCCAACGGGCCGAACTGGAGTCCGAGCGACGATGCCAGCATCAGGCCGCCAAGCACCGTCGGCGGGTCGCACTCTGCGAGCTTCGGCGTCTGGCGCACGACTGTCACCAGGTTGCGGACCATGGCGGGCGCCATGCTCTTGAGGTGGCTGGGGAGCGCCCGTTCGACCTGGTGCTCCTGCCGCTCGATCAGCGTCACCAGCGGGGGGGGCTTGACCGCCTCGACGGCCGTCCCCGCTCGGGCCGCGACCCCCGGTTTCGCTCCACGGGCCTCGGTCATCGGTCCCCCTGTCGGCTTGATGTCCTCACCGCTGCTCCTTTCGTTCGGGGAACCGCACCACGCGGACCCCGTCCTTCCGAGGGCGCCAGGTCACTACGACCTGGCCGCCCAACGTCCCCGCTTCGGCCGACCCGAGCGCCGACATGGCCAGCGCCTTGATGCGGTCCGCGTCGCCGGCCATCGCCTTCTGCGCCGACATCGCCTGCTCCCGCTGGGCGAGCAGCCCGCTCCACTCTGGCCCCAGCTCCACGCACGACGTCGGCTCGCTCCACCCGTACCGGGAGCGCAGCGCCAACATCGACGACTCCGAACCATCCGGGTCGGGGGGGTCGTTGTCCTGCACCCGCCGCCAGAACGCTTCGGTCGCCTCGACCACCCTGGCTTCGAGCTCCGGGTCGCGTTTCATAACGAACAGGGCCAGGTGGCTGCCTCCGAACAGCACCGGGTAGCGCACCTCGGGGCGCCCGGTGACGGCCATCAGGACGGCGCCTTGGATCGCGTAATGGTCGGGCAGCCCGCTGTCCCACTCGGACTCAGCGAAGGCGTGGGCCGACTTCGCCTCTACGACGCAGTCGGGGCAGAGGCCGTCCGGCGAGCAGCCGAGCCACGGCCAGCGCGTCGAGCGAAGAAGCAGCCCGGTGGCCGGCGGCTCGTACCATCCGCGCTCGACGCCCTGGGCCACGATCAGCGGCTCCAGGAGCTGGCCCCACACCATCGCCTCGGACGGCTCCGAATCCGGGAGCAGCCCGGACAGCTCACACCACGCGGCGTAGGCCGAGGTCCATGGGCTCATGTGCATCGCTGCCGCTGCCACCGACGAGCCGATGCACTCCCGGCGGCGGATGAGCCACCGGTCGCGGGGCAGGTCGCGGCCCACAACGACGTACGGCTCGCTCACAGGTCGTAGTCCGGGTACAGGTGGCGGATGCGCGCGTTCGCCCGCTGGCAGTGCAGGCAGAGGCCGGCGATCTCCTCGTCGACGGACATCGGCATCCCGCATTCGGGGCACCGCTCCCACGGAGATTCAATCACGCCGGCTCCTCGAAGCGCCGCTGCGCCGTCCGGGCGGCCTCGAACATGAGGTCCAGGAGGGTGGCGGGTCCGAGCGCCCACGGGACGGCACCGACAACAGCGCCAGAAGTGGGCAGAGAAAAGGGGCCGTTCGGCCACCAGACCTTGGCCAAGAGCGGGTAGGCAGCCACCCGTGCGTCGTCGGCCCACAGGCCGGCGTCGGTGATGGCGTCCTCCGTCGACCTGACGAGCTTCGACAGGTCGGGCCGCGTGGATGGGACCACCTGGAGCTTCCGTGCGCTCGCCGGGCGCTTCATGGTGAAGACCATCCCGGCGAGGACCGGCCCGTCCAAGAGCGGGGGGCCGGCGGGGGCGGCAGCTTTGACCGCCTCGCGCCACGGCCTCACCTTGGCGCTTGACTCGACCATCACCCCGTTGCCGACGTGCCGCTTGGACCCCTGGGGTGCTGGCTCCCCGAGCACGGCGAACGCCCATCCCTGGGCGCTCAC
>JAEHJW020007846.1_pt1 | contig 45887 bp, 63 predicted proteins | sample 9271431 | NCBI WGS metagenome assembly JAEHJW02
CGCCGCCACAGACGCCGCCACAGACGCCGCCACAGACGCCGCCACCCGCGCCACAGACGCCGCCACAGACGCCGCCACCCGCGCCACCTACGCCGCCACAGACGCCGCCACAGACGCCGCCACAGACGCCGCCACCCGCGCCACAGACGCCGCCACAGACGCCGCCACCCGCGCCACCTACGCCGCCACCCGCGCCGCCACAGACGCCGCCACAGACGACGCCACCCGCGCCGCCACCTACGCCGCCACCCGCGCCGCCACAGACGCCGCCACCTACGCCGCCACCTACGCCGCCACAGACGCCGCCACAGACGCCGCCACCCGCGCCGCCACCCGCGCCGCCACAGACGCCGCGGATGCTTGTTTTACGCTTGCTGGGATGGGTGGTTATGGGTGCGCTAAACGGTGGAGGAATAATTATCAGGGCGGAAATATGTGGTCCTGGTATCCTGCGTACATCTCAGGCATGCGCGATGTGATTGGATTGGACTTACCGGAATACGAGAAATATCAGCCTTGGGAAGATGCCGCCCGCGAGGGTGGTTTCAGGGTGATGCACGAGGAATTCTGTATCATATCTGATTTTCCGGTGCATATTAAGGTAGATGAAAACAATCTACCGCATTGTGTAGATGGACCATCTCATCTATGGCGCGACGGCTGGGCACTATACCACTGGCACGGCCAAGCAGTCCCGGCCGAATGGGTAATGGTTCCAGGTTTTTTGACTGCAAAAATTGCCCTTGAACAAGAAAATATGGACTTGAGAGCGGCTGCGTGTGAAATCTTGGGGTGGGATAAAATTATCGATGAGCTGGGAGGAAAAACAATCGACAAAGATGAAGATGAATATGTGGGGGAATTATTGTCTGTAGATCTGCCTGATGCACCTGGAACACTATTTTTGCGTGCCAGATGCGGGACTGGGCGGATGGTCGTAATATCAGTCGTGGATAAAAAATGTAAGACCGCACTCGAGGCGAATCTGGGGTCCTATGGGTTGCCCATCGACCGGGCCTATTTACCAGAAGCACGCACCTAAAAGGGGATTGAAAATGTTGAAGATGAACAAAAGAGGAGCACAAGGAGATGTCATATTTTTGCGGGTTGAGAAGTTGCCCGAAAATATCAAACCCCATCAAATCGAGGATGGCAAGTACATCGTCGCGCACAGCGAAACCGGCCATCATCACGTTATCGAAGCGTCTGAAACGGTGAGATTCTACACTACAGATGACCCACTAGTATCGTACCTCGAAGTGATTGAGGCGACCGAAGAGGCAGAGACCGTACTTGAGCATTTGAGGTCTTATCACACCCACGAAGCCTGGTGTTTCGGGCCGGGGATTTATGAGTTTCGCAGACAGAAAGAGGCGTCCAGTCGGCCCGAGGGCTGGCAAGTCGCCAGAGACTAATGCTGTGCGCTCCGCCCGCTTTACCGGGCGGAGTATCATTTTTCTCCCACAAAATCTTCAACCCCACGACCGCGAGAATCCCCTCGCTTTAGCCATGGGGAGGTTTAGACGTGGATAAATTCGCGTGGTTCGAGATCGGGCCTGAACGCACGAGGATGATGGCGATGAATAATGGAAATTTGATATTGATTAGAGGGTTGCCGGGGTCTGGAAAAACGACAATAGCCAATAAACTTTTGGACGAAATTGGAAACAGTTTCCACGTTGAGGCCGACATGTTTTTCATGAGAGAAACCGGAAAATATGAGTTTGATAAAGAAAAACTCAAAGACGCGCATAAGTGGTGTTTTGATATGGCCTGTTTCGCGCTTCGCGGAGAAAGAACCGTGATCGTCAGCAACACTTTTGTAATGAAGTGGGAAATGGAGCCTTACATCAATTTTGCGGTAGCATCAGGAATGCCATTTAAGATCATAACGGCAACAGGAAGTTACCAGAGCGTTCACAATGTCCCGAGCGAAACTATTGAGCGCATGAAAGCAAGATGGGAGGATTTTTGATTAAGAGTTGAATACCAGCAAAATTAATCAGAACCGCGTGGGATTGCGGCTAAGTGCTTGCTTTTTCTTTCTGGGTGGGGCTATAGGTGTCTCACCAACCAAAGAGGACGACAAAATGAAATTCGAGATCAAAAGACGATTCACGGGTGCAGTTAAATTTACCGCTGAAATTGAAGCCCAAGAGGATGCTCCTGCCTCGGTCAAACTGCGCTTGGCTGTCTTATGGGCCATTGAAAATAAGGTTGATCTGCGCGGCAGCAACCTGAGCGGCAGCGACCTGAGCAACTGCAACCTGCGCGGCAGCGACCTGCGCGACTGCTACCTGAGCAACTGCAACCTGCGCGGCAGCGACCTGCGCGACTGCTACCTGAGCGGCAGCGACCTGCGCGGCAGCGACCTGCGCGGCAGCAACCTGAGCAGCAGCGACCTGCGCGACTGCGACCTGAGCGACTGCAACCTGCGCGGCAGCGACCTGAGCGACTGCGACCTGAGCGACTGCAACCTGCGCGGCAGCGACCTGCGCGGCAGCAACCTGAGCGGCAGCAACCTGAGCGGCAGCGACCTGAGCAACTGCAACCTGCGGGTATTACAGACCGATATCTGGACCGTGTACGTACAAAAGGACACCATCCGTATTGGGTGTCAATACCACTCAATCTCAGATTGGGGCCAGTTTACAGACGGCCAAATTGCGAATATGCATGGGCGCGCGCTTATCTGGTGGAAGATATGGAAGGACATCATTTTCGCCATTCACGCAACGATTTAACCAAATGCCCTTCGGGGCCGAACGACCAAGGAGAAAATCATGGAACTGAAACTCACACCCGAAGAAGTGGGCAAGATCGTACTGGCCTGGGCCAATTCCAAGCATCAGAGAAATACCAAACTTTCGACAGATGGGCAAACAGCGTGGAAGCGACCCACGACAAAGTGCCAAGGTCGTTCGCTGAGTTAAGCTTGTTTGTCGATAGCTTCCAAACTGGCGACGTACTTTGCAATCATATGATCCCCTACGGGATCATCGCCGGACCCAATGGGCATCCAGTCGGTGTATGACCGATAAGACCACCACATGAAAGCCACGGGGACACGCGGCACCATGTCCGCTCCATTTCGATATGCGGTCATAGGTACTTTGAAATCTGCCAGTAATTGCCTGAGGGCAGCATATCCTGGGCGCGGGCATCCGAATGTCACCAGTTCTAGGACTGCCATGTTGTTGAGCACCATCAACGCGGTTAGAAGGACAGCGTGAGCGCCCCCGAGGCTATGTCCCGTGATGCGTAGTGGGCGTTTTATGTTTGCCTTGACCCACGAAAATACAGCAGGAATGCCCGTGAAAAAGCCACTTTCCACCTTACCCAACCCCGCGACATATACCGGTAATGCCTGAAAATCCCGGATCCAGTCTTGCTCGTTGGCAGATCCACGGAACACAATGGTATCTCCGATGACAGCAAATACCACGCCATCAATCTGTTGGTGCTCCAGAAGAGAAGGGCCGTAGATAGCCTGACAAAGACGTGCGAGTTGCAGATGGGTTGGGGCGGACATAAGTTGTAACTCCTATTGTAACCACGCGGCTTGGACGGGTAAAACTGCGCCTATTGCGATGACTTCTCCCGCTGATGTTGGAGAGCGTACCGTTGCAGAATATGTGTTCCCATTTATGCCTGCCGTAACCATTTGCTCAATGACATTTCCGACCGTTTGTGCGCTTCCCACGGGCATAGTTCCAGTGTTCGGGTCTGGTGTGCCTGACAGTTGCGTGAGCACGAATGTAGGCGATCCAGAGAGCGATACGCCCGCAGGCAGATCAAACTCGAATGATAGCAGCCGTGTTTCGGTGGGGTCTTTTGGCGGAAAGTATTTCACGATATGTAGAACCTCCGACGATTGTCTCGAATGGTGAAGCGCGGGTTTTGTACATACTGCCCACTGAGCGCCAATGTGCCTGAGGAGACGGCATTTGCCACGGAAGCCCCGTTCAGTTGCACAATAAGCGACATGGAGGCGGCACCTGTTGCCTGCGCGATGACCTCAGAAGAAAGCGGGATTTGAAGGGCCAATACTCCAGAGCCAGAGGCATTGACCACAGATGCACCAGTCAGCGGCACCAGATTGATAAGGTTGCCTGTGCCTGAACTTATCGCTAAGGAGGCGGAGGATAGCGCAATCTCTTGCGTAAGTGTACCTGTACCTGTACTGGCTGCCGTTCCTGACCCAGATAACGCGCCAGAAATTGTAAGCGCACCGGAACTCACGGCGGTAGCAATAGCGGATGAGGACAGAGCGATGGACAATGAGAGGCTTCCCGTCCCTGTCCCCGTGGCTGTTCCTGAACTTTGGAGGGGGATAGATAATTGCAGATTGCCCGAACTTGTGGCCGTTGCCGTTGCGGTGGATGCCAATGCGATTGCTTGAGAAAGCGTGCCTGATCCGGTTGAGGTGGCAATAGAAGCCGAAGAGATGGGTACCGCGACAGATAGGCTCGCCGCGCTGGTTACATTTGCCGTTGCGGTGGATGCAAGGGCTACCCCACCACTACTCGCCACAGGGAAGAAAAGGGTGCGCTGTTTTGGTCTGATTAACTGGTTTCTGTTCTGGTGCAGAGACAGAATTTCAGTGGCACTTAATGCTCTATTCCATGCAGCGGAAATCTGGATATTTGCTGCCAAGAACCGGCTAGACGTATTCCCTGATTCGGACCCGATGGAAATCTTGCTTGCAGAAGTAATGCCGAAGTTTCCGGTGTAATTAGCGCTTCCTGAGGACGTAAATATACCATCGATATATGTAACTGGCTGCCCACCATTTACAGGCCCATATACCCCAATAAAATCATGATAATTTCCATCTATAGCCGTGGAGTTACTATTTGCATAGCCCTGATTGGTACCGTTATACGTTTCAATGGTGAATATACCATTTGACTGCGCTCCTGATCCACCATCAAAGTTCGCCACCATCTGAATCTGTTGGTAAGGCGACGTTTGCGGGTCAACCATTACACCTATCATAACTCCATAGGTAGCACCCGAAACTGGATTGCATCGGGAGTAAAGAGTAACTTCTCCAGAGCCATTTCCCCCGGAGCCAACCACAGGATTGAACGACCATTCCGCCGTACGAGTAGTGCCGTTTGCTACAATCGCTCGTCCTTCTGGTGTGATTGTTTGGGTATTGTTTGAGTATGTGGTGGCGTACTGACCACTCACCAGATCAATGGGAATACCTCCTACAACGAGGAAGCATAGGTCTTTTGTTATCCCATTAGCCCAATTAACGTCAACCGGAAAGTCCGGGTTGAAATTAGCCCGGATGGTACGTTTTGGGATATATATCATTCCCATTCCAACTTACCCGCCAATTTCAAAGGGGATTGGTCCAAATGCGCCTGTTGCAGTTAAATACACTACAGCCACCAGTTCGCCATCACCATTTGCGGGCCACGCTCCGGCAACAGTGTCGTAGTATTGGAAAAATACGTTTATGGCACCAGCAGGCGTAGCAGTGCTCACACTCCCACTAATTGAGCAATGTGCTCCGATTGCAATGTTGGATATTTGCGCCGTTCCGCTGGCGACTGCACCATTTGCGAGACTATTGCCACTTGTGCTCGGTACAAGGTTAAGAGCCGTAATGTAGTTAGGTTCACCAGAAGTTGTGGCAGCCAAGTTCCACGGCTCCCCATTGATGGTTACGGTATCCGATGCGGCAAACGCCACACCGGTCTCATTTTGAATCTGCAATCTCCATTCGCTTGATAACATAATGCTCTTACCCTTTCAGCCAGTTGCCGCGTGCAATAGCAATATCCTTCGGAGTGACTGATGTACCGACCCCCCAGAGAATTTCTGCACGAGAGCCGAGCCGTGTTGTTATTGCCGATATGGATGCGGTAGTCAGAATCCCGTCAGTGACAGCAGAGTTGAGCAATGGTATCATAGTTGACACAGAGACCATCGGATCACCAGCACGGAATGCCGCGATCCTACCCAACCATTTAGCCTGTACACCAGCAGCCAATGCTGTTCCTGATGTGTTGAGGCCAGAGACAACCAAATCGTCCATTGGGATCAACAATGCGTCCCAATCTCCACGGCTCAATGCAATGTGTGTAACTGTTCCACTTCCTGCACCTGTGCGTGCGTTTAGCAGCCCCGCTTGAGCAATATCACTGGTTAGATAATTAGCATATCCAAGTTTCATTGGATCAGTGGTTAGTTCACTGGTCAATCCCGGTATTTGTGTCGATGTAAGCATCACAACTCCCTATATTTGCGAAGGTATTTCCGTTCAACCGAAACGAGTGCGCCATCTGGGGTTTTGATTTCCAGTTTCTCTGCGTTCACGTATTCCACTACCAAACCAGCAGGGAGAAAGCGCACAAGTTCGTCCCCTCCACCCAGACAAACCCCGACACACTCCTCAACCACTACGAGTTTGTCCGGCGGGGTGATCTGGGTAGCCATTAGTCGAGGGTAATAGTCAACGAGGAAGCGGCGAAACTCGGTGTGGCCCCGGAGTTGATCGTCTGGCTTGTAGTCAAAGAACCATACCAGAGAGGGTTCCCACCTGTTGCCGCATCATAGAATTGAAACGCAACGACAGTCCCCCACGATGCGGAGCAGCGGGGGAATCTAGCGGGCACAGCCAACGTCAACACATCCGTGGCAATCGTGAAATTCGTTGTATTGCAGGCAATCGCAACCCGAGCATACCCCCCACCAGATACTTCCGTGCCCGCAGTGGCAGACGTAGGAACAGTGGTGCAAAGAGCCAAGTAAACTGTTGAGAGTTTTGCGATAGGCGTCGCTGGATCTTGGAACATATAGGCCAAGAGATCTTCGGATAAGTATTGTGAGGTTGCAGCCATGAGAGCGTACTCCTAGGGTTTAACAGAGAGGGTTGAGGTGGGCGTACTTCCAGCGGTAGTATTAACCTTGTTGGTCAGCACATCTAAAGGGGCAGCCGGATTTGCCAGATTGCCACCTGGCAGACACAACGCCATGATCCCGCTGACTACATCGGGATTACGAACAATAGTGTCATACGGTGTGAAACAGACCCCTGTAACCGCAGTTTTAAGGGCGTTATCAGAGGCTGCACGAGCATCAACCAAGGCAGACTGGCCAGCAGCAGAATATGCTTGGCTGAAACTCGCACAAGCCCCAAGAAACGGCAAACACAATAGTAATACAGCAGATTTCACGATCACCTCCTATATGCGGCAACGTGCGCCGAGGTTGAGTTGTGGTGCATTCGGGTCAGATGGGATGTCCTCGGGCGTAACCGTTGGATCAGCAGCCGTGAAGTGGCACTCAGGGATTGCAGTTAAGGCCAGTGCGATCCCGAGAATGAGCCAGATCATGCCGTCGTTTCCTGTACCGGCTCAACAGGTTTGGGAGCCGCTTGCACTTGAGCAGGTTTATCATTCCCACGCGACACCAAGTAATGAATCCCTACGGCTAGAACCGTCTGGAAGGCCAGTGCGATCTCGTCAGGGACTTTGATGCCCGCAGACGTAACAAGCCATACGCCGATGATCGTACAGGCCCCCACGAACGCATGGAGACTGCTGGAGGCGCTAACTGTGGTTTTGTTCATGTTGAATGATCTCCACGTCAGAAAATTTATATCCTTTTTTGTCTTTACCGATATGCAACTTTCGCGGTGGTGTTGGTAGCATCAAGAGTTATCGCCATTATGCTGCTAACCAGCGTGGCATATCTTTTCTGATTCGGTAAATTGATACCCGGCAATGAGATATCTTTGCGCCAAATGCAGCGGATACGGCAAATTATGTATACCGGCGTTTTCTCCTATATGGTGCTCCGGGCATAAACATCGGCCATTAACCAATGCGTTGTCCACGAACGCATAAACATCACCATTTGTAAAAAACGCATCCCAGTCAAACTCCTGCGCCTCAACACCATACATCCCGGCCATACAATCCCTCTTTACTAGCCTAAAATCAATGCCGTTGGCGAGGCTTCTCTCTATAGGATGGTGGTGAACTTGAACCGGCTTTCCTGTTTCCTGCGCCGTCCTCCCACAAATCCAACAGCGTCCACCGTCCCGCGCAATCAACTGTTCTCGCGTCTTGCGGAATAACTCAGTCGTTACTCGTGGATCATGTGCTGGAATGTTCACGTCCACACTCAACGTTTCTTTTTCCTCATGTACTTGATCGACGCTCAAAATAACCCCCTGATAGCAAAAGCCAACACGCAACAAATCCCGACCGGAATACCGAATACGAGCCACGGGTGATCCTCGATGTTCCGATCTACGAAGGGGGCTACGAACAGGCCGACCCCAAACGAGATCAGGACCAGGTCAGTCAAAGCAGGAAGGACAAAATTGGTTTCCACGTATCTCCATCTCCCGGTCGTATTCGGTTACACAATCCGCATCACAAAACAGCCCACCATGAGGCAACGGCTCCGTGCAGTAGTGACAATGGCCAGTCGAAATGAGCGCCTTTATGCGCCTACTCTGGGCGTGGTGCCGAGCCATTTCTTCCTGGTGCGTTGCGCGGTCGGAATCGTCCATTACACAGTCTCGACGGGAGATAGAAACAGACGACGCTCACGTTCTCGCCGGGATAGCAAGCCTGTTGATGGGCGCTCTGCCACAATATCCCACCTTGAGAACTGATCTGCAGCATCTTCATAGTCCCCGCGATTCAGCAAGAACAGCAGGGTCGAGCGTTGTAGGTTCCCTACCCCGAGATTGAATGTGAAATCCACCAGCGCATCAAACTGGTTTTGATTGAGGGCGGTGCTGACAAGCGAGTTAACGCCCTGCACGGCCTCCTGAGCATCGTCCGAGAGCCATTGAAACGCCTGGTCACGAGTGCAGACATCCCCTTCATTGACCCCTGACGTATGCCCGAATCCAATCGTCCAGACGCCGCCCTGATCCTGATACGCGGTTAGAACTGGATTCCCACCGGGCGCTTCGTTGTCGGCGATGAATGCAATTCCGTTTTGAGACAGGGTTAAATTACTCATCTCGATCCCTTTCTTCTGAAATAACCCACAAGGCGAAAATAATAATCAGCGTACAAACGCCGAAGAAGTAGGCGAAAAACAAATCCACGTTCATCACGGCACCTTCGTACTGTGAAACGTTGCCCAAACCATTGCGCATCCAGCCGAAACCCCAACGAGCCATTTCATGGCTGATAATGCCCCCTTACCGGTCTGGAAGGCCCTCAACAACTCATCTGTCTGTGCTGCCTGCGCTTCGGCATGGGCATCAATGTATCGTGCGATGATACGAAACTCAGGGGAGAGTTTTTCGATTTCATCCCTCATTTCCTCAAGCCTGTTTTGCTGAAAGTCCGTCATTTGAGTTTACCTGATGATGGGTTATTGGGGAATCCCTTCGGAAATCTGCGCAATCCGGGCCGTTGACGCAAGGATGCCGGGACCGGGGGGGGTTGCAGTCGTCGCGGTTGCCAGCCACGCAAGCCCTTGCTGCACGCTGACCAGATTGGGGTCAATCGTGTGGTTCAGTTGTACCGCCAGTTCGTAAGTCGCCCAAAATTCCATCACGTCTGGATCGGTGCTTTTCTTGATCGCGATGCGTTCTGTCGGAGTGAAAGCGAGGTAGAACTGCATCGGGGTGAGAGTCGGATATTTGACGGGTGGTGTGACGGGCGCTACCACAGCGGGATTCGTCCAGACGCCTCCCGCCAACGTCGCTCCATTCAAAGTGCCATCCGGTACAGTGATAAATTCAGCCGCAATGGTTGGATAAAAAATCGTTGTTGGATTTGTGGTCGTTACATCAACAGCGATGTTGTTTACATTTCTTGCATAGGTTGTCATTTTTTTCCCTTACCATTCAACCACACAATAACCGGGACCACCAGCCCCGCCGGTGCCATGTCCCCCTGCGCCGCCGCCGCCGCCTACGCCGCCAACGCCACCACCTAAGCCGCCATAGCCGCCGCCGCCGCCAACGCCGCCATTCCCGCCATAAGTTCCTCCGCCACCCCCTGCGCCGATTCCACCTACTAGACCAAATGTTGTATTGGTAAATCCACCGCCTCCGCCAAAAAAACAATCAAACGGGAATCGTGAATAATTTGTTGTCCCGCTATTGCCGTTTTGCCCGGCCGCTGCGCACACCCCTAGGATGTTTGGCGCGCCATAACCTAAAATAGGTTTATCTGAAAGACCGAATGGACTACCGCCTGATCCTACGTTTGAACCCGTATTCCCGCCAACACCCCCTCCTACCCCACCGCCGCCTGAATATCCATCCCCGCCATTGCCAAGCTGCGATCCCGCAGCCCCGCCGCTGCCATATCCCCCTGCGCCGCTGACGCCGCCTGTGGCCTGAAAGCTACCGCCCACGCCGGTGCCTGCTGGGCCGCCTCCTGCTGCGCCGCCTGTTGCGCTTATTAAAGTGCTAAATGAGGTTGTCCCACCGCCAGTTGGTGCCCCTCCACCCGCACCACCCGCGCCGATAGTCACTGTGTATGCAGCCAAAGGGGCGACGGTAAAAGTCCCGATAGCGAAACCGCCGCCTGCCCCTCCTGAGCCTGTGCCAAGGTTGCTTCCACGCCGGGCAGAACCGAAGACCCTGACTCCTGAGCCTGGGCCAAAGTTGCCTCCACCCCCGCCAGCACCGATGACCCTGACACGTATGCTCGTCACACCTGCCGGAACAGTAAATGTTCCAGATGCCCCGAATTGCTGATAATTTCCTGTTCCGAATGAACCAAGATACCCCGCTCCGGGATTGGCATTCGCTCCACTCCCAAGCGCGCCATGCACAAAATCGCTTAAATATGCCATTACTCAATCCTCCAATCGTTTGATGCATTAAACCAAAGCCGGAAAACCTCTCCGCCGACGTTGCAAATCAAATCCGCCGCTGATCCCATAATCGTGTGTCCGTTGTGCGCCACCGTCAGGTTATTGGTCGCCCATGTTCCCGCCGCGTCGATGAATTCGACATTGTTTCCGAGGCCAGGAGATGCTGGTAAAGTCAGCGTGATCGCGCCTGTAGAGGTGTCTACCAGATAGATTCCAGTCCCGACTACTTGTGATGAATTGATATATAAAGGGGCCAGCGCTGTAAAAACAGGGCCACCGTCCTGAACTGTGCCGCTGGTATCTGCGAATGTTGCCAGATGACCGACAGTGATCCCCCTGCTCATCTGCACACCAGCTACGGTGCCTGTATTACTCGATGCGTTAGCCATTGCCGCAGTGCCGATGGCTGTCATGGTTAAATGCAAGCTCGTCCCATCGAAGCGGGCGGACACAATGTTATTTGCAATCAACTCACCGCCAGATAAAGTGATTGGGCCGGACGGGCTATCCTTCAGAAGCGGGAATGTACCAAAAGCATTTACTGTAACTGATGTTGCGCCCGTGTTTGTTTGCGATGCTCCCACGCGCCAACTAATATCCGTTCCAATTGCAAAGGTTATGATCGGCCCTGAAACTATTTGCGCATTGCCTTTTCCGGTACTTGTTCCACACCAATAAACTTCCGCCTGCGGGCTTGATGTTGCCCATACCGCAGTCGTTGCTGTTCCTGTTGTTGTGCATACCCACAACAGCGAATGCGACGTGTCCCAAAGCAGCGATGAAGCCAGCGCACCATTGGTCGCGGCGACTCCCGCGACATTCCCATTCGGGTTTCCTGCATAAGTGAGTCCGTAGGACAGATACAACCAGCCTGCGCCGCCAGTATCCGGGTCTGTGGCGTTGTTCTCCGCTGTCGAGAGCCACCACGATCCGCCAGCCGCACTGGTCAGGATCGTCCCTTTTGGATAGCCCCCAATGGCTGCGGAGAAAGTCGCATCGTAGATCACGGGAGCGCCGGCATTCCCCCACTGAATCCACGCGGTGATCTCGTTCAAGATGCCGTTCATGTCCTGCCCAAAGGGCGGTCTTCCGCCGCTGCCTTCGGAAATGAATGTCAATGGAGGAAATCCATCTGTCAGTGAAGCCGCACCAGGGGTAACCGAAATCTGGGACGCTACCGGAATCTGACGGATGTATCCCGAACGCGCGCCGTGGGCGAACGGGATCTGGAACTTTGCCGGAATCTGAGAACTTTGCATGGTTGGCCTATATTTGGACTACGGTATAAGAAACGCCGAGGGGCTTTGGCAATATCCCGCTATTGATGATTGCCAGATCGACGGGAGACAATGCGAAATTGAATGTGTAGGTCATCGTCATGTTTCCCCCATCTGTACACCACGCGCCACCGCGCCCAGCCCAGATGTAGTTCAGGATCGCGTTGATGGTCGTGATCGAGCAGTTGCACACATTCGCGATGCCTTTTGCGAGCACCAGCAAGCGGAAGGCGGGGTCTGATAAAGCGACGGTTCCTTTGTCTAAATTTCCCGAGAAAAAAGGCGATTGGTTGAAAGGGTCGGCTGAGACCGTTCCCGCTTCTTCAAACCCGAAAAATTTTTGAGTGGGGTTCAGGTACCGATCCACCCCGACAATCGCGCCCCAGATATCCAGCCCGAATCCCTGGGCGGTGAGCACGTTCCACACGTAGTCATAAAAGTTTTCGATGTCGTTGGTGGGGTCAATGTTTTCCGCAATGCTGGCCAACAGTGCGAGTGTCACCGGATCGTTGGCGTATTGACTGATGAGCGTCTGGTTCCAGTCGAAGGCCGGATTCCCGATACTGGATATCCCAACCTGAAATTGCCCGATTCCTGACATTACGGGATCACCCTCACGTTGTAGGTGGTCGAGGTAGGCGTTGCCGCGACTATTGCCGTCACTACGACCGTTACCGTGCCGGCTGCCGAGATATAGCCGGACCAGGCAATCCCAGCGCCTGGATTTGCGGATGGCGTGACCACCACAGCCATGCTGGTCGTGGCTCCGGTAATCGCCACTGTGCCCGTTGCAGCGGCCCCGGCTGCCAAAGCGGCCCCGCCGATGGCGGCAGAGGTTCCGGACAGGTTAGGGACAATCCCGAGAGCGGTTTGCGCAGCGGATAACGTCGCCGCTCCCGTTCCCCCGTTGGCAATCGCGGTAATCCCGGTTATGTTCGCCGCCGTCCCGGTGGTGTTTTGATTCCAGGTCGGAACCGTTCCTGTCAAACCGGAGTAAGGAACGCTTCCCGCTGATCCGGTAGTGTTCTGATTAAGGATAGGAACATCAGCCGCCAGAATGGCTGACATGACCGCATTTGTCCCGTTGCCACGAAGGTAATATCCGGAGGTGATCCCGGTTAGATTGTTGATCGCGCCTTGGGCGGTAATCGCTGCGGTGCCCCCGAGGTCTATCGGCAGACCCGCTGCGTTGTAGTCCAGTTTGTTGGCAAAGTAACTGTTCCATTGCGCCGCGCTCGGCACTTGACCGTAGAGCAGATTCGGGCTGGACTGCGGGCCAGCAAAGGCCAGATCGATGCACAGCAGGAAAAGAATCAGAGCACGCATGGATAACCCTCAAGAAATTAGGACGACGATGTTGCCGCTGGCGGTTACAGGATACTGGGTGGGGTTCAGTTGCACCGAGGTTTCGTCGATGCTAATGCAGTTGATGGCGCCGGATGCCACCGTCTGCGAATTGCTGACCGTGTAGGTGCCCGTTCCGCCCGTCCCTGTGCCGAATCCGGTAATCGTAGTGCCGGGAATCACAGTTGAGGCGACCAGCAGTTGATTCAATGCCACGGTCCCGGTCACGGCGGTCACGGTGAGAGTGGTTCCAGAGATCGATCCGGTGATGGCAGCGGTAGGCGTTTGCAGCGACGAATCCACACTGACAGATCGGATCATCGCCCATCCCCCGAGTGCGGCAATGGCGTTGTAATAGCGACTCGGAAGAATGGTCGAGCCAATACCAGAGGTGGGTCCGCCGTCAGTCCCCGTCAGCGACGACTGGACCGCCCCTTGAATCAGGGACCGATAATTCGCCGGGATGTTGAGATTGTTGGCAATCGTTACGAGGTAATAAATCTCTACCTCTGCGGCTGTTTGCCAAGTAACGGAATAAGCGACGGGGGGCGTGAGCGTGGTGTCATACCCGTTGTAGGTCGTGTTGCCATTGTAGCCGCATCCGGGGGCTTTTTTGGTGATGATGGCATTCGCGATGTTGGCGCTGGTTGCGGTTCCTGCGACGCACAAATACAGCGAATTAGGGACGATCTGAACGCCCCCGATCTGCATTTGCTCAGTTGATACCGTCAGAGACGTGCTGATGGTCCAACTCAACCCGGACCCGGCAGTGATTGTCACACCAGCGGGGATTCCCTGACCCGAGACATACTGACCGATGGCGATAGACCCACCTTGCAGGATGGAGCCAATCGTCAGCGTCGTGGCGGAAATGGACCCGGTTATCAGCGCGTTCGCTCCGGTGGCACCCGTCCACGCATTCGGATTTTCGTCTGCATAGACGCAACTGACCCCCGGTACATTCGCGACTGCACCAGCCACCGACGAGAGCATCCCGCGGGAATTGGCGGCAATCGTTAATTTGCGCCGTGCCTCGAACGCAAACCGGGTTTCCTGATTGCTCCCTGGCACTCCCGCTGTGGGGTTGGTGAGACTCTCCCATCCTGGCACTTGGGCCAGATTGTAGATGCGGTTCAGCGTCCCTGCAGGGCACGGAATCGGGCCTGTAGCATTGTTTTGGAACACTGCGCTCGTGCTGCCGGATACGGGGATGGTGACGGAGGCGGTCAGCGAGTAGATATTGCCTGCGGTGTCGATGGCGAGTGCGTTTGCCGGGATGATCGTTTGGTTCAGCCCCGTGACTGTGCAGGTGACCAGGGTTGGACTGGCCGGAATTCGGGGGGGCATGCCAAAGATCGAGCCGAGCGCATCCTGCCAGCGCCCCGCAGAAAAGGCCGGATTGATCTGGTTGATGAGGTAGGCGATCTGGCTATTTTTATCTGCGATGGCCGCCGCTGCGGTAGTGGCGATCTGACCCTGTGGAGTTTCCAGTGCCGGGTTGAGATTGCCTCCAAATGCTGCGCTGATATCGGCCTGGGCACCCGCAAGCACCTGCGCTTCAGTCGGGAGCACGAGGCCCGTAGGCGTGAACTGGATGACGGGGATATTGGACACTTAGAAGGTCACTCCGATTTTTTGTCCCGCAAGATCGATCACTTCAATGTTTCCGGTCAGTGTCCGGTTGGTCAGCGTCAGCCCAGTGACCTGCGCAGACACCACTTCGGGCACCGTCAGCGCCGCTTTTTCGAGGTAATGGGCGACCAGAGCGCGGGGCGGCTTTTTGCCCAGGATGACCTGATTATACGGAATCCCTTTGGTGGTGTCATAAAACAGTTCACCCAAAAACAGGCGACACGCACTCGCCACGTCCTGGGCGATGGCGTACTCCGCAGTTGCCATGGCGATATTGCCGGATGCGTCCACGGTCATGCCCCATGATGGGGTCAGGTAAATCGTGTCCATCAGGTTAGGCTCCATTTTGTCGCAAAATTGCCATCAATGATGGCCCCACATCCCGCTACTGCCCCATTCAGAATCACGGTTTTTCCCCCGCATGTCGCTTTCGTCGAATTCCCGGTTACGGGCGTGATCCCATGGCCGGTGATGGGGCATGAGTGCAAATCACCGTCCACACAGACATTCCCCTCGGGGGTCTGGAATTTCGCGCCATTGGCAGAGATCATCGTCCCTCCGTGGCTCGAAGTAGAGCCGAGGATTCCTACGCCGGAACTCATGCGGTCACTGTCCCGGTGACCGTCAGGTTGCCATTGACGGTCATGGTGGGGGTGGTGACATTCGCCGCCGAGGAAGCGTTGATATCCACCGTGGGGGCCGTAACCGTGGCTGTCCCGGTGACATTGGCGCTAAGGTTTCCCGATACTGTCATGACCAGATCCCCCGGTGTCACCACATTGATGCCCGTCCCGGCAAATTCGATGTACTGACTTGGGATGCCGTTGAGCATTCCCCCCAGATACAGCCCATCCGCCCAATCGTTCCGGCGGTGCGTTGCCGGGATCGCCGCCGCTAAAGTGGATTTTACTGTGGAAATATCCTGGTCCGCAAACACGCACAGACCGATATCGTTCACCTGCGGGTCGATGATGATGGCGTTCTGACCACCCTGCAAACGCAGATACGGGAGCGTGTAAATAATTCCGTGCGGAATAGCGTTTCCCTGTCCGTCCACCATGTTCACCAAGGGCGTGACATTGACCGTCCCGACTGGTCCAACCCCTCCTGGTACTACGCCCACCACTTGCACCAGCGTGGCGTGGTTCGCCTTGCTCATGATCTGCTGGACCACGAACGAGAGTTGATTGAACTCCCCGCGTCCCACCAATTCGGTGAGTGTGCCTTGATATCCGGAATTAGCCACCGAATGAAAATCCTGTGAGGTTGGTAAACCATTGGCCCATGGGCGTTATTGTCTCAAGAACGTGATTGATGGTCAGCACCGACCAACTCCGGTTTGCGCCGGGAGAAACGGAACCAGTGATATTCATCTGTTGCCCGAGCGCGGCTTGCGGCAGGAACTGGTTTTTGATGGAAATGAAACTTTCTGACCACTCGGGGTATCCGATCATCCCGGTAGTTGGCGACAATTCGAGCGTGTCCACGTTCAGAGTGCGATACGCGCCCTGGGGCCAGATCGCCAGCGTAGTACCCTTCACCTCGAAAAAGACCTGCGCGGCCTGAGCAAGTGCCTTGATCTGATCCCAGATCGATCCGGTGAGATACAGATGCGGCATGATCTGTGATACCCCGGAGTTCTCGAACTGCAAACCCGCCTGCGTTGCTAGTTGTGAAAACACAGTCGCCACGTCCGTTCCGGCAGGGATCGAATTCGGTGGCGATGGCTGGATGGCGATCAATCCAGCCGAGTGCGCGGTGATGATGAAGGGCACGTCTGGCGACTGGTTCATGGCCGCGTAGCCTTGAAAGATCAGCCCCGAAAAGATGGTTGATAATGCCGTTCCTTCATCCCCTGCGGACACCGTGATGATATTGGCTCCCGCCGCTTGCAGGTTCACCGCCCCGATGCGCGTCAGGCGGTTCATAGTGTCCCACGCCAACCCGAAGATGGCGATCTGCGCCGTTCCTTGGTCGGTGCCCCCGACCGATGCCACATTTACCGAGGCCCGTCCTCCTGACACTGTGACCGTATCCGAAACGGTGTCGCCATATGCTCCCGAGCCAAGGGTGATGCCAAACTCGAGTTGCTTTTTCTGGATTTGCATCACGAAATCACTGACGGCAAATCAGCGGGGGCGAAGTAGATCAATTGGTATTGCGTGCCAAGTCCCGTGTACACCGGATCGGTGTCTGATACCGTGTCCACAAAGGCTAGATCGCCGATAAACCCGAGATACGCATCACGCACCAGGTAGGCCCGATCCACGCATAACTGGCCCTGCAAAATCTCTGTGCCCAGCACCGACAAATCCAGGTAAAGCCCGGTTGAGAGCGTGTAGACCCTGAACGAACACAATTGCCCGTTGAGCATCGTCCTGAATGTCTGGCTCGGGACTGTCTGTAGCGGAATCGTCAGCATTTACCAGCCACTCCCCGTGGCGATTCCCCATCCGTTCGTTGCTGGTAATGGCTGTGCGGTAACGCCCCCAATGGCGGAATTGGCTTGCGCCTGGGGATTCGTTGTGGCAGTCGGATCTGGCATCCCTGTGGAAGTCGTGGGGTTGGTCTGCAACCCCGGCGGTGTCAGACTGCTGTAGGTCACGGACTGGATGATGCGAACTTCCTCAAAGGCGCAGTTGACCATAATCATTCCCGCGCCATGAGAGGCTTCCCGGCGCAAATCGTAGGCCACGAGGTTCATGTTCGTCCAGGTGTTTTCTGGCAGCACGATGGTATACAAATTGGTATCATGGCACATCTGATCGATGGTGGCCAGGAACGCCTTCCGGTTGTAGATCGAGCCGCCGGATACCATCCGCACCGTGACGCGGTTGGGGGCTTTGACCTTGTTGTAGGTGGCAAACGACCCTTGCTCTATAGGCGCATCACACAGCATGTTGGGAACGACCGCTTCAACCCCATAAACACTGTCCGGGAACACCGCTTGGTTGCCGTAAGCATCGAATACGCCCCATTGCGTCAACAGCCCACTGAACAGCCCCGAGGTAAACGGAGCGGCTATCGCAAGCGCCCCATTCAGGATGGGATTTTGCAGGAGCGGTGCGCCGAACAAACTCATCTAACCCCCGTGTTCATTTGCCAGGCCAGGTTCTGCGACACGAGCGAATCACGCAACCCGAAAGCAATCCCGCTTGCATCTTTTGCCTGTGTGTTGATGGTGATCTGCCCGATGTTGGTTTCCGCCGAATTGGTGGATGCTGGAGCCGCCGCATATTTCGCGCCGTTCTCATGGATGAAAATGGCTTGACTGAGGGCGCTCAAATTGGCTGCGCTCAGTTTCACGTCTGCGCCAATCCCGGTTTGCTGGGAGACGGCTTTGATGTAGGCTCCGGTGTCGTTTTCAGATGCAGGGGCATACCGCGAGATAATCTTGCGGATAGTGTCGTGCTGGTTCTTGAGGTAAGTCCCGAGCAGGGCGATTTCTGCGTTCTCGCCAGTCAGACGGTCAGGGAATACTGCAAAACCCTTGTCGTCTTGAGCAACCGCGCCCCATGACTGAGCAAATTTCCCGTAGCGGATGTTGCCTGGATTGTTGTTGCGGATGCCGCGCGGGGGCTGGCTTGCGCCTCGGCTCACCATGGCATTGACTTCCGCATCCTCGCCCTGGTTCACCTCCGGGGAATACATCAGCATGCCTGCGCCAGCCACGAGAGGATTGGTCAGGAATTTCATAAGCCCCGAGTATTTGCCGAATGCTGCGCCCACTCCGGCAAGCGTGCTCCCAACTCCACGAAGCGCAGTCCCGAGCATCGCCACGGAGGACGCGATTCTCAGAAAGTACCCGGCGATTTTCAGACCGATGAGAGCCTCAAAGACGATCTTCCAGCCCCCCATGGCCTGCGCCACATCGTCCGCCGCGTGCACGAAAACCTTGACCGCGCCCACGCTTTCGACAACCCACGTTTTGATGTCGTCTTTGTGGTCGATACCCCACTGGCCCACCTTCTGCAACTGCACCCCGAGTTCTTCCAGTGCTGGCGTAAGGGCAAACAACACCGTGCGCCCGGTCTGCTCAAACGACTGCGCCAGGTTGTTCCAGCGTTTCTGCATTTCAACCGCTTGCTGGCCTTTCTGGTGGTCCAGGCCGACAATCTTTTCATCAATTGCGAGTTGCCGGGAGAGTTCCGCCGTGCCGAGTTTGAGCAGGTTGAACTCGTTGAGGCTCATGCCCATTCGCTGGTTGGCGAATTGGAAGGCCCGTGCTTCCCCGTACTTGCTCACCAGGCTGCTGACGACCCGGCTCATCCCCATCAGGTAGGTCTGCGTGTCGGTCAGTTCGCTGGCTTTGCCGCCCAGCGCCAGAAAGCCCGTAGTGCCTTGGGAGCCGATGCCGTTGCGGAAGGCCGCGATGTCCTGACTGGCTTTCAGGATCTGCCCCGACATTTCCTCGGCAGAGCCGCCTGTGTTCTTCGCCGCCAGTTGCCACGCGCCCAACTGGTTGACGCTCACGGCGGTGACTTCGCTCAAACGCTCAAGGTTGGCCACATTCTTGATGGTCGATGAGGCGAAATCCAGCAGACCCTTCCCAGCCGTGAACAGGCTCAGGAAAAGCAGAAGTTCGTTGCGGGCCTTCGAGTAATTATCAACCGTCTTTTTGGCTTGTTCGTTGAGGAACTTCGCACGGGTGGTCTGTTCCGCCGTGAGTTTCTTCTCGTATTCCGCCGTTTTCTTGGCAGAATCGGTGGTCTTTTTGTCCAGCGATTCCGTGGCTTTTTCGGCCTCGGTGGTGCCCTTCTTGAATGCGGACGCATCCAGGCCCAGGGTGACCAGCAGAGAATCAATGACATTAGCCACGAGCGAGTTTCCTTTGCATCAGCCGTTGATTTTCATTGTCGATAAACAGGACTTCCAGCATGTCGTACACGTCCTCGATGCTGTAGACGGTGTCGAGTTCGTGTAGTGTGGCCATCTTTGCCGAAAGCACCAAACCGATTGTCATGGGCACGTTGACGTAGTTTAAGAGCCGTTGCCCGTCACCCCCTCCTACGTCGAGGGGCTTTCTTTTTTTAGGAATTCGATATGCAGGTCAAAGACGGTCTTTCGGAGTTTCAGAAGGGTCTGGACTTCTTCCACATCTTCCTCGATCAGAGGCCGTGTGAGGTTGGGTTGTTTTGGTGCTGGGACATATTTGACGCAATCCATCAGTTCGTCCCAAAGCGGTACGGCGGCTTCGTAGGGCACCCGCGTAAACGCCTCCAACCCCATTGCCATGAGGCCAGCGAAACCGCCCGAAGCCACGTCATCCGGCACTTCCACCCCGGCATTCAGGAGCATGAAAAAAGCGCGCAGGCACCACTTTTCAGCCTTGACCGCCGACATTTCCGTGATGCGGAACAGTTTGCCCGCATCGCGCCCGTACTCGGCTTGATAATCAATTTCCTTACGCATTAGATGGGTGTCCGCAGAATGTTATTGAACTCAAACCCGAACTTGCGGGGCTGCATGGTTTTCTTGGCAGAGGACATGGGCGAACTCTTGCGAAAGTACCCGTTGCTGAACACGTACACCATGGACAATGAGGGGATCATGATCGAGGCACTGAACACCAGCACTTCGCGTTGCATGTCCTGGTAATCTGCGATCAGATCCATGACGATGTTGGAGGCGGAATCGGCTTGGAGGGTGAATTCCAGCGGTACCTTGTAGGGCGTATAGCCCCCGGACAGATGCCCGTCTGCGCCCATGCTGGTCTCGACCATTTCGACTTCTTCCGAGGCAAACATATCGTCAGCAGCGTAGCCCTGGATGTGGACGGGAACGGGGTAAAGCGGGGCGACTGTGAGCGTAAAAACAGAATTCGCGGATGTGAGCGTTGACATTTTTTACCCCTTAAATGATGGCGATGGAGGACATGGCGACTTGCTGGACTGCGCCGCCGTCCATGTACCAGAGATTGGTGACGAACGACCCGCGCACCGTACGCATCGGCGCAGGAGGGGGCAGGATTTGCAGGTAGAAGCCGTGGTTGGTCAACACCTTGTCGATAGCCACCCCAGCGGCAGCGTTGACTTCTGCGGCCTGCAATGAATCCAGCACCACTCCGGTTTGGATACCCCCAAAGTTCCCCATTGCAGTGATCGGGGTCATACACGCGGCCCGTTGCAGGTTGGCACCCTCGGCATTGTAGGGAATGCTCCCCATTTGCATCATCAGCGTGATGATCGCCAACTGCAACTGGCTGTTGAGGTAAATCTCGTTGCACAAGACATCAAAAAATCTGTACTGACCCAGCACGCTTCCTGGTGCGAAGAAGGTGAACCCTTGATTTGCTGTGCCCACGCTAATGACCGCGTTCCATTGGTTGGCCTTAAGGTTGGCGTATTGCTGATCGGTGGTGACGCTGGCAGGCACCCCGGCTTGGTACTTGAAGGCAAACGTGATGCGCCCGTTTTTCTGAGCGAAATTGATCGATGCCATCGTTCCCAGCACCATCGCAGCCGCAAGCGCAGTCGGGTCTGCTACGGGATCGCAGTAGACCGGCACAATGTTGGCGTACCCATCCGCGATGATGGTTGGCAGTACGGACGCATCCGTGGTGTTCAGGGCCGTCACGTTGTCGTCCCACATCACATAGCCGAAGCGGTTGTTCTGTGCGCTAGTCCACTGGGCGAAACCGATCTTGTCCATGGTCGAGGCGTTGAACGAGGTCATGAAACCACCCCAGTTCAGCGTCACGGCGGTGATGGCTGGCATCGCGGTAGCGGGGGTCATGGCCGCCGCGCCTTGGGAGATCACGCCGCCTTGCGCTTGGGGGAATCCCAGTGAAACCGCCAGCGTCCCCGATGGGAAGGCCATCGTCGATGTGGTTCCCGTGGTAGCAGACCAGACCACGAAGGAATTTAGTTGGGCGTTGTACGATACTCCCGGCGCATTAACCGTCAGGGCTTCGCTGGTGACTGTTTGAGTTGCGGACACCGTGTACGTACCAATGCCGCCCGTCCCGGTCAGGATGGCGCTCACATAAGTTCCAGCGGTCACGCCGGTGCCCCCGATCACATCCCCGACCGAGAGCGCGCCCGTAGCGATAGCGGTCACGCTCAGAGTGGTACCGGAAATAGTGCCCGTCACGCCCGTGGCGACTACGCCCCCCTCGATCCCGAGATTTGTCGCCAGCAGTTCAGCAGCCGCCGTGAAACTGGTAACCCCGGTGAAACTGACCGATGCGGCAGATTTCAGGGTGCCGTCAATCGTCACATCAAATGCGCCAGACAGGGCTTGCAGTTGCGCCAGCGTCATGGTGCCCAGCGGAGCAGAACGCGCCCATGCCGATACCGGCACATCGGAGTATTGCGAGAACAGCAGCGCCGATGGAATCTGCGTGCCATTGATGTAGCCGTTGAAATAAATCTGAGACTGCTGGTATTCAGGTGACAGCAGCCCGAAGAAGTTACCGACCGCCGTGGCGTTAGGGAAACTCGGGACGGTGCCCAGTGCTACCATCGGATTGTTGGTCAGGAATAGGCCGTTGAGCGCCAGCGAATTACCGCCTGCACCCAGGACCCCCGGATTGATTTGTGCAAAATTACTGGCTGAAACGGTCATGGTCAGGCTCCGTAGGTAGTGAGTACATCGATTAGATTCGGCACGGAAGGCGTGCTGGTACTGGTACTGGTCACTGTCGTGATCGGGTTGAATTGCATCACGGCCTCAAACGTCCAGCGCTCAAGGTATTGATCCTCGCCGGTGATGAGCGGCATTTGCGTGAGTTCGGAAGCGTGTAGCGGGGCGATGTCAAATCCGCTGGCGGAAAAAGCGTCTACTGCGAATTCGTCCCGGAAAGTCGCGGCTATCAGCCGGGCAGAATCGCACGCCGTGGCTCCGTAGCAGTCCACCCGGATGGTGATCTCCATGGGTTGCAGCATGTCCTTGGTGGTGATCGTCGGGTATGAATCGGTATTCGTCTCAAGCCGCCGCATCCCGGCAGGGGACAGAGCGATGAAGTCACCCAAGGGCATCGCGGCACGGTTGACCGGAGTACGGATCACGGGCAGCGTTACCAGCCCCATGATGTAGGCCCGCAGCGCCGCAAATACGTTGGTCTCTAAAATGCTGACGGTGATCGCCATCAGGGCACCTGCATCGTGAGGCCGAGCGATACCCAATCGGGCCAGCGTTCCAGAACCGCCGTGACCAGGTAGGTGTAGTTCCCGATGGTGAGCAAGTCGCCGCCTTTGCCGAGCACGCGAAACACCCCCTCATAGTCGCCGTTGAGATAAATCTTTTGCTGAACAGACTGGAGCGCCAACCCCGAGTGATTCATCATGGCTTCCAATATCCGAAGATCCGAAGGCGACAACGTTTGCATCTGCCCCGTGGCCTGAATGGTGGTATAGGTCGGGATTTGCGACCCATCCGCGCCGATGGTGTATCCCGTGCTTTGCTGGATCATCACAGCCACCTGCGGATTGACCGCGTTGATGGCCCCGGAGACGATGCTATTCAGGTTCACCGGCCATCCCCTCCACAGTTGCGAGCAATGTCCCGCTATCCACTAGTGGTTTCAGTGATGGCGCTTTGGGCGGTTCTTCGCCCCGCGCTACCCTGGCAGCGGCTTCGCCCACCGTCTTTCCGGTCACAACCAAATCGCTGTCTGCCAGTCTCATGCCGCGCAACATAATCGTGACGGGAGACAAAGCCGGTTCGTGGATAGACGCAATCGTGGCCTTCACCCCTTCCGCTCCCACGATTGCGATGGCATCAAACACTTCATTCCCGGTGCGCTTGCCTTTCAGTACGTCCCCGACCCCGCGCCCTAACTGTTTCACCCACATATCTTTGTCACGCGCCACGGTGGGCTTGAGAAAGGGCCGAGCCGGAACACTGACCTCGGGCGCTCCGAACTCCTGGATCGCTGCTACATATGCCACAGGGGTTCCATTGGCATATTTCGCCGATGGAAACCACCCGATCTTGGCTTCCACTTTTTCCATTTGCGCTGGGGCGCGATCAAGAACCGCTTTGATCTTCTCGAATGACAGTTTTTTCAAAACAGCCCACCCGCTTTGCGGAAAGCCGAGGATTCCGGCAATCCGCCAACCGACCAGCCGCCCGTAGACTGGACATTCAGAAGCGCCCACAGTTGCTGACCGTAGACGCTACCCGAGAGCCAGAACTCCCACCCGGACTTGTAGGGAGGGGGAGCGAATGCCACAGAAACCGATCCTTCCGTGGCGTTGTTGATGGCCTGCGTCGTCTGATTCGCGGCAATGTTCGCCGCAATCGTCAGCAGGTGACAGGTCAGCAGTTGGAGCGCATAGTCCAACGCGGCCCCGTTCAGGCCATCCGCGTTGTCGTTCATGTCCAGATAGTTCCCAGCGTTGGCGTACCACGCATTCACCATCAAATCCGGGTATAGGCCCACGTTGCCGAATGCCGGGAAACTGGCCCGGAATGCGACCAGATCCAGCACGCTATGCGAGGCCATTTACTTTCTCACTACCTTGGGCTTCTTTTCGTCAGCAAAATCCGCCGGGGTCAGTGGGGCAGAAGGGTCGTCGTCCCCCATGTCTGCCACCACTTTCTCGGGGTCCGCGTTCGATTCCTGGATCACCACCGATCCATTTTTCAAGTGGGTCTGAAAGACGTGGTTGCGTTTCAGAATCTCGGCTTCCTCGGGAGTGATTTCCGTGTGAACCCCCAGCGGGGTAATCAGGTGCTTGCTGGCGATCCCGGCTCCCCCTTTGATGAACACCGACTTACCTTGGTGAGGGAGGTCAGCCCCTCCCTTGATCCAATCGACATACCGGACGGACGCGGCCATTTTGGAAAACACATGCAGGTTTTTTGCCATGGTTTACAGCCCCGTTTGACGGTAGACGGCAATCGGGCGCTTGACCATCACCCCGGCTGTGGCGTTGGAGTAGTCCTCAATGTAGGACTTGCTGCGCTTTTCCACGCCCAGGGTCATGAATTTCGAGGGCACCACTTGAGCAAACGTCATTCCGCCGTCCGAGCCGCCATCGTTCATCTTTTCGGCATAGAAATAGGCGACATTGGCCCCGGCGTTCGCCAGTCCCAATTCAGGCGCAGAGATCACCCGGATGTTGGGATAGTTCTGGGTCAGCCAGTCGCGCACCGTCAAACCGGAGTAGGTCGTGGTGACCGTCAGGTACTGGTAGACTTCCATCGCCAGCGCCAGCGTGATCTGATCTTTCTGCACATCAATCTGATCCATGCTTTGCGTTTGCAGGCCAGCCAGCGCCGTGCGGATGTCGGCGGTGATGGTAATGAATGTCCCGGTTGCCCAGTTCCCCGTGGGAGCGGAGACATACGCTGGCAAGTTGGGGTCGTTCAGAAACCCGTAGGTTTGACCAGAGCCGTCGTTGTACCCGTAGAACCCGACGCGGTTACGCTGAATGTCCAGCATGATCGCAGCCCCGGCACGCTTCTCAGCAGCAGAGGCAATCCGCACCCGAGCAGCACGGGCTTCTTCCAGCATCCCGACGCTCATCCCTTGCTCGAAGCGGACGATGGTACGGGAGACATAGTTTGCATTCCAGGAAGAGAACGGCACGTTGGTATAGTCGCCGTAGGGCTGGGCCGTTCCTTCGGGTTCTAGGATGCCCTGCACGACTTCCTCATCTTCCCAGGAGCCGACCGTCTGGATACCGATCAGATCATCGATCTTCCGGGCTGCCGTAATGACGCGCACGAAGCCGGGGAGCCAGTTTTGCAAGAACTGAACTGGGGTGGTGATGCTGGCGGTCGTCAGACTGGACAGCGGAACGGGGGTCAGACCCACATCGTCCGAATCCATCCCGATGCCATCCATCATTTGCCCCACGATACCACGATCCAGATGAATCCCGATCTGCGACAGCGCGAGGTAGCCATTCACGTCCTGTTCGGTGATGTGCAAGGGCCGCACATTGCGCGGCTCGATGACGGAATGTACTGTTGAAAGTTTCTTGGCCATGATGTCGCGCTCCTTAGTTGGTCAGACGGGCGACAGCAAGACCTGCGCCGGTTTGTGGGAATTTTTCGATGACTGCGTTGGGCACGAAGGCGTACCCAGCAGGCAGAGTTCCGCCAGGAGGGAGAGTGCCGATTGCGCCCGTGGTGGTGTTGTAGGTCAGCAAGTCGCCGATGTTACAGGCGGCTGGGACGCTAATCGTCAGTTCGCCCATCAACACAAACTCGCCCTGGACGTTGTTGGGGACCGTCAGGGTTGGCCCCAGCGGACCGAGGGTTGTACTACCAACGGAGGCGTAGACCTTGGGGTTGGCCAGGATGCCGACAAAAATACCCGTCCCCCCAGCGCCAAACGTGCCACCTGTGTTTGCCTGGGTGAAGATGGTGGCACCGACGATGTTGTAGGCTGCCGAGGCAGAGTTGATCAGTCCGGTCTGGACGCGCTTGGGGCCGTCATATTTCAGTTCGCCCGGTTGACCGAAAGCATAGTCATACCGTACTGTGTTTTGGAATCCCATGATTACTCCTTATTTCGCAGCAGCGAGGTAGGTTTGAAGAAAAGAGGGCGACTCTTTGGAATCCATCGCCGCGACAGGTTTGGATGGCTTGCGCCCATGCAGATAGCCGGTGAGAGTGGCCAGTTCTGCGCCTTTGGGAGCAGCGATTCCAAGTTTGGACAAACCATAAGAGGCGACCTCTGAGTGCGTCATTTCGGATGCGTCAAAGGTGCCGATGAAGTGCGAGAGTTGCTCGGCCAGTTTGTCGCGTTGGCCAACCTGCACCATCATTTCCTTGGCATCCATGCCGTGAGATACGCTGGACAGTGCTCGCGCTACTGCTGCATCCACAATGCGCTGCACTTCCTTGGCATCCATTCCCTCGCGCTCCTTGCGTTCTTCGCGATTGGCCTTTTCACCGCCCTTGACATCGTCGGCTTTGCGCTTTTCTTCGGCTTCGTCCTCAGCGGCTTTCTTCTTCTTTTCCTCGTCCTCTTTTTCCTTTTCCTCGGCATCCTTCGCAGCCTTGGCCAAGTCATCGTCCTCTTTGTCTTCCTTCTCTTCGGCCTTGAGTTCCTCCGCGTCCATCACGGAACGCAACGAGGCCAGCGCATTGAGGCCAGGGGCCAATTGCTGAACGAGTTTCTTGATCTCAGGGTCTTTGTCGCCCAGGGCGATGACTTTGCCCATGGCTATACGGAGTTGGTTGGTTTTACGCATTTGGTGTATCTCCTTTGAATCGATTGTGAAGGTGAACCCATCTAGCACGGCTACATCCGGCCCCATCCGTCCGTAATCGACAGACGCTAGATGGTTGCCACGGATCTCTGTTTGCACGTATTGGTACGGCTGACCCTTGTACGTGCCGGGTGAATACTCGTATTTGGAGCGATAACCGACGCTCAATTCCTCCTTGCCGCTGGCAATCCGATCTGCGTGGGTACGGCTGAACACCTTGATGTTGCCCTTGAGCATTTCATCTGCTGGATCGAAATAGACGCGCTCGCCTATCACGCCCTCGATGCCCTTGTCCTCGGGGGCCACTCCCCCTTGTTCTGGATCACCCAGGAGGCGCTTCGGATGATCATTGGTCCATGGCACCAGTTTGAACGAATCGATTGCCTCGGGGTCTGAGAGCGATTCTTTCGGGCGGTATACCCAGAACAATTGATCGGGAGGAAGATCGGCGCTGATGAACTTGCCGGAATACTGAAACACGCCAACCTTCGAGAGCGGGTTGCCTTCGACTTCAAACCACCCGTTGATGTCCTCGACGCGCCGGGATTCGGTATCGCCCGTGTAGCCGTTGGCATAGGCGGCTTCCCCCTGCTTCTCGGCCTGCTCACGGGTGGGGTAAACTTTCCCGTGGTTGCCCCACTTCCAGCCGCCGTCTACTTTTCGTACTGGCATCAGTCTTCTCCAAAATTCAGCACGGCCACCATGACGCATCGGCAGTTATGTGTTATAATTCCGTCTGACATATACCACCCCTCAACTGTTTCGAGGTTATAGACATGCCCATCAAATTTTTCACGAATGACCTGCTTGACCGCGCCGAATCTTTGTTCGATTCCACTACCGGTCTGCAAGAGGTTGCCGCCATTATTGGGTGCCATCGTACCAATCTTTCCAAGGCTCTCCGCGCTCGCGGCTTTACAATTCCAAAGATTGAACGCCCTCATCCACGTCGCCACAAGCTCGCGGATTCCGAAATTACCGCTCTCTATATTTCCGGGATCAGTGAACTTGAGCTTGCCAAACAATTCGGCGTGTCTAGGCCAGCAATTCGAAGAAGGTTGATCGAGTCGGGTTGCAATATACGAGGACAATCCGAGGCGAACATTGTGAGCATGAGCAGAATGACTCCTGAACAACTCCAGAATCGCACAAAGGCGGCTCACGATGCCGTCAGAAACATTAAGCATTCGTATGATCGTCGTGTCCGCTGGGCCATAAGCAAGGAGCGGAATATCAATAAAGTTTTCATCGGCCCAGGCGAGCATGAGTTCGCTGATGCGCTCACAGAATTCAGGATTGAATTCACTCGGCAGAAAAGAATCGACATCTATAATGTCGATTTCGCCATCGGAAACATCGCCGTGGAACTCAAAAGCGGAAAATCCTGCGATTTGATTGGGTCTTCCCACAACGGAAAGGAACGCATCAAACAAATCGCTGGCGGTGGTTACATTCCATGCTTTATTTGCTTCACAACTGTTTCCGCCCTTCTTGGCAGCATGAAAGAGATAGTCTCCCACCTCAATCTGATTAGCGGCAATCCACCCTCTATTGGTAAGTATTGGGTGATTGGGTGTAGATTCAATGATTTCACCAGAGTCCGTAATAACCTTGGTCAATTCGCCATTGAACCTGCGCCTATAGAGCTTCTTACAACTATTCGAGAGCGTCAAACCTGACCACCCTGGATGGCAGTTCGGCAGATCAGAGGGAAAGCCACGCACCTCTTCGCCGTACATCGTCCCGATGACGGGGGGGTTATCCAGGTCGTAGATTTTCCCGTTCATTTCCTGGTGCAGTTTGCGCGGGTGCAGACCACCGCCAGAATGAATCCACTCAAACTGTTTGATCCCGGCTTTTTTCAGGCGCTCGATGTTGGTGTGCGTGTAGACCTTGCGCGTCTGATCCAGGGCGGTATTCTTTGCCCAATTACGGATCGACACCTTGTGCTGCGCCAGTTCCGGTACCAGATCGGCCAGACCGTTCCCCGACACGATAGAACGCATCACCGAACCGCCCAGGTCGCCCAGATACTTCTGTGGGATGCTCTTGATAAGCGCCGTGGATTCCGCCGCGCTCGCGGTCAGCATTTCCTTCATTTCCCCGGTAATCAGTTTGGGGTTGAGTGTCAAACGGTTTTCTGAAAACATCTTGAGCGTTGATACCATCGCCGCGCCGCTGTTAGCCACGACCTGCTTCTGCATCTGCGCCACAGCCACCTGAGCCATGTCCGCGAATCGCTTGTTCCAGTAGTCGAGCAGCCGATTCATGGCGATCCGCGCCTGGCTCCCGATGTTGGCATCCATCCCGTAGTCGCCTGCGTAGTCGTCGCGCTCAAACAGCGCCCGGATGTCGCGCTCGGTCATGGCGACCATGCGCGCAACTTCACGGTTGATGGCCTCTGCAAACCGCGCACCGATGCTGACAGCCACCCGCAGTTGGTTGCTCTTGATCGCGTCAGGCTTCCGTTTCGCCAGTCGTCTCATCTGCAGCCACTTCCTCGATGCCGGTATACCCGGAGTGCGGATCGGCCCGGATGCGGTTGCGCTCATCGATGCCGTCAATTGCACCGGACTGGACCAATTGCACCCCGGCCTGCGCTTTGGTCAGGTTGATGTTGGCTTCTTCGGCAGCGGTCGGGCTGTCAAGAGGGTTCCATTCCACGGTCACAGATGGCGCGGTGCCGAATTTGGGCTTGATCTCGCTTTTGATGACCAACTGATGATGCCGATCCACGAGCGGGGTCATATCGTGCGTCTGTAGGCTCTCCAGGTATTCGTGGTAACTCGCTTCCTCGAATTCGCCCGTGGCGTTGAAACCCTTCGGGGTGGTTCCGAGCAGTTTGGTGGCAGGCACCTGAGCGGCAGCGGCCACGATCTGGTACTGCGTCATGATGATCTCGTCCAGCCCTGTCAAGGTTGTGTCGAACTGCTGGATCGCGTCGGCTTCTTTGTCCGCGATCTTGATCTGCTGATTGTCGCGCATCGTCACCCACGCGATCATCTGCGCGTCGAACTTGGTCTTGTTCGCGTATGCTTGGGCAATGTTGGTCGAAAACACGGTGGTGCGTTTGGTCATCGCTAGCAACGGGCCTTCGTTGGCTGTGCGATCCGCTGCGTAGACGCGCTCCATGATCTGCTGCGGGACCGGCACGCCCCCATAAATGTACGCCGGCTTCAGCATGTCGGGCACCTCAGCATGGCGGAAAATCGCCAGGTGACTGCGGTGATACTTTTTGCCGTTGACCATCCACCAGGTCGGCTCGTAAAAATGCTTGCTTGCTGGGTCTGCCGCGGCTTCTCCATCCAGCATCGGGGATACCCAATACGGGTCCACCTGCACGATGCCCTTGTACGCACCCTGGCGAACGCCGTCGACGTTGAAGGGCTTCTCATAGTAATCCGGGTCCGGACTTTCCACCACGAAGATTGCGATGCGTATGCCGAAGATGCGACCCATCCGCACGAATTCCAGCAGGGCCTTGGTCAGACCGAGGCGCTTGTCGGCTTGCTTGATCGCAAACAGGATTGCTGGGTCCAGCGGTTCGTTGTCCACGCTGACGATTTCAAAGCCCTGACGGATCGCATCCCGAGCGGGCATCGAGCACGCCTTTTCGATCAGCCAGTGCTGTGCCAGGATCGCGCACATCGGAGCGCCGATGAACGTCTGGCTCCCGTACCACATCAAGAGCGTATCTGAGATATTCGGCTGGGACGAATTGAGGTTCAGACCCTGCGAGTTGGTTTCGTCATCATCCATCCCCGTGCCAGCCAGCGAGAGCCTGGGCAACGAGGCACGCAACCGATCCATCACATCGCCCCAGAGATTCGTGCGCTCGCGCTTCACAAGGGGGTCAAGGTGGGTTGAGAAGATGGACTGCGGGCGTTCTGGTTCGACTTCGGGCGCTTGCGCCTTGAACAGTTTCTGCCAGAATGTCATCCAAAAAATCCTCTTGGTCGTTCGGGGGCGAACAGCATCACGGCGGCATCCCCTAAGTTCGGGGATTTCACATTGCGCTTCGCCAGGTCCTTCTTAGACTCCACCTTGACGCGCCCATTCGGGTCGAATTCGCGCTTGGGGGTGGACAACTCAGTTTTCAGTTTTTCCAGCATCGGCATCGATGAGGAAATGCTGATGAGTTCATCGTCACGGAATTTCTGGCCGTGTTTGACTGCGTTGTACGTGTTGCGGAAACGGTCGGCCACGCCCCACCAAGTCTGCGCTTTGAGGTTGGCGAAGTGGTCCTTGTTTTTGACGTTCCCCGTGTAGATCGCATCGGGTGACATGATTGACGAACCCGCATTGAATTTCGCATGACGCACCGGTGGGCCAGACTGCGCTGCGTTGAGTTCGTCGAACTTCGCCCCGCATCCAGCGCCGACCCCGATAGAGTCGTAGACGATCTCAGCATCCCGTGCTCGTGCGTTGGCATAGGTCCGTGAGCAGGACTGCAACAGTTTGTCCTCAAGCCCTTCCCACTCTTCGCACCACTCCAGCAGAAATCCGTGGGCGTAGACATTGGCGCATTTGTCAGCGCCATCATCCGCCACGTCAAACCCGATCCTGCGCTTGCCTGTCGGTTCGATCCCCAGCACCAGATGCGCGTCTATCGCCGCTTCGATCCACGAGCGCATAATGACCGAACCTTCCGAGTTCTCCCACGGCACCCCGAGGTAGTAATGCTCGTGCGCCTGTGGATCATCCAGCCGCATAGCCTCGATGCGCTTGCGCGAGGTTTCGGAAAGCCACGGGTTTTCGTCGTAGTTGATCCTGCGGACCAGCGTATCGGCTGGGGGATTGACTACAAATCGCTGATAAACGAAGTCATCCTGGAAGCGCGGGTTGAAAATGATCCAGTGCTGCGAGCCTTCCTTCCGCAGCGTCGCATCGATGATCTGCCATTCTTCGTCGGTCAGCAGCTCGGATTCTTCAGACCAATGGATGTCGATCCCTTCGAGGCCTTTTATTTCGTTGATATTCCGGGCGCGACCGTAAAACAAAAATTCCGATCCGGTGGTCCGGTGCCGGATGGTGGATGCGCCTATTTCAAACTCATGCTGCCATCCGAATCGCTCGATGGTGGCGACCAGGACGGTGAAAACGCTATCAGATATCCGGTTTTGGAACTCCCGTGTCGCCAGGACCCTGATCCGAAACTCGGATGCGAAAAACACGGCCACCCCGGCTGCATCCCAAGTTTTTGTCGAGTCGCGCCCCCCGTACAGGATGCGGTTTCGGATTCCCTGTTTTCGCCAGAACGGTTTTAAAGCCGGGTTAAGTCTGTCCTTCCTCGGCATAGAAATCTGCGAGCGTGCGTTTGGGTCGGGTGGCATTGTTGATCTGGATGGCGGTAGTCGGAGCAGTCTTGGGGTCTACGGTATCCACGGCCTTGTTGATCGTCTCTGCTCTGGCGCGGAAATCCTGTTGATTATCGCAGGGCGCTCTCATCGCCTCGCTCACATTTTTCATGGCAGCCGCCCGGAGCCAGTCGAGGCGTCTGACGCGTTGATCGACTTCGCGATGAATGGCATTCACTTGGTATTCACTTTCCGCCGTAAGTTCCGCATTTATACGGGTTAAAGCATTCACATTTTCCGCGTGCTTCGGAACGAGACCTTTGCATAGTTTATTGATCGTGGCAGGCGAGACACTATATGTTTTTGCCAGTTCGTTTTGAGATTTCCCGGTATGGAAATCTGCCATGATGCGCTGGCGTTGTTCGTCATTTAGGCGCGCCATTCGATACCTCATCAATTGATTGTCCGGTGGCTTCAAGCACCGCCGTCTTGCCGATGCTCAATTTTCAGCATGGCTTCCTGAATAAAAAGCCCCGACGGAGAGCCGGGGAAAGTGACGACCACCTGGTCAACACTGGAGGAAAGGGGGCCACAAAAAAGCCCCGATTTGGGGCTTCGTTGGCGGGCGACGTAGTTTTGAACGTATCGATTACTCGCGATTATTTCGCTGAAAACGAAATTTGTCAATTATTTTTGAGAAAAGAGCAAAAAAGACTTGACCAATACGCAGTAACGGCGTACTATTAGAACTGTAGCAACCGACAACCAAAACCAACCTGGAGAAAATCATGGATACCATCCAAACCCTGAAAGCCACCAGAATCCAACTGGCCGAAGCCGAATACAACAGTTACGATCCCGATAATTTCCCCGGCAGCAAAGGGTGGCTAGCGAACAAAAAGGATGCTCAAGCACTTGCAGAGTTCGATGCGGCCCACCCGGAAATTGTAGCGATCTTCAAGGCCGAAAAAGAAGCCGCGCGGCGGCAAAGATTCGACGAGATGAGCGATTTTGCACGCAACGGATCATAAAATCAACGTAAGGAGACTGCCATGACCACACTCAAAAAACCGTCACACATCGACCTCAGCGCCATCGAAGAACTGCGGGGGCAAACCTCCCCCCTTTACCGCCAGTATCCTAGGCAGCACCAACCACAGGGCGCGTTCATCGAACTGGACGAATACGGCTTTATCTCAGCCTCGTACAACCCCGAGATCGGCAACGCAGTGCCGATGTACGTATGGCAACGGCGCACTCTGCGATTCGGTATCACCCCATATCTGAGCGGGGACGAAGTGGCAGACATCATCGCGGACGAGGAAGTGCAAAATCTCCTAATCCGCATCCACGCGGGGCATGAAGTGCGGTGGGACGGAAGCAACCATCGGGGCCATCTGGACGGTGAGGCTGAATCGGCCCTGGAGGAACTGGCGGAATATCTTGATCGGGTTGAACCGTCTGAGCAAACCGCTCAGGCAATCATGTTTGATGAGTTGGTGGGCTACAAGACGGAAGCCGAAACTAGGATGTGACAGATATGAACACCTCCCCAACCTCCTCAGACCTCAAGGCTTTCCGGATTACGGCTGGTCTGACGCAAACCGAAGCCGGGGCGCTGGTTGGTGCGGCGCTGCGGACTTGGCAATCTTGGGAAGCGGGTGACCGGAAAATGCCTAGCGCGAAATGGGAGTTATTTTGCATGAAAGTTATCGCAAAAAACTTCCCGAATGGGGCGTGATGGGTGGTAGGCGTAATTGCTGACCGTATCGATTGAGAGCGATTATTGCGCTAAAAACGCAGGATGTCAAGTTTTTTTTAATTCCCGACCGTTCCGCCCTGCCTGAGCCACGTGTCGAGAGCGCCAAGTCCGGCGTTCTCGGCTTTTGTCATACGGATTTTCAGCCGTCTGACGTGCTCCTGCAGCGTTCGAACTGACAGCCCGTATTCCTCGGACAGCCGCTTCGAATCCCACTTTCTCCGGCATACCGCCCGTTCGATGGCCGCCAGTTTTACCGCCCTTGGCAGCCCATCCAGATCGGCGCAGGACGCAAGATAAGCCATGGCCTCATGCCACGACTGGGATGGGGCAGGTTGTCCGCAGCATGGGCACTCAGAGCGAAAGTCCCCGAACCGGACGACCAGCACCGCGCGTTGGACGTGGGGGAGCGCGTCGATGGCTCTCAGGATCATCCCTGCCTGGGCGGCGCCGTCAAGGCCAGACAGACCAGCGCCAGAGCCGCCAGCCGGACCTCTCAGGAGGGCGGTCATGGGCGTTCGCGGCGATTGCTGGTGGGCATAATTGAGCGCGAAAATAACGGCGGCGTGGGCGGATTTGAAGAGGGGCGTATCGTCAATCATTTTTGTCACCAAAAAAGAGGAATTTTGCGAGGTTTTCGACAAACTTTTTTTGCACCCAGTCCAGCCGCGGATCATCGGGGCTGACGACCAGAATGCGGTGATCGTGCCACCCGTCGCGCTTGATCTGCTCCAGGTCGGCGGGGTCTTTGTGGTGGGGCAGTAGTTTCCCAAGGGGGCAGCGGTACGTCATTTTTGATCCTCTTGAAAAAGCATGCTTTTCGCACCTGAAAAAAGCATGCTTTCAAAAAAGCATGCTTTCAAAAAAGCATGCTTTCAACGGTCACCAGCACCAAGGGGTCACGGGCATAGCGTTTTGATGCTTGCAGTTGAATCACCTGGCAATCGTCGGCCCAAACTACGCCGTTCAGGGCATCAACAATTTTAATCGAGTTATCGAGATCGGGTCGTTTTGTGTGGTGGATTATGCCATTCTGGGCTTCGCGTTGCTTTTTGAGGCTCCAACTATTCGGGATTGAAAAATATGCGGCCACGGTGAGCGACACAGGTCCGGTGATGGGTGGTCTGCCCTGCATGGCTTGCATGGCGCAGAGGCGCACCAATTTTTCGTAGGCCACGGTTGTGGGGGGTGTGTAGTGGCAAATTTTCCCGGCTCGGACGAACGCTCGGGCGCGGCCCTTTGGGACGGGTTCGCCGGGAACGGTGAATTCAATGAACATTTTCCACTCCTGAAAAAATTACCTCAAACCGCACAGGAAGCCCGTAGCGCCGTTTTCTTTTCTCGGATGGTACATTGCCGCCAAACGACCAAGATAATCGCACCACGGGCTTTGTGGCAAGCCACGGTGATATTGTCGCTTCTGCTGGTCTTTGGTTGGTTTGGATGGCTTGCATATTAAACTCCTTGTGCCGGGAGTGGGCAAGTGGAAAGCGAACAAAAAGTTAATCGGGTACAAACGGGGACAACTGAATATCCGATTATAAGCCCCGTCCTATTTTACAAGCATATTCCATCGCTATTTGTTTTTTCACATATTGCGTAGCAACACATCCGCATTTTTCGCAATAAAGCGGGTAAATAGTAGAACCCGATACGGTATTAGTAATGCCGATTTTTAATTCCTGCGCTCCACACTCTTTACAATCCGTTCTCACGATGTTCACCTCCACAAAAATTTGTAGTCAGATTGGGACAATTTAGGTTGTCCCAATCCATCATTTTTCCCTAGATCAAAAAGCCGCACATCGGGGGGTGGGACAATGGGGGGAATATATATATATATTCCTACCCCCTTTTTGTCCCACACTGTCCTCGTCTTGTCCACTGGGACAAAATCCGCGTTGTCCCAGTTTGTCCCAGTTTGTCCCAATCAACATTTTTGACCTTTTCTGAGCAGCAAAGCAGATGCCGTAGAATCATCTGAAACGATCCATCCAGACTCATGTGCAACGATAATTTGAGAGTTCAACAGACAATATATTAATCGTCCTTTTTTGCTTTCTTGGCAATACGTTTTTGCAGTTGATTCGCTTAATCCTTCATTTGTAATTAGATAATCAATCAACCCTAGTCGTGACAAATAAGGAGAGCCATTTGATAATTCCGCACCAGAATGCCACCAACCATTACAGAATTTTCGGATGTCATTTTGAATACCTGATTCTCTTTTTGTTTCAATTTTTAGATCGTCATCGTGAATTGCAAACACAGCCCCTTTTAACTCCTCACCATCTTCGTCAAACCATCCAAGTGATACACTTTCAATCTTCCCATACAGTATAGGCAGATCATCAGGAGCATCTTTCATTTTACTGCAACTGATCTCGATGACTTTATCGTCGCGTTTTGACACAAGTATGGACGCATCCAGAGATGCCTTCCATGCACTTGAACCCCGCGCTCGGTTCTTTGAGTCAACCGAATGGCCTGTATGATGGTTGAGACAGACTGCTGCATTGAGAGCAGCCGCAACGATTTTGCATGAGTTGAGCATGTTACGAGTGTCTCTGGCGCTGTTCTCATCCCCAGCCATATGATTGTTGACGGTATCGACAAAAATAGCTACCGCGTTTTCATGAGTAACCTCACGCACAGCATTGATAATTTGAGCGGCTGCTGTGGGGCTATCAATATCAATGGCTTTGTTGGATACTAACAGGTTATCGAGATTTGTTATATTGTGAGTTTTACACCATGATGCAATGCGTTGACGCAACCCATAATTACCTTCTCCTGCCATATAAATCACAAGGCCAGATTGGGTCTTGTGATTGTTCCACTCCTTCCCTGATGCGATATGACAAGCCATGTCCAAGGTGATGAATGTTTTACCAGAGCCGCTTTCACCATATACCATTGAGATGCCAGTGGCTGGCAGCCACCATTTAATGATCCACGGTAATGGTGCCGGTTGGGTAAGAAATGAAGAAGACCGAGTAAAAAAATATCCGTCTGTTTCCGCCTTGGCTGCGGCCAGGATTGCCTCAGCAGACTCATACCCAACCCCAGCGGCGGCCGCAATATCGCTCTCAGGTTCATACCGACATACTGATCGAACGATTTGAGATAACTCAGAAGATGGAAGCGGGATTTCGCATCTCGTTTCGTTTGCTATCGAGAGGGCTGCCATGATTTCAGCCTCTGTCATGCCATACCGCCGCATGGCCCCCCCCAGGGCGGTGAGTCCGTTATTTCGACTCCCTTGAATCAATCCTCCATCTGTATTAGAAATGTGTTTGTTGTCAGCCGTCTTGCGGAGAGCTGAATAGGCTGCCAACCATCGATCAGAAATTACGCCCGGTGCTATCCCGTCAAAAGGATCAGATGAGTCCTCCCATTCATAATTACGCCCATCTATGGTGGAAGGATGGGCAACAAAATATCTGCCATCTGCCAAAAGGTCGATACCATCCGCCAGCTTACAAGAGCGTATAGCTGGAGTGTGGTACATGATGTAGTGTTGCCCACCTCCTGCCGTTAACTGAAGGATACAGTCATCGTCGGGAGCACCATTTTGGGCAACCCATTGATCCCATGAGTCATCCCCTCCGTTTCTGGGATCAATATCGAAAACAACGATTCCAGATCGTTCGCCAGCGGCAATCCCGATATTGTAATCAGGGTTTTGTGTCCACCAGCGCGCGATCTGTTCCGCGTCTGTGGTGGCATCGTTCACCCCATGTTGAGTAGCGGGTATTTTCCCGTTAGGAACAACGGGAAGCACTGACCACCCCCATGAGGCATAAGCTAGGGCTGCCTCAAATTTTGTTGTCATCAGATTTTGCTCCGAGAAACCTCGGCCTTCAGGCCGGGGATCGTGATGTGAACTCTGCGTTAAATATCCTTCTCCGCTCGGGACATCGAGCGCCTGCTGAGGGAATCCTCTTCCTTTAGGGAGGGGAGGATGTCAAATTTGGCACCACCCTCAAAATAGTTTGAGAGCGCCATCATCACCCGATAGGTGGGATTAGCGTGCGGGTTATCGCGGATATCGCGCACGGTGTTGTAGTGAAGCCCAGTGGCCTCAACCACTTTTGACGGGATTCGATCTTGTAGAGCTTCTCTTATTTGTTCCAGACTCAGCATTGTTGGTTCCTCCATGAAATAAAGAAAAAAAAATACGTCTTAATGTTGACACGCTACCATAAGATGCGCTACAGTTCAAATACTGCGCGAACGGAAATGGCCGAAGGCGCAGCATTTGAGAGGGTAAAAAACATGGCAATCAACATCAAAAAAACTGGCTCACTGGCAGCCATTGGGGTCAAGGTTTTGGTTTATGGGGCGGCTGGCTCGGGCAAAACTTCACTGATTAAGACGCTTCCGAATCCCATCGTATTATCAGCAGAGGGGGGCTTGTTGTCCATTCAGGAGGCCGATCTTCCTTATATCGAGATCAGCACAATGGACGATCTGGATGAAGCCTACGAATGGCTGATGAACAGCACGGAGGGGTCACAATATCAATCAGTGGCACTCGATAGTATCAGCGAGGTGGCGGAAGTGGCCTTGCACGCCGAACTGAAGATCAATAAAGACAACCGGGCGGCTTACGGCGAGATGAATACCACAATGGCCGGAATGATTCGTGCGTTCCGGGATCTTCCAGGGAAGCATGTCTATATGAGCGCGAAATTGGAAAAAAGTCAAGACGAGATGGGCAAGATGCTTTATAACCCTGGGATGCCGGGTAAGTCTTTGACCCAAGGGGTGCCTTATTTTTTCGACGAAGTCCTTGCACTGCGTGTTGAAAAAGACGCGGAGGGTAATACCCAACGCGCATTGATGTGCGACACCGATGGCCTTTGGGCAGCCAAAGACCGGAGTGGCAAACTCGATATGTGGGAAGGCCCTGACTTGGGAGCCGTAATTTCCAAAATCGCCGGAGGGCGCTGAAATGGGCTTTCTACGCACTGACAACCTGGAATCGTTGTCTGAAAAATGGCTTCGTGCCAAAGAAGCGGAGCGCGAAGCGGTTGAAGAACGACGCAATCTTGAGGATCGTATGCTGTCGTTGATCGGGATAGCCACGAATGTAGAAGGGACCACAACAGCGAAGCCTGGGCCATACACTGTCAAGGTAGTCTCCCGGCTTGATCGTAAAGTGGATGCCGACAAAGTGCAGGACTTGGCGGCTGAATATGGCCTGACCGATCACCTTTCAAGTCTTTTTCGCTGGAAGCCAGATCTTAATATGGCGGCATGGAAAGCGGCTGACAAATCCATCACGGACAAACTGGCGGGGGCCATCACCATCAAGCCGGGACGGCCATCATTTAGCATCGTAGCAGAAGACACTCAATCGTAATTTCACAACGGAGGCAAAAAAATGGCAAATCTAGGCCAGACGTATGACACAAGCGATTTACCTGAAGGCGGTGGCGGATTCGATCCCGTACCGCCTGGATGGTACAACGTATCAATCACACAAGCCACGCTTGAAAACACGAAAAATGGAAGTGGCCAGTATATCAATGTGCGCTATGACATCATCGGACCGAGTTTTCAGGGGCGCGTTGTATTCGGGAAAATCCACATCAAGAATGCCAATCCAAAGGCTGAGGAATATGCCCGGGCTGATTTGGGTAATCTGATGCGAGCCATTGGATTAGCGCGTGTGACCGATACCGATCAGTTGATCGGTGCCAATCTCAAGATCAAACTCAACATTCGGCCCGAGCGCGTGGACGAAGACACAGGCAAAACCTATGATGCCACCAACGAGGTGCGCGGGTTCAAGGCGATGGAGGGTGCTGTGCCGAACATGGGTGGGACACACAAAGAACCGTCAGCACCCACTTCCGGGAAGGCTGCACCGCCTTGGGCCGCGAAGAAGTAACGATAGGTTAGCGGGGGGCAAAAGCCCCCGCACTTCTTTAGCATGGGGGAAATATGGCTGCAGTTCCAGAAACACAGAACACAATCGAGAACCTGATTTACAAGGCCTGGGCAGACGATGCTGCGCCCCCACGTCCTCACATGGGCGCATCCATGCTCGGCCATCCATGCGACAGGTATTTGTGGCTCAAGTTCCGATGGGTGATGAAAGAGCGCCATTCCGGGCGCATGTTGATTTTGTTTGACCGAGGGCACCGCGAGGAAGAGCGCGTGGTGTCGCACCTGAGGCGCATTGGGGCGCACGTTGAGAAAACGGGAGCCAATCAAGCGCGGGTGTCGTTTGGGGCGCATGTCTCTGGATCGATTGATGGGATCGTATCGGCACTCCCTATTGCGCCAAAGGCCAAGGCTGTGCTGGAAATAAAGACCCATTCTGACAAATCTTTTACTGAGCTGAAACGCGACGGGGTGCAGAAGTCCAAGCCCATGCACTGGGTACAGATGTGCGTCTATGGGTACGGCGAAAGTCTGGATCGTGCGCTCTATGTGGCCGTCAACAAAAACACGGATGAGATTTATACGGAGTGGCTGCACCTTGATAAAGAGGTGGCCGAGAAAGCCATTGCACGCGGCAAGCGCATTGCTCTGTCTGACCGTATGCCTGAGCCGGTCATGGGGGGGTGCGAGTCGTGGTATCAATGCAAGGTATGTGACATGCACAAATTTTGTTGGTTGACGAATTGTACTGATCAGGTGACGTGTCGTACTTGCGCCCATTCAACGGCCAAAGATGACAACACATGGCACTGTGAGCGCTATAATGCTGATGATATTCCAGTGGAGTTTCAGCGTACGGGGTGTGATTCGCACGTTCTGCACCCGGATCTCGTGCCATGGAAAATCCATACGGATCTGTCAACCGAGTGGGAAGCGGTTTGGATGATTGATGGCATACCAGTTCGCAACGGGGAGCCAGATGCAACCGTGTTTGGTAGCCGCGAGATACTAGCCAATCCGGCGGCGTGCGCGAATCCAGACGATTTTGTGAAAAGTGCGCGGGAGAAATTGGGGTAATGGAACTCCGCGACTATCAAGCCAACGCCATTACCATGCTCTACGATTGGTTCAACCGCAATCCGACTGGCCATCCGGTGCTGAATATGCCTGGCGGGTCTGGCAAGAGTGTGGTGATTGCCTCGATTGCCAAGGACGCGCTCCTGAACTGGCCTGAGACACGCATTCTCATGCTGGTCCATAGCCGAGAGTTGATTTTGCAGAACGCAGACAAACTCCGCAAACTGTGGCCTGATGCGCCACTTGGGGTGTATAGCGCCAGCGTGGGGAAGCGCCAGATTGGACGGACCATTACCTATGCCGGTATCGGTTCTGTTGCCAAGCGCGGTTCGGAGTTGGGCCATATCGATCTGTGTGTCATCGATGAGGTGCATTGCGTATCCACATCCGAAAGTGGTATCTATCGCAAACTCATAGCCGATTTACTGGCAATCAATCCGGCCATGCGGATTGTTGGACTTTCGGCCTCTCCCTACCGACTCGGCCACGGCATGATAACCGAAGGTGACGATGCCATCTTTACCGAGATTTTAGAGCCGGTCGGCATCGCAGAACTGATTTATAAGGGCCACCTTGTGCCGCTGCGCTCAAAGGGTACTCACCACAAACTCGAAACAGAAGGATTGCACAAGCGCCAGGGGGAGTACATTGCATCTGAGATGGAGGCGAGATTCAACACCTCCACCCATAACGCTGCAGTGGTGCGTGAGATCATTGCCAAGGCGTCGGATAGAGCGCACTGGTTGATCTTCTGCTCTGGCATAGAACATTCTGAGGCGATGGCTGCATGTTTCCGCGCGCATGGTATTCATTCGGAGGCGTTGTCCAGTTTGGACAAAAAGCAGGATCGGGTACGCAAGCTGGCTGATTTTGAATCTGGCAAGATGCGGGCGATTTGCTCAATTGGAATATTAACAACAGGGTATGACCTCCCGACTCTCGATTGCATTGCATTTCTTCGAGCCACCCTATCCCCAGGTCTTTATTTACAGATGGCTGTGCGTGGGATGCGCCCATCGCCCGGAAAATCTGATTGCCTTGTGCTGGACTTCGCTGGCGTTATTGCAACGCATGGCCCTATCACTGCCATTCGGCCACCTAAAAAAGGCGGCAGTGGCAACGGGGAGGCTCCTGTGAAGGTTTGTGATAACTGTGCCGAACTGGTACACCTGTCTGCCAAGGTGTGTCCTGCGTGTGGGACACCGTTCCCACCACCGAAACCAGCGGCATTAAAACTGCATGACGATGACATCATGGGTGTGAAGGGGACTGAGATGCCCGTCACCTCATGGACGTGGCGCAAGCACATCAGTCGAGCGTCCGGCAAGGAGATGCTGGCCTGTACCTATTATGGCGGCTTGTCTGATATGCCCATCACTGAGTATTTCCCAATTTTGCATGACGGCTATGCAGGTCAGAAAGCCATGCAACAACTGCTGCATATTGCAGACAATGCAGAAGTCGTGTTATCAGACGTTGCCAATCTATCGCCAACAGACGGATTACGCGCATTGGCCGTGGATCTGACAGTTGGGAGTGCACCCAGAAGTATAGAGTACAAGCGCGATGGAAAATTCAACCGAGTAGTCAGGAGGACGTGGAAATGCCAAGAACAAAATTGCCAGACGTTTTGATCGCATGGCGCGAAATTCAGATAGGAGCCTGTTCGGATTGACATCCTCCCCTCCCTAAAGGAAGAGGATTCCCTCAGCAGGCGCTCGATGTCCCGAGCGGAGAAGGATATTTAACGCAGAGTTCACATCACGATCATGTACAGCACCGCAATCACTGCATACCCATTCTCTTATTCCAAGGTCGGCCCTACCTTTCGGACTGCTGGGGGGATTGCACCCACAGCACGAACATACCTGGGTTGTGAATCGTTCACTGACTTCTTCATACCACGCGCCTTCTCTAACGGATTTGTACGCGAGCATTGTTCGGAAGCCAGACCAAGATGCATCAAGGACAGACTTTGCCATCTTGGTTTTGGCAAGTCCTGCGGCATTAACATTACCAACCGCGATGTAATCAAACTCCCTGACGATGCGAGTCGAGAGTTTGTGCAGGTTATCCCTGCGCGAATTCGTGATCTTGGCGTGGATCGATTTCACGAGCCGTTTTTTGTGCGCTCGCTGGGCTTTCCCAAGTTTTGCTTCAAGTTTTCTGTAGTGTCGTTCATTGTTGATTTTCTCACCCGTGGAAAAGGTAGCGAAGTCTTTCAAACCAAGATCAATACCAAGACCCTTGACTGGCTGACGGACAACCTTTTCCTGAACATTGATCACGATATTCAGAAACCAGTTACCGCGCCCGTCTTGGCTGAAATTGGTTCCATCCTTGATCTTACCCACAGGAAGAGCGCGAGAATCGAATACTCGGAAAGTGTTTCCAGCAAATCGGAAAGCGTTTCCTTCCCGAAGAAGATCACGTCCTTTGAGAGGAACCCATCCGAGAGATTTTTTTCCGCGCCAACGAAGGTATGGCTTTTTATGCTGGCTTCTGGATTTTGCGTATTGCTCACAAACAGAGTTGATCGTGCCGGAGTGGACACCAAGTTCCTTGGATGCGCCGCTCGTAAGTTTGTTCAGGTCAAAGCCGGTGGGCCACTTCTTGCGCCACTTGAGGGCCTGTTTCTGCACATCGTTGCAATAATTCCAGACAAAATTAACCGATCTGGCTTGCTTGTTGAGCAGACCAGTAAGAGATTTTACGCGGTAACGGTAAACCTGAATCATTTTTGCTTTTTCACCCAGTCTTCAACAGCCCGCCGGACAAGTTCGGAAAGCGAAAGCCCGCGAGCCTCCGAGAGTTTTTTTAGTTCCAGGAAAAGTGGAACCGGAAGAAAAAAGTGTGTGCGTTTCATGCCCCCATGCTACCATACTTTTAGCCGTCAAACAAACAGGAGATTCCAGCGGTCGCTGACCTCGCTCCTTTCACTCCCCGGCCTGAAGGCCGAGGTTTCTCGGAGCAAAATCTGATGAAGCGGGTCAAAGGTGGGCGCTAGTTTTTTAACAGAAAAATGTTGACATGAAATATTTTATAGTTGTATAGTGACAACACTAACAACGCCTCACAAGGCACACGGAGGAATAAAATGCAAACAGCACACGCTTACGAGTTTCAAAAGGCACCCATTCAGATCAGGGAATACACCGTAACTTTGGTGGGCCTCGGTGGCGGAAGGGTGGAGAAGTTAATCTTGGCTAAGCATTCAGTTGATGCGCTCACGCTGGCCTTACGGACTGCTGATGTGCACACGATTGCTGCGTCGTGCAAGGTGTCGGCTTGAGTGCCCTAGAAACGGATTCGGTCGGCAATCCAACTATCATGACCAAAATTTTGGGTACGCTTTTGAAAACCGGAAATGCAATGTACATCAACGAACTGGCACAGCATACAGGGCTAAAGGCCAAGCTCATTTCTGACACCATCGGGAAGTTTGTAAAGGCAACGCCTGGCGTATTGGAGCGCACGAAAGTCCCTGCTGTCCGCAGTTTGTTGATCGATCTTACGCCGCATGGCCGAGAAGTAGCGTTGGGAATGTGCAAGTTCTATTCAAAACGCACGAAACCCACTGGTAAAGCGTTGCGCCGGTTGGGAGATCAGACAGCGAAAGAGTTGCGAGAAAAGGCAGAAAAAATGGGACTGAACGTAACTATTGTTTACCGTGGGGACTGACATGCAAATCATTTCACAAAAAAAGGATGCCGCTTATGCTCGGTTACATAAATACTGGACACCTGAGCGCATTGCAGAATTGGCTGAAAAGAACCGGTCGGAACGCGAGGCTCGGCATCCGGAAACAAAACATCTCGGGGTGCGTAGTGGCTCGTGATCTTGAACGTTATGAGCGCGCAGAGGAAAAGCGTGTAATGGCTGATAAGATGGCTTCACCAACCAGAGAGTTCGCAGATATGAACAAAATTGTACGCACCAAAACACGCGCCGAAGGTGGAATCACACTAGAGGAAAAAATCAGGCTGGATGCTGTAGCGAAAGAGTGGATAGATATCGCGTTTCGCACGACCCCGATTGATCAATCCAAAATAACCCAGGCTATTAAAGGGTTATACGACGCTGCGGGGCTAAAAGAACCTCACGTAGTCATCGTACCATCCCCGCTTGTAATGGCGTTTGCCTACGGAGCGAGCGCCTGGATTTGGTATTGCCGCAAAAACAATATTCCGACAACCACAGACGCCACCTACGCCGCCACAGACGCCGCCACAGACGCCGCCACAGAGGCCGCCACCCGCGCCGCCACCTACGCCGCCACCCGCGCCGCCACCTACGCCGCCACCCGCGCCGCCACCTACGCCGCCACCTACGCCGCCACAGACGCCGCCACAGACGACGCCACCCGCGCCGCCTACGCCGCCACAGACGCCGCCACCCGCGCCGCCACCCGCGCCGCCACAGACGCCGCCACCCGCGCCGCCACAGACGCCGCCACCCGCGCCGCCTACGACGCCACCTACGCCGCCTACGACGCCACCTACGCCGCCACAGACGCCGCCACAGACGCCGCCACCCGCGCCGCCACCCGCGCCGCCACAGACGCCGCCACCCGCGCCGCCTACGACGCCTACGCCGCCACAGACGCCGCCACAGACGC
>JAEHJW020000253.1_pt1 | contig 45853 bp, 67 predicted proteins | sample 9271431 | NCBI WGS metagenome assembly JAEHJW02
AATCATATTGACAAGACGGTGTATTTCCTCTTGCTGCTTTGCGTTCGTTTCGATCAACATGGCATTTGATCGCGTGAGCGTATCGATGATTATATGGCATGGATCCATTTTCTTTGCTTCATAGGCAGCCTCATTTTCGGCAACAAAATTAGTCTCTTTTTTTTGTGAAACATCTTCTGTTCCTATGTGAAATAGTTCAGATATTTTATATGAAATATTTTCGGTAAACGGAACTCTACCATTGATCATATCTGACAAATAAGTGCTTTTAACGCCAAGTTTTTCAGCTATTTCGGATTGAGTCAAATTAAATTTGAACTTTACCTCGCTAATTGATCTTTTAAGTACTTGATTGATAGGCATGTAAAAATATTACGGTTTTTTATATGAAGAAAGTACATATATTATTTGGAAAAACATGAATATAGTTCATATCTTTGCATCACTATTAAATGATTCACGTGCAAATATACGCAAAGTGTGTTTGTAAAACAAACTAACAACGAACAAAATGGACAAAATGACAAAAAAAGATCAATTGACTTTCAGACAGATATATGACAGATTGCCTGGAAGGAGTTCGGTGAAGACGCCGAAAAATGAATTCGTGGAACGCATTGCCGGCGTGACGAAGAAACACGAGACGACGGTACGTTGCTGGCTTGCCGGCACGCAGCGACCTGATGCCCTCTCTATCAGCATGATTGAGAAGGAACTTGGCATGAATGGTGACTGTTTATTCCCCAGAAAGGAGGCCTGAGATGGATGCTATGATTAAGGTATTTCACAGTGAACAATTTGGGGATATCCGGACAGCCGGAGATTCAAACGAACCTTTGTTTTGTCTTGCCGACTTATGTAACGTGCTTGGCATTGTTAACAACCGAAACGTAAAAAACAGGTTGGATCCTGACGATGTCCATCTGATGGACACCGTTGATTCAATAGGCAAAAAACAAGAGATCAACTTTGTCACAGAATCCGGCATGTACGATGTGATTATCCGAAGTGACTCGGACAAGGCAAAGCCGTTTCGCAAATGGGTAACCTCTGAGGTATTGCCCTCAATACGCAAAAACGGGATTTATGCCACGGATGTGACGATAGAGGGGATGATACAGAATCCTGATTTTGCTATCGAGTTGCTGAACACGCTCAAGGAAGAACGGCGCAAACGGATAGAGGCACAGGCACAACACGAGGAGGACAGGCCTAAAGTGCTGTTTGCCACAGCAGTGGAGACATCACAGAAGAGCATCCTGGTGGGTGAGTTGTCGAAGATTTTAAGGCAAAACGGGATTGACATGGGGCAGAACCGGTTGTTTGCCTGGCTGAGGCTGTCGGGGTACCTGTGTTCGACAGGAGAGCGCTACAACCAGCCAACACAACACGCCATGGACATGAGCCTGTTCGAGATTAAAAAGACCACCATCACCAAGCCAAGCGGGTCGATCCTCGTGACAACGACCGTGAAGGTGACAGGTAAGGGACAAATTTACTTTGTAAACAAATTTTTGACGGATGAAAGCAAAAGCAATTGAGTTTTACACCACGCCCGAGGGAGAGGTGACGATCAGGCAGATGGGAGAACCGGAGAGTCAGTTGAAGGAAACCGACACGGAGTTCATACAGAAGTTTCTTGACGTACTGAAGGAGTTTTATCCCGAAGCGCACGGTGCGTTGATGAGCACTTACGCGGGGAGCAGGCTTAACAAGCAATATCGTGATTTTCTGGCAGTGAGGCGATTCGTGAAATGCAACTTCGGGTTGTATGACAACGTGATCGATGTGGATTGCAACTGGAATTTCAGGTTTGAATTTGTGGGTTGCCCTTTACGGGGCGAGTGCAAATTTGACAAAGTGATTTGTGCCCCGGTGTTCAATTCCAGGTTGTCAGAGCGTGAATTAGAGGTAATGGAGATGGTTTATAGAGGACTATCTGACAGCGAAATAAGTGAAAAGCTCTTTATATCGATGAACACGGTGAACAATCACCGGAAAAACAGCTTCAAGAAACTTGGTTTGCACTCGATGCCCGATTTCATGCGGTATGCTATGCAGAACAACCTTTTCAAATAACCCTAAAAACAATACGAAAATGGACGCAACAATGTATTCGTGGGAAACCACATTTGACACCGTGAAGGATTTGATGATTCACACCTTCAGCGATCGCGTGAAGGTTGTATCGAACATCCGAACCGGAATCGTCAAAGTGCTCAAAGACGGGGATGTCATCAGCACGATGGAAAACGCGGCGATATCGGAATATGAAAATTTTCTCTCGAAAGTAGCTATCGATGCACACGCGCTTGACGAACTCAATAAAAGCATGCTGACAGATTGAACAACGAAAAAAAATGAATGACAATGATCACGCTTGAATTGTATGAATTAAAAAACATGATGCACGAGATGGCAGAGCTTGGCGCTGCCACATACGTGAAGCGGACAGCACCGGCCAGGGATGGCATATCGCAAAGAGAGGCCTACAAGCTGTTCGGTGAAGGCAGGGTGAAACGTTGGGTGTCGGCTGATTTGGTTGGCACGATGCGTAGTGGAGGTACGGAACGCTCTAAGATACTATACTCGAGGGCGGAATTGATGACGGTCGAAAAAGCGGAAAAGTTAAACAGTTTAATAAACAAGTGATTATGAGCGAAACAAGGCCAAGATACAGGTTTTTCCGTATCAATAACAAATGGGTTGTATCGGAAGTCTCATATACCGATAACGGATGGTACGGCACGCATAGAATTGCTGATTTTATGGATCGGGAAGAGGCCCGAAAAAAGACATACGAAATGAACGGTTGGAATTACAAATCATAAAAAAACATCATCATGACAGGGATTACATTAGTGAAAAATGCCGAAATATCTCATAACATTTTAGAGATTGGCAAAAGTGTGGATGAGCGTCTAAAATCGCTCAATATTGAAAACCAGCTTGCAACGGAAGATACCGTGCAAGCTTTAAAGAAGCTTAGGGCGGATCTTACAAAAGAGTTCAATGATTACGAAACACAACGTAAGACGGTGAAATCGGCTATCCTACAGCCATACGAAGATATGGAAACTCTCTACAAGAAAGAGATAGCAGACAAGTACAAAAATGCCGGAGAAACCCTTAAAACGAAAATTACCGAATTTGAGAACGCGGTAAAACTCGAAAAGAAAAAGGGCATTGAAGTCTATTTTGACGAATTGTGTCAGTCATACAATATTGATTTTCTGAAATTTGAAAATGCAGAAATTGAAATAAACCTTTCTGTAACCGACAAGCAATATCGCGAAAAATGCAACGCTTTTGTGGCGCGAGTTTCGGATGATATTGAGTTGATAAATACGCTTCAATATCCTGTAGAAATGTTGACAGAATATAAGAGGAATGGATTTAACGCTTCAGCCGCCATAAAGGGAGTGAACGACAGAAAAGAGGCTGAAAAGCTGGAAGCTGAACGGGTTAAATTGGCAGAAACACAACGCAGGCAAAAGATGTTGATTGATTTGTTGTTGATATATCATGATATGACTAAGACATACAATTATCTCCGAGATGAATCCATCTACATTGCACAATCGGACATAGAGAGTTTTTCAAAAGAAGAATTTCAAAAGGAGTACGTAAAGATAGAGGCTGCCATCAAAGAAAAAAAAGAGTTGGTCGAGGCAAAAGAAGAGCCGAAGGCAGATCAACCGGTCGTTGCCCAAAGACCAGCTATAGCGCTTCGCCCGCCGGTAGTTGAACCAACACGATTTGAGGATAAAAAATTCAAGGCCTCATTTGAGGCATACGGTACCATGCTTCAATTGAAAGCATTGGGAGAATACATGAAAGAGAGCGGAATCACTTATAAAAACATATAAATTATGGAAACAACACCCATTACAACAAAAACAGTTGCAAACTTTTTGAACATGCCGGCAACGGCAAAGTTCCTTGAATCGACACTTAAGGAAAAGAGAGCAGAGTTTGTGTCGAATCTCATTGCATTGGCCGATGGAGACAGCAATATTGCCGCGTGTGAACCAAGTGCGTTGATGAAATGTGCATTGAACGCAACGGCCTTAAACCTTCCTTTGAACAAAAACCTGGGATATGCCTATATCATTCCATATAAAGGCGTTCCATCTTTTCAAATCGGTTACAAAGGCATCATTCAGTTAGCGATCAGAACCGGAGCATATCGCTTTATCAATGCTACCGAAGTGCGTGAAAACGAAATAAAACGGAATAAAATTACCGGCGAGTTGACATTTATCGGGGACAATACAGATGGGAAGGTTGTCGGATATATTGCTTACCTGGAATTGATGTCTGGGTTCACCGCTTCTCTTTACATGACTGAAGAAGAGATTGAAAGACACGCCTTGCGCTTTTCTAAAATGTACGCTTCGGACAAGCAAAATAAAACATTTAAAAGCAAGTGGAGCGATCCCGATGCACGTCCGGCGATGGCAAAAAAAACAGTTCTTAAGGGGTTGCTTGGCACGTATGGATTGATGACTACAGAATTTGCCAAGGCCTTTGAAGCCGATAGCGACGAAGCAGAGCACCCGACGGGATCGCGAACATCTCAGTTTGACGATGCTGAAATAATTCATCAGGATGAACCAAGACAAGCTGAACCTGAAAAAATTCAAATCTGATATGTATCATATCATCTCCACAGGCAGTAAAGGGAACGCCATCTTATATCATAAATCAATACTTCTTGATTGTGGCGTTCCTTTTTCTTCTATTAAACCATACTTGTATGATATACAACTTGTTTTATTGACTCATGTTCATGGAGATCATTACAACGACGCAACGATCAAAAGAATGATTTTAGAAAGGCCTTCGGTGCGAATCGGATATTGTAACGACTGGTTTACGATTCAGGGGAGAAACATTGACAGGTACGAACTAAATCAGGTATATGATTATGGCATTTTCCAGATAAGCCCTTTTAGACTTTATCATGATGTTCCCAATTGTGGGTATAGGATATTTAAAAACGAGACAAAAATATTTCATGCTACCGACACATCGCACCTGGAAGGTATCACGGCTAAAGGGTATGATTTGTATGCAATCGAACACAACTACAATGAAGAGACTGTTTTTGAAACGATACATGAGATTGAGGAACGTGGAGGTTTTGCGCACCAGAGAGGCAGCATCAATAGTCATCTGTCAGAGCAACAAGCTAATGAATTTTTTCTTAAAAACAAGAAAGAGGAATCCATCATAATCAGGTTACACGAATCGAGTACATCCTTATGAGCAAAGTCAGCATCGAGAAAAAGCATGGATTGTTTACCCTTAAGCCGGTCTACGAAGAGTTGGCAAAGGCGGCAGATGGAATCTATTCCATTGAGGTTAAAAAAGTCAGGAAGCCAAGGACAATGGATCAAAATGGCTGGTTATGGGGCTGTATATATCCAATGCTGATGGAGGCGCTCATATATACGGGATGGGAATTTACGAACATTGAGCAGGTGCATGAGTTTTTCAAAACGCTAATGACGAACGACAAGGTGATTAATAAACATAGCGGGGAAATTATCAAATTCCCGGAATCTACATCCATCATGGATTCTGTGACATTTTCAACCTATTGTGAGAAACTAAGAGATTACGGATCGGAATTTCTAAACATTCAAATACCTGATCCGGATCCAAATTGGAAATTATATGAAAAAAATGCGATACCAACCATCTGAAATATTCATACAAATGGATAACAGTCCTCCGTGATATGGATATATCACCGAGCGTCATTAAATTCAAATTATTGATAATTAATTTATTATATATTATTATGGACAAAATTGAAATTACAAAACAACGTGTTGAAGCCGCTTATGAAATAGCGGATGAAAGCACAAAAAGAATGCTAATTAAGCTTTTCGGTGAAAAAGCGGTAAAGCCTGAAAAACCGGATTATTCAGACTATCGAAACATCAAAAGCTATGAAGATGCTTGCAAAGCTCTTAGTATTGCTCCTGTGGGAATATATGAGGATGATGATCCTGATGAAATTGCATACAGGAAGCTTAAAATCATATCTAAGGCGCTATGGGGAACCTTTGAACCTAAGCCGAACGCATCGGGCAATGACGCGTATTGGTATCCCTGGTTTGCCTTGTATACAAGGCAGGAAATTAAAAGCATGAATGATGAAGATAGGGGTGCCCTTTTGTCTGCTCATGCGAATGGTGGGGCGGTTGCGGGGTTCGGTTGTCTCGGTACGGATAATCGCTCCTCGATTGCGGGTGCGGACATTGGGTTCCGCCTGTGCCAGGAAACACAAGAAAAAGCAAGGTATTTTGGCCGTCAATTCACGAAGCTGTGGGCGGATTACCTGCTTATGAATGTGGATGTTAAAGATGAATACGTTGAATAATTCCTTTTTACTAATCTCATAAAATAAACAACATGTTCGGATTTATAATCACAAAGGCTGAGACATTGAATCGATTGCTCACTGATCTGAGCATCGCAAAGAGTCGGAACCATGATCTGGAGGTTAAGCTCCGGAGATTAACTCCAAACCGTGATGAACGCGGTAAGTTTCAAAAGAAAAACAAGTAATAACCATCAAATTTTATTTACATGAAAGAAATTATGCTTTCTGACATGCCGGTTGAGCAACGGTGTCAGGTTTTGAAAGACAGTTGTGATAGTATCAGTGAGGGTCGGTATCTGGTTAAGTTCACTCAGGAAGATAAAAATGATGAGCGGCAAAGGCTTAAAGATGTGTCAATGGAGATCGCAGCTATAGAGGATGAGTTTTCTGTTGTTAAGTCAGAATACAAGGCCAAATTAAAACCATTGATTGAGGAACGAGCTTCCACGCTGGAAAATCTAAAGGCTGGCGGTATTTACCAAACCGGTGAAATATACAAGTTTATTGATTCTGAAAATGCAGAGGTAGGATTCTACGATCCAAGCGGGCATCTCATTGAGGAGAGGGGATTGACTAAAGAAGAGAGACAAAGAACGATGTTTCAATCGTTGAGAACCGGAACGAATAATTAACCAAATCACTAATTTTTAATTTTTATTAAAATGGAAAAAGAAGACAGAATCGTAGTGAACATTGCTCAGGGTGTTGATGTATCAAAACCGATTGAGATTGTATTGAGAGAAGGGGCAGCCGCTAAAGCAATTGAACAGTTGCCTACAAAATCCCCTGAAAGCATTAGTGTTTCAGGCGTCATTGATACGCCTTTTCGATGGCTTGAAAAGAGGGTTGGTACCATTGATCAACAAAAGGCAAATATCGTTGTAGATCGCGAAAAAATGAGCATCATTCTTACCATTAACGAAACGGATGGCTACACGAAAAATATATTTACCGGTACCGTTCAGTTGGCTGAGACTTTCGAGAAATTTGGAATAAACAATGATCAAAAAGCATGGACTCCGTCTAAACTTGGTCAGTTTATCAGGCTTAACAGGGGTGTATTCTCGGACAAAGAGAAATGTATGCTGCTTGTGTCGAATTTGAAAAACTTCACAGCTAAGGCCAAATCGGAAATTCAAAAAATGAAGGATCCTTCAGGTTCAATGGCTGATGTTTACAAGGTTCAGGTAGAAAGCAATCTTCCAAAGAGCTTTATGATCAATCTGTCGATTTTCAAAGGTACCCCAAAACAAAACATTGAGATTGAATTCGATCACTATTTAAGCGATGGAGATGTTTACCTACAGCTTGTTTCCCCGGGTGCAAATGAGCTCGTGGAGGAATTCAGAGATCGCAGCATTGATGATGTGCTAATCAGAATAAGTCAGATTGCACCTGACATTGCGATTCTTGAAATATAATATTAACTAAAAATGGGAGAGAATTGCTCTCCCATTTTAAAACTTCAAATCATGTCTCGACCCTTAAAAACAGGATTAGATTACTTTCCGCTCGATGTTGAAATTGACGAAAAGATGGAACTAATTGAAGCTAAATATGGATTAATTGGTTTCGGGATCATAATCAAATTGTATCAGAAAATATACCGTCAAGGCTACTTTATGGAGTGGAACGAAGACAGATTAATGTTGTTCAAAAAGGCAATTAATGTAGACATTAATCTAATTAATGACGTCATTAATGACTGCTTACGGTACAATATTTTTGACAAAAACCTCTACGAAAGATTCGTAATTCTGACAAGTTCGGGAATCCAGAAGAGATTTCTTGCCGCTTGTGACCGAAGAAAAACGGTTAATTTAATTAAAGAGTACATTAACATAGCCACAGATGATATTAATGTAGACATTAACTTCATAAATGTTGCAGAAACCCGAGTTAATCAGGAATTTAGTACACAAAGTAAAGTAAAGGAAAGTAAAGTAAAGGAAAGTATAGTACCACCAGAAGTTTCTGTCCCCATTAATTCGATTGTTGTAAATTTTGATTTCGACAAGGTCAAAAATCTATGGAATGAAAGTTGCCCATCTTTCCCGAAAATTTTAGCAATAACCGAAGCGCGAAAACTAAAATTGAAAATCAGAATTGATGAAATAAGTGGCGAAAAAGAAAACTACCTGGAAGCGCTTTCTGAACTTTTTACGAAGGTTGAAAGCTCAAAATTTCTAAAAGGGGATAACGATCGGGGATGGCGGGCCTCTTTCGATTGGCTTATTGCCAATGGTAAGAACTGGTTAAAAGTATTGGAAGGAAATTACGATAATAGAGTAACTAACTATGGAACAGATCGGTACGGTAATAAAAAAGATACAACAAATGGAGCAAACGACGACAAGATCTTTTGCACAGGAAGTTGAATTGTTCAAGGCAACGGTACAAAAAGTTTGTCCTGAATATGAGGTAAACAGCTTGAACAAACCTCTTTTGAATGAGATATACAAATACGCGATTGGAATACCTGGCATGTTTGATCAAAAAAAAGGGCTATGGTTGTGGGGGGAAGTAGACACCGGAAAATCAACTATGATGAACATTCTTGCGGAGTTTGATCGTGCCATTAATCCCAGATTTACAGGGGGGTTCAAGTGTGTCAATACTTCGACAATAGCTGCCCTATACGCAGCTAATGGCGTTGAAGCACTGGATGTATATACCTACAACGATACCAGCAGGGGATCGAATCCGATTACTTTTGGATTTGATGAAATAGGGCGCGAGCCGATCCCGTCTAACCACTACGGGAACAACTTGAATGTGATGCAATATATTTTTCAAATCAGGTATGAGTTAAGAACCCGTTGCAAGACACATGTGACAACCAATATGAAACCATCTGCAATTGGGATAGTCTACGGAAAATACATAGAATCGCGGATTACAGAGATGTTTAACATTGTGGAAGTTAATGACTTGCATCACAGAAAATGAAAATATACATTAGCGGATCCATTTCTTCAAAGCCTTATTGGATGGCTTATAATCAGTTTTTGTGGGCAGAAAATATGATTGTTGAAATGGGACATATTCCGATTAACCCTATGAAAAACGGATTGAATAAAGATGTTAAATGGCACGAGCACATGCTTATCGATTTGATCATGTTGAGTAAATGCGAGGCAATAATGATGTTGCCTGATTGGAATAGAAGTATGGGTGCGAAAATTGAGCATGAGATTGCAAAAAACGAGAAAAAACAAATCATTTATTTATCGAAGTTATGAAAAAGAAGAAAGTTATTATTACCCTCAGTCGGGTATATCCCGCAACTCACAAAAGAGCAGGGGAATTGACAGGTTTTGAAGGGAAACTAAAATCCGGCAAGAAGATTCACACCATCAGGTTAAATGCCAAAGGAGTGTGGAATAAACGCTTCCATGACATTGAGTCGGGGCGAAAATACCTATCTGTCAGGGAATGGACTGGTAGACCATATGATTCACTCCAACGTGAATTTGCTCAATATGAAAAAATAGGGCTTCAGAAAATTGCAATGTCCTATGGGTCAGATGATGTTTATCCAAGAATATGGATCGATGACAAGGAAGTCACGGTTCAGCAAGTAGCTGCTAATGATGGCCTCAGTATTGAGGATTTTGTGGATTGGTTTTTTGGAAAGTCAAAATCAAACACTTTCGATGGCGTTGTAATTCACTTTACCGATTTCAGGTATTAATCATAAAAACAAACAAAATGAAGATCGTATTTTTTGACCTTGAGACAACAGGCTTGTTAGTTAACAAGCATGGTATTCATCAAATAAGTGGTGAAATAGTGGTAAATGGAGAGACAAAGGAAACTTTTGATCTCCGAGTGCAACCCAACCCAAAAGCGGAAATCGTTCAGGATGCTTTAGACGTTGCCGGAGTGACCAAAGAGCAAATCATGTCATACCCTCCTATGGGTGAGATATACAGAAAGTTTACCGCCATGCTTGACCGATACGTGAGCAAGTACGACAAAAAGGATAAGTTTTTTCTGGCCGGATACAACAATGCCGGTTTTGACAATCAGTTTCTTAGGCATGGTTTCTTCAGAATGATGACAAATACTTTGGATCGTACTTCTGGAGCAATTCGATTGATGTGATGGTTTTGGCTACTCCTTACCTGGCATCTAAACGGGCCGAGATGGAGAATTTTAAACAGGGCACCGTTGCCAAATTTATGGGCATTGAGGTAGATGACAACAGGTTACATGATGCAATGTATGATATTGAGATATGTATGAAAATTTACAAGAAAATAACGAATCAATAACCCGGGCATTTGCCAAAAAATAAAAACAATGAAAAAGAAAGAGAATCAAGAATCGGCCATTGAAGTGAATGAGGCGCCTGTTAAAAAAGGCGTGTTTGAGGCAAGAAAAGATGGTAACAGGGGAGTGCAATTCCCGGACTATTGGAAGAAAAAAAAGTTGAATAGCAAGTTTGTGGCCGCGCTTGAAGAATCGGCAAAGAGCGAACCGGTGATGAAGGACAGGCATGGAGAATACCGTGTTGGGACGTTTCTTCATGGGTGTGCTGTAGTCATCGTTGCAGTGACTGACGATCTGTGGAGCGTGGAGATACACAGCGAACATCCGGTAGGTCTTCCCATGCTGCAGGATGTTCGTTACAAATTTGCACCGGACGCCTTCCTGATGGCTTATTTATTGCCGAGCAAAAAACAACTTACCGGCAGTAACATGGCCGTGATCTACCAAATTCCAGGGTCGCTTAAAGAGAAAAAGGAGAATACAAAATGATTTACATAGGAATTGACACGGGAGTTGATACCGGATATGCAGAGTGGAGCACCGTGCAACGGTGCTTTATCTCTGTTCGCACTTTAAAGATTCACAAAGCGATGTCATATGTGAAAGATTTGCATGAAACCCATCCGGGTGAGGTGATAGTAAGAATTGAGGACGCCAGGCTACGAAAATGGTTTGGCACTGAACGAATGACAAGGGAGGAAGAACGAACGCGGTTACAAGGCGTTGGCTCAGTCAAGAGGGACGCTGTAGTGTGGGAAGACTTTCTCCACGATATTGGGGTAAAATTTGAAATGGTGGCCCCACGACACAATGTCACTAAACTTGGATCGGATCAATTTAAAGCATATACCAAATGGGCAAAAAGGACAAGCGAGCATGCCAGGGATGCCGCGATGCTTGTTTTTGGGCTTTAGTTCCTTATCTATTTTTTTTGGGTTAAATGTGTTCATCAAACACATTTTTTTCGTACATTTGCAAATATGTAAAAACAAAACAAATATGGTTTCAAACGGAGTGATCTTACTTGTTGTCATTGTTGCTTTTTTGGCCTTTCTGAAATTTGTGTATCCTGTTGATAAAATGGGAGTTGGCAAAAAGATTTCGGTGTATTTGGATGGTATTTTTAATCGGACGGCTACCGTATCACGTAATCTGGCAAGGACAATCGTGATATATGATACTCTGTCCTTGCCGGTACACTACAGGGGTAAATTTTATGCGATAGGGCATACGGATGATGGTCACAAACTGATGTTCGTCACAAAAAGGAGGTTTTATTTTTTTGCCTGTATTGCTGAATTGATCAGAAAGGTGGTTGGGACGCCTGAATACCAGGATCCTACAATTGAGCGTGAAACAGGGAATGACATTAACCCAATGACGGAGGATGCTGAAGATGAACAGTAATTATGCTATTGAATACAGAAATGTTTCCGAGTTGGTCTCTTTGGAAAATAATCCAAGAAAGATCGGGAAAAAGGATTTCGACACGTTAGTGGAGTCGATTCGTGTGAATGGATTTTGGGAACACAGGCCGATAGCATTGTCGGATCGCACCGGAAAACTCGTAATCATCGCCGGCAATCAACGCTTTAAAGCGGCAAAAAAACTTAAACTAAATAAGGTTCCTACTATTTTGTATCAAAATTTGACTGAAGATCAAGAAAAAGAGATCGTTCTTAGAGACAACATCAACAACGGGCAATGGGATTTCAAAACGCTTAACGACGATGATTTTTGGAATGGTTTTGATTTTGAATGTATTGGGTTGGATATTGAAACACAGGTAGAAGATCAAAAAAAGAACGCAAAAAAAGGAAACGAGGAGGAAGATGATGAGGAACCAATTATAGATGATAAGGAGGCTTTTTACAAGTCAATGCTTAATGATTGCCTGTACGAAAGCAACAACGAGTATGACATTCCGAACCTTTTGCTTGATAAGCAAGCCGGAAAATTGATGCTCCCTTTTGCACCGTGGGGAGCTGACAGCAGACTCAGGAAGGATGTGCAGACATATCATTTTTACGTGGATGACTATCGGTTTGAGGCGATTTGGAAGGATCCTGTTAAGGTACTCACAAGCGGCGTTAAGGCATTAGTTGAACCCAATCTATCTGTCTATGACACTACCCCTATTGCATACGGGTTGCACCAGATTTACAAAAAACGTTGGATAAGCCGTTATTTTCAGGAATGTGGCATACAGGTATATGCCGATTTGAATGTTTCTGTAAAATTCAAGGAGTTCAACAAGATGGGTATACCGAAAGGATACAATGCCTTTTTCACACGTGGGTATGCTGACAGATTATCATACCTGATAGAAGAACATGGCATAGCAAAAGAGATATCCGGTCTGGATACGCCTAATCTGGTTGTATATGGGGGCGGTGATGTGATAAAAAAATATTGCATTGAAAACGATCTGCTTTACGTGCAGGATTTTATTAACTCTAAAGCGAAATAAAGCTATGGCTAAGACAAGTGGCTCAAACAGTGCAAGGAAAACAGGAGGGTTGCCTTCCGGTGATTCGAGTTACAAAGGCAAAGTGGGTAAACTTGAATCCATTTCAAATATTAAAAACCCACAGGTTTACAAGGCTGTAAAAGAAAGCATATCGCGCTATCATTCAGTGCTTGGCGTGAGACAACAGGATATCAAGCTTGGAACTCTGCCCCCGGGCATAGGTGGTGTGCATGTCACCGCTAACGGATCATCACGACAGGTTGTTTTGAATAAAAGTGTATTCAATGGGAGTAAAAAATCAATTGAGAATTCGATAGCAGGAGCTTATAAGTCAGGACAACTGACGAAAACGAACAAACCAATTGCACACATCGTGACACATGAATTGGCACATGCTACATGGAACTCACATCTTACAAGCCCTAACGCAAAAGCAGCAACAAAAAGCATCAAATCGCTTTATGCAAAGTGGATAGAAGATAAAAGAAAATCAGGTTATGGCAAATATGCTGCCACGAACATAAGTGAATTTTTTGCGGAAGTTAGTACGAAAGCGGTGCACGGGAAAGCGGACAGATACACGAGTCAGGTGAAAAACATCATCAAAAAGTACAATTTGTAATTACTACTTTGAAGAAAGTTGCACTTACTTTGTAAGTGAATAAATGCGGAACTACAGGTTATATTATGTAAACAGTTAATAAACAAATCATTATGGACAAAATTGAATTGACAGAAAAACAGAAAGAAGTGCTTCAAAAGCAGATAAACGGTGACTATTCCCCTTTTTTTGCTACCGATGAAGATAGAGAGGCACTGAATCAGGTGATTGACATGGCAAGTATACTTGCCGAAGAGTTGGATTATCCAGATGACATAGATGGTGATTTGATGGCTTGGTTTCTGGGTAAGTATCAGAATCAGTAATGACATTCCAGATAGGCATTTTTTGAAATGTGTTCAGATAACTAAAAGTGTGTTTAATAAACGCGTTTTTAAAACAACGAAAAAACAACGATGTCAAAATTTGAGATTGGAAACAAGATGGGCAATCGTTTTACTTCGCACAACCAGCCAAAAAAAAATGGCAGGAAGCCCTCTTTGTATAAACAGCTCAAGGAATTGACGGGGAAAAAGGTTGAATATGAGTTAAGTAAGGAGGATTATTACAAAACAATCCGGTTTCTGATGGAGCAATCGAAACCTACGCTTGATGCTATCATAAAAGATGCGAAAACCGATGAATCGAAGACCCCTATATGGGTACTGAATATCATATCGTCAATTTTTTCTGACATACGATATGGCAGAACTTCGACTGTTGAGATGATCTTTGACAGACTATTTGGGAAGGCGGTACAGACGATTGACGGCGATATTAACAACAACATCAGCGGCAACGTGAATTTGTCGGCGCTGACAACCGAGGAGCTGATGATGTACAATGAATTGTTAGACAAAGTATATGGTAAGCAATAAAGAGGTGCCGATCCCTATAGACCTTGCAGTTAAAATAGAACTCTTTCGGCGCGGTTGTTATGATTTTATCACGTCCCGCGACGGTTTGAAACACGAGAAACAAGATGAGGCACTACGGATATTGTGTGATGATACACATGTGGAGTTTTTGTATGGAGGAGCAGCCGGAGGGGCAAAATCATGGACAGGGGCAAGCTGGCTCATGTTTAGCTGCCTGGCATACCCTGGAACAAAATGGTTTGCAGGGCGCGAGACATTGAAACGACTTCGGGATTCGACATTAGTCACCTTTTACAAAGTAGCTACCATGTATGGGATACAACGAGATGTTCATTTCAAATACAACGGGCAAGATAACTACTTTGAATACGCGAACGGATCGCGTATTGACATGTTGGATCTTCGGTATCTTCCAGGCGATCCACTATATGAGCGGTATGGGTCAGTTGAATATACGGGAGGTTGGATAGAAGAAGGTGGAGAGGTGAACTTCGGGGCGTTTGATACGCTTAAAACTCGTATTGGAAGGCACATGAACGACTATTATGGGCTTTTGCGCAAACTTTTTATCACGTGCAACCCCAAAAAAAATTGGATGTATCAAGTGTTTTATAAACCAGACCTGAATGACGGGTTGCCTTCGCACATGTACTACCTGCCTTGCTTGGTTCAGGAAAACCCGTTTATTGAAAAGGATTACATTCAGGCACTTGAATCGACGACCGACAAGGTAAAGAAAGAAAGGTTGTTTAACGGAAACTGGGACTATGACGATAATCCTAACGTTTTATGCACATACGATGCGATTGTAGCCATTTTCGGCAACAGGTTGGCGGTGACTACCGGAAAGTTTTATTTAACGGCGGATATCGCGAGGTTCGGGTCAGATCATGCCCGTGTGGCGGTATGGAATGGATATAAGATCATTGACTTAAAAAGTTTTCCTGTCAGTAAGACTACAGAAATTCAAGCATACATCATTCGATGTCAACAAAAATATCGAATACCGGGATACCGGTGCATAGCAGATGAAGATGGCGTAGGTGGTGGAGTTGTAGACAATTGTCACATACAAGGATTTCAAAATGGGTCTAAGGCTTTGAATGATGAAAACTACATGAATTTGCAAACACAATGTGCGTATAAGTTGGCTGAACATATTAATGCCTCTGATGTTGGCATAGACCCCGATCTACTTACCACGGAGGACATGGAACAGATTGCCCTGGAACTTGGGCAGGTGCAAACATGGGATGTTGACAATGATGGAAAGTTAAAGATCAAACCAAAGGAAATGATAAAACAGGATATAGGGGGTTCGCCTGACTGGCGGGATATGATGTTGATGCGATGCTGGTTTGATTATAACGAATACACGATTCCTGACAACATAGAGAGGGTGATGGGATTGAGTGACTAATCATAAAAATTAAATGAAATGGGACTTTTTGATGTGATTGCCAATGAGGTGAAGGCGGCTGTTAACTATCAGCAAAACTTCGCAGATCTTCTTGTAGCGAAAGATGTGACAAGAGCGCTTTCGTTTATGACTGATCACTCAGAACCAGCCATGAGGGCTTTGGTTGAATACAACGTTGAAACGCACGAAATAATGAAGCGTAAAGACAAGGCTATTTATGATAAAAATGGGAACTTTCTACGTTGGCAAAAAAAATGGAAAATACCGATCCCTTATCAACGATATATCAACGAGATAGCACTTGTTTTCCTTTATGGGAGACCTGTTAAATGGAGCCAGGAAAGCGAGGGGACGGATGATGCTTTTGAAAAATTCAAAAATCTCCTCAAGGATGTTCGATTTGATGCACACATTCGTGAAGCTAAGCGGGTGTCAGGCGCGGAGGGAACATCGGCTATCTTATTTCATACCTATCGCGATAGCGAAAATAAGCCGCAACTGTTATTGAATGTTCTATCAAAATCAAACCATGATGACATATATTCGATCAAGGATCAATACAGGAAGCTAAAAGCCTTCGCGTGGGGGTATTATCTTACGGAGACTGGCGGAAAATCTGTATATCATATTGATATATATACAGCCGATACCATATACCGGTGCAAACGCGCTGCTATAGGTTATGAGGTGATTGCATCCGTCAATTATGTTGGTAAAATACCGGTTATCCTCTTCGAGCAGGAAGTTGAGCATTACGAGGTGCAAAAGATGATTGAACGCGTGGAGGCAATGATCGCTACCGACGCGGATGTAAACGATCGTTTTGCTAACCCTTCGATGGTTGCAACGGCTGAGATATTGAATAGTCTTCCTAAATCGGAAGAAGATGCCAAGTTGTACATTTTGAAAGATGGCGGGAAGATAGAATACCTTACCTGGGATCAGGCAAGCGAAAGCAAAAAAAATGAATTTGAGCGACTGGACAAACATATCCTTTCAAAATCATTCACGCCGAACATTGACTTTGATAACATGAAAGGACTTTCTAACGTATCGGGCAAAGCATTGAAGCAAATGATGCTGCTTGCTTCGATAAAGGCCGAGAAACGCAAAGAAACGCATGACGGGTATATGAGCCGAGTGGCCAATCTGACTATTGCTATACTTGGCAACGTGTTGGACTACGCGCATAAGTCACAATATGACGCGTTAAGGGTTGGACATGAATTTCAGGAGCCTTTTGGCGAGGATGTTAGCGCTGTTTTGGCCGACATTCTGAAACAATATGGAGCCGGAGCCTTATCGCTACAAAGCACGGTAGAGATGAGTTATTTAGTCAAAAATGCCAAAACGGAACTTGAACGTATTCAACAAGAGCAGGCTGATAGCCTAAAGGCACAACAAGCGTTAAATAAGATTGATGTGTTTGGACAGGGGGCGTAAAAACTTAATATCATGAAGATAAAAGCTATTCATACAGCGTTTGGAGGCAAGCCTTGCATCATTGAACCACGGTTTTTCCCAAGGGAAAGCGGGTTGCAATATGCTGTTGTTAAAGGCTCTTATGCCGGTAGTATATTTGCTTGCAAGAAAAATCAATTCAGCTTTGGGCTGAAAGCCAAGTTGCAAATATTTATCCTTGAGATTGCATACTGGCTATATGCTACAGCATGGAGGTACATACGACATATTTACCCGACAAAAATAAAATGGTTTTTCAGTCCGCTTAAAAACGGGGTGGACGATCTGCCGTTTTGAGAAAAAAAGAATATGAAAAACGATAAGAAGCAAGTCAGTTGCCTTCATTGTGCTTTTTGTCCAGGCAAGGTGGTGAATTACCTTGTGGATTGCAACAATGGACTGGCAAACCCGCAAAAGGCGAAAAAAGGTACTTGGGAACATCCTTGTGATTTCTTCAAACCGAAAAAGGGACGATAATGGCAAAACCACGCATTGACTTCATACAACAACAGAAAGATCTGTTTGTCAGAACGGAGGGATATTCGATTGCTGTAAGAGGCATATACGACACATCACTACAGGCAATCATCGACCTTGTTAAGAATACGGAATTGGAGGATGGAAAGCCATTTACCTTTGCCAATTATGGCTATGACGATAAAGTGACAACGATATTACGCAGCATGTATAGCCAGATATACAAAGAGATACGCGATGACGCAGAAAAAGAGTGGATGCTATCGAACGATAGTAACGATAGGTTGATGAATAGTCTGTTTGGAGGCAATGCAATTGAAGATAACCACTTTGCTCGGTATTTTAACCGAAACAAGGAGGCAATGGATGCGTTTATGTCGAGAAAGATCAGTTCGGATGGCTTGGGATTGTCACAAAAGATATGGGACTATGTTGGGCAGCACAAGATAGAACTTGAGGATTCGATAGACCTTGCCATTGGTGAAGGAACTCCGGCTAACAGGTTGGCAACAAAGTTAAAGGAATACTTGCTACAACCGGACAGGTTTTATCGCCGTTTCAGAATCAAGATCAGCGAGGATGCGAATGGTAATCCGGTGTATGGAACCATTTGGAAGCGAAAAATATTTGACAAAGAAACGGGGTTATACAAGTGGATTAATGAGGATCCCAAAAAATACAAATCGGGGACGGGTGTCTATCGTTCTTCCTACCGGAATGCACAGCGACTGGCACGAACAGAAACGAACATGGCTTACAGATCAGCCGATTTTGAACGCTGGCAGCAACTTCCCTTCGTGGTTGGTGTTGAAATAAGGCTGTCAAACAATCATCCAAAGCTTGACATATGCGATGATTTGAAAGGGATTTACCCTAAAGAATTCAAATGGGTGGGTTGGCATCCACATTGTAGATGCTATATGACTCCTGTGATGGCAACACAGGGTGAGATGGATAAAATGATTGACGATATACTATCCGGCGATTCAGGTGACATACAGAGCGCCAACAGCGTGGATGACTATCCCGCCGAGTTCAAGACATGGATAACTAATAATGAGGATAGAATAGCCGCTGCTACCGAAAAAGGCACATTGCCCTATTTCATCAAAGACAACGCAGCGGGGGTGAAGAAAATAATTAATCCGACCTGAAGGTGGGCCGGATTAATAGGATGAATTGCAGAAGTGCAATAGATTCGCATGTTGAATTGTTATGCGGCAGCTTAAGAAAGACCGAGAGCTTTTCGCATTGCATGTTGTGAATCTGAATAACCTTGATTTTTTGCCCTGTGAGCCGTGTATGAAAAAATACCCGCTAAAGTTGAAAAATCAAACTGACAGTTTTCATTTGAACCGTAAAATTCATGTCCTTCTTCGTCATATACGACGAAATGCGGGTCAGAATCTTGTTCGGTAGAAACATTTACGATTTCAAGTCCAAAAAGAGTTTTGATAAAGTGATTTTGTTCTTCGATTGACAATTTAGTTGTTAAGTTCATTGTTTTGTTTTTTTAGAATTTTATAAATTGATTAAAAGTAAAAACGAATAAAGAAAAGCCGACCACATAACACAAGTGTATGTGGGATTATCCACCCACGAAATCAACGCTAAAACCCCACATACGCCCGCCGTTTTTTTTATTGTTCAATCGTTTTTAGAAACTCGGCCCATTTTGCTTCAACTGCTCTTCGGGCGTCTTCAAAATTGTTAAACACTGAGACAAAACCTGGATGGTCGTTTCCATATTATTTTAAAACAGTTCCAACAGTAATGTTATATTTTGCACCTATATACTCATAAGTAATGCCTTTTGAATCTTGTACTAAAACATAGTACTTATAGCAATCATAGTTCCCTTCATTTATTCCAGTTGCAATAACAACGGTTTTTCCGACACATTTATTTAAAATACCCTCCATGCTGTTTGGAGGTTTTTCATCACACGAAAAAACAGACAACAAAGCAACTAATAAAATTATTTTTGTTTTCATACCAATATTTATTTATTTTTATAATGATTTAATCATCCATATAAGCCTTTGATCATATTCGTCATCATTCAAATCCTCATATCCACGCCGCTTATACCAGTCGTGCATCCATGAATCTTTCTCAACTTCTAAACAACAAAGGGTTGCACCTAAAATTCTACCTATTTCCTCACGAATCTTCTGTAATTCAGTCCCTATTCCCTGCCTTCTGACAGAGTCATTCACGCTAAGCCAGTTGAGATAGATAGTTGTTTTGTCATCATAATACCAGTAAACACGACCAAAAGAAAACCCATCTTTTCCCATTAGCAATATATCATCCCCCCATGTGTTATTGCTAAAATGAGGAATGTATTTATCACCAATAAGTTCAATAATAGACATAGTTGTTTGTTTTTCCATTATAATCAAATTATTTCAATTATATCTTATATCATTAATCATGATTATTTCCTCCCCTGTTAGTCGGTTTTCTCTTTAATACGCCTGTACGGATTGTGCAGAGCTTGTTTTTGTAATCTTCGGCTAAATCTATATTCCATAGACTTTCTTTTTTGATGCCAATTATGTCGCTTGGCAGTTGCTCATAGATAGCCGATTTGGAGCCAAAATAGTAGTGTTTCTTGCCCCTGTATGGGGTATTCAGATCGACATGGATCACCTTGAAGAGTTGTTTCATGTCATTTGTCTTTAATGGGCACATTGGTTAGAATCGATTCTGTGCACTCTTCGTTGAGGAAATCAACCGCCAAAAAAGCAATAGCACGAGCCTGAACCGTTGTCAGGCTTTCGATTCCTGCATCCTGGAAGTTTGTTATCCTCTTATTCAGAATTTCGAGGCTTTTGATGTATCCCGATTTAACGGAATAATTGCAAGCCAGGTTTATCCGCTTATCTTTAAGCCTTTTCTTTATGGCTTTAACACATGACTTTATGTTTTTTTCTTCAATCATTTTGTTTGAATTTAATGGGTTTAGAGAATCCTCTATAAAAAGTAGGATATCACGAGCGAAATGAAACACACGGCAAGAATAGCAAGGTTGTATCCTTCTATTTTGGCATCCTTGATGACGTTGTTTTCGTCATATTGCCTGCGATCGTTATTTTCCATGATCGTGTACGAGTTACATCGTTAAGGCCAATAGCGCGCCTATAAAGTCTACCAGTGTTGCATAGAAAAGCACCTTTTCTTTTTTGGATACTTCTTCTTCTAAAGCATTTGGGTTGTCAACATTCATTTTCATGTCAGTGTTTTTTAGATTGTTATGATATTATTACTATGTTCGTACATCTAACGTCATCGCGATAGTTGTTGTGATATGATGCGAGTTTGACAATAATCCGGTTTCGTTCGCTTGCCAACTTTTCAAATTGACTCATAGGAAGAGTGAATGAAAGTTGTGAAGTGATTGCATCGAGCTTTTGCTCAAGTTCCTTGTGTGCGTTCATGGCTGTCTATTTAGGGTTCGATTATCTCTATTATATCTTCGAGATCAAATTTCAATATTGATCTATCTATCCGGCAGAAAACCTGCTTCTTGATAAAGTCAACCGAAACGATCAGCAGAGTTGGTTCTTGATCGAATATTTTCACTTTTGCCATCTGCCATTTGTGCCATGAAGTGGCGTCGAAATCTTTCTGTGTCATGTTGTGTGTGTGTGTTTAAATTAATTGTTTTATTGAAATAATATTGGATTAACCTTTTCCAATTCCGTTTTGGCATAACCCATTTGTTGAATTTCTTCTATTTTCATTTTATGATTTTCAAATCGGGCATTACCTTCTTTGAAATAATCTTCATCTAATTCACATCCCCAAAAGTCAAAGCCTAAAACAAAGGCTGCTATGCGGGAACTTTGGCTTCCTAAATGAGAATCAAAAATCTTATCGCCTTCCTTTGCGTAAGTATGTAGTAAGTATTCATAGATAGATATTGGCTTTTGACATTGATGAATTTTGACATTCATCATGGCTATTTGCTTATTGTTAGAGACACAATTCTGCATATCGGTTCTTTTTACTCCTTTCATTCGTACTGATCTATCGAAAGAAGTAAAGGCCAATTCAGCATGAGCCATGCTAAATTCTTCCGGCTGTCTTTTGTCATAGATAAACCATCCTTGTGAAGGAGGTAAAAAATGCGTAAAATAATTTGCACCAAATATGATTTGATTTTTTGAAACACGAAATAATTCGTCAAAATAAATTTTATCGGGAATTGCATTGTCCCATGCAGATTGTTTATAAATAGTAGTTGAAAATGTTTTCCCCCTTTTGCCTATCGTCTTTTTTTTGCTCATCCCAATTCCATACGGCGGGTCGACAATGGCAAGATCAAACTGGTTGTCTCTGCATATTTTCATATATTCAACACAATCTATATTATAAGTTTCGGAAATCATTATTTTTTATTTGCGTTAGTTTTCATAATTCGTAATCTATATCGTCATAAGGACGATGGCAATAAGGGCAACAGTCGTCTAACATACTTTCATCTTCGTCAAGCCAATAACTATCCTCCTCTTCTTCGGCTTCGATTAGTGCTTCAATTTGACTTTCAGTGAGTTTTTCCATGATGTATCATTGAGTTAGTTGTTGATAAGATACCGGAACTACAGCGGATACGGCTATGTATCCATTTGTTGTGAGCTGCCTTTGCCAGGCCGTGAATCGTGGAGACCATCTAAAGCCGTTTCTTTTTAGTTTGCTGATGATGTCAGGGGATGGTTTGTTATCGAAAATGATCTGAATGCGATCCTCTGAGAAATTCTTTACCACTTTACCGCCATCAAACAAAATCTCTTTGCTATCGGCTTGATTTAAATCCGATAGTTTTTCTTTTACAGCAGCAGCGAGTTCTGGCAACTTAAAGAATTTGTGCCTTTCGGTTATTATGCTGGAATACTGGTTAAGTTCACGGATCAGGTCTATTGCACGATCCACTATCTCGATATCTCCATGTTTAGCATAGGTTTCCACTTTGTTGTAGATGGATGAGACAAAAAGTTGTTTGCTGTATGGCTCCATGCCTTTGTTGATGCCATCAATGACGGCAGCCGAGTGTCGCAAATCTATTTCAAGGATTGTCCAGGCTTCTGCTATTTTGACGTTGTCGGGCTTGCTATCCTCTTTTTTTCTGGCTATGTCTTTCAGTGCCTTTTCTCTCCATAGGATAAAGTCATTCATTCTGGCATGTTCCCGATTGTTTGCCTTTTCAGCCCTTCGGACATTGAAACCTGAGCCTCCTGTTATGGCTGAGCTTGCACAATTTGAGTGAGCAGATAACCAGGAGGAGAAATACTTTTTGTAATTATTGATATATCGCTCCTGTTCCTCTGATGGGATGTTTTCCAGATCATTGTTAAGCTCTCTTTCGTATGAGATTATGGTTCTTTCCCCTATCTTATCAGGATCGAAAGAAGTCCAGGCATATGCTCTGTATGCAAGATCCCGGTATTCCTCCAGGCTTACTGGATATTTCCAAGAAACGACCTCCCAGCCACTAAACTCGCCTTGATCCAGTATTCTACTATGTGATCCAACGCCAATAGTGTGTGTAAATCTTTTGTTTGGCAGTTCCTGCTCTTTGTAGTTGAATTTGAACGTACCCCATTCCGGGTTTGATATGCTTTGCACTACGGCTGCTCTATGGCAGTTCTTTGTTGATAAGATTGTTTTGTGTTCCATAACTAAATATTTAAATCCAGGTTGATTAAAAGTGTGTTGAACAAACACATTGCAAAAATAGTTTGTTGTTTGTAATAAAACAAATACACAATGTCATTTTATTGATATTTAACGATATAAAATGCCATATTCTTTGTATTCACAGGGATGAATGAAAAAAATTATGTGTTTAATGAACACATTTACAAATATATTGCGTATTTTTGCAGTGATAACCATACACACGGGTTATGTGTGTGCAAACTAAATTCTTAAGTATATGAATACGACACTCTTTGAAAAAGTAAAGGCCAAGTGTAAGGATGCTGGCCTGTCAGAGAAGTACCTCAAAACGATAACCGAAAAAATGGGTGGTAGTGTTGAGGATGATTCGACTGATGAAACAGCGATTGAAAACATGGCAAATCAGATTGCCGACATAGCGGGGGAAACCCAGAGTGAAGCAACCAGATGGGCTAATGCCAAGAAGAAGGAACCAAAGGAACCGGAGGATACTAAAGACAAAAAGGATCCAAAGGAGGTTGGTGACAACCCTAACGATGAAAGATTGAAAGCTTTGGAAGAAAAGTTGGCTTCGTATGAAGCTAATGAGAACAAATCAAAGCGCGAGTCTGCTATTTCGGCGGCAATCAAAAAGCACAAGATTCCGGATTGGAGAATAAAAGGGCTTGTAGTGCCCGAAGATCAGGATCCTGATGCCTATTTAGCAGAAATTAAGCAAGACTTGATTACTCAAAATCTTGTGCCTAAGGATTCAGAGGGTGCTAAAACAGTATCGGAGAAACAGGTTAGTGAATCTGCAACTGCGCTACTGGAGTCTATCACTGCTAAATAAATTCAAAAAAAAATGAAAACAAAACGAGATTCTTTTACCGGGGAACGCCCGATTTTTACGGGCAGTCCAGCTATTGTACCTGGAGGATTCAACCTTGATGTTGTCAAACAACGCTTTTTGGCGAACGATGTCATCGCGGGGGGATCGCTTGCCATATACAACGAGACAACGCGATTGGTGAATATCGTCAAAACAGGCTCTGTGAGCGTCATTGATGCCGTAGATGCCAAGATACTCACTTTGAAAGTTGATGAATTCTATGCACCCTGCTTCAATGTTGGAGATAAGGTTTTGGAAACTATATCAGGCTTGTTTGCTGATGCTCCTTCGATTGTAAGTGTAGTGAAAACCGAAAATTCATGTGTCATCACGTTATCTGCGGCTATTGTCGGCCTTGCCGTTGGTGATACATTGATTGAAGTGGTTGATGATGGAGCCGGCAATGCTGCCATGATTGGTAATGCAAACAGCCTCACGCTTGACGATATCACGGTGAGTGATCTTGGTGAAACGGCGGTTGATGTCACAGCTGACACGATGCAATATGCTCTGTACGAAAGACGTGTGCTTCCAATTCCTGCATCTCAAAAGGATGCTACAGGATCATTCCTGAAGGTGAATCCACACATCAAGTTTACTCAATCTTATTAAAATTAGGAGGTTTATAAATGAACTCAATCTATTCAACATTCACAGGTCTCTTCAAAGAAGGCAGACCTATGGACTTCCTGGCAACATGGAAGAAAGCTTTTGAGATGGCGTCTGAAAGGGAGGTTGCTCTGTTTCAGAAAACATACTCTGACAGCTGGTTTACCTACAATGCTCCTCAGATGTCGTTGACCGCTGAAGGCATCATGGGGAAATACCGGTTACGCTTCATGGCCACGTTATTGGCCGATGAGTCTCCAACGCCGATGAGACGTTCGGATGGTTTCGATGTGTGGCTTAACGAGATACCTCGCGTTGGTCACAAGTTCTTCATGTCAGCACGTACGTACAGGAAGCTTCAGGAAGTGTACGAAAACCCGCGTTTGAGCGATGTGCAAAAAGTGAAAGAGATTGAAAAGACTCTCACGCACGACATGCAAGATGCTTATCTGGGATGCAAAGACGTGTTAGATTACATCGCGTTGAACGCCTTCTCTCACTGGGGGGTTGCTCAATTCACGCCTGACATCAACAATCCGGGTGGTCGTAAATTCGAGATCGACTACAACATGGAGGCTGCTAACAAGATCATGTCAGCATTCGAGTGGAATACAGCCAACTCCGCTGCCGGCAAGATCAACATCATCAACAACCTTGCTCAGATCGTATCTGATTACAGGCAACAAGGGCTTGTGTTCGGCGAAATGCTGATGAGTCAGGATTTGTACTATTTCATCCGCATGGATCAAGGAGTACGTTTGATGGTTTACGGCAATGACAAAAAGGCAAGCAACGTGACCAAAACACAGCTTGATGAGTTGCTGAATGCTAACGAATTGCCTCCCATTACCGTCATCACGCGTAAAATGGGTGTTGATATGGACGGGAAACGTTTATCTGTCGATCCCTGGGATCACAACGTGATTGCATTGAAACCTGCAGGGGTGGTTGGTGAAATTCAACCAGCTATCGAAGATAGCGAGTTGATGGAAGAACCTAACGTGGACTACGTGAACGCAGGCAATGGCATCCGTATAGCAAAATGGCGTACAGGGGAATCGACCGGACAACGGTTCGGTGAATACACTCAAGGGTCTGGCCGCCTGTTGCCGATTGTGACCGACATCAATGGTATTGCATGTTTCCAGGTGAAAGGATTTACCGAAAAAACGGTGCCTGTTGATGCAGACGGCAATGTGAGAACATATTGGACGAAAGACGAATATGACGCAGCCGTTTAACAGGTAAGAGAATGATTACTTTAACAAAACAGGAAGCACTGCTGGGGGAATTGGAACCCTATTCTCCCAGTAGTCTTACTATCAAGAAAGCTCTGTTTGATGTCGGCATCAGTGATCCCGATTCTTCTTATGTGAGTGATACAGACAAACGCTCTATTGCGTTAGCTGCTATTGCAGTGCTTAAAAAGATGATCGTACTGTCCGGTGACACGATGGGGAAATCGACTCAAAACTACAACGTGGACGCCCTTAAAGAGCGTATCATGGCAATAAGCAATGAGAATGGGATAGATGCTTCTCAATACATAAAGGTATCATCAATTACGGACGGCTCTAACATGTGGTGAGATGGGTAGGTATAACGGTTCGTTTCGGTATAAAATGGTCACTGTTCCAGTGAGAGACCCTGATACGGGATTTTACACTCCTGTATTGGATTCAGGCTGGATAGATGGCTGTGAGTGCCAGATCGAGACCTTCGTTCCGGCAAGGCAGAAGATAGGCGTTGATGGGCAGGTGATAACATACACCTATGAAGTGTTTATTCCTAAACATTTTACAGGGGTATTGACATTAACTGCGAGGATGCAACTTATCGGCGAAGACGGCAACACGGACGAGATAACTATCATGGGGGTTAACAATTTTAACAGGAAGTACATTGCTGTATGGGGATAACGGCTCTATTTGGAAGTGGCGCTATGCGAGACAGCGTGAATGCCTTTCAAAAAAAGGTAGAAGCTGCCACTATCGTCGCGTTGCAACAATTAGGTGAAGGCTTGACGGCGTACGCTAAGGATCAGCACAACTATACAGACAGAACCGGCAACCTGACAAACTCTATAGGCTACGTGGTGGTGCATAAAGGCGCCATTTTATCAACAGGTGGTTTTGGCGGAGAAGGAGTAGGGCCAAGTTTGGCTATTGCTATGAAGATGGTGAACACGGTAGGCAATTCCTTTTCTCTTATCATCATAGCGGGCATGAACTACGCGGCGTATGTAGAGGCAAAAGGATACAACGTGATACTCCCTGCTGAGTTGAAGGCAAGAACCGATTTCCCAGCCACAATGAATAAACTCGTTTCGGCGGCAAGATTAAAAGCACAGCAACTATATGTTAACATCTGAAGAAATAGCAATCAGGGTTTATCAAATGCTTAACTCCAGCCAAGTGAGCGCTATGATAACGGGTAGCGTGGCATACGAGCGATCAGACTATGCAAAAGAAGACGTGATCGTGATACCACATACCGTGACAGGAGAAGGCTCCGTGCGCTATGGGCAGATAAATGTTAACATTCATGTGCCTGATGTGCCTGTCGGGACAGGATTTGCAATTAATTTTAAAAGGCTTGTTGACATAAAGAAAAGCGTGATTGATGTTTTGGAAAATCATTATGAAGCGGTATCCGGATACAATTGGAATATTGGTTCGCTGGATCCGCCCATTAAAGATCCGAAATATGATGAGCATTTTGTTTGTGTCAAATTAGAGCTGACAATAAGGAATCAATAACAATTAAATTTTACGATTATGCCAGTATTATCGACAATGGGGATTAAGGCATTGTACTATGCCCCTGTAAACGCAGTTGACCCGACATTGATGCCTACGACGGGTTGGAAACAAGTTGATGTGTATCAAGATACTTGTACGTTCGCGGACAAGGATCCAACCATCACAACGCACAAATCGGAGACTTCTTCAAAAAAGATCACACAAAAATCAAAAGAAGGGAACGAACTAAAGTTTTCGGTCATGGATCCCTCAATTGATGAACTGATGTCTTTTGAAGGCGGCTCAAAAACAATCAGCGGAACATCGCCTGTGGTTACTACTTACAAAGAGCCAATCCAGGATCAAAACATTGAACTTGCATTCAAGATTCTGCCACAAGCCGGTCTTGCATTGAACATCAGTTGTGCATCCGTGGCCAGCAAGAAGAATACAACGTACTCTTCAAAAGGGATCACGCTATTGGAATTGACGGTTGATCCTCAATATCCGGTTGAATACAGCGACGATATAACGGTTCCGACTGTTTAATATTCCATTAGGAAAGCCCCCTGTTTGGAGGCTTTCCTTTTATTGACAAAAGTTATGGACAATCAAGAACTTACAAAAGAGGAAAAGTTAGCCATTGAGGAACAGGCGATACAGGCGCTTCTTCAGTGGGGGGTGAAGTTCCAGGTACCTCTTAAAATTGAGCCGGGAAAGATGCCAAAAAGAATACTATGGTGGAACCGTCATTTCCCGAGGTGGGCAAAAACATGGAAGGATGCCCGTATCAACAAATCATGGGACATAGAAGAAACCGAGATACGCGATATCGAAACTAACGAAACAAGGTTGGTTTACATGCGTAATTTTCGCATAAAGCCGCTGTATTTAGGGACGATAGATGCAATCAGGCGTCTATATCTCGAAATTGAATACAACGAAGATGCGTTGGAAAACGACCCTTTAGAAGAAAGCGAAAAGTTTTTCAAATACACCTCATTGATGGCCGAGGTTGCTGCAATTGCAGTGATAAACAGCGGTTGCATTGTCGATCCGCTTGACACTGCGGTACAGGAACTTAAACATTTTTTCATATCACATCTTGACGTCAACAGGTTGCAACGATTGTCGATGGTGATTAATCAGATGAGGAACAGCGCGGGTTTTACCGCCTCTATTCGATTTATACGGGAAGTGGGAACGACAAAGCCCAGAGCGGATCGGGTAGAGTAGTTGGGTTAGACAGCCCATGGGGTAGTCGGGGGACATTGCTAAAAGAATTTGGCTGGACATACGATTACCTGCTCTGGGGAATAAGTTGGGTCAATGTAGAGTTGATGATAGCCGATCAGGCAAGGACGTTGGATGACAAAGAGGCGGAGGAGATGAACGTGGAGCATAGAGAGTTAAAGACGAAGGAAGATATTATGAACTATGTTAAAGGATTGATGTAATGAGTGAAAATATCGATGGTGGATTGGCATATAAAGCCACGATTAACATAGACGATTTTAACGTTTCAGCCGAAGCGATGGAACGGAGGATACGCAATGTATCGTCCCAAACAGCCATTGAAGCGGGCAGGATGGATCAATCTATCCAGTCGTTTGCCGAAAACGGGGCGAAATATATTGTCGGGACTCTTGTAGCAGGCGGGATGATGAGCCTTGTGAGCAGCATTGTAGAGACGCGAGGATTGTTCCAGCAACTTGACATAGCCTTCACGACGATGCTTGGAAGCGGTACGCAGGCTACCATGTTGATGAACCAGCTGAAGAAAACCGCCGTTGAGACACCGTTTAACCTGACTAACATAGCACAAGGCGCAAAGCAACTGCTCGCGTACGGATTTGCCGGAAATGAGATAAATGACACGCTCGTACGGCTGGGCAATATAGCTTCGGGGCTTAGCTTGCCTCTTGATCGTCTCGTATTCCTGTACGGTACTACCATGACACAAGGCAGGTTGTACGCGCGCGATGTGTTGCAATTCACTACGTCGGGCATCCCGCTTATCAAAGAACTTGCATCCATGTATGGCACCACGGCGGAAGCCGTGATGCAGATGGTATCTGCCGGAAAGATAGGATTCCCGGAAGTCAAGAAAGTCATCGAAAACATGACTAACGAGGGAGGAAAGTTTCATGATTTGATGCAAAAGCAGTCGAAGGCTATCAACGGGATGCTGTCGAACGTGACAGACTATTGGAAACAGGCTTTGAATGAGATCGGCGAAAGCAATCAGTCGTTAATAGAAGGCGGAATAAACGGGGTGACTTATCTCGTACAAAATCTGGATGGGATATTGAACATTTTGAAAGCAGTGGCAATAGGGTATGGCACCGTGAAGGCGGCTATCATCCTCAATACGCTGGCCACGAAAGGAAACACGGGAGTTGCCTTGATTGACAACACGGTGAAACAGGCCAAGATAGCATTGATGAAAGCCGATGCAGCCATAACGGGCAAAACGGCGGCCACAACTCAGGCTATGACGGCAGCCAACGAAGCACACACAGCATCGCTATTGAGCCAACTGACCGTTGAAGAACAGGCTGTTGTGGCTAAAAACATAAGGATAGCCACGATTCGGAGCATGCTCACGGCTCAACAACAAGAATATTTGGCTAATCTTGGGCTTACGGCCTCTTCTGCTAATTATGAGGCTGTGGCTACCGGAGAATTGTCGGTAGAGCAACGGCAAGCGTTGAGCAAATTGGATCTCACCGCCAAAAGCGCGATGTACAGGGCCGCGCTCGAAAACGAGGTGATGGCGAAAACACAGAGCAGGGCTGCCAGTATTGATGCGATGCGAGATGAAGTAAAAGTCGCTGCCGTAAAGCTGGAAAGTGCAAAAGCAACGGCTATCAGTTCGATGCAAATCGCAGAATCGGCACGTTATGATGTGTATTGGGCAAAGCAATCGGGCGACGCAACCAGAATAGCCTCCGCAGAGAAAAAGTTAGAAGGAGCTGTTGATAATCAGTCTATCACCCGAAAGGCTGCCTTAGCAGCACAAACCGATTTTCTGACAAAGAAAAAGCAACTTGAAACCGCTGCTTCGGCTCAGAGCACAACCGCTTCTGTGGTTGATACTGCCGCAAAAGAGACTCAAACGGTAGCTACGTCATTTCTTAGCGCCGCTACAGGCAAGCTGACGCTTGCCATGAAGACGCTGTGGGCTTCGATGAAGGCTAACCCGATAGGCTGGATATTGTCGGGCGTGGGGTTGATAATTAGCGCGTTGTCATTGTTCTCTGATAAAGGGGATGAAGCTAAGACTGTTCAAGGAGAATTTCAGGATGCAACAAAAAAATCGAGTGACGAATTGAGAAGCTACATTACCGTTCTTCAAAATACCGAGAATGGGAGCAATGCACACAAAAAGGCTCTCGAAAAGGTCAATGCAATAGCCAAGGAATATAACAAAACGCTGCTTAACGAAAATTCAACTTTGGCCGAACAACAAAGCAAATATGAGGAACTAACGAAAGCAATACAAGCGGCAACTGCTGAAAAAATAAAAGCAAAATATACAGAAGCCGCTATGACTGAATTAGCGGATAAACAAGCAAAAGCAACCGATAAGTTAAAAAATGACGCTAAAAACGCAACGTATGATGTTGGGGTAGGGACAAACACATTAACTAAAAAATCAACGAACATACGCGAATCTTCACAAGCGACATGGGACATACTTGAATCTATGGCTATTGATGCTGGCGAAAAATTGAAAACCCTTACCGGATCAGCTTACACGCAGGCTTTTAATGAATCTTTAAATACGATTGTGGCATCAGTTCAAAGATCAACTAGAGCGACTGATGATGAAATGAAATCGTTTAGGACTTCTTTATACGTTTATCTAACAAACATGTCGGGGGCGTCTAAAGACGCATCCTATGCAATTGACAAGGCTACAAATGCTGTAAGAAATTTTCGTAATGCAGAGCCAAATACCTCTTCAAATAGTGTTGATTACATAAAGATGAGTTTTGAGGATTTGGATAAAAAAGCGCAGGACACACGGGATGAAATTGATAAAATAAATGCTAAAAAAGTAAAAGTAAACACAGATAATACGAAGCTTGATCAACTATATGGAACACTTCAACTTGTTAATTCAGCAATCGATAAAAAAACAAATAATTTGAACACTGAAACAGGAATAAAGGGCAGAATAAAGGAGTTGCAAGATGAACGTGCAAACGTTGAGATAAACAGCAAGCAATACAAAGAACTTGGAGTCAATATCAATAAATTACAACAGAGATTGCCGAAAAATCAGAATACAGAAAACAAGCAAATTGAAAACGACAATCAATACAAGGACAAACAAATACAAGCCGATTTGAAGCTTGAGGAAGCGAGGATTCAGGTTATGGAGGAAGGGTATGCAAAGCGCAAAGCGTTGCTTGACTTGCAACACAGGAAGAGCCTTGCCGAGATCGACAAAGAAGAGCGTGAGCTTGCCACGGCCCGAAAGAAATCGGGTAAGGGCGGACTCACGCAAAGCGAAACCAACAATTTTGACCAACGAAGGAGCTTTGAAGATCAAAACTATACCAAAGCACAAAATAAGCTCTTTGATGGCGAAATAGACTACAAAAAGCAGCAATATCAGTTGTATTGGCGATGGGTTGACAACATGGGGCAGGATATTGCCGACAAACAGTTTCATTCGTTGTTGGCAGGGGGAACTTCCTTTAAGGATTATCTCGAGAAACAGATAGCCGATCTAACGGCCCGGAAGAAATCGGGAACATTAACAGAAGGGGAGGGCAACCAGTTAATAAACCTGAATATACAATACAAGGAGTTGACCGGCGCTAAGTCGGCTATCGATTTATTCAAAGACAGTCTTTCGGAGGCGGTGAACAACGCTACGACGTTGGCTGAAAAGTTGCAAGCTATTGATGAGGCGAAGAAGAAACTGGAAAACGGCACATCGGGCATCGTGGGGGCAGACAATGTGGCAGCGGCAAATCTCACCGTCAATCAAGCAAAAACGAGCGTTGATAAAGAGATACAAAAAAAGATATTGGCTGACTTCAAAACCTTTGAAGAAAGGAGAATCGCGATTGTGCAGGAATATGCCCTTTTGCGTAATCAAAAACAGGTGGAAGGCAACCAGGAGTTGCTTACTAAAATCAATAGAGGCGAAGCGGATGCTCTTTCGGCGCTCAATGCTGAGAATCTGATGCAATCGCAAAACTGGAAAGACCTGTTCACGAATCTTGACGCGCTATCGGCACATCAAATCGAGAAGTTGATCAATAACATTCAGGGGCAGATAGACAAATCGGATCTTAAGCTTAATCCGGTTGATTATAAAGCGTTGACTGACTCTTTGAATCAGGCGAAAGAGAAACTTGTCAATCTCAACCCGTTTGAAGCATTGCAGATGGGCTTCGATAATTACATCAAAGCCCTGAAAGAGCTAAAACAGGCTGAAAGGGATAATCTAAGCCCTGAAGAATTAAACAACAAGAAAAAAGCGCTCAAGGATGCAGCTGCTCAGATGGCAAAATCGATTGCAGCGATCACGGATGTAGCCAGCACGGTGGGCAACACGCTATCGTCGGTGATTGATTCATTTGGCAATTCCAATTTAGCCGAAGATGTGACGAACGTTACGAACGCGATGGCGGGCCTTGGGCAAACAGGCGGCGGCGTGGCTAAAATCATGGCAGGCGACATCGTGGGAGGCATCAAAGATGTTGTATCGGGCATCGGGACGTTTATCATGTCGCTGAACGCGATGCACGATGTGAAATATGAGAGAGACATCAAAAAACTACAAACGCAGGTAGATGCCCTTTCGGAGTCGTACAAGAATTTGAAAGACTCAGAAGATAAGGCATTTAGCACAACGAAAGCCGACATCATCAACCAGGAAAATGCCAATTTGGAGAATCAAAACGCGCTAATCCAAAAACAAATAAACGACGAAGAAGCGAAAAAGAAAACCGACAAAAGCAAAATAGCCGACTGGCAGAAACAAATAGCTGACAATCAGAAAACAATGGCAGAAAACAGTAAATATACCATTGTGGAGGCTATCATGGGGACTGACATTCAAAGTGCCATAAGTGATTTTGCGACGGCCTATGCAGATGCCTGGGCACAAGGAGAAAAAGCAGCCGGTAAATCGGCTGAAGTGGTGAAAAATCTTATAAAAACGGCTATTATAGATCAATTGAAAAACAGGCTATCGCCCGAGGTTACAGCCTTCATGCAAAAGATGTCGGACGCGATGAAAGATGGCATCATCAGTGACGCGGAAAATGACATGCTGAAGGAGTATGAAAAGAAAATGGAAGGCATCAGCGATAACTACCTGTCGCAAACAGGCAGTTGGCTGAAGGATAGCACGACAACAGCATCGACCGATCCTCTTACGGGGGCAGTGAAGTCGATGAGTGAAGAAACAGGCGGAGTAGTTGCCGGCAGGCTGAATGCCTTTGTAATCAATCAATCGGATCAGATAGCTCTTATGAGACAATCGTTGCTTTATGAACAACAGACAGCGACGAATACGGGAGTAAGCGCTTCGGAACTTAAAGAAATAAAGGAAACGCTAAAGAGAATCGAGATAAAAGACAATTCACTATTATCGAAAGGGATAGCGCCATGATGGAAATTGAAGAATTGAAACGCGATGGGAAAGCTAAAGGCCTGTGCAGGCCCTGGCAGATGAAGCTAAAAAGCGGGCTAAGCGTGGAAATGCTGGCAAAGCTGTATATCAAAGGGATTGATTTTTGCATATCGGAAAATTTCCCGACGTTGAGCTATATGAAAGAGCATTACAAGGGCCGATGCGAGCCATTTGGGATATACATAGACGATGAGGATGTAAGGGGGAACAATCTGCACGATGTTGTGCTAAATGGTGCTTGTAAGGCCGTTTTGGAATATGACGGATATTCCGTGTCGAGGATATATGCACGTCACGGGGCAGATGTGACGGTAAACATATCGGGGAATGCTTTATTGACCATCGATGCTTTTGACGAAGCCCGTGTGACTATCAACGCACATGGCGTAAAGGCAAAAGTACTGGTGAATCTCTATGGCAATTCGAGGGTTGAATCGACTACAGGCGGGTTAATCAAAGTGACATTCAAATATAAAGAAACGTATTAAAAACACAAAGCTATGATTGACAATAACTTAATATTACATTTTCCGTTTGACGATCCTGATGGGAATGTAGCATACGATTATTCACAGAGCAGGGCCGACGGAGCGCTATCTGGGGGAGCGTTTCTGAGCATGGACGGGAAATTTGGCAAGGCGCTTGATTTGGCCGGTATCGGAGAATGCCTATCGGCAATGACAATACCCTTTGATTTGGATTTCACGCTTTGTTTTTTTGTAAAAACAACGAGTAAACAGATAGGTTGGTTGTTGAATTTCACGGGGATAGACAACTATATTGAGCAGTGGTATCCTGTGACGCCCGGGCAATGGTATTTCCTGGCATTCACGAAGGAAGGCGGCCTGTTTAAGGCATATTTTGAAGGGCAGCAGGTTTATATAGGCAGTCTGGCTTCAACGCCTGCAGGATTGTCGGTGAATGATGATATGCTGTCGGCCACGTATGCTGTTTTTGACGAAGTTCAACTATTTAATATCGCTAAAACACAATCGGATCTGCTCAAGATCATGGCGCGTGAAAATGATGTTCAATACTATATCAACAGGACAAACTTTAAGGATTACGGCGTGTACGTGGCTAAGTCGACAGGACTTGTCGGTATGCTTGACAGGAAGGAAGGGCTAACGGTTGATTGGGACAGTTATCACGGGTTGGTGGTTGATAAAAAAAGGCCACGCTACAAGGAGCGGACGATCACGTTAGAGTGCTTTGTCGAAGCCTCAAGCAAGCAATCTTTTATCGATTGGGTGAACATGTTCATGTCACAATTCGATGTTGAAGGCGACGTGGAGTTGAAGGTAGAATTTGACGGTCAGGACAGGCCACTCGTGTATGAAGTCTATTGTCCGACATCGGCAGATGTTGAGAAAGAATGGACATACAACAGTTCGACCATGGTGGGAACCTTTACCGTGAAGTTAGTGGAGTGTGAACCGGTAAAAAGGGTGCTGATGCACATCAGCGCAAATGCAAACAGCACGTCGTCCATCACACTGACATCCACCAAGTTGGTGAATATCTACTGGGGTGACGGGACAACGACATTCAATGTATCGGGCACAGCCGTGACGGTGACACATACGTATGTAAACGCAGGATCGTATTATATCGTGATGACGGGCGTGATAGAAGATATTACCAATTTCAGTACCAATGAAATCGTTGTATGGAACAAGTTACATTAATAAAAAAAGATGGATCAGGGAATATTAATCTGTTCAGCAAGGATCCATTTTGCACGATAACGAGCGCGGCTCAAAAAACGGTAGTGATGGGGGACGATACCGTTCAGCTTGGCATCACATCATCGTTCTTTATTGACTTTAATATAGGCGATAAGATCATCATCGGGGCGAGTGAATACTCGATACGTACTAACGCTACACGTACCATACAGGGCGAAGACAACTATACCTTTGACGTGATATTTTATGGCGTCATCTACGAATTGATGAAAAGCCTTTACCGGAACACAGACGCTAACGGCAATTCGACACAATCCGATTTTGATTTGACATACAGCCTTAAAGATTTCATTAAGGTGGTGGTGTACAATACGAACAGGGATTATCCGGGATTGTGGGCATTTGATGAAGCTAACTGTCCCGACACGGAGCCGCAAACAATGCAATTCTCGAAACAGAACTGCCTGCAGGCGTTGCAAAATATATGCACACAGTTTAACTTCGAGTTCAGAATAGATCAGGCAAATGGAGTCAGGACGATCAAAGCGGGCAATTTTGGCAACGTGGTGACTCCGCCTGGCGGCAATGCTTTTTTTGAGTGGGGGAAGGGGACTGGCCTATACAAGCTCGCGGAGCAAAAGGTAGACGATAGCAGCGTGATAACAAGGTTGTGGGTGGAAGGCGGAACTACCAACATAAGGAGTGATTACAGGAACTACTCAACCCGATTGCAGTTACCATACCCACAGCGGTTGAACACGAAGGCACACACGCTGAAAACAACCGGAGCCGTGATAGCTGCCGGGTCGGAAATGATCGGGATAACAGAAGACACAAAACGGTACATTGAGGATGCTACGTTAAAAAACAGCATAGGGAGCATAGAAGACACGAAGTCTTATGACAACATATTCCCGTATCGCACCGGCGTGGTATCGTCGCTTGGGAAAGACATCTACACGTTTGACGATGACTCGATGGATTTTGATCTGAATGCTAAAGATGCAAACGGGAACACGCTATACCTGATAGCCGGAACATCAGCAAAGATTACCTTTATCACCGGATTGTTAGCCGGGCAGCAATTTGAATTGAGCAGCTATGATGCAACATCAAAGGCCTTTGTGATTGTAAAATACACGGATGAGCGAGGAATGGACTTTCCGACATCGACAAGTAGTGCATTCAGGATACAGGTGGGAGATCAATACAAGATTACGGACATCAACTTGCCGGCATCGTACGAATCGGACGCGGAGGAAGATTTGTGGTATGCCGGATATGATGATTTTTTGAGCAGGAAACAGGCTAAGGTACAATATGGATTGACCTTCGACAGATCGTATTTTCTTGACAACATAGTTGATGTTGATGCTATTGTGTTCAACGTGGGCGATTATGTTCCGGTGAAGGATGTGCGTTTCAGCTTGGAAAAAAATATCAGGATTCAGCAAATAAGCCGGAATCTTCTGTTGGATCAAGATTGGGGGCTGACATTGTCGGACACGACAAGCATCTCAATTATAGCACAAACTGTGCTAAACGTGATGCAACATAGCGTGATTATTAATAACAATCATTTGGGCGATCTGGCTAAAGCAAAAAGGAACTGGAGAACTTCAGAAGAATTGCTCACGCTGCTGAATAGCGTGATGGCCGAGATGCTACTCGTGGCTAATGCAGGCGGACAATATGACACAACGATCACGTTTGCCACGAATGTAAATGGGAATGCAAATCACGTCGTGTCAACGGCAGGAGTGTTGAAACATATTCAATATGTTGCCGCTCCACAATATGGCGTATGGAACGTTGGAGCATCGGATATACTATCTACCAACGACGCTACTCCTTATTACATTTACATAAAGTGCTCAAAAACAGATCAAACGGCTGTTGTTGTATATTCGTTGACGAAGATAGGTGTTGAAGAAATATTTGGGTTCTATCATTTTCCATACGGAATATTGTCGAGCGTAATCGGTGGCGAACGATCGCTGTCGACCATGAAGGGATTTACTCAGATCATTGGTGATGCAATCAAGACGGGATCGATCACAGGCAACAGATTGTTGATAGACTTAGACAATGGCAGAATACAAGGCATTCTTACTTTTGACGATGGAACAGATGCGAAATCGGCTGTGGCTAACGCGCAAAGCCTGGCACAAGGTGCGCAGGATTACATCGACAATGTTTTGCCTACTACTCTATCAGGGCTTCAAAGTCAAATAGATGGGCAAATTGACAGCTTCTTTTACGACTATACCCCTACAACATCGAATTATCCAGCATCCGACTGGGCAACAGATACAATAAAGCAACAACATGTAGGCGATACGTTTACCAATACACAAGCCTTTGTTGACAACACTACAACGCCTGATGCAGGTAAATCATGGCGCTGGGTGAATAACAGCGGGGTGTATTCCTGGACTCCTATCGCCGACTCCGATGCCGTAAAAGCGCTATTGGCAGCTTCAAAAGCACAAGACACAGCGGATGGTAAACGACGTGTATTCGTCATAACTCCAACACCTCCTTATGAAGTTGGTGATTTATGGGCAGGGGGAATAACCGGAGATTTGAAACGGTGTAAATTGGCAAGACTGACCGGTTCATATACGAATACAGACTGGGAACCGGCGACAAAATACACGGACGATACGTTGGCTAAAATAGCGCAAAACGCTGCGCAAAATGCTCAGACAAACGCCACGAATGCCCTTGATCAATTAGCAAATATAACGAGTGATGATGTATTAAGTGCTGCCGAAAAACCCGCCGAACGATCAAGATGGAATGATATTTCAGCCGAAAAAGCAGGGATAGATAGTCAGGCGGATACCTATTCAACAACAACCGAAAAGACGGCTTATGACAATGCCTTTCAGACGCTTGCTACTTATTTGAATGCAGGCACGGCATGGACAAGCGGCGTGCCTCTGTGGCTGGTAGATGGTAACCTATCAAGCGATACAACTATCGTGGGGGCTGACTATCGAACGAACTGGAACAACTATTTCAGCACAAGGCAGGCGTTACTCAATGCAATTTATGCTAAAGCAAAAGCGTTGGCCGATGCAGCACAAACGGCGGCTAACAATGCAAACACTGCTATTGCTCAGGTGTCCTCTGATGGATATTTAACACCCTCAGACAAGTTACAAGTGTTACAAATTTGGAACGGGATTGTCTCGGAAAGAAGTTCTTTAGAAACGTTGGCAACTGCCTTTGCGGTCGATTCAACCGCGTATGAAACTACTTATCAAACACTTCTTACTTATGTTAACACGCTGAGTCTATCAAATGGTACGGGTCAAACAATTACGAAAACGGACTTCAATACGAATTTCGGGAACTATTTCACAGCACGGGCGACGCTGAACAGTTCAATTTCAACGGCTCAAAAAACCTTACAGGGTGTAACGGTGAATGGAACCACCTTCCTTCAAAACGGACTTGTAAACGCATCATTAATTGACGTTGCAAACCTTTTCGCTAAGCATATTTACACCGCTGCCTCCGGTGCAAGATTGACATTGAACGAAGTGTTTAATAACACCGACACAAACGAATTAAGAGCATACGATGGTAGTGGGAATCTTATGATTCGGCTCGGGATAGATACAGACGGCTTGGCTAAATTGATGTTCTTCAATTCATCCGGCGCAAAGATATACGAGTTGTCACAAAACGGTATCGTGTCTATGAATAGCGTGGCAGCCTCATTCACGGCTTATATGATGTATAAATTAACATCAACGGATATTAATAGCACAACTGAAGTGGAAGTCGTGACATTAAGCAGTAATTCTACAATTTACGCATACAATGCAGGGAACGACATTAACACAACGAACAATAAGCAATATGAGGCATACAAGTGGACGGCAAACACGATGAATACGACTGAAAGTCCTACCGGTTCTCATATTTCTGACGGGCTATACACGTTGTATGGGAATGCTTCTGTGCGGGTGTACAATCCCGGACAGCAAACAGAATACAAGGTATATACAAGAACGGTTTCACAATATTCAAACGGGATTGTCACTAACTCAAAAATAGACAGCTGGACGGTTTATACTTATCAATAACAACGGGAATTACTATCTAATATCGCACATGTATTGAATTATGATCGGGATAAATTTTCTTTCTCAAAAGTGTGTTATATAAACACATAATGAGTATATTTGCAGTTAGTATATTAAACTTATAATCTCAACATTATGGATGGTACGATGTACAGCCTACGGATACTTTCAAAGGGTAAAATCACAGACTTAACCAATGGTTTTGATCTGAGAGGCGTTCCGTTTTCGATTTATCTCCGAAAAAAGACCGTCACAATGGAGGTGGATCTGGTGGTTAGCTGTCAGTGCATATGCGATAAAAGCATGAGTGATTTGCCGGTACCTATAGGGGACTGGACACCAGCAGAGATAGTAAAAATAGCCCCTGGTGCTATTTCTCTGAGTGTTTACGATGTTTACTGGGGAGCAGGAGAAATATTAAATTAATAAAATCATGGGATTACTATTAGGTAGTGGCACAACCAAGCCACAATATCCATACGATCAATGGTATGGAATACAGGGTGATATACTGAATAACGATTATCATCTCACCCGAGTAGGCAATTTAGATCTACACAGGACGTTGCCTATTCAGAGTAAAATCAGGCGTTTTGTTGAAAATACGGATGGGACGGTAAAATACTATTTGCATCAAAATGACTCGAGGCTCAAGGACAGCGGCGCGACGGCTATCATTGACGGAACAGACGAGAACGTGATGCTGGAAAAGCCGGAGTATTACTTCCGTATGGAAATTGATGGAACGAAATGGATCAGAGCTTATTCAGAATATCCGCTTCCCGGATTTGTTTTTATGAGCCGAAAAACAGTATCGCCCTGGGATGCAATGATAGACTTGACGAACAATATCGTCGTGTCGGGTTCATTCCTGACCTGGAATGGCAATGATATTGCCCGAGATGCTAATGGAATTGTCATGTTGAAATCGAACGCGGCTCAGTTCAGGGGCGGGTTTGGCACCGCGGACGCTTCCCTTGACGGTACCTACAACTCTCAACTTGGCATGCCAAGAACGGCCCTTGCCAAATCAACTGTAAGGCCTTTGTGTAAAAATGGCACTCACATAGGAGCCTATCGTGCATACAACGAATTAGCATGGCTACAACGACTTGAGTATGCCTCGCTAAATAGTCAGAGCGCCTACAACGCAACGTTGACAACAGATGGATATAAACAAGGCGGACTTGGCGAAGGGCCAACCGTTGATTCAACAGGATGGAATACATGGGGTGCTTATAGACCCTTCATACCGGCAGGCGTAACGGCAACGTTGGGGAATAACACCGGCTACGTGTCCTATACTGTTAAAAACTGGAATGGAGCAGATAAAATAGTAAGTGTCAATTCATATAGAGGTCTTGAATTGCCATTTGATTACCTATGGCTGTTGGTAGATGATGTTTTGATTTATCACGATTTGGCAACATTGACGAACAAGTCAATTGCTTACGTTTGCAGTGATCCAACCAAATTCACCTCTCCAGCCGATTCTGCTACGACGATACCGGATGGGTATGTGTCTATAGCTAATCTATCACGTATATCCGGTTGGATATTGCAACTCACACATGCTGATAAGGGGTATTCATTCCCCTCGACAGTTGGAGGGAGTGCTGTTTTAGGGGCTTGTGACTATTTTTATACGCCTGTTGATGGCACGGGATGGGCTTCGCCTGGTTGGTATGGTGCCCTTTTGTCTGCTCATGCGTGTGGTGGGGCGGGTGCGGGGTTCGGTTGTCTCGCTACGCATTATCGCTCCTCGCTTGCGGATGCGCACTTTGGGTTCCGCCTGTGCCGTTTTTAACGGTAGTCGGGGCGCGGCGCGCGAAAACATAATAAGATAATTGATATTTTGGAAAACAGGTTGTGGTGATTTTGGTGCCCTTTTGTCTGCTCATGCGTATGGTGGGACGAATGCGGGGTTCGGTTATCTCAATACGAATAATCGCTCCTCGAATGCGAATGCGAACATTGGGTTCCGCCTATACCGTCACTTATATAATTCTTCTTTGAATATTAAAGAATTAAATCATCACGACCTTGCCTCACAGAGACTATCGACATTGTGTTGGTAGTTGGCAAAATAATAGCATTTTGATCGGTGTAAGTAAGTTATTGAAAGCTCTGATAAAAATCAACGGCACATTAAAATGGATAATTTATATTATAATAGCAAACGGTTAAAGAATGTTTATTCATCAGTTTATGATCCTGAAAATCTAATAAGGTCACAACATAATGCTCAGAGAGGGAAAAGCATACGCAAAGAGGTAATTCAATTTAACGAGCAGATAAGCAAAAGGATGATTGATATTTATGATATGCTTGCAAATGAGACTTATAAGCCTGGAAAATATCGGATAAAAACGATTTATGAGCCAAAAGAAAGAATTATTATGATAGCTCCTTTCTTTCCAGACCGGATAATACATCATTGCATTATTAATGTTTTGGGAAGCTTCTGGGCAAAAATATTTATTGAAAATACTTATGCTTGTGTGAAAGGAAGAGGGATTCATAAATGTATGGAGGATTTACACAGAGATTTAGTTACAGATAGAAAAGGTACTAAGTATTGTCTGAAAATTGACATAAAAAAGTTTTATGATAATATCGATCATTCGTCTCTTAAAAGGATTATCCGGTACAGGATAGCTGACAATAAAATGCTTTGGTTGTTGGATGCGATTATCGACAGCAATGGACAGGAAAAAGGCTTGCCAATAGGGAATTTCACAAGTCAATACTTTGCAAATTTATATCTGTCATACTTTGATCACTGGATGAAGGAGGATGTTAGGGCGAAATACTATTACAGGTATATGGATGATATAGTGATATTGCACGAAAGCAAGGATGAATTGCATCACATACTTGACATGATGGGACTTTATTTAGGAGCTGAACTGAAATTAGAGATCAAATCAAACTGGCAGATATTTCCGGTTGATTCCAGAAGCATTGATTATGTTGGTTTCAAACAAAATCACTATGGAGTGCTTCTTAGAAAAAGTATTTTGAGAAGATTCTATAAGAAGTTTGAAAAAACTAAACGACAGTATATCATATCGAATGAAGATGATTTTAAGCATCTCTTTTCGTCTGAGTATGGCTGGATTCTCAGATGTACGGAGAGACATAACCGTTACATATTAAATAAATGTTTGAAAGATGGAAACAAATGTATTAACTACAGGACTGCTGGCTGATATAAAGCCAGGCGTCATATTTGACCTTAACAATGGACAGGGAACATTTATGTATAATCATAACATAAGTGAAGTTTTGGTCATTAAGGATGACAATGGAGGCATTGCAATGACAACGGATAGCAAACTGGCTACAGGCAAGATGTATAAGTATGACACAGTCAGGGTTGAATATCCGAAAACGAGTGACAATATTTTTTCAACTCTTTTGAGATCAAAATATCCGTCACAAGTCGAAAGTAAACTTGTAAACGAGTATCAATCTGCACTACTTGGTTTGTTGGACAACAGCCATAAGACTCCATACGAGGATTTTCTTGCAGATCGACTTGTGATAAGGGCATTTGTTGAGGCGGATTGTAACGCGTTAAATATACCGATTGAATAATGAAAATTATTGATTTTGTAGAAGAAACAGAGAACAAATCAGGGAGTGAGGTGGATAAGGATAATTTCGAGTTCTACAAAAGAAATAAATATAGGAGGAGTAGATAAAATGGAAGAAATAAATTCAAAAACTAAATTCGGTTTTTCTTTCAGCGAAGTTGTGTCGTTAATCATTACCATAACCGTGGTGGTTGGTTTCTATTATTCGTTAGATCTAAGAATTACGAAGATAGAGGACGACGGATTGCGAAACAAACAGCAATTGTTAAAAATTATAGAAATGCAAGATTTGCAAGAGAAATCGTATTACGACATAAAGATGTCGCTGATAAGAATTGAAGGCGTGTTGAATACAAAACAAGATAAATATACACAGAAATGAATAAATTCATCTTGGCTCTTTTGATAGGAGTAAAAAAGTTGATTGTCAAAATGATCTCAAACAGTGATGACGTATCGCATAAGCGTGTTATCTCGTTGATAGCATTTTGCGCGATTATTGTACTGACATTTATGTCGGCATATGGGCATACAGCCGATCAGTCGGCATTCTACATTTTAGCTTCTCTTACGGGAGGGGAATCAATATTGAGTGTGATTGAAAAATTTAAATCGCGATCGTGATGGATAAGCAAATTATTGATTCAGCAAACAAGTATCGAGGCGATATTGAGCTTGCTTCGGTACTTGCATTCATTGAAACCGAAACAGGAGGGCAGGGGTTTGATCCGACAACCGGGAAAATAATTATACAATTCGAGCCGGTTTGGTTTAAACGGGAATCGCCCTACGCTCCTTCTGGTATTTGGTCTCTGAATGGCGTGGAGCGACAGGCCGGTGAATGGAAGGCATTTAATGATGCGTTTTCAAAAGACGCAAACGCTGCCATGGAAGCTACTTCTATCGGGTTAGGTCAAATAATGGGATTTCATTATCAACGTCTTGGATATTCAACTGTAGGCGCCATGTGGGATGATGCAAAAACGGGCATCGATCGGCAAGTAATGCAGATAATCCGATTCATTAAAACGGATAGCAGACTGTTGGCGGCCCTGAAAGGCAAAGATTGGGATACTGTTGCTTCTATTTACAACGGATCAGGCTATAAAAGGCTTGCTGCTAAGTATGGCCGTGAGACGTATGACATCACAATGGCTAAAAACTATGAGCACTATAAAAATTTCTGAGTATGAAAGATTTCATTTTAAATAATAAAAAGGCAATTCTTTTTTCTATTCTTTTTTTGTTGGCCGGATTCCTGGCTGGAAGATGGACGCTAAGCTACGAAAGCATCAAATATGTGAAAGGAGAAACGGTAAGAGATACTATATATGCAGAACGGTTAGTGCCATACAGGGTTGAAATTCCGTCAAAGCCAACGCTGCCAGTGATGCCTGATACTATACGTATTCCAGGGCAACCGGTAGTCATAATGATGAAAGTTGATACATCCCAAATCATTGCAGAATACATACATTCAAACAGTTATAAAAAAACTCTGTTTGATGATAAAAATGGCAAACTGACCGTCGATGCAACTGTGCAGTATAATAAATTGAAGCAATTAGGATATGAATTCACCCCTATTCAGAAGGTGATAGCTATTCAAACAACCCCGGCATTGACGCCTTTTGTAACTACTTCTTATAGCACACTCGGGTATTTTGTTGGGGCAGGAGCAGGCGTATTTTATCACGACATAGGTATTAGCGCGAAATATTTGACTAATTTCAAAAACAAGGCGTATGAAGTTGGGATATACTACAAGTTTTGATGACGGATATTGTAATTCTGATCTTTGTTCATGATGTAATCCGTGTTTACTGTGAAGTACGCACGGATTTTTTTAGTGCGCCGAGCATGGCGAGTAAATTTGACGGTTCAAGTCCGTTATGGGGGTTATCAGTTGCCAACCATTAG
>JAEHJW020005430.1_pt1 | contig 45765 bp, 63 predicted proteins | sample 9271431 | NCBI WGS metagenome assembly JAEHJW02
GCGGATAGAATAGTGACCGACCGGCAGGGAGTCAATTGCAAAACAAAAAACCCGCCACCTTTAAGGTTGCGGGTTTGGATCTGGCTCCCCGACCTGGACTCGAACCAGGGATTACATTGCTGGTATCGCGGAAAAATGTAGGGCCGCTCCAAATATATAATCCATCAATCGCGGTTAAAATATTAGGCGATCAAGGATTAAGGGATTGCTGCATTTGGTCTTGAGCTACGCTCGTAATCTCTTGGGCGACATCAATGTGCAACTTAGCCCCCTCCAAAGTTCCAGATTCTGTATCGACGAAAACCGCTAAATATTTACAATGTTCTGGTATATTAAGCCCGATTATTGAAAGGCTAGCCATTACCACACTGCGGCTCAAGTCTTTTCGAGATGGTAAGTTTAAAATCTCAGGTGCCCCAAGATCAACGGTAAAAATTTCTGATTTATCATCCCGCACGATACGAATCTTGATCTGCTTGAAGGGCTTATCTAGGGGGGTAGACAGCCACACATATAATACCAGTTTAGGTATGACGACCGGGAGGGATGGGACTGTAAGACCGCCAATATATACCCCCATAAATGAAGGTTTATTCCCTACCTCAAGGCGAATATCATCACACCAAATTACATGAACTTGTCTCTCTTCCATTATTCTTCCTGTAAGCAAGCAGATCTGCTAGTGTTTTCCCACGCCGCATAAAACGCTTCTAGATCTACCTCAAGGGCTTCTGCTATTCGTTTGGCAATCGATAGAGAAGGCTCAACTTTCCCGCATTCGTAGCGGGAAATATGTGATTGCTCGAGTTCGCAAAGTAGCCCGAGCTGCTTTTGTGACAACCCCTTCAACAGCCTTAATGTGGCGATGTTTGTGGTTTCGCTGTAGAATTTTTGACCAACCCATTTTCTGGCATCCTTTAATTGATTAGCGGAATCGTGGCTACCCTCTAATTCTTGGACAAGAGCATCGAAATCCGAAAAAGATGCTTTTTCTGGTGGAAGTACAGCTTCAAAGCGGTAAATTACGCAATCTGATGCATTCCCAAGCCCTATGGATTTTGATGTTATGGACCTAGATGATCCATCCGATCCAAAAACTAAAACCTCAGTACCCTGGAAATTCGCTGTTTGCTCGATTACTGATACGTTTTCTGATTGGGTGCTCTGGGTCGTCATAATTTAACTCATCCCTTGGCAGAATTGCCAATATATTAAAAGATCTATCTTTCCAATAATATAAATATATCAATCGGTATCTTAGCCCATCATCCTCAAGTTCCCATGATTTTATACGCCATATCGGAATTCGCTCCGTTTTGTGTATATCAATCCACTTCATCACTGAGACTGATTCAGTTCGCTGCTGCCCATAACCATGATCAAGAAGTTTGTCGGCCAGATTGACGTCAACTTTTAACTGCTGAATAAAAGCAACTAGTCTAAAAAATGCATCCGAATTTACTTCCTTAATTCTGCGTAAATCGGCCGTTGCATCATTATGAACGTTAACCACAGTATATACCATATTTGATATTGCCAACAGTTGATGACCACGTCAACGTATCTTAGACATTCCCGGTGACTTTAGTAAAGTTAGCATTTTCCCGCAGCACTGGCAGTATTACATTTGCTGGAGCAGAAATCATGGTTACAACGAGGAGTAAGAGAGATTTATGTGCTAAGAATACTTGGCACTGCCAAATATTCTGCCAAATTATCCACACAAAAAAGGGTTGCGATCTCTCGCAACCCTTTTTGAATTGTCTGGCTCCCCGACCTGGACTCGAACCAGGGACCTGCGGATTAACAGTCCCGCCGCCATTCCGATCTGTAGGCCGCATTATACCTCAATTTCGCCGGAGATTTTGCCAAATATTTTCGGCTTATCCACAGGCAGGAAAGCCGCACAAATGCTGGTTCGCCGCTCTCTTATTTGGCAGATTTTGCCGCCTTTTTCAGGCTGTTCGGCTGGACCGTTCCGCGCCAGCGACACTTCACATAGACCTCAGTGGTCTTGATGGATTCGTGTCCGCATAGCGCCTGGATCTGCTCGAGGGGCACGCCGTTCAGCCACATGTCTGTAGCCCCTTTTCCCTTCAAGTCGTAGAATCCGAACCCGTCGAATTTCGCGGGCTTTCCTTCCACACTATCCCGCGCTTTTTCCACGTACCTGCGCAGCATCGAGCTCAACCCATCATAGGTGTATGGATGACCCTTTCCGGTATGCAGGAATGTCATGCCCGGCCCAGTCGCAACCCCGTCGACGCGCAGATCCTTCAGGATTGCATCGATTTCATCCGTGATTGCGATGTCGACGATCTTCCCTGTCTTCCCCTGGTCATTGCGGATTACGCGGCAAACGGCTCCATCCGGCTCGACCTTGCGCACGATATTCGCCGGCGTCCAGCCGATGATGTCCTCCGGGCGCTGCAGGGTGCAGTAGATGAGATCCATGAGGCCGCGGACCTGCCGCGTTGCGATCGAGCGCACTGCATCGAGCTCGTGATGCTCGACATACCGTTCCCTGGGAGTTTCCTTGTTGCGGCGCACACCGATGCAAGGATTCGAGCGCACGCTTCCCTCGCCGTTCCGGATCAGCCAGGTGAAACAGGCGGACAGCGCGGCTTTCTCCCGGTTGGCCCGGACAGGTCTGCCGACCTCGGCTCCGATGTCGAGGTATTGGGCGACGTGCTTCGGCTCTACCCCTGCGGGAGTCATCTTCCCGAAAAACGCTTTGAGCGGCTCGATGTCCTTCGAATAGTCCTGATGGGTGCGCGGCGCGAGATCTCCGCGCTCGACGCGCTTCTCGCAAGCCACAACGAACGCATTGAGGAAATATTCCATGGTTCCATAGGTCGCGCCCGGGTCGTTGTAGAGATTTCCCTTGCGCTTTGCTTCTGCGAGATCGGTTCCGATGTTTTCCCATCGGCCGTCCCGGTGGACGTAGTAGAACCGCCCGTGATTCGCATAGACGCGATCAGGCAGCCCGAGAGGATTGTTTTTTCGCTTTCGTCCCATGGACGCCATTATTGGCCCCTTTTCTGAATTTTTCCAGTAACCCGGAAACGTCCGGGGTTTCCTCTCCAACCTGGTCGACACGTGGGGGCAGCGCATCCAGTGCGGATCTGGAGATCAGCGGCATGCCGGACGGCTTCGTCTTGTGCGGAATTCCCTGCGCGACGCACCAGCGACGGATCGCCGCTGGCTGAACCAGAGGCTCGGCCATTTCGCGAACTTCGGCGTCGGAGAGGAAGGGTGTGGTCATTTCCCGCCTTTTATTCAGGGTCTTTCCAGCCCACCATGACCATTGCCTGAAATGTGGTGTAGCCATCTTCTTTCAGATCGAGGAAACGCTGATGGTCATCGTCAATGCCCGGGTACCAGCACGCTGCGCACCACTTCGATCCGTAAACCTCAGGAATCTTGAAGCAGCCGGGCATTTCGCAATTGCTGCGCACTTCAGCGTCGGGGGAAAATGGCTTTGTCATGATGGTGTCCATATGATTTTAGTGGGGCAAAATGGGTGCCTAATCGCAGTTCGGCGTCATGCAAACCACTTGTCCACTTCCCTTTTCCCTTCCGTCCATTTCATCATTCAGGTTTTTACGAGGTTATCCTGACCTCTCAGTTAAAAGGGATGTCCTCATCCATGTCGTCGAATCCTCCCGACTGCCGTTGTTGCGGTTTAGGCGCTCCCTGTGATTGCTCCGTGCGATCCTGGGCGCTTCCCTCGCTTCGGCTACCCAGCATCTGCATCCTGTCGCCCACGATCTCGGTGGTGTAGCGATCCTGCCCGTCCTTGTCCTGCCACTTCCGGGTCTGGATCCTGCCTTCCACATAAACGGAACTACCCTTTTTCAGGTATTCGCCAACCACTTCCGCCGTTCGCCCGTAGAACACGACCCGGTGCCATTCGGTTTTTTCCTGCTTTTCGCCGCTCCGATCCTTCCAGCTTTCCGTGGTTGCAATGGTGATGTTCGCGATGGCGGAACCATCCGGAGAATAGCGCACCTCCGGATCGCGCCCGAGGTTGCCCAACAAAATCGCTTTATTGACTGATGCCATTCAGATTCCTTTCTTTGTCGAAATTGCCAGCGCCACGGCCACCGGACGCACCCAGATCGGCATCGCAGACAGCACAAACGTCTCTCCCGACCAGGCAAGCAGCAGCGTGGTGCCCATGACCTCGGCGATCGCCTGCGCAGCTGCTGGAGGGACTGCATTCCCGATGCGCTCACGCCACGCGCTGTCGGACAGGCCGTCGAGCTCAAGCTGCTCTTCTGGTTCTACCAAGGATTGGAGCGCAGCGAGTTCGAGCGTGGTGAACGGTCGGTGCCATGTGCCATCCAGTGCGCGGATCACCGCGACCAGCTTGTCATCGGCTCCGGGAAGGCGAGGATCTGCGATCGACCAGCGCCCATTGTCGTGTCCGGCGGCAGCCGAGACAGCACCGCACGGATCATCCCATGCACACACGCCATAATGCCCGGCAGTCAGGTAGTGGTCACCGCGTTCGCGCTGGAGACCTGGGCGCGGATCGGCGATGGAAAATGCGCCCTGTCCGGTAGTGCTACCTGAAATAACGGTTCCTGAAGAATCCGCCCAATCTGTCACGCAATACTTTCCATAGGTCGGCCCTTCGCGGCGTGGATCAGCAACGCAATGTCCGCTTCCATGCGCGCTGGTGACGGCACACGCGCTGCGATCCCATGAAATGATGCGGAATTCGTTGGAGTGTTTTGCGGGGCCTCTATGACGGGGATCGGCCACGGCATAGGATCCCTGCCCGGGCATCGTTCCACCCGCGATGGTGCGGCTCGTATCATCCATGCTGATGACGCCGTAGGGCTGAAAGGTGCTATGCGGGCAGCGCGGATCCGCAATCGAGAATGCGCCGGCGCCAGGTCGTCCGTTCGCCGTCACTGTGCCCATCGAGTTTTCCCACTCGTTGACTCCCAGGTATCCAGCCCCTTCACGGCTGCACTCTGTTCTGGGATCGGCAACGGAAAAGTTGCCGTTCGTCGCACCGCTCTTCCCTGCCACTGTGCCTGATGCGTCCTCCCATCGGTTCACGCCGAGAAAACCGTCGCGGTATTCCGGGACGATCAGGAAATCCTTCAGATATCCATCCTCGACCTCGAGGCGATTCAGACTGCGCCAGTCCGACCCGGCCTCGACGAAAGCGAGGCGCACCCAGGTCTTCCAGGACAGTCTGGGAATGCGGTGCATCGGGCCTCCCTGGAGGTTCCCCGGGAGCGGCATGCGATCGAGCACTGTGCCAACAGATTGCAGGCGCTTTTTTTCCGGTTCGTACAGAAATGGAGGGACTTTTTCGACATGCCGTGCGACCAGCAGAAAACGCTTGCGGCTCTGCGCCAGCCCTCCCAGTTCGCCGCAGTCGTGGGTGGTTTCCGCCACCGCATATCCGTAGGATTCGAGCATTCCGCCGATCTGTTCGAGCAGATGACGGCCGCGGCTCGCAATCCTCGGGACGTTCTCGAACACGATCAACTCGGGGGGATCATCGGCCCATGCTTCGAGCATCAGCCAGATCCCGCGAATGGTGAGACAATTGAGCGCCTGGTATTTGTCCGATTTGCTCTTCGTCTCGTTGAGCAGCCCGGAAAACCCCTTGCACGGCGCGGACAGAAAAACGATGTTCGGGCGCTCGCCGCCAGCAGCTCGCCGGATATCGGCCGGGGTCGATTCGCGCCAGTCTTGCCCTGGTTCACAACCATGGAAATCGATATATTGCGACCGGTCGAACATGTCGAGCACGGTGCCGCGGGTGCCGGTCAATCTATCGAAATCACGGATCGCGGCCGGGTCGACGTCTACACCGCCAATGCAGCGAAATTTCGCCTGCAGGTTTCCCACGCGAGGCGATGCGGCATTGAAGCCCTTCGCGCCGCCCCCGAGGCCGCAGAACAGGTGGAAGTGAAGGATTTCGCGCTTGATCATGATGCCTTCCTGTAGGTTTTGGTCAGGTCGAATTTGATGGAATGGCCGCGTTTGCGAAGCGCATTGGCAAGCATGGCGCGTTCGTGATGGCTGTGCGACGCCTGCCGGAGCAGCCCGAAATAGCTGTTGGCCGTTTCGAACAGATACTCGTCGTCGATATGCTGAATGCGCTTGATAGCTTCGTTGTACGTGCGTTTTCTGGTGGTCCTGTGCCAGGGTTTGATGACCTGCCCGACGAAATCGACGCCGCGCTCGACCGGCTGCAGGATGGTCTTCGAAGGATTCAACCGCGCATGAAGATGCGATTCAAGAAGGTCCTCGATCCGCAATTTTGCCTGATTCAACCATTGTGGAGATTCGTGGATCAGGATGAAATCGTCGACATAGCGGATGTAGTGGCGGCAGCGCAGCCCATGCTTGACGAACTGGTCGAGAACATCGAGATAGACGTTCGCAAAAAACTGGCTGCTCAGATTGCCGATCGGCAATCCAAGGTGCGTCGGTTGATTGGTGAGCCGCTTGTGCGATGGGACCAGGTTCAATTGTCTCGGGTCCCCACGGAATTCGAAATTCTTCCTTGGATCGTGAAACAGAATGATCTCTGCCAGCTTCATCCAGCCTGGTTCGCAAATGTGTTTGGCGAGAAGTTCGCGAAGAATGCGCTTGTCGATGCTGACGAAAAAGTTGGCAAGATCGCACTTGAGATAGTGCGCAGGATTGCTCCAGTTCTGGGTGGCGCTTCGTATCTTCGATTCGAGACGACGAGCGCCATACAGCGTGCCGCGTCCAGGAATGCACGCGCAACTGTCGGCGATGAACCTTGCATAGAAGCGTGGAGCAACCCGGTTATGAAGAAGGTGATGAACGACACGATCTCGAAATTCTGCCGCCCATACTTCACGAGGCTTCGGCCTGGTGATCACGAAGCAGATCGATCGGCCCGGTGCATAACTTCCATTTCTGAGTTCATCATAAAGATCGCGAAGGTTCTGCTCGAGGTTGGCTTCGAAAGCCAGGGCACTTGCACTATTGCGTTTGGTGCGCCGGCAATCAAAGTAGGCCTCGACCAGTTCCAGAAAGGTGAAATCAGCATGCTCGTTCCAATCTGCGGACGGCTCGGGCGCGGAGCTTGTTGTTCTTGTGGTTGTTGTTCTGATTGCCGTTGTTGAAGTTCTGATACCACGCCCAGGCGTCTCCATCGTGCTAACCACGTCGCCCTGTCGAATGTTCGACAAGGAAACTGCGCAGGACCGATCTATGCGGGTAAAACCGGTATCCTGTGCTCGCATATCGGTGCCCTTTTGAGGCAGCGGTACGACCAGATTGATATTTCGCTCAGTCATGATGGCCTTGACCTCCATGATGCGGGCGATTTGTTGCGCGTCTCCACCCATTTGCCTGCTTCCCGATGCTGGTGCTGATCTCGATCGCCCTGGCATACGCGCCACGTGAAATGAGGCGTTTGTCCATCGCAAGTCGAATCATCAGCTCGATCACCTGAAGGCGCTCGATCAGCTCAAGAAGATGCGGTCCCTTTTCCTGGGCCACATTTGCACGAAACACCAGAATCGTGATTTCTACACATTCGGAGGAAATCTTTTCTCCGATTGACCGCTTGAAATCCCGATTCATGTTCTTCGCCAAATCCGTCACTACGTCGAGAAGATCGTAGGCGGCTTTGTAAATGGGAAGTTGAGTATGAGTAGCCATGCTGATTTCAAATGAATGAATTACTCAAAAACTAATCTGCGGACGGCTCGGGCGCGGAGCTTGCTGACCTTGGGGTGGCTGATCTGAAAGCCGTAGTTGAAGTACTGATACCACGCCCAGGCGGCATCGTCAGGACCACGCGGGTAGACAAAGGTTTCGTTTGTCCAGTACCACGCAGGTTTGAATTCATCCCTTGCATGTGCAAACAGCATTGCTGCCTCCAGTTTGCTCGGCAGATCGCCGCCAATCGATTTTGCCCACCACATTTGATTGGAATGAGGAGCAACGTCATTGTCTCCTGGAAGAAGAATCAGGTGATAAGCGTCTCCATCCTTGTTGCCGATTGCGCCGATATATTTTTCACCGTCGGCAAGTGATGGGGTCTGTAATTTCATGGTCAAGCTCCTTTTGAATTTTTACCAACCGTCCTAACATGCACCCACATGCTGGTGATAATCCCGAATGGACCGCCCAGCAGATAGGCGCCCATTTCTGCAAGATCTGCATGCGGGACCATCTTGAACAGGACGAGGTTGCTGCTCCCAATCAGAAAGCTGTTGACGAACGCCGCCCTGTAATGGCCTCCATTCACGTTGAGGCTCTGGAACCCAAGCGCGAACACCAGGGCGAATGTGGATCCAAACAGGGCGAGCTCGTTCATGATCAGAATGGGGAACCGAAAAAGAACGGCATCCCTGATTCGGCTTTCACGGCCTGGATCATTGTCATGGTAGCCGCTTCGAGCACCTTGTCCTGGCGAACCAGTTCATACCAGAAGGTCAGCTTTCCTTCGCGAACGCGATAGCGCAGTCTGGCCACGACAGGGTAGGCGTCACCGTTCCAGAACACCGGGATTCCGATCCTGAAACGCTCGAACAAATTCATCTTCTCGACCGTCTGTTTGTCGTCGTCCTGAACGAAATTCATCTGCACGCCTCCGGATTGCAGCCGGATCGCACTCTTGAAGCGCATGTCCTGCCTGGCTTCGAAATTGATGGCCATTTCGAGCATCTGTGCGCCGGTGGGGAAACCGTCATCGGATGCAATGTCCTGGAGATTGTCTTCGATGAAACCGGCAAAATCCGCCTGATTGAACGCCTTGCTGTTGGATGCGCTCCAGCGGTTCCATTCCTCCGAAAAAGTCGGAGAAAATTTTGCGGTGTGATCGCGCCATGCAGGTTGATCTTCATCCGCTCCATGGTCGTTGAGAATGGAGGTGAAAGAAACGGACCCCTTGAGATAATCTGCGTTGCACCAGATCGTAGAATCGGATAGTGATCCGTGGCGCTTGACGTAGCTGATGAAACTTGGCGCATCGTGCAGCACGACCTTCGCAGTTTTTCTGCGCGGGTAGTCGAAGCGTTTTTCATCGTCGGTCTCCTCGATTTTCCATCCAGGTGGCAACGCAACGCGACGAATACCATGCAGGTTGTTCGTGATTTCGAGATGTACCGGCTGTTTCATTTCCCTGGCCAACGTCTCAGCCAGATTTCCTTGTTCGTTCAGTTCCATGAGAGTTCCTTTACGCGGACTTGATGGGGGTAACCTGATCTTTGCCCGTGGCAATGGGCTTCAGGTCCAGTTTTGACTGATGCGGATCGTCAGAAACTAGATTCCCTTCCGGCGTGGCGAACATGAGCGCTTCCATCGGCTCTTCGGCAGGCTTGGTCAGCTTTACCTTTCCGGTGATGTGCATCGCGCCCCCGCGGGTGGCCTTTTTTACCGTGATGGTCATGTCGATCTTCCCGGCCTTTCCGGAAGCGTCGACGGCCGCGACAAGTTCCTTCATCTTGTCGGATGCGGTATCAATAAATACGCCTCCGCCGATGGCGCGCAACGTGTCGGTGATGGGTCTGGTCATCGTATGGTCCTCCTGTGCCAGGCTTTCGCCTGGCGTTGATTACTGGGCAGCGGTTTCGGTCGATGCGGCGGAAGCGTCAGTTTCGGGGGCGGGATCCTGGAGCGCATCGTGCTGCTCGGCCTCGCCGAACAGATCCTGCAGCTCGGCGTGCAGATCCTCGTCCCATTCCTCGATGACGGACTTCATTTCGTCCCAGATTGCGCGCAGTCCGCGCTTTTCGGTGGTGCTTTCTGCCATGATGGCTCCTTTGGTGATTGCGTCGCTTTCAATCAGGCAGCGACATCGGCCTGTTCAGGATCGGAGCAGTTTTCGGCCCACTCCGCTTCGCTCATCGCGATGATCTTCTGACGTGCCAGGTAAAGCGCGGTCACGTCCATTTTCGGCAGTTGCCTTTCGCAGGCGATTACGCCGGCGCGCAGCGCAGCTCGTTCTTCGAGCGTGAGATTCCAGTTCCCGGTTCGGTCGCCGCGCTTGGACACGGTGTTCATGGCCCTGACAGTTCCCTCAAGAATCCGGGCAATCGACGGGTCTTTCGGTGCCTTGATGTCGAATGACATCCCGATCGTGTTGATGGCGTTCCCGACCCGGTCGAACTGCAGCCAGGTGAACTGTCCGGCAAGCGCCATGGCGAGGCCTGTCTGCAGCACCATCCCGAACTCGTCGGCTAGACCGGTAACCGGAATGGATGCGAGGCGAGGATGGTATTTTTTGTTCCTCGGTTTTTTCTGTCGGCTCACTGTCTGCCTCCGAGCAATTTCAGGAATTCTTCACGGTGAAGCAGGATCACTTCGGCGACGTCCTGGTCCGACTCGAAATTGCGCAGATCCGAATAGCGCACGAGTTCGGCGAGCTCCTGCAGATCCGTTTCAGTGGAGAGCATGATTCCCTCCGGAAACTCCAATCCGGGTCCATCCTGCAGGAACCTCAGGGGCCAGAGCGGCCCGTTTACCGTTCGTCACCAGGAGCAGCCCGTTTTCCCTGGCGAGTTTGGCCAGATCGAGAACGAACGCTTCTTCGTCGCTCACGAGTATGGTGATTTCATTCATCATTGCTCCTTTCAAGATCGCAATTCAGGGAAGCTCCGGAAAGCACCCAAAGGAAAAAACAAACAGTGCAGATCATGAGAACCAGCATGAGTACGACATATTCGGAATCAGTCATGGTCGTTTTCCTCTGGTGTCGATGCGATCCATTTCTGGCGCTGCCGGTAAATCAGTTCGGAAAGCTCGGAAACCGTCATTGCGCCGACGGCTTTCCCGGTTTTCTCGACAGCTTCTGCCAGTTCGTAGCTGGCCCACGATGCAATTTCGCAAATCGATCCGATTTCAAGCGCTGCATCAAGCAGCGCACGATGGGTCAATTCGATGCCTGGACGTTCCATGTACTGCCCTCCTCTGGCTGGTCCGGCGTCAGCCAGACGTAGAGTGCGACGACAACGAAAATCGAGATCAGGAATTTGCGAAGCATGGTCGGCCCCGACGAAATTGTTGAATTACTGAATGATCCATCTGCGGACGGCTCGGGCGCGGAGCTCGTCGTCCTTGTGGAGGCTGTACTGAGGGCCGTAGCCGAAGTTCTGATACCACGCCCAGGCGTTTTCGTCATGATCACAGGCCCAATATGCCCTTTCCTCGAACAGACCCTTTGCATGCACGAAAAGCAGAAGCGCCTCCACGCGGTTCGGCAGATCTCCGCCGATGGACTTGGCCCATTCAAGAGCCGCGGCCCACGTCACCGAATCCTGGTCGCCTGGAAGCAGCGTGAATGCGGTCATACGACCATCCGGCCCGCAGTACGCGCCGATGAAAATCTCCCCCTCCGCAAGTGCGGGAAGCTGCGAAATGATGCGGTTCTGGTCCATGCTGTTCTCCGGCCGATTATTTGAAAGTCGTCACGCTGTTGGTCGATCCCTTTGCCGCGTGCTGCGTGCTCCGAGGAGCCGTTCCGCGCCTGCCTACTGTTCCGGCAGATTCCAGCTTGGGGGCCATCACCCGACTCGCGGGTTTTGCGTGTTGATGGAGCAATCTTAGCCTTCTAAGATTTGCATGTAAAGCATAATTTTTAGTTTACTAAGATTTTCGATATTGAAGTCAACAAAAAACCCGCCGAAGCGGGTTTGGTGAAAGAGAGGGAATTGCTGAATCAGTTGCCGGTAGTACAAGCCTGATTTTTTGCCTGCACATCAACTGGATCAAGTTCGCCGAGATGGTCGGTGAAATTCATCGTGGGAAGCAAGAACGGTCCGGGCGCCATTTTTGAGGTAAGAGAAGGTTTCATGGTGTTGCAGACCTGAGAACCGTGACGGCAGATGCGTAAACATTGAGGGCCATTTCGCAGTCTGCAAGGGCGCGGTGATGGTTCGTGGAAGCGAACCCACCATCCTTGGCAAGGCTAATCAGGCGATAGCTTTTTCTTCCTGGAAAGGCTTTTTTGGCCATTTTTAGAGCGCAAACGACCTTGTTTTCGATCTTGGGTAGATTGCATTTTTGGTTGGAATTGTGGATAAATCCCATGTCAAAATCGGCGTTGAAGGTGACAAGCTGAAGGTCTTCTATAAATTCCTGAAAGTTGGTCATTGCTTCATGCAGCGGTATTCCTTTTGCTTCAACCATTTCCTGAGTAATGTGCGTAATTTCAGTGATTTTTTCAGGAATTTTGTTTTCTGGTTTTACCAGGCATTGAAAAGATTTATGAGTATCGGAATTTTTATCGAAGCGGATTGCTCCGATTTCGATGATTTCATCCCTGGCGGGATTGAGGCCGGTAGTTTCAAGATCGAGGATGATGATCTCGTCCGGAAGCGGCGCAAGGTTGAATTCAGGATATGGCCTGATTGGCTTCGATTTCGCCGCTGACGTTTTTATTTTCCGCTTGTTTCGTCCAAGAAAATTTTGGATATATTTGAAAAATATCCAAGCCATCGAGAGAAAAAATAACCATCTCATAATATTCAATGAAATTATTGAATTTTTGTGTTTACCTGATCCAGTAATTTCTGCAGATCTCCATCTTCCATTCTGGATCTTTTAACCATTCCGTTTTCTAAAAGAATTGTGTTGTTGATGTGGGCGAAAACAAAAATTCCTTTTTTATTTTTTAAAAAAGTGAACACGTATTCTATCCTCCCGGAGTCGCCAGCAGCACTGCCGCCAGAATTTAATACAGAAGAAACGAACCCGGACACTCCCTTGATACTTTTGCTCATAACAAGCATGTGGCCATCATAAGAGTCAATGGTGCATCCGTTGAGATTATGGATTATTCCAAGCGCGGCTTCGTCTGTCGATGAGACAGAAAATATTTCTGATGCGGAATAAGAGTTTAATGATGCTGCGCCAAGAACAGAAAGAGTAACAATTTGTAGTAGTTTCACAATATTACCTTTCCAATTCAATCAATTTTGAAATTCAGTGAATTGCGTAAATCATCAGCCTGAAAAATCTACATTTTGGTAAAAGGCGCCTCTCGGTACAATTGCCGCAACAAAGTGCATCTTGTCGATATCCTCTAACGCTACTGTGATGTTCCCGTGTCCATTGTTGATCGATCCTAATGTCACTTCACCATCCCGAATATAAAGCAATTCTTTTACCATTTTACGCCCATCGTGAAGGCAAACAACAACATCATCGCCTGGTATGGGATTATGATTTGGCTCAACCACGATGAATTCTCCATTTTTTATTCTTGGTTTCATGGAGTCACCCTTCACCCTCAGCGCATAAGTATTTTTATCTCGAGCTGGATATGTAATATAGCCGTCTCCTGCACCTGGTGGGTAGGTTAATTCATCATAATATCCATTGTCACCGCCTCTAGCATCTCCAACAACAGGAACATTTCGAAAAGGTCGTAACTCAGGGGCTGCTTCTAGCGTGTCTTCATGGATAAAGCCTTCCATCGGCCCTTTACCTGTTGCCAGCCATTCAGGAAGTACATTCAGGATTTTAGAAGCTTTCAGAAGATTTTCCCCTTCAAGTTTCTGGGTAGTTCCGTTAAACCATTGCGTTACTGCTCCAGACGAAATCCCGCATCCCTTCCATAGATCAGTTTTTATCTTCCCGGATTTTTTCAGTGCCTCTTCAAGGCGATCTTTTAAAGTGCTCATGTTTAGTATGCTAAAACTTTTTGTGTTTAGCGTGCTTGCAAGTTTAATCTTAGTTTGCTAAGATTTTGACATGAAAACTTCATCCGAAATTATCGACGAGCTTGGTGGAACATCCAAAGTTGCCGAAATGTGCGAAATAACGACAGGAGCTGTGTCACAGTGGCGTGACACCGGAATTCCGAAAGCTCGCCTGCGATATCTCCAGCTACTGCGTCCTGAAGTATTTGTGGAATCTTCATCCGAAAAGGACGCGGCATGACCAAGTTGAGCCAATTCATCAGCCCTTTCTCAGATCCGCGTCCGCCGATTACCGCGTTGACGTTCGAGCCGGTCGGGATGGCGCTTGCCGTGCGCCAGATCATGCATGTGCGCGCCCAACTGCTGGTGAAGCGTTTCCACCTGCCGGCGAATCTCCTCGAGCTATCCGCGGCCATCGAATTTTTCTTCGAGCATGGCTTCCACGTCAGCAAGATCGAACTCGTTGAGCTCGCCGCATCCATTGCAGGGGAAGCTTCCCTGGGCAAGCCAGAGATTTCGATCCAGCAACCGACCGATCGTTTCCGTGCGCTCGTGATGGCAATGCGGGCAGCGGAACACGATCTCCGTGTCGCCGGGATATCGATGGAGGGAATCTGACATGCAACAGTCCTCATTGATGAATTTTTCCGAGAAGTCGATTTGTCGAGCGACATCGATGTATCGCGTTCGCATCCATGCTGCAGCCGTGTTGATCATGACTGCATTTCTCGTCGAGCTGATGAAGGCGTTGGCGTCATGATGCGAGGAATCATTTTTCTCCTATCCGTTCGCGTTTCGTATTCCCGCGAATGGAACTTGTCCGGTTGCTGTGTCCTGACCTTTTTATTCTGCAAAAGAGTGGCTTTCACGGCTTTTCCTTTCCCCAGAACCGAGAGTCCCCTCCTCGGTCTTCCCTGGCGAAGTTCTTTCGCCAGGCTTTTTATTCATGATTCCACTGTACGTCAGGCAGTGGAACGTAACCACGGCGACAAAGGAAGAACATCACCATGAACGTTACCGACGCGGCCTACAACACCGGCCACGATTACCCGGGCGGATTGCCTTCCCTGGCGCCGAGAATGGGGATGTCGCCAAACACGCTGCAGAACAAGCTCAATCCCAGTCAGAGTTTTCACAAGCTGACTCTCGACGAGGCAATGAAGCTGCAGGTGATTACCTGCGATCATCGCATCCTGCACGCCATGGCCTGCGAGCTCGGTTACGTGTGCATCGATGGTGGGAATTTCGAGAATGTTTCCGACCAGGCGCTTCTCGATCTATTCACCGAGCAGTACGCGGCCCTCGGGGAATTCTCCGGAAATTTCCGCAAAGCGTTCGAGGACGGAGTCATCGATCAGCGGGAGCGCGAGCAGCTCTCCGAGAACGTCTACCGCATCAAGCAGATCCTGAGCGAAACGCTGTCGCGAATCGACTCCATCTACGAGCAAGGCAGGAAATGAATTTCGAGGAGGACTGGATCGACCAGCACTGCGATCTGCCCGACGAATTGCAGCGCATCCGCAGTCTGTGGGCTGCTGTTGTCATGGTGGCGGTCCGCGACCTCAATGACAAATGAAGGCGCGAATCGGCGCTGCGCTTCCTGGCTGATTCCAGTCCGTTCGGACCGTTTCACCAGATCTGTGCGATTCTCGATCTGAATCCGCATGCCGTCCGTCGCAAGCTCGGTATTTGATAAAAAAGTCCAGGGGGAAGGGATGACAGGAAAAAAAATCGACTTCAAGGCAATCAACCAGGCCGCGCTGAACTGCTTCGACCGGTTGCTGAAGGAATGGTTGCCTCATGGGCGCCGTGAATCCGGTGAATGGAAATCCATCAACCCGACCCGAGCCGATTCCAAAGTCGGATCATTTTCCATCAACATCCGCACCGGCGTATGGAGTGATTTCGCCGTAGGCGACAAGGGATCGGATCCGGTCAGCCTGTATGCCTACCTTTTCCACGACAACGATCAGGGAGCAGCAGCAAAGGAATTGTCGACTCGCTTGGGAATCAATTCAGGAGATCCAGTGCATCGATTGTCGAACGATTCCGCGCCCGCGCCAGCTCAGGATCGACGTCGAACCGAATGGAAACCGATTCATCCCGTCCCGGAAGACGCCCTGCCTCCACCTGACGCGCACATCAAGCGGCGCTACCCGGAACGCACCTGGTGTTACCGGGACGCGGAAGGTCGTGTGCTCGGATATGTGTACCGTTTCAAGACTTCCGACGGCGGGAAGGAGGTATTGCCGCTTTCCTACTGCGAGAACGAATCCGGAGCAAGGGAATGGCGCTGGATCAGCTTCTCGGATCCTCGCCCGCTTTATCGTCTCGACGCACTGGCGAAACATCCCGAAGCGGCCGTCCTGATCGTCGAGGGAGAGAAGTGCGCGGACGCAGCCGCAGAGATGCTCTACGAAAAAAAGATCTGCGTGCTGAGCTGGCCCGGTGGCGGCAAAGCCGACGGCAAAGCGGATTTTTCCGTGCTGGCGGGTCGCAAGGTGATTCTCTGGGCGGATGCCGATTCCAAGCGCGAAAAACTCTCCAAGGAAGAGCTGGAAAACGGAATCGATCCAAAATCCAAGCCATTCCTGCCGAAAGAAAAGCAGCCAGGTTTCCAGACCATGCATCGCATTGGATCGCGGCTGCAGGATCTGGGATGCAAGGTGTGGGATGTCGATATCGGTGAGGTCGGGGATTATCCGGACGGCTGGGACGTGGCCGATCTTGTCGAAACCGGAATCGATGATCTTGCTGACTACCTGCGCGCGAATATGTCTCTCCGCGCGGCAGCCTCGAAAGGGGAAGAAAGCAATTCTCCCCCTCCAGAAGCTGGCGCGGGCGCTCGAAAAGGCCCGGAATGGCGGGAAGGACTGATCTACAAATCCCAGGGCGCGCTCGAGGAGTGTTTCCAGAACGTTTTTCTGATCTTGAATCGTCATCCCGCCTGGCGCGGCAAGATCGGCTTCAACGAATTTTCCGGGAGAATCGAGAAACGAGATCGCATACCGACTGGTGGCGATCCTGGAGAATGGACGGCAATCGACGACAAGGAAACCAGTCTCTGGCTCGCACAGAACTGCGATCTGGTCATCAAGACCGATGGTCCAATGACGGCAGGACTTGACATGGTAGCGATGAAGAACCAGTTTCATCCGGTGCGCGCCTGGATCGATAAATTGAAGTGGGATGGTGTCGAGCGTCTCGACCATTTCTATCACGAGTGCATGGGCACCATGCATTCCCCGTATTTCTCGATGTGCGGGAAATTCTTTTTCATCGGCATGGTGGCCAGAGTGTATCGCCCAGGATGCGCGATGCAGTACATGCCGATTCTCGAAGGCAAGCAGGGAAAAGGAAAATCCACGGCGCTGCGCATTCTCGGCGGCGACTGGTATGCCGAGACTCCGTTCAAGGTCGGAGACAAGGACGCCTACATGCAAATTGCGGGCGTGCTGCTCTACGAAATCCCGGAAATGGACTCTTTCAACCGGGCGGAAGCAACTGCGGTCAAGGCATTCGTCACGATCCAGGTGGATCGATATCGTGAACCCTATGCGCGCCGGTTGGTGACGCGCCCACGCCAGTGTGTGTTCGCGGGAAATACCAATCATGCAGAATATTTCAAGGATCCGACAGGGAACCGTCGATTTTGGCCAATTCGGTGCGGGGAAATCGACCTGCAGAAAATTTCGGATTGGCGCGAGCAGTTGTTCGCCGAAGCCAAGCATCGCTTCGATCAGGGAGAGCGCTGGCACCCGACACGCGAGGAAGAAGAGCAGCATTTCGCACCTGAGCAGGAAGAGCGAGAAATCGTCGATCCATGGCTCTATCCGCTCATGCAGTACCTGGAGGAGCCGGAAAACCGGCATCTCGAGAAGATCACGTCGACCGACATCCTGAAGGATGTATTCCACGTTTCGTTCGACAAGATCGACAACAACCGCGGCATGGCCACGCGCATTGGAAACCTCATGAAGCGCATCGGATGGGAAAAAAGGCGTGAAGCATCCGGATTGCGCGAGTGGTATTACGCACGGCCTACCCTGCAGGGGAAAGTCAATGTTCCGTTCTGAATTCGCACGCACCCAGGGATCGGCAAGCGCATTTTTGCGCCCCGGAAAAGGGTCGGCGCATTCGTCCAACCATGAATTGCACTTCATGGTTAGGTTACAAGGTTGGACGGATATTAATATAATGTATACAAGAAGTTATTGTGCATCCGTCCAACCGTCCAACCTCGTCCAACCATACCGCGCACGACACATGCGCGTGCGTGCGTATACGCGCGCGCGCATCGTTGCGAAATCTCATATTTTTTTCCATTTTCCTTCAGACAGGGTTAGACGGTTGGACGGATCTTTGCTGGATGCGGTTTCCGGCCGTCCAACCTCTCCGTCCAACCCTGTTTCACAAAAAAGGGTTGGACGATGATCGATATGGAAGCGCTTCGGGCCAATTACCGCGTGGTGGCTGCCGCTTTTCTGGATGACGGATGGAGCGAAACCGACATCGAGGACATGGGCGCCGGGATCAAGCGTTGTATCGATGCCGGCGACGTGGATCGGCTGCAATCCTGGCACGATTGGCTGAAAACTGAAGCACAGCGGATCAGGAGAAAGAATTGAGCGGATTGAAAAGCTATCTTGGACGTTTCCAGGCAACGGAAATGGATCGGGAGCGGATCAAAAGCGAAGCCTGGAACGAGGAAGGCATTCTCGTGATCCGGCTCGACGATCCGGAATTGCACTGGGCTGAGCGCGAAGCCGTGCGTGCCATCGGAAACAAAAAATACGGAAACCCCACGACGAAAGGAAAAAGATGATCCCGCACATCGACGCGAGAATGAAAAGCTGGGCAACCTGGGCGCTATCCGGGCGCTCAGCGATGCTCGGATACCCGAAGGAATGCAATTACACGCGGATGATGGCGCGCAGTGGCGGAGCACCGAGCGGCGCGGAATTCAACGAGGATGCGTGGGAGATCGAGCAGGCCGTGAAAACTCTCGACAGCCTGCTCCAGGTTGCGGTCAAGACGCTTTACCTCGGGTGCGGAACGGTCGAGCAAAAGGCCCGCGATTGCGGATGCTCGAAAAAGACTCTGTTCAACCGCATCGATGCGGCGCACGTCAAGGTGATGGATTGGCTGAACGAACATTATGCGGAGCACGCATGAACGCCCTGGAAGTCGCGCAGAACTACCTGAGGAAAAACCCTGAATCGTCGCGCCGGAAGGTTGCCATGGTTGCCGAAGTCTCGCCGAAGACCCTGCGCAAGTGGGAATCCGATGGACTGGTGAAGTTCGATGACAGGGCCATCAAGGCCAGATCCGCGAAGTTCAGGATTTGAATCTAGAAAAAGGAAAAACTGATGAGAAAGGAATCAACATGATTAGGAAGATAGATAATTTGCCCCGTTTTTTGAGGCGTAAGAAAGTTGAAGAAATGACTGGACTTCCAAGGTCCACCATTTACGACCGGGTAAGAAAAGGGACTTTCCCGGCTCCTTTGGATCTGGGGGGCGGTCATATTGTCGCATGGCTTGAAAGCGACGTGATCCGATGGATGGAAGAGCGTATTAAGGCGAGCCGATCCAAAGGGAAAGTATAATCCGTTTAATTTGGCTGATAATGCTCTTAATCAAATTTGCGAGATTGGTTCCTCTTTTTAGAAAAAACAGTTGACATCCGTTACACCGTTTTGGTAGATTTTCGGTAAATTCGAATTTCTACATTCAAAGCCCGCGCAAGCGGGCTTTTTCGTTTCCGCTGCACGCGCACAAGCGCCGATTCGTACGCTCCTCCGATCGCAACCCGGTGCGCGAAAGCGTAGTCGAAACCGGGCACATCCGAAAACACAACATGCCGATTGCCGCTCAAACTCCCTGCCGTCACCCTGGTTGTGGCGCACTGGTGGAATCCGGCGCCGGGTACTGCCAGACGCACAAGAGGGCAGCCCGAAAGATTTCTGATGAACGCCGTGGCAGCAGCTCGCAACGTGGTTATGGCTACCAGTGGCAAAAAGCACGCGACGGATATCTCAGAAAACATCCGTTATGCGTCGAGTGTCTGGCTCGTGGCTTCACTGTGCCGGCAACCGTGGTCGATCACAAAATCCCGCATCGCGGTGACAAAACGTTGTTCTGGGACAGCGGCAACTGGCAGTCGCTTTGCAAGCCGCACCACGACCGGAAGACCGCTCGTGAAGATGGCGGCTTCGGCAGACCGACAAATTGAATCCGATCATCTTCGTGGCCTCACGAAATTGATCGAAACCGTTGGCTTCAGCGAATCCGCTTGAAGCGAAATTTTTTCTTTCCTCTGATTTTTACCGATCGCTCGATTTGATGGCGCAGGTCTCGTGCATGTTCGCCGCACGAAGCCGCGCGCGGTGTCGATCCGCACCGGTTTGGTGCACGCACCATTTTGGTGCACGGTGCCGAAATTCTTTGAAGGCCTCGTCGACCTAGACCGCGCCCGTGCTCAAATTTTTACGCGCGGTAGTTTCAGGGGGGGGTATACCGACCGGCATCGTCCGGGATTTTTTCAGGTGAATCATGGGATCTCGTGGTCCAAAGCCATTGCCGAACAACGTGCATCAATTGCGCGGGAATCCGAGCAAGAAAACTGCCGCGCAATTTCGTGATGGGGTTAATGCGCCGACCGAGATCCCGGACTGCCCGAGGCATCTGAAGGGACCTGCTCAGAAAGAATGGAAACGAGTGACTGTCGAGCTCGAAAAGCTCGGGCTCGTGAGCAAGATCGACCGCGCTGCGCTGGCGATGTACTGCACTGCCTGGGGTCGCTACGTTCATGCAGAAGAAAAACTGCTTGAGCTCGGCGACGACGGCCTGATCGAGACTACGCCGAACGGTTTCCAGGTGCAGGGGCCGTGGCTCAACATTGCGAACAAGGCGATGGATCAGTGCAAGTCGTTCCTGGCCGAATTCGGCATGTCGCCGTCATCCAGATCGCGGGTGACTCCCGGGGAGATCCAGGGCGATCTGTTCGATGGCACCGAGCACGAGAAGCCGAGCCTCGGCACGTTGATGCGATAGCATGAACTACTCGGAAAGATCCCGAGGCTACGCCGAGCGGGTGATTTCCGGGCAGGAGGTTGCCGGGAAATACGAAAAGCTGGCGGCCCAGCGGTTTATCCGTGATCTGGAGCGTCAGCAAGATCCGTTGTGGCCGTACGAGTTCGACGAGAATCTTGCCAACCGTGCCTGCGCATTCATCGAGCAGCTTCCTCACATCAAGGGGAAGTGGGCGCGACAGCGACTCAAGATCACGCTCGAAGACTGGCAGTGCTTCATTGTCTGCAATCAATTCGGATGGGTCAGGAAATCGACCAGGTTGCGCAGGTTCATCACCAGCTACCTGGAAGTCGCGCGGAAAAACGCGAAGTCCACCCTGGCGGCCGGCATCGGCCTCTACATGCTGGCCGGGGACGGCGAGTCCGGCGCAGAAGTCTACTCGGCGGCAACCACTGGTGACCAGGCGCGCATCGTTTTCGACGTGGCGCGGCAGATGGTGCTCCGGGAAGGAGCGTTCGCTGCCGCAGGCGTGGAAGCGCAAATCCGCGGCGTGTACATGCCGGACGATGCGCGCAAGTTCGAACCGCTGAATGCGGAAGGCAGCACGCTCGACGGACTGAATCCTCACCTGAGCATCATCGACGAGCTGCACGCGCACAAGCGACGCGATGTATACGACGTGCTCGACACGGCGCGCGGATCGCGCGACCAGTCGTTGCTGCTTTCGATCACGACGGCCGGAACGGACCGTGCGGGGATCTGCTACGAGCAGCGCACGTACGTGACGAAGATTCTGGATTGCGTCTTCGAAGACGACTCATACTTCGGCATCATCTATACGATCGATGACGATGATGACTGGATGGATCCGGGAGTCTGGCGCAAGGCCAACCCGAATTTCGGAATCAGCGTTCTTCCGGACGATTTCGAGCGCAGCGCGCGCGAAGCCGCGAACAAGCCGTCCAGCCTGAACAATTTCCTGACCAAGCGGCTGAATGTCTGGGTCAACGCGGACAGCGCCTGGATGGACATGCGAGCGTGGGACGCCTGCGCGGACCCGGATCTTGCCGAGGATCAATTCTTCGGAGAGGAATGCATCGCCGCCCTGGATCTTGCGAGCAAGGTGGATATCGCGGCAAAGGCGAAATTGTTCCAGCGCGGCGAGAAATTCTATGCATTCCTGAAATATTACCTTCCGGAATCTGCGGCCGAAGATGGACGCAACAGCCAGTATTCCGGGTGGGCACGGCAAGGCCTCCTGACACTGACTCCCGGAAATGTTACGGACTTCGACCAGATCGAAGCGGACATTCGTGACGATGCGCAAAAGTACGACCTGCGAGAAGTGCCGTTCGACCCATTCCAGGCGACGCAACTATCCAGCCATCTTCTGGCCGAGGGAATCCCGATGGTCGAGATGCGGCCGACGGTGCTGAACTTCAGCGAACCGATGAAGCAGCTCGAAGCGCTTGTCCTGCAGAAGCGGCTCATCCACAACGGCGATCCGGTCCTCGCCTGGATGATCAGCAACGTGGTTTGTCACCGCGATGCGAAGGACAACATCTACCCTCGCAAGGAACGCGAGGAAAACAAGATCGACGGCGTGGTGGCGCTGATCATGGCGCTCGGACGCGCAATGGTTGGGACGGAATCTTCCAACGAGATCGGCGACGATTACAAACTTCTGGTGATATGACTCCGAAAATCTACAACATTTCGATGCTGTCCGGTGTGCTCATGGTCGGGATCGGTGTGGCGCTGGTAAATATTCCAACGGCGCTGGTCGTGACGGGAACCATTGTTATCGCCATCACGGCATTTTCAGCGAACCTGGCTTCGAAGCGCTGATGTTCCTGACGACAAAAAAAGCGGAAGGATTCGGCGACCGCTCACCGCTTGGATCATTCTGGTTCGAGCCTGTCGGCATGGGAACGGCGTCCGGCGCGCTGGTTACCGCCGACAACGCCATGAAGCTGTCTGCGGTGTTCGCCTGCGTACGGATTATCTCCAGCCAATTCGCCAGCCTGCCATTCAGTTTGTACCGGGAAAATCCGGACGGCGGGAAGACCAAAGTCACCGATCATCCGCTCTATCGCGTGTTGGCGAAGCGCCCAAACCAGTACCAGAACGCCTTCGAATGGCGCGAGATGATGGCCGGCCACCTGGCGCTGCGAGGGAATGCCTACAACCAGATCGTCAGCAACGGCAAGGGAGACATCACCGCGCTGATTCCGCTGCACCCGGATCGCGTCAAAGTGCAGATGCTGCAAAGCGGGGATTACAACTATCTGTATACCGATCAGTTCGGGCATCAGACGACCTATCCACGTGGCGAGATCTGGCATCTGCGCGGCCTGTCGACAAGTGGCGTCGTGGGGTTGAGTCCGATATCGCTGGCGCGAGAAAGTTTTGGCGAGGCGTTGTCAGCGCAGGAATACGGCGCCCGTTTCTTCAGGAACGATGCTCGTCCGCTGAGCGGATGGGTTGAGTATCCAGGGAATTTCAAAGACAAGCAGTCAAGGGACCAGTTCCGCGAATCCCTGCAGGAAGCGCAGAGCGGAATCAATCGTGGAAGGCTGGCCGTATTCGAATACGGCATGAAGTATCACGAGATTGGTCTTTCCAACTCGGATGCGCAGTTCCTGGAATCGCGGAAATTCCACATCAACGACATCGCACGCTGGTTCGGTGTTCCGCCGCACAAGATTGGAGATCTAGATCGCGCAACCAACAACAATATCGAGAAGCAGGCTCTTGAATTCATCCAGGAGACGCTTGGACCGATGGCGGTTAGGTGGGAAGCATCGATCGAGGCAGAATTGCTGTTTGACGATGACGCGCTGAAAGCGGCTTTCGATTTCCACCAGCTGCTGCGCGGCGATTCCGCGGCTCGTTCCGCTTATTACACTTCAGGCATCAATTCCGGGTGGATGACGCGAAATCAGGCTCGGATCATGGAAGGGATGAATCCGCTTCCAGGCCTCGATGCACCGCTCATCCCTCTCAACATGACCGAGGAAGGGAAACAGCCGTCTTTGCCAGACCCGAAAAATGATCCTGAAGACAATCCGGACGACCAAAAATCGAAATCAAGGCTTTTTGCTCTGGTCAGGGGAAATGTCGAGCGACTGGCGCGCAGATTCGCAAAATCCGGCGTCACCCAGGAAGACGCTCCGCTCATTGCAGAATCGCTGGCGATCCCGGAAGAAAACGCAGCCGCATGGATCCACGCATCCGATTTTACTGAACCGACCCTGTCTGAAAGCCTGATGCATCTCGGCGGCATCACGAAAGGAACCAATCCATGAGCATCAAACTGAACACCGCAGCGAGAACCAACGCAATCAAGCTGATCAAGGCAGGCAAAGTCGACAAAGATTCGTCCTGGTCGATCACGACCGAGGACGAGGACAAGCTTCTCGGCGACAACGACTGGACGGCCTATGCCCAGTGGTTCCTGGGTGAAGACGAATCGAAAACGCCAGAAACGAAGGAACGCTTTCGTTATCCCGTCGGGAAGGACGGCAAGGTCTTTCGCTCGGCGCTGATCGCAATCCGCCAGCGCTCCGCGCAGAACGGCGCGGACGATGTTTACCGTGCCGCGGGCGAGCTCGTCGACATGATCGATGACGTTCAGGAACCGGATGGAGACGCGGACGACAAGAACGGCGCGAGAATCGACATGAACCGCATGGTCGCGATGGTCACGGGCCCATGGGCGATCCTGCAGGAATGTCTCGGCCCGATGATGAGCGGAAGAATGGCTAGAGTTTCCAGGAGCACCGGGAGCCCTGCCAGGCTGCGTTCTTCCACGCCGGATTCCGGGTCGATTGCAGTAATTCCGGTCACCGATGTGATCACGCAGCATGGGGATTACTGGATCGGGACGGCCATCGACGATTTGATGACCGATTTCATCACCGCGATGAACGATCCGACGGTCGGCGCGATCCTGATGCCGATCGACAGCCCGGGAGGATCCGTTTACGGCGTGCAGGAACTTTGCGACACCATCATGGCTGCTCGCGACGTGAAGCCGGTCGTGGCCATTGCGAACAGCCTGGCGGCATCCGCTGCCTACTGGATCGGAAGCGCTGCATCCGAATTCTACTGCACGCCAAGCGGGGAAGTCGGATCGATCGGGGTTTTCCAGCCGCACATGGACATTTCCGGGATGCTTTCCCAGATGGGCGTGAAGCAGACGCTGATTTCCGCCGGCAAGTACAAGGTGGAAGGAAATCCGTTCGGCCCGCTCGACGACGATGCGATGAGCTTTCTGCAATCCCGCGTCGACGATTATTACAACGCATTCGTGTCGGCCGTCGCTGCCGGTCGCGGCGTGAAAGAAGATGCCGTGCGCAACGGCATGGGACAAGGCCGCGTGCTCGGAGCAGCTGCGGCGCAACAGCAAAAGATGATCGACGGCGTGGCCACCATTCCGCAGGTCGTTTCCGCAATGCAGAAGCGCATGAACGCGGCCCCGCGTAAGCCTGGCAGGAAATCCGAACATCAATCCGAAATTTTGGCACTTGCAATGCTTTAGGGCTGGACACGGCCCGGTCGCAACGCTCCGACGAGCGAGGCGCTGCCCGACGGCAGATCGTGTCAACCGCAATAAACACCGAACCCGCTGATGCGGGTTTTTTTTCGACCAGATTCAAAAGGAACAGCACATGAACAAGAAACTCCGTGAGCTGCAGGCCAAAAAGGCCGCAGCTGCAAAAGGCAAGGTCGATTCTCTGAATGCGGCCCGCGCGATCCTCGACAAAGCAGCCGCCGAAAGCCGGGACTTGTCCGAAACCGAAAAGGAAGATTTCAACCGCCACAAGGCTGCTGCTGAAGCGAAATCCGGCGAGATCGAAAACATTCAGGCTTCCATCGACCTCGAGCATGATCTGATCGCGGCGATGGCAGCAGCCGGAGGCACCACCGTCGAGATTCCCGGAAACGGCAGCGACATCACTGTGACCGATCGTGGCGCTGCAGATCTCCGCGGCGGATTCAGAAACCGTGGCGAATTCTTCCAGGCAGTCTTCAATGCCGGCATGTCCGCATCCACCGGTCGTCCGGTAGACCAGCGCCTGCGTGGTCCTGCAGCAGCTGCTCCTGCGATCTTCGGCAACGAAGCAGCCGGCGCGGATGGCGGGTTTGCCATTCCGCCCGAGTTTTCGCAGGAAATCTGGCGTCTTTCTCTGGCCGAAGGATCGCTGGTCCCCTTCACCGCGAATACCGAGGTTACGGGAAACAGCATGGTATTCCCCAAGGACGAAACGACGCCCTGGGGCGGAACGGGCGTCCAGGCGTACTGGCGCGGTGAAGGCCCCGCCCTTACTGGCAGCAAGCCGCAGCTCGGAACCAACATGCTCAGGCTGCATGAGCTGACGGTTCTGGTACCCGTCACCAACGAGCTGCTCGAGGATGCCCCCGCGCTCGGCTCCTACCTGATGCCGTTGGCGAGCGAGCGCATTCAGTGGCGCACCAACGAATCGATTCTGTTCGGAACCGGTTCGAACCAGCCGAGAGGTTGCCTCAACAGCAACGCGCTGGTGGTGGTGGCGAAGGAAAGCAGCCAGGCGACGCAGACCATCCTGCAGCCGAACATCTCGAAGATGCGCAGCCGCCTCAAGACCGGCGAGCTCAAGAATGCAATCTGGATCGGCAACCCCGACATTCTGCCGGCGCTGGAAGGAATGACCGTCGGCAACATCCCGATCTTCCTTCCCCCCGGTACCGGAATCCGCGAATCGTATGACGGCACGCTGAACGGTCGCCCGTTGCTGCTCTCCGAGCATGCTTCGGCTTTCAGCGCGCAGGGCGATCTTTCCCTGGTTGCGCTTTCCGGATATCGCACCATCACCAAGGCAGGCGGAATCGAAACGGCAACCTCGATGCACATCTACTTCGATGCGAACGCCACCGCGTTCCGCTTCATCTTCCGGATCGACGGCGAGCCGATCATCAGCCAGCCGATCACGCCGCCGGCCGGCAAGAGCTCCAACACCCGCAGTTACTTCGTGGCGCTGGGCGCGAGGTAATCGCCTTGAGGGCCGGATCTCCGGCCCTTTCCTCTTCTTCATTACAAGGGAATTATCACCATGAATCCGAATGTAAAACTCAACGAGAAGCTGGCGATTCTCGCCACGCTCGATCCCGCATCCGTTGCGCCCGGTACCGTACTGACGTCCTGGGTGCATGTTTCCGAGGTTAACAATGTCATGGCGCTGGTGCAGACCGGCGTGCTCGGCACTGCGGCGACCGTCGATGCAAAAATGCAGCAGGCCACGTCCTCCGCAGGTGCCGGTGCAAAGGATATCACCGGCAAGGCAATTACCCAGCTCACCCAAGCAGCCGATGACAACAAGCAGGTCACCATCGAAGTCACGCAGAACGATCTCGACATGGCGAACGGCTTCGAATATGTCGCGCTGTCGGTGACGGTCGGCGCGGCCGCTTCGATCGTGGGCGCAGCACTCATCGGCGGAAATCCGAGATACGCACCCACCACTTCCCTCAACCAGGCGGCTGTCGTTCAGGTCGTCTAAGCGAGCCGGGGCGGATAAGCCGCCCCGATCTTTCTCATGCAATTACAACTGGTACGAGATTCCATCGCCGAGCCGCTATCGCTCGCCGAGGCGAAGCTGCATCTTCGTGTGGATGTCACCGATGATGATGCACTGATTACCGCATGCATCACGGCTGCTCGCATGCATGCCGAGATGTTGACGAGGCGGTCTTTCATTTCGCAGGCATGGAAACTGGTTATCGATTCCTTCCCAGGCGCTGCCATGACAGGCGTCGTGTGGGGAAAAACCTGGACGCTACCAGGTAACGCAATCATCCTCGAGAGATCGCAGGTAATTGCCGTTTCGTCGATCAATTACCTCGACATGAGCGGAAACAGGCAGACCATGCCGACGACGGACTATTTCGTCGACTATGGATCTCAACCTTGTCGTATCACCCCGGTTTTTGGCAAGATCTGGCCGATCCCGATGCCGCAGATCGGTTCGGTCGAAGTGGATTTTACATCCGGATATGCCGCACCGATCCTTGCCAATACTTCGAACAGCACCATTGCTGTGCAGGGAAACTGGAAAACGTATGCTGTCGGCGATGTTGTCCGGTTTTCGAACACCGGCGGATACCTGCCGATCCCGCTGCAACCACTGACGGACTATTACATTCAGTCAGTGGTTTCCCCCGGGGTTTACACACTATCGACCACATCAGGGGGAACGCCTATCACGCTGACCTACGCTGGAGAAGGAACGAGTTTCATCGGCGTTGTGCCCGAAGGGATCAAATCCTGGATGAAGATTCGTATCGGCTCCCTGTACCAGCACCGCGAGGAAATTCTGATCGCCGAGCGTTCCGGAAAGATTCAGGATCTTCCCTATGTCGACCGGTTGCTTGATCCTTACAAGGTGATGTTCTGACATGACCATCATTTCTGCGGGAGAGATGGATCAACGCATCACGATCCAGCAGCTGACGGTGGTGCGGGGTGCCCTGGGAGGTCACGACGAGACCTGGAGCGATCTTTGCACCATCTGGGCGAAATCGATCGACCTGACTGGACGCGAGATCTACCAGGCAAAAGCGATGGGATCTGCTGCCACCATGCAGATTACCATTCGTTGGCGCTCCGACGTGAAACCAAGCATGCGCGTCCTGTTCTCGGATGGCTCACTGGCACGGATCGAATGGATCCGGCATGTGACCCGGCGCGAACGCATGGAACTCTACTGTCTGGCACTCGATGAGTAACGTCAAGGTCAGTGGATTGGCGGAGCTTCAGGCAGTGCTCGACACGCTACCTGCCCGCATCGAGCAGAACATCATGCGCGGCGCGCTGCGCTCTGGTGCGAACGTCTTCAAGGAAGAAGCGAAGCGGCTTTGTCCGCAGCGTACCGGGGATCTGATGGATTCGATCCGCGTTTCTGTTCGTGCTCGACGTGGAAGAGTGACGGCCAGCATCAAGGCGGGAAATGCCAAAGCTTGGTATGCACATCTCGTCGAGTATGGGACTGCTCGACACTGGATCAAGCCGAAAGACAGGAAAAGTCTGTTTCTTTCCGATGTATATGCGGAATCAATTAATCACCCTGGCGCACAAAAAAAACCGTTCATGCGTCCAGCACTGGACGGCAAGGCTGATGCCGCTGTCAACCAGATGGCCGAATATGTCCGAACCCGTATTCCGAAAGAACTCGATAATCTGCATATCAAGAAATGAACGCTGAAAAGGCAGTGTATGCGATGCTCAATGCATCGTCAGCTATCGCTGGAATGGTCGGAACGAGGATCTATCTCGACACCCGTCCGGAAGCAGATCCGCTGCCTGCGATCGTGTACGAGCTGATTAGCGACAAGCAGGACAATACCCTGACCGGGGAGCAGGAACTGGCGACAGCCAGGATCCAGGTGAATTGTCTTGGGAATATCGCGGACGATCTGGTGACATTGCGCGAATATGTTCGCGTGGCTTGCCACAATCAGTCCGGCGTTTTCAACGGGGTAAATGTCGTGTCCTCGATCCGCTCCGGATCCGGTCCGGACAGCTATGACCAGCTCGTCAACATTTACGTGAAATCGATCGATTTCATGATCCGATATTATGTGTAGGAGGCTCAATGGAAATCGAACAAGAAAGCAACGGAATGAAACTTCCGGAACAGAATGATCTGGATTCCCTGGATCGAATTCCAGCTGCCCCGGCAATTGACCACGAAATGGTGGTCGATGTTTTTGTTTCCGACGTCATGGCGAATTTCCCGGAATTGCGCACGACGCAAAATTACCCGCGATTCCGCCAGCTTGCGGACGAGCTGAAAAAGAAACTGGCCTGATTTCAGGCATCCCCTCCCAAGCCGCGCAAGCGGCCTTTTTTTCGCCTCTTTCAGGAGATCATCATGCTGATATTCGGTGCTGGAGTATTTTACGGAATGACCTCGGGTGCAAATCCGACGCCCCGCAAGTTTGGGCATTTGCAGGACATTGCCATCGACTTTTCCTTCAACATGAAGGAAGCCCACGGGCAATATCAGTTGCCGATCGACATTCGCCGCGGTGCGCAGAAAATCACCGGAAAGGCCAAATCCCTCAACCTCAATGGCGCCGCGCTCAACGATCTTTTCTTCGGTCAGACTGCGGCGACAGGACTGCTCTTGTCGTCGATCGCAGAGCCCGGAACGATTCCCAGCGCGACTGCCTACACGGTTACAGTCGCGAACAGTGCGACTTTCGACACCGATCTCGGCGTGGTGTATGCCGCAACGGGTCTGCCGTTCACTCGTGTCGCAAGTGCCCCGACTGCAGGCCAGTATTCCGAGGCATTGGGGGTTTACACCTTCGCATCAGCGGATGCTGGAAAGGCAGTCCTGATCGATTACCTGTACACGGCAGTGACCGGTGGCACCAAGATCACCATGATCAACCAGATGATGGGCGCCACGCCGACCTTCTTCGGCGTCTTCACTGCGGACATCGGCGGCAAGGTCGCCACCTTGAAGCTCAACCAGTGCACGTCCAGCAAGCTCAACGTCGCCACCAAGCTCGAAGACTACACCATTCCGGAATTCGATTTCAGCGTCATGGCAGATGCATCGAATGCCATCGGTGTCCTTTCCATCTCTGACTGAGGCCAGCCATGATTGACGGGAAGAAAATCACCCTCGGCGGCAGGGAATTCATCATGCCGCCCGCGCCGTTCGGAGTGGTGCGCCGCTTCAAGGAAGTGTTCGAAGGGCGCGAAGCCGCCGATGTCACCAAGATGGGAGACATCGTGTTCGCGGCTCTGCAGCGCAATTACCCGGACATGTCGCAGCAGGAATTCGAGGACAAGTATCTCGACCTTGGGAATATCCGGGATGCCTTCCAGGCCATCATGGGTGCCAGTGGCGCAGAACAGGCCGAACCGGGGGAAGCGTAAGCGGGGATCCGATCGACTGGGATGATCTGTATTGCAGGATCATCGATCGAACCGGATGGACATGGGATTACATCGATCAGCATGTCGATTTCCCCCGTTTTGCCGCATTGCAGAATTACTGGTCGTCCCATCCTTCCCTGCGCGACATGGTGCAGGGATATCTGGGCATCAAGACTCCCCAGAAACAAATAGCCAAATCCGAGTCGGAAAACACCGATCAGGATCTCCATGAATTCGTGCAATTCTTCACCGCCGCAGGCGGATCGATAGGGTAACCATGAGCAACAATCTTGTCGGACAGCTTGTCATCGAGATGGGCGCAGATATTGCACGTCTGCGCACGGATTTTTCCGAAGCGCAATCCATCGTGAGGCAGTCGACGCGGCAGATCGTGCAGTCAGTGGACGGCATGAAAGCGGAAATCAAGTCCTCCATGGAGGCGATTTCTGCATCCGTGCATCAGGTGATCGGTGCGTTCGGGCTTTTGTCCGCAGTCGACGTCGGCGCGAAAATGCTCGAAACCATGTCGAGCTTCGAGCAGCTGCAGGTCGCGTTGAATAGCGTCATGGGAAGCACGCAGGGCGGCTCGCAGGCCTTCGCCTGGATCAAGCAGTTCGCTGTCGACACACCGTATGAGGTCAACCAGGTGGCGCAAACCTTTCGCCTGTTGAAGGCCTACGGGATCGACCCGATGAATGGCAGCCTAAAAGCCGTTGCAGACATGGCGTCCTATACCGGCAAGGGTTTCCAAGGGATGCAGAGCGCGGCCCTCGCGCTCGGGCAGGCATGGACCAAGGCCAAGCTGCAAGGGCAGGATATCCTGCAGATGGTCGATGCCGGTATTCCTGTATGGGACATCCTGTCAAAAGCGACCGGCAAGAACACCGCAGAGCTGATGAAATTATCCGAGAAAGGGATGCTTGGCCGCGACGCAATCCTTGCGCTGATGTCAGGCATGGAGCAAATGGCCGGTGGCGCATCGGCTGCGCAGATGAAAACGCTTGCCGGGGAATGGTCGAACCTCACCGATGCAATCAAGAATTCATTGGATGAAGTTCGCAGAAACGGCGCCCTGGACGGATTGAAGGTAGGCGTCGAGGATGTAACCAATCTGGTCCCTTCCATGTCCGCGACCTTCCAGGCGTTCGGAAGCGTCGTTTCATCCATTTTCAGCGGGATCGGCGATATCGTTCATGCGTTCACTGCATCGTTATCTTCGGATGCCGGGCGCCAGGTATCGGCGCTCGATATCGTGAAGGGCGCACTTGAAGTCTTGCGCGATCTGTTCCTCGGATTGAGCGTCAGCATCCAGATGGCTTTTGCCGGGGTCATGATCACGATTGAAACGGTCGAGGCTGGCATAAAGCAGTTTGCAGGCATGGCACGCGCTGCATTTCACATGGATTGGGAAGGCGTCAAGTCAGCATGGCGGCAGGGTGGCGACGACATCGCGAGGATTTACGAGCAAGGTGGTCAGAAGCTTGTCGAGATCGCGAACAGGACGCGCCAAGAAATCCTGAAGTTTTCGGCATTTTCCCCGCAGCAAACCGGCCCGAAAATCGATACCAGCGCAACAATCCACGCAAAATCCGGAAACGATCTGATCCAGAATGGCGGTGTAAAGCCGAAGGGCAAACACGTCTCGAACATGCAGAAATGGATGGACGAGCTCAACCAGAAGCGCGATGCAGAAGGCGTCTATCACGAGCTTTCCCGTGCTGACGAGATCAAGTTCTGGGAAGAAAAGCTTGCCCAGACGAAAAAGGGAACGCGCGATCAGATCGCCGTCCTTCATCAGCTGGTGACCCTGCAGCGCGCCGATTACAAGCAGCGACTCGCAGATGCAAAAAAAGCGAATGCCGAAGAAATCAAGCTGGAAATTGCCAAAGCGTCCGCGCAGGCCGAACAAAGCAAGCTGAGGCTGAAGGGCGAGCAACAAACAGACGCCTACCTGCTGGCATCCAGACAGATTTCCGCCGAAGAAAAGCTGAAGCGCGATCAGGACGCGGCAACGGCGGAATACAACATCGAGCGCACCCTGCTCGAACAAAAAGCACAGATCTACAAGGACGACGCCAAGAAAAAGCAGGCAGTGCTTGCCCAGCTCGAAAAGCTGGATGCGCAGCATAACCTGCAGGTCCAGAAGAATGCCTATGATACCGCGCTTGCTGTCCAAAAGCAGTGGTCAAGCATGCTACGTCCGATCACGCAGGCGTTCGATACCTCGATCAAGGGCATGATCATGGGGACACAGACCTGGCAGAAGGCCATGTCGAATATCCTGCAATCGATAGTCGGGGAATTTGTGTCCATGGGCATCAAAATAGTGACTCAGTGGATCGCAAACGAAATGGCCAAGACGACGGCAACGATTGCCGGGACGACGACCAGGACAGCGGTTCAACAAGCTGCAAATTCCCAAGGGCTTGCTGCATCTGCGTTGCTTACCGTCAAATCGATCATGGGTGATGCAGCGAAAACCTTCTCCGGAACATTCGCGTCACTTTCCGGAATCCCGATTGTGGGACCCGTGATGGCAGCCGCCGCCGCTCCCGCCGCAATGGCAACGGTCGCGGCGGTTACATCCAGCGTCGCATCTTCTGCAGGAGGTGCATGGCAGATCCCGGCTGACCGGCTGAATTTCGTTCACAAGGACGAGACCATTCTTCCTGCCGACAAATCCAAGGGGCTCGATGAGCTGATCAACAATGGAAGCAGAGGAAATCCCCCCATTCATATTTACGCCAAGCCGGGTGATTCAGTGACAGTGGATCAATTGCAACGATTGCTCAAAAAAATGGGCAGAAATTTCACCAGGTTTTGATCGATGGGAAATTCCGTTTTTCCGACACTTCCGGGGCTTGCCTGGTCGGTCATAAAACGTCCAGTTTGGAGAACGAAAACATTTACTGCGGTATCAGGAAAAGAACTGCGCGCAGCATTTATGTCGTTCCCGCTTTATCAGTTCGAGCTGACGTACGACATTCTGCGCGAGGCCACTGCGTTACAGGAACTGCAGACGATTGTTGGGTTCTTCAATGCAAGAAACGGAAGCTATGACAGTTTCCTCTACACCGATCCGTCCGATTTTTCCGTATCGGCGCAACAGTTTGGCACAGGGACAGGGACGGCGGCAGAATTCCAACTTGTGCGGACATATGGCGGTTTTATCGAGCCGGTGCAGAATTTGAACGGATCTCCGTCGATTTACGTGAATGGTGCCATCAAAACGCCGAACATCGACTACACCATTTCCCCGACTGGGATATTGACATTTGCGGTCGCCCCCGCAAGCGGAGCAATTCTATCCTGGACAGGAGCTTTCTATTATCGGGTTCGATTTCTTGACGATCAGCTCGATTTCGATAATTTCATGTACCAGCTTTGGCAGCTAAAAAAACTATCCTTTCAATCGGTGAAACTTTGAGAACTGCAAGCCCAGCCTTGATCGCATTGTTGAATAGCGACCAGTTCATCATGGCCGATCTCTTGACTGTCATGATGTTGGATGGGGCCATCATGCGCCTTACCTCATCCGATATCGACATCAGTTACAACGGACAGACATTCAGTAGCAACGGGCCGTATTTCGAACGATCGAAAACATCTTGCAAAGTCGGTGTTCAAGTAGATGATCTCGAATTGGTTTTTTCAGCTGATTCGACGATGACCGTTGCGGGGCAGCCGTTTCTCCAGGCTTGCCGCGCTGGAATGCTCGACTGGGCAATCATCAAACTCGAACGTGCTTTCATGGCGTCATGGGGAGACACATCTGCAGGAACCGTCATCATGTTCTATGGCCGCGTCAGTGATGTGAAACCCGGGCGCACCCAGGCTGCGGTAACAGTCAAGGGAATTACCGATCTCCTGAATATTCAGATGCCCCGCAACACTTGGCAGGCATCCTGCATCAACGCACTCTATGATCCGAACACCTGCGGAGTCAACCGCGCAAGTTTCGCCGTCAACGGATCAGTCGCATCGGGGTCCAGCATCAACGTTGTTCAATCGAACCTGACTAATCAGGATGGGTATTTCAGCCAGGGTTCCATCACTTTTACCAGTGGCGCACTTTCCGGAACATCGTTCTCTATCAAGAGCAGCACGTTGGCGTTCGGTTCGATTACGCCAATGAATTCGCTTCCGAGCGCTCCCGCTCCGGGAGATACTTTTATCGCCTACCCGGGATGTGATCACAGCAATGGCCCAGGAGGCTGTCCAAAGTTCTCCAATACCCGATTCCGTGGCATGCCCTATGTGCCAGTCCCTGAAATGGCTTATTGATGATGACGCTTGATGAACGCCTCGCGGTAATCGAAGAGGCCAAAACCTGGATAGGGACACCTTATCACCACCAGGCGCGTGTCAAGGGATCCTGTGGAGGTGTTGATTGCCTGACGTTGCTCGCAGAGGTATACGAGCGTGCTGGCATTATCGATCGCGCTGACCCGGGAAATTATTCGGAACAATGGATGCTGAACCGCGATGAAGAAAAATACATCGATGGGTTGCTGGAATATTGCATTGAGGTGCAGATGCCCGACATGGCCGATATAGCAGTATGGCGTATTGGCAGGACCTATTCCCATGGCGCCATCGTGCTGAGCTGGCCGCACTTGGTCATCCATGCTTATCTACCAGAGCGATTCGTTGTCTACGGCGATCCATCCAAGGGGGATCTTGCAGAGCGGAAGGTGCGCTTCTTTAGTCCGAGGGGCAGGAAATGAGCGGCCTTTTCGGTGGAGGATCTGCGCATACTCAGCTCATGCATCCCATCATCGCCGGAATCCGGATGCAGACATCGGTATACGGTACCCCCATTCCGATTGGCTGGGGACAAAACCGAATTTCGGCGAACTTGCTTTGGTATGGAGATTTTGTTTCGACCCCTCATACCAGCGGAGGAGGATCCTCCGGGAAGGGAGGACCGTCAATTCCAGGAACCACTTCTTATACCTATACGGCCTCGGTAATTCTCGGTCTCGGTGAGGGAGTGATTGGGGGGATTCCCACTGTCTGGCAAGGCAGCAATTCATATAACACTCCAGCCGCTTTTGGCATGTATGTCTTTACCGGGACATATCCGCAGGCGCCTTGGAGCTACCTTTCTTCTGTCCATCCTTCTCAGGCGATTGGATACAGCGGGATCGCCTATGTCGCGGCCGCTTCCTATGCGCTAGATTCGAGTGGGATGCTGCCGAATCACACCTTTGAAGTAGCCTGGTCGAAACAGTTCGGAAACGGCATTGTTGATGCCAACCCGAAAGAAATTCTGAACGATTTCTTGACCAACCCGCATTATGGAGTAAACCCCTCCATGTTCCCTGGAATGATTGGAGACTGGTCACAATATTCCAACTACTGTGTAGCAAACGGGATTTTTCTTTCTCCCGCGCTGACACAAGCGACGGCAGCGCATCAGTTTGTTCAGGATCTGATGGACATGACCAACTCGGAGATATTCGAGTCCGAGGGAATGCTGAAAATCGTGCCATATGGTGATTTACCTGTGACTGGCAACGGCATCACTTTCACCCCGAATGTGACGCCGATTTACGATTTCACCGATGACGACTTCATTTATGAGACAGGTAAAGATCCCATTGAAGTACAGCGGACTTCACCGGCAGACGCATTCAATCAGGTGCAAGTGCAATTCACCGACAGAAGCGCCTATTACAACAACGCAGTTGCCACTGCACAGGATCAGGCAAGCATCGATGCATTTGGCTTTAGGCCAATGCAGCAGCTGAATTACCATCACATCATGTCGTTGTCAGTGGCGCAGATGGTCGCGCAGATTAAACTGCAGCGCTCTCTTTACATACGCAACAAATATACGTTTGTAGTTGGCTGGAAATATTGCCTGCTGGAACCGATGGATATTGTCACGCTGACAGACGCGTGGTTGGGCCTGAACAAGTCGCCAGTCAGAATTCTTGAGATCAGCGAAGATGCAGATGGAAAACTGCAATTGGTTGCTGAGGAATTCCCGGCCGGAATCGCCACGGCTACGCAATACGGCACACAGCCTAGCAGCGGATACAATGCGAATTACAGCGTCTCCCCGGGGCCAGTGAATGCGCCTGTGATTTTCGAGCCGCCGAACATCATGTCCACGCCGAATACGGAGGTATGGATAGCGGTGAGTGGTGGTCCGAACTGGGGAGGATGTAATGTCTGGGTCAGCCAGGACAATGTTACCTATAGGAATATCGGTACTATCAACAACCCTGCCAGACATGGCGTCCTAACCGCACCTTTGGCTGGCGGAGTCGACCCGGACACCACGCATGTCCTGAGCGTTGATTTGAGCGCATGTCGTGGACAAATGCTATCTGGAACACAGGCCGACGCAGACAACCTGACGACATTGATGTGGGTTGACGGCGAGCTGATATCCTATGAACTGGCGACGTTGACATCTCAGTATCACTACGATCTGACGTATTTAAGAAGGGGGGCTCGCGGCACGACCATTGGTGTGCATGGTGCTGGATCGCTATTTGCGAGGCTGGACGACGCCATTTTCAAATATGTTGTCCCTCCTGAGATGATCGGATTGCCTGTATGGGTGAAATTTGCCAGTTTCAACCAGATGGGATCATCAATGCAGTCTCTTGCTGACTGCACTCCCTACAATTACACGATCCAGGGAAACAAGCCTGCGGGCATTTCTTCGCTTTCAGCGAGCGGTGGGATGTTTCTCATTGATCTAAGCTGGACATTTGCCCAGCAGCAACGGGATCGAGATTACACCGAAATCGTCGGCAGCACGACCAACGACATCAATACGGCATTTACCCTTTCGTGTGTAAAAAGCCCTGCTTCATCCTGGAAACACCCGGGTCTGCAACCGGCTCAGACCTGGTACTATTGGGCGCGAGTGGTCGACAATTCCGGGAATACCAGTGACTGGTATCCATCGGGGCCGACGTCAGGGGTGGGGGCGGCTCCGAACTCGGATCCATCAGCGTTGCTCACGCAATTGGAGAGCAGTTTGGGTACCGCGCAGTTGGCTCCAGAGCTTTCGGCACCCATCCAGTCGTCTCCCGGTCAGCTTGTACAGCAGGCAAATGCGTTGTTACAGACCGCACTCTCCGACTACAACTTGACCGAGCGCATGCAGTGGCAGGAAGCGGTCACGAATGCGACCATCAGCGTCGATCCTGTAACCGGTCAGATACAGCTTCTTGCCACTGCAAATGTGACAGCAGACGTAGCGGCACGTCTGACAGCTGTCCAGATATTGGCTGATGCGAACAACGCAACGCTGATAAGCGCGGTGTCGCAACTCGACACGGTGCAAGGGAATCTTACCAGCACGCAATCACAGGTCGCACAATTGGCGAATACGGTTTCGTCGAGCGCCAGCCAGGTTTATGTAGACAGCGCCGTGCAGACGGCGACGGGGGCAATCAATCTGACTGCTGCCAACAGCCTACAGGCATTGGCGAACGCGGCCCTCCAATCTGCGATGGATGCTTTTGCGCATGGCACCAACTTGGCAACGCTGAACGCAAACGTGGCGAATACACAGCAGCAACTCTCCGCGACGTCGGATGCGCTGTCATCAGTGTCAAAGCAGATCACGACGCTTGTGGCTACGGTGGCCGGTAATGGCGCAGCGATCACTACGGAATCCAATGTGCGCGCCACAGCGGATACTGCGCTCGCATCAAGCATCCAGTCGCTCACTTCTACGGTAAATAGCAATTCAGCCGCGATCAGCAGTGAGTCGACGACAAGAGCTGCAGGTGATAGCGCGAATGCGTCGGCAATCTCTTCTGTAAGTGCCAGACTTGATACAGGAGATTATGCTGCTGTCAAAACAGAAGCAAGTGCGACGGCGACGGCAGTAACCGGACTGCAAGCGCAATATGTGCTTCAGGTCGATGCCAACGGCAACGTTGCCGGAATGAAAGTGGCCAGTGGAAACACTGGAAGTGCAATTTCGATGTTGGCTGATAAATTCCTGTTCATGATGCCAGACGGGTCCGGGGTACCTGTGCAGGTAGTGGTAGTCGGGAATCTAAATGGTATGCCGGCTGTTGGGATATCAGGAAACACAATCATCGACGGATCGCTGACTGCAAGGGCGCTCGCAGCAAAAACAATCACGGCATCCAGCGGTGTAATCGATAATGCCGCAATCGGATCTGCGCAAATTGCGGATGCCACAATTACGGAGCTCCACATAGTAAACGGTGCTGTAACATTATCAGCATACGCAAGCAGCAATGGATTTAATCGTTATTTTACTGCCGGTTATTATTCAACCGGGTCGATTGACGACAATTTCTCAACAATATCAATCCCAACTTTGATTGGAGATGATATATCGATAGATGCGTATTGCTTCATAAATACTGCCAATTATGGATCTGCTTTGGATAATGTTGTTTTGCGCCCGCATATTTTGGTGGACGGAATTGAACAAGGCTCTGGAGTATCCGTTGCTTGGCGTGCTTATGACAATACGAAACATATTGCCATTAATGTAAAATCGCTAATATCTGGAAATGGAGCGACAAGAACAATCCAATTTAACATTCTTGCATCATGGGGATCTTTTGATAACAGCGCTTATGCAAGTTACAATGTATCTAATTGCATTTTAAGATCGTTCACACGTAGAAGATAGACGATGATATATGCGGCACAAATTGACGAAGCAATGAATCTTTTGAAACAGGGGCTTGCTTTCAGCAATAAAGAAATTGCGGAAGCACATTTTAATGAACATAGAGAATTCATGTTCATTGCTACGGACGAATTTGTATCACCGGAAACTCACGAGTACCTGAATGGTAAAATTGTGAAAAAAGGAAAATAAATGGCTTGGTATAAGACTGGAACTGTTAGCATCACAAATGGAAGTCCTTTAGTCACTGGATTTGGAACTTCATGGGTCGATGCTGGAATATTGAACAGCGGTGATATATTGCTCGCGCCAGATGGCAAAGAATATGAAGTCCTTAGCATTCAGTCCAATACCGGCCTGACCTTGTCAACCAATTATCTCGGAACAACTGCGACGGGAGCTTCCTATTCTTTAATTCCTATAGGGCTTTTGCCATCTTCACTTGCATTGCAAGTGAAATCAACATTAAGCACAGCAAACACGGCTCTTTCATCGACTATTCGATATGACATAAATTCGATGGGCCTTACATCTGTGCAGCAACAAAACGCGCGAACGAATATTGCCGCACTTGGTGCTTCTGATGTCGGGAATGGTTATTCCCTCGTTTCTGTAGCAGGAAATGCCAACGTCACCTTGAGCGCATCGCAAGGAAATTCGGCAATCATTGAATTAACAGGAACGCTGACGGGGAACATTTCTGTCATTACGTCCGTCGTCCAGAGAAGTTACCTCGTAAAAAATTCAACTACAGGTGCATTCACGCTCACCTTTATCGGTTCAAGCGGGTCAGGTGTAGTAGTTCCCCAGGGCTCTACGCTCAGGATTGCTTGTGATGGAACAAATATGTTTGACACGGGAGCCATTGCAAATATTTCCGGGGGGACGATAGCTGGTATTACATCGCTGCAAGCTTCTAATCTTGGCATCGGTTCCGTCGGTTTGTCATATGATGCCGGTCGTCTAAGAACAAATGCTATTCGAGTCACAGGCACCTATACGTTCATGCCCCCAGTGTCAGTCGTGAATTATGAGGCTATACGGTTTTACAATACCCCAGATCAAACAGGGCAAAATACCGGCTCATTTTCGATAGTTTGGAATTCTGCCACGCAGCTCCAGATCGCATCCTATACCTATGGAACCGGCATAACTGCAACCAGCATTGCCCTGCAATCCCGGACACTGTTCGGAACCACAACAGATGATGGCGTATCGTCAGCTCAAGGAGTTTCGGCAAGTTTCGGCACGATTTCTGCCGGGACCCCAGGGCCCAGCACAATGGGGTCAAATACAGTTCTGAGGGCAGGTGTATCTGGAGGGGCCGGCATCGGAGGCATGATTTCTGACATTAATACTGCAGTCGACACGGGTATTCCGGTCAACCAGGGTACTTTTGGTGGTGCCCTGATATTTGTGGCCAGCAGAAATACCTCTAATGGATTGTCTACTGACTGCGCAGTTTACATCATCCATTTTTATTACGATGGGAACAATACTCCTACGGCAGTATATCTGGGAGGATCGTCCAATTTTCTGACGTTCGGAGTCAGTGCGGCAAATACTCTGACGGTGACAAATGCGACGGGAAACGCCTCCTATTCATGGTTCGGGAATAAATGAGAGGAAAGAGGAATGGCAATAACTGGAAGCCTCACAATTAATGGTGTTGTAATTCAAAACGCATATGTTCAGGTTTATCGAGTATTCGGCGGCCCAAAAGAAGGCGGATTCAATGCTGTGGTTAGGGTATATGCAAGCCAGGCGATAAGGCAGGCAAATGAAGCAGAATTTCTGTTTCAGAAAAACCTGTCATCCATAGTACCTTATGACGCCACCAAGGCGGCTCTTGATACGGTATATGCAGCCTTGCAAGCGGCTGGCGGAGATTATGCAGGTTTTGTTAGCTGCTAATTCACATGACCACTCGCATCGTTACGAATTCCGGATCGCCGCTCTACGATCCGGAGGGAAATGTATTGTCCGGAGTCCAGGTGTCGTTCGAGCTGGTCGACTGTGCGCAGCGTCCGGTATCTGTGCGCGATGCAGTCAGCAACGATGTGATCAGCGGCACCGTGATCGTCTCGACGGATTCTACCGGCGTTTTCTCCGCGCCGCTCTGGCCGACATCCAAGGGGCAGACGCCCTCTCAATACCTTTGTCAGATCGGCGCAGTGAATGCAGCGCCATTCCTGATTCAGGTGCCTGATCTGTCAGGCTCGCTGTCGATTTTTGATGCGATGACAGTCGGAGGCCTTCCCCCATGCTGACAACCCGTGCACTCAGCGCTTCCGCGCCCATGACCGACCCGTCCGGGGTCGTGCTGTCGAATGTGCAGATCACATTCACTCTCGTCGACGTAATGATGCGGCCGACATCGGTCTGGGATGCGGCATCCGGTGAGCTGGTGGTCGGTGCGCCATCGGTGATCACGGATGTAAATGGCCTTTTTTCGCTCAATCTTTGGCCGACCGCGCGCGGCAATGTGCCCTGCTTGTACCTGTGCCAGGTGAACCATGCATCGATCGCGCCGTTCGCGTTTTCGATCTCGGATCTTGCTACGCCCTTGTCGTGGGTGGATGCAATGGCATCCGGCCAGGCGCTAAGCCCCCAGCAGCTGCAGTTTTACGACGCGATTACCGCGGCAGCGCAGGCATCGGCGACGGCTGCGGCGAATTCCGCGTCCACGGCAGCATCCAGCGAGATTGCTGCAGCGACATCGGCGACATCTGCTGCAAATTCCGCAACGGCCGCAGGATCATCGGCGACTGCCGCAGGCGCCTCTGAGACTGCAGCTTCTGCATCCCAGTCAGCGGCAGCTACTAGCGCGGCAGCTGCCGCAGGATCCGCTACAGGTGCTGCGACGAGTGCGACTGCCGCAGCATCGAGCGCAACTGCCGCATTGTCGAGCCAGAATGCGGCAGGATTGTCCGCATCCAATGCAGCAACATCCGCATCACAGGCTGCATCCAGCGCATCCGGCGCCGCCACCAGTGAGGCGGCGGTCAATGCGGTCATGGCATCGTTCAATGCACTGTATCTCGGTAAAAAGGCGACTGATCCAACGCTGGACAATAACGGGCAGCCCCTGGTGATCGGAGCGGAGTATTTCAACACCCCATCCTCGATTCTTCGCGTCTACACCAGCACCGGCTGGCAGAATGTCGATGCAGCAGCAGCTCTTGATGCCACGAATGCGGCATTGAGCGCATCTCAGGCCGCATCGAGCGCTACATCCGCGGCTGGATCGGCGACGAGTGCAGCAAACAGCGCGGCCGCAGCCGCAGGATCTGCCACGAGCGCTTCATCGAGCGCGGCCGCAGCAGCAGGATCTGCCACAAATGCCGCATCGAGCGCCACATCTGCTGGCACGTCCGCCTCGAATGCCGCATCCAGCGCCACTTCTGCTGCTTCGTCAGCTGCAGCGGCAGCTGTGTCTGCAGCGCATGCCATGGTGCCGAGCCAAGCGCTCAACACCAATTACACGCTGGTCGCAACGGACATGGGTACTCTGATCATGTTTACGGGTCCGGTGACGGTGACGTTCCCGACTCCGACACCGACGTTTGCATCAGCAGTTCCGGTAATCATCGCGAACATCAACCTCCCTGCAGTTACACTCGCTGGCCTGCCCGCATCGCTGGGAATCTTATCGCTCGAATATGGCGAGGTTGCGGCGTTTCTATGCGACGGGACGAACTGGCACCAGTTGGGAAGCGATCCGCAATATCGCAGTGATCTGCTGAAGGGTTCCGGGAGCGGCGTCACCGCGATCACCCTGACCATGGATGGAAATGCCGTATCTGCAAACAATCAGATCGTCCCTCTGGCGAATTCGAGCTTCTATCTGACTGGGTCGGCTATCGTTCGCCAGGCCTCGTCCGCAACACAAAATCAGGTGGCATGTGCAATCGATTTCTGGGCCGCAGGCTACATCGGATCGACCCCCGGCTCGATCGTCATTGTATCGTCGGGCGCGGCGAATCAGACGGCCACAACGGGATGGACTGTCAATGTCGCGGCGGACACGACCAACGGCGCGATCCAGGTGGCATTTTCCAGCGGATCGACGGCGCTGGCCGCATACACTACCGTAACGGCGACCTGTGGCACGAGGATGACGCAATGATCGATTTCGTATTGCCATCCCAGATGGAGGCTCTCGCCGAATCGATCCGTGACAAGCGGCCGTTTCGGCAGATCCAGCGTATTCAGAATTTTTTCGTGCATTACCGATATTTTGTGCACGACGAAATGCTCACCCCGAGCGAAATGCAGGCTGCAGGAGGTGGTGACTGCAAAGCCTTCGCAGTCGCGAAATATTTCATCCTGCTGCGGGCCGGGGTTTCGATGGAGAGGTTGCACCTGGTGCATATGCGGCTGCCGGACAAGAGCTACCATGCCGCCATCCAGTACGACGATCAGCTGATCGACCGCATCCGGGACACGTACACCATTCCGAATGTCCCTGCCAGAATTCACGTATCCTGGAATCATGCCGAGATCCTGCATTACTGGCCGTTCGCATCTTGGGGGGAAGTGCCCTATGAATCGTACAAGGGGGACGGCTTTGTGCACCGGTTTTCCAGATATTTTCGCGAATGGAGAAATCTGTTGAGCAAGATCCGGAGCGAGGTAGAGAGCGGAAAGCTCCTGGTATTCGAGCGCATGCTCTGCCCCTCCGTGATGGAGTTGGCAGCGCTCGAGGTAGGTGAGCGCGTGAATCTTCGCGACTTGTCGAGTGCTACGTTGAGCGAGATAGATTACCTGCAAATGCGGCACGGGGGCGATTTTCAGGCCCTCCTTAACGCTCTTTCGCCGAGGGGAAAAACAGAATTCCGCCGCTACCTGGAGCGCAACCATGACCTGCTGGTTGCCGTGCACAACAAGACGAGGATGATTCAATGACAATACCTGTCGACATGATGGCCGATGAGGCCCCGGGCGATGACCAGCTCAACGCGATTGCGACTGCAATGATCCGGGAGAAGTATGCGGTCGGGCAGGAAATGAAGATCCACCGTATGATGATCCTGAATCCTGCTGATCCGGTGGCGCGGGCGAACTTCGATGCGTATAACGCCGCCATCGATGCCATCAGTGCGGACCTGTCTGCTGCGAAAACGCAGGCAGCGCTTTTGCGGAGCACGTTGGCCTATGAGCAGGCATATCGCTTCCTTGCTGCAGTATCGCGCATGCCGACACCAACTCCAATGTTTCCACAGGCCGAGATTGATGCAGCCAACGCGACGGTTCGCGGAGCATCTGCAGATGTGCTGGCTCTCGCTAAAATGCGCGGAAAAATTTAAAACAAAAAGCTGCTCAAAATTATTCCAAATTTTATTCCGTCGCATTGGCGACTATTTATGGCCACAGAAAGGGTGATCATGCCGGAACTCGATGAGAGCGAACAAGAAAAGCTGAAGGAAATGCTTGTCGACTGGGACAACATGAAGAGGGCAATCAAAACTCTTGCATGGTTCGGATCTGTGGTCGGATGGCTGATCGGAATCGGCAGCGGAATCATCGTTTTCATCCAGACGTGGAAACAACCTGGACATTGAAGTAAGGGCGCACAGCCCAAATTGATTCATGTATCGAACACATTATTTTATGACCCGCTTCGGCGGGTTTTTTCATTTCTGGAGGTTGAAAATGCATATTTTCCATACGATTCTTCTCGTTCTTCTGGTGGCCTCGATCGGCTGGATGGCTTACAGCTGGTGGAAGTGTGAGCACGCCACCGCTCGCGGTGTGCGCGTGGATGACTACGAGGATTATGCCGGGTTTTTCATCGGATTCGCCGCCTTATCAGTTGACCTGGTCGGCTGGCTGATCTATTGGGCAATTCTGCATTTTCATCCGGCGGGAATTGCGGCTCTCGCCGGCATCGTGAGTCTCCATGATTTTAAGCTGGATGACCTTGCCGAATTCACGAGCGAGAAATCATTCCCGGCAACCGCCAGCAAGGATTTCAGGCTGTTCTTCGTGGGACGAGACGATGTACACCGCATCCTCCGGCACATTCTCACCAGGGTGCAGACGAGCCTCTACCTGAACATGTTCGGGTATGACGACGACGAGCTGAACGAGATCGTCATGGACATCGTCCATAACCCGGCGATCACCTGCCTGATCACTCTCGACAAATCCCAGGCCGGCGGCGTGCATGAAAAGCGATTGCTGGACAGCGATGCAGCCAGGGATCCGGAAGGGTTTCAAACTCATTTCGTGATCGGCCAGAGCGCGACTCACCAGATCAGCCACACCAAGGGATTTGTCGCGGATGGCGTGGTTGGGTGCGAGGGCTCGACGAACTGGAGTAATTCAGGGGAAGGCACATTCATCCTGAAAGCCACTTCTGCGGGCGGCGCTGGATACAAAGCGCAGAACAACACGCAGACCGTTTTCACGGATCCACATGCTGTACATCGCTTCCAGGCGCAGCTCATCGCGGAGCATATGGCCGCACAACACGTCACGAAAGGACAGAAATGA